>Ga0316217_10002526_pt1 | contig 21900 bp, 14 predicted proteins | sample 1anoAmetaG_FD_203633 | JGI IMG/M metagenome (GOLD analysis project Ga0316217, IMG submission 203633) | Freshwater microbial communities from Trout Bog Lake, Wisconsin, USA - 1anoA | ecosystem: Environmental > Aquatic > Freshwater > Lake > Hypolimnion/Profundal zone | place: USA: Wisconsin...
GGCGGCAGCCCGGTGTCCCAATCGGTGGCAGTATTCCATTCGCCGCCGGAGGCCGGCCCGATCCAGTTGGCCGTGGTTTGCCCGGGGAGGTTGATTCCAATCGTCAGCAGCAGACTGCCGAGCGTCAGAATGGAGAATGTTCTTTTCATAAGCATGGGGTGGTGGGGTTGGTTGGTTTGGGATGGGTCAAAAAATTCTATGCCGGCACGCTCTGGTTTCACGTCAATTTTCTCCGCATGGCGTTGATAATGGATTTGATGGCACAAACTTAACCCGATGGGCTGCCGTCAGGCCATCGGATGTTTGTCCGATGGCATCGCCGCCTCAACTTTTTCCCATCAGCTTCATCGCCGCCTCGGTGCGCGAATGAACGTGCAGCTTTTCATAGACGGCGCTGACGTGGGTGCGCACCGTGCTCATGCTGATGGACAGGTGGTCGGCAATCTCCTTGTAGAGAAAGCCCTTGGCCAGCAAGCGCAAAATCTCCTGTTCCCGCGCCGTCAGTTGCTGCAGTTCAGCCGTCGGCGGCTGGTTCTGATGGAAAAAATTGATGACCCGGCGGGCGATTTGCAGCGACATCGGCGCCCCGCCGGCGTGGACTTGTTCCACCGCCTGCACCAGTTCCTCGCGCGGCATGTTCTTGAGCAGATAGCCGTTGGCCCCGGCGCGCAGCGAATCGAAAATCAAGTCGCTCTCGTCGTAGGTGGTCAGCATCAGCACCTGCGTCTTGGGCAGCCGCTCCTTGAGCTTGGCCACGCATTGGATGCCGTTCATGCCCGGCAGGTTGATGTCCATCAACACGACATCCGGTTTCTCGACGGGAATGTTGCGCAACGCCGCCTGGGCGTCGGCATGCGCGCCGACGCACCGCAGGCCGCGCGCGTTGGCCAGCCAGGCGACCAGGCTTTCGCGCATCTCGTCCTGATCTTCCACGATGGATATCGCTATGCTCATGCTTCGGTTCGCTCGGAATGTACCGCATTTCAGCCGGCCGGGTCATCGGATGAAGGTATGAGCCTCCGGCGTGGGTCCGGGCAGGACCAGTTCGATGCTGACCGTGGTGCCCGCACTCACGGCGCTTTGAATGCGGCATTCGCCCCCGATTTCCCGCAACCGCTGGCGCATGTTGTTCAAACCGTCGGCCCGGTCGTCGCGCGGCGGACCTTCAAAGCCGCAGCCGTTGTCGGCAATGTCCAACTTCAGCCCGTCTCCCTCCAGGCACAAACGCAGGTCCACGCGGCTGGCATGGGCGTGCTTGACGACGTTCTGGAGCGCCTCCTTGACGGCCAAAAAGAGATTGTGCCGCACGTTGGCGGGCACTTCCCGTCCCGGTGTATGCTCGGGCACGTCGAGCCGGCAGCGAATGCCCGCATCGCGAAGGTAATCGTTGGCGTATTGGCACATGTAATCCACCAAGTGCGACAGCGTGTCGTTGCGCGGATTGACGGCCCAGACGATTTCATCCAGCGACTTGACGGCCTGGCGCGCCGTGGTGGACATTTTCTCAATGCGTTCGCCGGCTTTGTCCTCTCTGGCCAGATCGCCGAGCACGGCGATCAGGTTCAAGCTGGCGCCGAGGTCGTCGTGGATGTCCTTGGCAATCCGCGCACGCTCGCGCTCGACAGCTTGACGCCGTTCGAGCTGTTCCATGCGCGCATGCCATCGGCGCGCCGCCATTTGCCGGACGATCGCCGCGACCGCGCCCACCACCAGCAACCCTGCGACCGCGCGAAACCACCAGGTCTCGTAATAATGCGGGCGGATCACCACCGCCACCGCGCAGCCCGTTTCGTTCCAAACCGCGTCGCTATTGCCGGCCAGCACGTGGAAATGATAATGACCCGGCGGCAGAAAATTGTACTGCGCAAACCGCCGCGTGCCGGCGGGCACCCAGTCCGGGTCCAAGCCGTCCAACCGGTAGCGAAACTGCACCCGCGCCGCCGCCGCAAAACTGAGGCCGGTATAACGGAATTCGAGCTGATGTCTGCCGGGGGGGATTTCCAGCGCGGCGAAGTCCTTGGTGGGCAGAGTTTGCTCCTGGCCATCCACCAGGATTTCCTCGATGGCCACCAGCGGCGGGTTCAGATTGGGCCGGATATCCTTGGGCTGAACCCACGTGGCCCCCTTGGCGGTGGCAAACCACAGCCGGCCGGCCCGGTCCCGCCAGCCGGCGGGCTGATACCCGCCAGAACATTCCAGCGAGGGCATGCCGTCCGAGCGGCCGTAGTCGGCGCATGGCACCTGCCGGCTGGAATCCCGCGCCGCATCTTCCAAACCCGCTTTCGCCACTCGAAAAACCCCTTGGTGCGAACCGAGCCAGAGATTGCCCTGGCCATCATCAAGAATCTGGCAAATCACGTCGTCCGGCAGGCCATTCCTTTTTCCGAAGCGCGTGAACTGACCATCCCGAAAGCGCAATAGCCCGCCGCGAAACGTGCCGGCCCAGACCGTGTCACCGTCCGCCAGCAGTGACCAGACGGAACTGGAGCCTTGGCTGTCGGTGGCATGGAACATGGCCGCATTATTGCTGACAATGCAAAAGAGTTCGCCGCTGGCCGTGCCCGCCCATAAGGCGCCCGTCTGGCTCTCCGCCAGCGATCGGATGGAGCGCCGCGTGATGCTCTTGAACAGTTGGAAATGTTCCGGCGCGCCGGCTTCGGAAAAATACAAGCCACTGGTGGTGCCCGCCCATATCCGCCCCGCTTGGTCGGCCAGAATGGCCTTCACGCCATGGACCACCGGGACGATGCGGTGGAAGCCCCCGCCGGCGCGCACGAACAAATCCTCGTCGCCGGCACTGACCCACAAGCGGCCCTGACGATCCGGACACACGCAGAAAACCGGCCCCGCGCTCACCCCCTCGGTCGTCACGGCCACATTCGTGATCTCACCATTTTGCCAGCAGTCCAGACCGCCGCTCAATCGGCCCACCCACACCGCGCCAGCGGCGTCCGCGCACACCGATTTCGCCGCCGCCGTCAATGGATTGTCCCCGGCCGGCAGCACATGAAACTGCCGCAATCGCAGCCGCGCCAATCCTCCGGCATCCAATCCCGCCCACCATTCGCCGTCGCGGTCCTCGATGAGACTATAAACGCGTTCGCCCAGAAACCCGTTGGCCGGCCCCAATTGCCGTGTCCGTCCGTCCGCATCAATATGCCACAAGCCGCGGCCGTAATTGTAAAACCACATGCCGCCGTGATGATCTTCCAGGACGCCGATTTTGCCCGGGCTGCCCGAGAAAATGTTCCGCGCGGCGTCCGGCGGCAATTGCCAGCGCTGTGCTGACGCTTCGCACACGCACCCGTTGGCCACGGCCCAAACCTCTCCGCCGGCGGTGACACACAAACAAGCCACATCCAGCGGGCCGGAGCCGGCGGGCACCGCACTCTCAAACTTCGCCCCATCCCAATACGCGAAGCCCGCATCGGTGCCCACCCACAGCCGGCCGCGCGGATCCGTGGTCAGGCAGTTGACATTTTGTTGCCCCAACCCGGCGGCCGCCGGCACGGCTTCGAAACCGCTGCCCGCCAACCGCCAGAGATGCCGGTCGCCGTCGCGATACCACAGCGTGCCACTGCCGTTCGCGCAACCCTGCGCGCCGATGCCGCGGGCTGGCGGCGGCAACTCCGTCCAGCCGGCGCCCGGCGCGGCGGACAGCCGCTTGCGCAACAATTCACCGCGGCTGGTGAGAAAAACCGCTTCCTTGGCGGAGGATGTCACCATGTCCACCTCCCCTTCCGCAGCGCGCGTATAACGTCGTTCCAGCGTAAACACGCCGTTTTCATATTTGGTCAGCGAGCCGTCGTAAGTGCTGATCCACAGCCCCCCCACGCTGTCCACGGAAAGTCGGCGCACCCGCGCATGCGCCAGTGCCGGGGTGTTGCCCGGATCAAAAGTCACAAACCGTACGCCGTCGAACCGGGCCAGCCCGTTGTAGGTGCCCACCCACAGATAACCGTCGGACGTTTGCGCCACGGCGGTTACCGAGCTGTCGGGCAGGCCGTTCTCGGACGTCCAGGATTCCACCAGGTAATCCCCGCCCGCGTCGCCGGCCTGCACGCCTGTCCCCGCGCAAAGAGTCAGCAGTCCCAGCCCCAGCCGCCCCCACCTCTGGACGCGCCGAACCATGAGTTCTTGGAGAATGCTGGCTGACATGCCGGTGTTTTATTGTAATTTGACGCTTTATTCAACTGCGGAAAGCCTCCGCAGGTATGAGTTGAAGCTGGGTGGATCGCGCAAAGTGAGCCCGACAAACTCAAACAGGGCAGCTCACCTGAGCAAGGTTGGCACACCGACGGGAGCGTGGGGCCAAATGACTGTTGGAAAACATGTTTATGTTCCTGTTGGTAAAGTATTTGGAAATACATGCTAAAACGCGTGCCTGAAGGTTGACAAAACGTTTCCGGACTGTAACATTGCGGCATTCGGGTAGCAGTACGTTTCTTCAGCGGGGTTCCCCACCCCCACCTCCTTGGCGTCTGCTGCCCGGATTTACTAATTCCTTCTGAGCCAAACCGTCCCTCTAGTTCGGCCACAACTCTTCCTGTTCTCTGAGTTTGAATGCGGCTTTATCCCGCTTTTGGCGGCGCCTCAAAATAATTTCAAAGCAAACCTTGACGCGGCGGGCGGCATTTTTTATCTTCCCTTTCCCCTTCGCGGGGGTGTAGCTCAATTGGTTAGAGCGCTGCCCTGTCACGGCAGAGGTTACGGGTTCGAGCCCCGCCACTCCCGCCATTTTTTATTGGCCCATGGTGACATGCGGGGACAAAAAGCAGATTTCGCCAATCTTTAATAGCTCTTCGCGTGTTTTCCGGCTTGCTTTCGGGCCACCCGGTGCAGGAAATTCTCATGCGTATGTAACCCATTTCAGGGCGATTGCCAACGGCAAAATCGAGCGTCCAAGCCCACCGCAATTCCCGCTGCTCGCCTTCAAGGTTCGCAACCGCGAAGGCGGCGACAGCGTGCGCCGTCGCCAGAGGCACGGCCTTCCGTGATTCGCATTGGCGGCTACACTGCCGCAGATAATTCGGAAGAACCATGGGGTCATACGGAAAATGCTTCTTTGCGCGGAGTCGTTGGTCGCCACAGTCCGGGGATTCTTCGCGATTCAGATTTCAGGGCAATCCGCATGGAAAAATTCCGCCAGGGTGTTAAGCAGTTTTCCGGTGTCGTAGGGCTTGTTCAGAACGGTCTGGATTCCCGACTGGCGCATTTTTTCTTCATCTAGCGCGTCGCCGAGACCGCTGGCGATGATGACCTGGACGTCGGCTTTGATCCCTTTTAGGGTTTCGGCGAGGGTGAAGCCGTTCATGCCGGGCATGGAATAGTCGGTGATGACCAGGCGGATCTGGCGCTCGTTTTGCCGGAACACGCTTACGGCCTCGGCACCGTTGGACGCCACGAGCGGATGATAGCCGTTGCGTTCGAGAATTTTGCCGGCGACCTTGAGGATGGCCGGCTCGTCATCCACGAGCAAAACGACTTCGTTGTGGCCTTGCGGCCGGTTGGTTCCATTTCCTTTTTCGACCGCCGCCTCGGCGGTGTCGGGCAGGGCCGGCAGGTGGATTCTGAATTCCGCGCCCGTGCCTGGCGTGCTTTGGGCGTGGATGAAGCCGCCGTGGTTTTCGACGACGCCGATGGCGACGGACAGGCCCAGACCCGTTCCCTTGCCGATTTCTTTGGTCGTATAAAACGGTTCGAAGATGCGCTCCAGAACCTCGGGCGCCATGCCGACGCCGTTGTCGCGCACGGAGAGGACGACATAGCGGCCGGGGGTGGCCCGGGCGGCGAGCGTGCGGACGCGTTCATCGCACTGGACGTTTTCGGCGGCAAAGCTCAGGGTGCCGCCGTGGGGCATGGCGTCGCGGGCGTTGACGGCGAAATTCAGAACGATTTGGTATATCTGCGTGGGGTCGCCGAGCACGAGCCAGAGGTCTTCCGGGCAGGCGACTCGCAAGTTGATGTCCTTGGGGAACGTCTCGCGGATGATTTTGGCGACGTCGCCGAGCGGGCGCGCGAGATTGACGGGCTGGCGTTTGGTTTCGGCGCCGCGTCCGAAGAGGAGCAGCTGCCGGACGATGTCCGCACCCCGGCGGATGCTGCTCTCCATGAGGTCGAGGAGTTCGCGGGTTTCGCGGTTGCGGATTTCCTCGTGCAACATGGGCAGGCCAATCAGGAACGGAGCGAAAATGTTGTTCAGATCGTGGGCCACGCCGCTGGCCAGCGTGCCGATGGTCTGCAGGCGTTCGGCGCGGAGCAGTTGCGCCTCCATTTTCTTCTGGTGGGTGATGTCGTGGCTCATCGAAAGGATCTTTTGGGGTCGGCCTTGAGCATCCCGGAGCAGGGTCCAGCGGGATTCGACTTCAATCAGGCGGTCATCCATGGTTTTGACGGAGAAGTGGCCGGTCCAAGTCCCTGTCTCGAGGACCTGTGCCATGGCGGCGTCGAAGTCCTTGAACTCAAATTTTCCGAGCTGCCACGTCTTTTGGCCGACGGCTTCAGCCGCGCTCCAACCTAACAGCTTTTCGGCGCCGCGGTTCCACATCAGGATGACTCCAGTCAAGTCGCGTACGACGATGGATTCACTGGCCTCGTCAATGAGCCGGGCCTGCTCGCGGATTTTCTCCTCGGTGCCTTTGCGTTCGGAAATGTCGTTGGCGATGCTGAGGAAGCCGGCCAGCCGACCGTCGGCATCGCGAACTTCGCTTACGCTCAGCCCCACCGGGAAGGTGGAACCATCCTTGTGTTTGTGGCCGGCCTCCGTCTGCACCCGCCCCAGGCGGGTGACATCGTCGGTGATATGTTCGCAGGCCTGGAATTGCTCCGGAGTGTGGACAAACGCGAGGTGCTGGCCGATCAGTTCCTCTTTTGCAAAGCCGTGCATCTTCGCCCACGCCTCGTTCACATAGGTGAATTTCCCGTCCAATCCGATGACGGCGATGGCGTCCTTGGCCTCGTCCAGCAACCGCGCCTGCTGCTGGATTTTGATTTCCGCCAGCTTCTTTTCCGTAATATCCGAGAACATCACGGCGAAACGGCCGGGCGCCGTCTGAAACGTCCACGTGTCGTAATACCGCCCCAGTTCCCGCGAAAAATTGACATAGGCCCGCGGCACCCCCGTCAAGGCGACCGAACCGAACACCTCGATCCAATAATCCTCGGTGTCCGGCTTCACTTCGCGGATGGTTTTGCCCAGGATGACCGCGGCGGAAATGCCGGTCAATTTCTCAAACGCCGGATTCACCGCCAGATAACGGTAGTCCGCCGGTCTGCCGTTCGCGTCGCAGATTATCTCGTGTAGCGCAAAACCGACCGTCATGTTTTCAAAAAGCTGGCGGTATTTTTTCTCGCTCTCCCCGATGCCCTGCCGTTCCTGATGGTAATTGTAGATGACGATGGTGAGGATGATCGCCAGCGACAGGGAGTTGAAAAACACGCCGGCGGCGATGTCCAGGTTGACTTCGCCCGGGTCGTTCAGCTTGACGACCCAGCTGGGATACAAACCGGTTAGCAACCACAGCGCGCAAAAATTCGCCGCGATCAACCCGACCGCCAGCCAGCGCCGCCAGTTGGTGTAGAGGATCAGCGGCAGGACCGTCAGCGTCGGGTAAAACAGCGGAAGGTTCCCGCGGAATGCCCCTTTTTCAAACCACACGAAATCCATCGTCAGCATGATCGCCGCCAGCAGCACCGCCATGAAGTGCCGACCTTTTCGCGACTGCCAGTGGATCCCCAACGCCACCACCCCCAGACCGATCACCACCAGATTCACGAAGCCAGGCACATCCGGCTCGAAAAGATTCTCCAGCCAGAAGACGAAAAGGCACAATACCCCTGTAAAGAAGCTCACCAGACGGAACATACGCACGGCCAAAGGCTCCGTGTCCGGCCGGCCGGCCCCTTCCAAGATGATACGCGGAAAACGTCGCATTTCGTCGGTTAAAGTCCAGGAAGATAACCCTAGCCGGTCGGATTGGACATTAAATTAATGCGATCAGTTCGCCTAAGCGACGGAACCGAGAATTCAGCCTTCCTGCCTCAATCCAGCTTCTCCCGGCCGCCGTAACCGGATTCCAAATCGTGCCAGAATTCGATGTCCTCCTCGTCGGCTTCCCAGCAGAGAAACACCTCCTTGCCGCCCAGGATGGCGGGAAAATCCACCAAACCGCGGTTGACGTCCTTGATGAAAATCTGCCGCTCTTGGAAGCGGGCGAGGATCTGCTGGGTGCCGGCCAGGGCGCGAATCCAGTTGTTGACGGTTTCGCCGCCGGTGTCCTGGCCTTCGGTGTTCAGGCCGCTGAGACGCCGGTCATAGCGCTCCACGTCGGCCCGCTGCCGGTTCAATTCGGCCAGCCATTCGCGCAGTTGCGGCAACAGCGCGCGCGCCTCCTCGCGGGTATAATGCTTGGTAAAACGGTGTGGCACGTTAAAAAAGACCGTTCGCAGCGGCTGCACCGGCAACCACTGCGAACGGTTGAAATCACATGGCGACGGCAGTTGTTTACTTCTGCCAGGTGCGCTTCTTGTGACGGTTCAAGCGCAGCTTCTTGCGCCGTTTATGTTTGTTAATCTTTGCCTTGCGGCGTTTTTTCAATGATCCCATATTGGATTCCCGTTATTATTAGCTAAATTCCTGCCCAATGCCAAATAAATTTTATTCGACGTTGAGGGGGACCTAAAGTCCGGCGCTCGCATCGGCAACCAAATGCCGCTTATTGGCTTGATTCGTCCTAATCGTGGCTCGGCTGCGCGCATGAATCCCGTAACATTTTCGCCCGCCGCTTCGTCCGGAATGGAGTATGAAAACACCCCAGTGCACCCAAGTGCTGGGCGCGGCCTCGGTCAAAAACCAAAAGCGCGTCGCCAAGAACCTGAACGCCGCCGTCGCTCAAATCAATACGGCCTTGTCGGTCCGCTGAGGAGTCCGCTGCGCGGGCGGCTTACGCCGCGTTGGACACCAGGAAGTTCTTGAACTGCCACGGGTCCTTCTCATCCACGTTCGGATGGTTGTACCCCTTGAACGCGTTGGTGTAATGCTTCAAGGGCGTCCAATCCGACGGCTTGGAAATCCATTTGCCCAGGTAGGGTTTGGCGATTTTCAGGATATACTCGTGCGGCAAATCATCCGGCACCACCACCCCGCGCGCGGGGTTTTCAATCATCCACATCACGGCGCCGACCACGGAAATGGCTACTTGCATGGTGGTGGCGTTCTGGTGCGGCACCAGCCGGCGCGATTCCTCGATGCTCAAATCGCTGCCAATCCACCAGGAATTGTAGCCGTGCCCCATGAGCAGCGCGCCCAGAATATCCGAGCCGCTGGTGATCTCGTCGTTGAGGATGCGCACCTTGGGTTGCAGCTTGTAGTCATAGCCGCGCAATTCGTTGAGCGAGGCAATGGCCACGTCCGCCGGGCAATACGCGTAGTGAACCGTCGGGCGGTAAACCGCCTTGCCGTTTTCCCAGACGGTGAGCTTGTCGGAAATGGTGAAGGCTTCGCCGTGCCGCACCACCATGCCGTGGATGCAATAATCCGGCACCCACGAGCGCACCCAGGTGTTGATGCCCATTTGCGCGAGGCAGATCTGGTTGCGCGGACCGTCCGTGTGCTCGCACGCGAGCGGCGGCAATTCCTTTTCGTGCGTGCCCCAGCCCATTTCGGACGTGGTGGTGCCTTCCTCGCGGAAACCTTCCACGCTCCAGGTATTGGTGAATTCATCCACCTGCTTGGGCACTTTGGTGATTTGGGTGTCGCGTTCGCTGCAATGAATGACCTTCACGCCGAGCTGGCGTGCCAACGAATTAAACTTCTGGCCGGTGATCAATTCCTGCACGGTTTCCGCCGCCGCGCCGGTGATTTTCTTGTCCTTGATCGCGCGCCGGCCGATGTCTATGAGCCCCTGCTTGGTGAAGTGCGAGATGAGGCCGGGATTGGCGCCGTGTTCCAGCACGGCGGTGGGACCGGGGTTGGGCCATTGGGAAATCATGCGGCGCAGGTTCATGTGGCGCCAGTACAGCGTCATCTTTTGCGGCGGTGCGTTGATGGAATTCTCGTACGGATCCCATAGTTCCACCGAAGTATTGATGTACAGCACGCCGTGGTCGTGGCACCACTGGAGAATTTCGGCCGCCTCGATGTTCCACGCCAGGTCAATCAGGAGGTCGCCGGCGCCGAGATATTTGCCCAGCAGCGCGCCCATGTTTTCGCGGGTGACGCGCTTGTGGGCGAACTTGACGCCGCGTTTGAGCCAGGGCGCGAGCGCCGGCTTGCGGTTCTCGAAATCCATCACCGTGATGTTGCTGGCGGGGGTTTTGAGGTGCTTGACCAGGATGGGCAGCGCGCATTGCGCCACGGCGCCGTAGCCGACGAACAGGATTTTATTTTTGAATGACAACATGGCAAAAATTAGAGGCGCCACTGTGTCGGAAATCGTTTGGCGTTACAAGGATTTATTCTCCTGAAAAGTTCAAGCCAGAGCATCCCGACACCCTTCTGTCCCGTTGGGAGAACGGCCCTTAAACAAGGGCCATTATTCCGTTGGGCGACATGTGCGCCCCTGGCCCCCATTGTGGTCCTGCTGCCTGGCCACGAGACCGCAACGCCGGAAGCGGGGCAATGACCCGACCGCAACAACTGACGCCCCACAGCGCCATCAACGCCGCGCTCGCCCGTGGTTGTGCCTCGCTGGGCATCAAGCACATGACCAACCACGGCTTGCGCCAATGGTTTCCAACGCCGATTCCAACACTTGCCGCTAGCACAATCCCTGCCCAACCTCTCGCCTGTTCAGGCTTGATTTCAATATACGGACCGGCGGTGGCTGATTTTGGGACACTGGTGTTGAAGCATAAAGGAATTGCATTTTTCGGCTGCGGGGATTAAATTTATTCAATATACGAACCAGCCTGGCGCTGGGCTATTGATTATGAACGAGTTGCAACTTTTTCATGGGTCAAAACGCCGGTTTCAATATACGAACCGGGGGGTCCGTGTATTAAGGAGTTAGGCGGCTCGCACATGATACGCAAAATCCCAGCTTTTTGGCTCGCGGTGATCTTAGGCTCACTTAGTGAAGGCACGTTTGATGGCTTGTTTGCTTTGCGTGGTAATGGTGGGCCATGTGGATTTGGTTTGGATACTCTTCTTTATGCCTTATGGCACGCACCTGGCATGATAGTTAGTTATCCGCTACTCGCCATGTCTCGGCCGGACAATCGAGATATTTGGGGTTATTCTGCGATGGGCGTGATCTGGGTGGTCGGTGGTTTGACTTTTACAGCGATATATTTTTTTATCATTCGACGGATGAGGCGTTCCGAACATGAAGACACCGCCGCCTAACAGCAAGTCGCCGGAGCCAACCGCCGTTGGCGCTGGCCGTTCCGCTATCGCGGTTCACGTCGCAGGTCGGCGGTGGCTCAGCTTTTTTCGTTAGGCCACTACCCGCAACGCCCGCCGCGCGTACCCGTCGCCCGCAAGCCGCCACTGCCAGACGCGCCCGCGCCGTGGCCGCACGCCCGGCCTGCCGTCGCGGAATGACTCAATGCCCCCCCCGACGACGCGCCGTCAAATCGGAAACGCAACCATGGGCCGAAATGGAACGCTCCTGATTCCGGGCAGATTCTAACGCGGTTTTGGCCAATAGAGACAAGGGTTTTATCAATCGTTGCTCCCACAGGTTTATGGTCGCAAATTTGGTCGCAACTTTTGATGTCGTCTGGGAGTGTCTGGGGGGGTGGCAGAGGGTGCGAAAATGGGGCGTGGGGCGAAATCACAATCGCCAGTGTTTACAAAGGAAAAGCCCCGATTCCCTATGAAACCGAGGCTATAAGAAGTGGTGGCAGTATCCGGAATTGAACCGGGGACACAAGGATTTTCAGTCCCGCGTGAATTCGGCGTAAGGGACTATAGACGCGCCCCTTCCACAAGCCCACGTTTGTGTGTGGCCGCCCATGTAGCCACTCCGACTTTTGGCTCCGCCCACGGAAATTCGTTGACGCGGCCGAACGCCTAAATTACAACCCCCACATGACAGCTTCACGCTATTACCCCCTCGCGGCGGCCCTGGTGATCCTCACCGGCTGCGCTCATCAAATCTGGTATCAGCCCGGCGTCTCGCAAAACCAAGCCGACCGCGACGAGGCGCGCGGAAAGTTGCTCTACTCCGCCACGCACACAGACGGCAATCTGGTTTATCAGGCGGTTGAATCCGGCAACTTCGTGGACAACTACATGATGGCCCTTGGCTATCACCGCGTTCCCGCCAGCCAGGCCGTGGCCGCCACCAATGCGCCCGCCCGTGTGGGCATCCACGCCGAATAGCTCACTTCAACTCGTTCAGGTAGGCAACCTTTTCCGGCTCCGTCAGCGCCTTGCTATTGGCCACCTTGCTCTCAATGATCCCTTTCAGGTCCGCCTGTTCCGCCGGCGTCGCCACCCGCCACACCCGCATGGCCGCCTCCGGCGTCAGATTATGCACCTGGAATTGCAGCGGCGTGTATTGCAGCCGCTCGATCATCGTTTGCGCCGCCGCCGCGTTCAGCACCGCCTTGTCAATGCCAGGATTTCGCGCCCCCACCTCCTGCCCGGAATACCCCGCCTTGATATCCTTCACCGCCTGCTTGATCAACTGGGTCCGGTCATAGCTCGATTGCGTCCGTGGCTCCGCCGGCATGGACGCGGCGATGATCTCCGACGCCAGCTCCTGCGCCGGCGACATGCTCATGCGCAACGGCACCGGCGTAATGCCGAAGCATGGCGCAACCTGCTTCCACGAGGGGGCGGCATCGTCGCGCAACTTCATCGCGCCGCTCACGCTGAACGGTATCAACTGAAAACCATTGTAACCCGAAATGAAACTAGCTGCTCACGGGTTTGTGGATAAACCGAAACGCCTGAAGTTAATCGCCGCTTGCATCAAGCGGAAAATCGGGCTATAAAACTCTCATTGTGAAAGTGCGCCGATACGATCAAATCAAGCAGCTTGAAGCCGAAAGCCGCGCCGTGGTGATGGGCAGTAAAGGCACGCGCTCGGCAGCACGGCAACAACGTCGGGTTTCGTTGGCGGGCGACGGTGCCAAGTGGCGGATCACAAACTGGCGCCAGGTTGCCGGGGCGATGGCAAAATGGGCCTGAACTGTGGGCACCGGCTTCGCGATTCACCAATTCTCTGAAGTTTTTCAGATCCGGAACCCCGTCGGCCAACCGTACGTCCTCATCGGCGGACAAGCGGTCAACTATTGGGCTGAACGATACCTCGCTACTGAACCTGGCCTAAAAAAGCGCCTCCCGTTCACGAGCGCAGACATTGATTTCCGCGGCAACCGTGATGACGTCCAGCATATCGCCGGACAATTGAAGCTCGTGCCGGCGTTCCCGCACAAGGTCGCCATGACGGCGCTGGCGGGCACCATCCCCTTGCGCATGGGCGATGACCATACCACCATCGAAATTGTCCGCAGCATTCCGGGGGTGACCGTCGGAATGGTGGACACGCTGGCCATCGAAATGGAATGGAGCGGCAAAACGGTTCGCGTGCTTGATCCGATTTCACTCTTGATTTGCAAAATTGAACTCGCACTGACCGTTTCGCAAGCAAAGCGCCAGGACATCGAGCATTTGAATATCCTGCTGTTTTGTGTGCGCGGATTTTTGCGGGAAATGTTGGTGGAAGTAGAAGCAGGTAACGTTCCGGCGAAAGCCTGGCTGGGCGCGGTGAACCGTCTGGCCAAGCTGACAAAATCAACCCATGGCCGCAAAGCGGCACAACAATTCGGCATCAAATGGCTGGACCTGCTGCCGCAGTCCGAGATTGCAGAATGCAAGGACGTCAAGATCTTGATGTTCAAGGAAGAACAATTGGCTGGCAAGAATTGGCCAAAATAAAAGCCCCTCCAATTTCCTGGAGCGGGTGTGATTCAATAATCTTCGGGAAGCAAGATGCACGACGAACCGCGATCTGCTTCCGTGATGATCCAAAATTTCGTGCCGTTGGTGACACGATAAACGGAGAAAATCCGCGCCCCGTTGACCAGCGACTGGTCGTTGGCTTGACGATCTTCGACACCAAGCTTCGGATGTAACTTCTGATGGCGTCCGGGGGGGGGGCTGGGTGGGGCTGGCGGGTCTGGTGGACGGTCCGGAAAAGGGGCGCGGGTCGAAATCACAATCGCCAGTGTTTACAAAGGAAAAGCCCCTATTCCCTATGAAACCGAGGCTTTAAGAAGTGGTGGCAGGACCCGGAATTGAACCGGGGACACAAGGATTTATTCTACAGCGGGAAATCCCGGTACTCATCCGGCTGGACCGATTCGCGGCGGGGCGGTTTGGGGGCTGCGGGTTCGATTGTTTCCGGGCTTGGCGAGCTTAAGGGAGGCGCCATCGGCTCAACGCCGGTTGGCGGCAGGACCACGAGCGGTTCGGCCGTTTTCCGCAGCTCCGGCGCCGGCGGTTCGGGCAGCGCGGGGTGCGCCGGCGGGCGCGTGGCGAGCGCCCAGAGCGTGACTTCCGCGGCCGCCTGGCGCTCCGCCTGCTCAATGCGGGCAAACTCACCGTAGATTTCCGTCAGTTCCGGCGTGTCCGAGAGCGGCAGTTCCTGGCCGGTCCCGGTTCGCATGGCCTGCAAAATATCGTGGGCGTTGATGGCCTCCAGCGGCCGCGCCGGGAGGAAGCCGGCTTCCGCGCCGGCCACTTCGGAGACCAACTGCGTGGCCACCAAGGTGCGCAGGACGGATTGCGTGAGCCGGCTGGGCACCGCCAGCTCGGTGGAGATCTGCGGCACGGTGGCGGGGCGCTGGCCGCCCTGAAAACGCCGGCCCAGGCACGTCATGATGCGCAGCGCCACGAATTCGCGCCCGCGCTGGTTCACATTGTCCGCCAGCCGATCCTGAAGATACGCCACGCGATTTTGCCAGGCATAGGCCATTTGCGCGCCGAAGAGAATGATCAGCCAGAGCACGTACAAGCCGCCCATGAGGAGCACAATCAGCGCCAAGCCGCCGTAAAATTTGCTGGCGGTGGTGGCGCGGGAGAGCAAGAGAAAGCCCAATTGATTGTAGCCATGCCACGCGGCGCCGGCGCACAGGCCGCCGATCATGGCGGCGTTAAATTCCACTTTGGTGTTGGGGGTGAGTTTGTAGAGCAAGCCCAGCGCCACGCTCAGAATGGCCATGGGCAGCAGATGGGCATAAACCGGGGCCAGCCACGGGGAGGATTGGAGCAGCGTGCGCGTGTGTTGCAAATAGGGACTGCCGGCCAGCCCCAGCCCCACCGAGAGCACAATCGGCCCGAGCGTGATGATAAACCAGTACAGCATGAATTGCAGCCACCAGTTGCGCCCGCGCGTGACGCCCCAGATGTCGTTGAAAGTTTCCTCGATGCCCCGCAGCAGCGACACCGCGGTAATGATCAGAAAAATCAAGCCAATAGACCCCAGCGCACCCCCGCTGGTCTTCTTTACCAAATCATGAATTTGCCCCGCCACCTGGCTCTGCGTGTTCACGGTAAGCGCCGGCGCGGCCGTGCCCACGGCATTCGTGGCGGACAGATCAGCGGTCGCCAGGAGGTCCGGGGCGGAGTGGCTCGTGGTGTGTTCCGCCGTGGCATTCGTGGCCGCCAAGTCCGGGAAACTCAGGGGAGCTGGCGGGGCATTGGTGGCGATGTTCACGGCGGGGGCCACGCTGGACACCGTTCTTTCCACGAACCGGCTCAGCTCCGCCTCTTGCTGCGGGTTGAGCAGATTGCTGGTCACGCTCAACGCCACCGCCAGCAGCGGGATCAGTGCCACCAATGTGGAATAGGACAGCGCCGAGGCGCGTACAAAACAACGATGCCGGATAAACTGCCCGGTGACCATCGCCCAAAAATGCACAAACCGCTCGAACCGGCCGTCGAGTTGGAAAATATCGTCGGCGTCCGCGACGGCGCCGGCGAGGATTTTGGTGAGACGCGCAAACCGTTGGCTGGCCATGTGGGAAACGCTAACAAAGTGTCCCCGCAAGTCAACGACGGCGGATGCCGCGGCTCACCCCGCCGCTTCCGCCACGCGATAGCCGATTGCCGGCTCGGTGAGAATCAACCGCGGCCGGGCGGCGTCGTCTTCCAGTTTGTCCCGCAGGTGAGCGATATGCACGCGAAGATAATGCGTTTGTTCCACGGCCTTCGGCCCCCAGACCTCGGTGAGCAGTTGCCGGTGCGTCATGACTTTGCCGGCATGCGCCACCAGAAGCCGCAACAGCGCGTATTCCGTCGGCGTCAACTTGACCTCGCCGCCGTCCTTGCGAACCGTGCGGGCCGCCAGATCCACCTCGATTTTCCCGGCGCGAAAAACGGCGTCCGCCGGCGCCGGCTGGCTCCGGCGCAACGCGGTGCGCAGGCGCGCCAGGAGTTCGCCGCTGCCGAAGGGCTTGGTCACAAAATCATCCGCGCCGGCGTCCAGCGCCGCGATCTTGTCGTGCTCGCGATCGCGCACGCTCAAGATAATGACCGGCACGCGGCTCCATTCGCGGATGCGGCGAAGCACTTCCACGCCGTCCAGGTCCGGCAAACCCAAATCCAGCAGAATGATCTCCGGCCGGCATTGCGCGGCTTGCACAATGCCCCCCTGCCCGGTCGCGGCGTCCACCACCGCGTAGCCGTTGGCTTCCAGCGTGACCCGCAGCAGGCGGCGGATTTGCGGCTCGTCGTCAATCACCAGCGCCACGCGGGCGTAGTGGGCGGTGGGTTCATTCATGGGTTTCGGGTGGCGTTTCGGTTTGGGGTATCCGGATGATAAACTGGGCGCCGCCGCCGGGACGGTTCGCGGCGGAAATCTGTCCGCCATGGGCTTCAACAAAACCTTTGACGATGGCCAGGCCCAGACCGCTCCCGCCGGCCGGCGCATTGGGCGCGCGGAAAAATTTATCAAAGACGCGCGGCAACAACTCCGGCGGCAAACCCGGGCCTTGATCCGAAACGGATAAAACCAACTCCCCGCGTTCCAGCCGCACTTGGATCAAAACCGGCGTGCCGGCCGGGGTGTGGAGCGCGGCGTTCAGCAGCAGGTTCGCTAACGCCTGTTGCATCAAGGTGAAATCCAGCCGCGCCAACGGCAGCGCCGCGGCAATTTCGGTCCGGACCTCCCGGCCGGCCAGCTCCCGTTCCACCGCCTGCACGGTGACTTGCACCAGGTCGCGGACATCGCACCAGTCCAATTTCGGGCGCACGTGGCCGGAGCCCAGCCGGGTGACGTCGAGCAGATTGCCGACCAGCCGGTTCAGCCGGGCGGAGGCCTCCTGGATTTCGCCGGCCATTTTCTTCGCCATTTCCGGGTCGCGCGTCTCGCCCAACGCGGTCGTGGCGCTGGTCAGCGCGGCGAGCGGCGTGCGCAGCTCGTGCGAGATGGAATTGAGCAGCGCATTGCTGAGGCGCTCGGATTCGGCCACCAGCTTGCTCTGTTCGGCGGCGGCGCGCAGCGCCACCCGATCCAGCACCAAAGCCGCCTGCCGGGCCGTGGCTTCCAGCAAATCCCGCCGCGCGAGCGGCAGGTTCTTGGCCGGCAGATTCACCGACAGCACCCCCACCACCGCGCGTTCCGTGGCGAGCGGCAAATGCAAGTTCTCCGCTCCCGGCAGATTGTCCGTGAATTTGCCCGCCGCCTGCCGGTGGAGCAACGCCCATTCCGCCACGTGCAATTCCTTGTCGGTCAAACTCAGGGAACTGTCGGGATGCGGAGCGAGCCCCTGCTTTTCCGGCAGCACCACCGCCGCCGCCGCTTGAAATACGCGGTTGACCTCCCCCACCAGATGCCACACCACCTCGTCGCGCGTGCCGGCTTGCGCGAATTCGCGCGTCAACTGATACAGCGCAATGGCCCGCTCCTCGCGCTGGCGTTCCGCCAGCTCCTGCGCCCGAATGCGGGCGACCAACTGGCCCAGCACGATCGCGACCACAAAATAAAGCCCGAACAAAACGCCGTCCTCGGTGCTGGTGATGATGAAGGTGAATCGCGGCGGCAGGAAAAAATAATCCCAGGCCAGCGCGCTCACCGCCCCGGCGAACAACACCGCTCCGCGCCCCAGAAACAACGCCATCAGCACCACGGCCAGCAAAAACACGAAGCCCGGCACGCGCGGTCCGGTGAACTGCATCAGGAGGACATTGACCGCCGCAACGGCGGCCAGCACGCCCAGCACCGTGCCATATTGCTTCCAGTTCGCGGACGGCGGACGCCAGCGCCGACGGGGAGGGGCCGTCCCCGCACTGCTCTTTTCCGCCCGCACCACCAGCAAATCAATGTCGCCGCTGTCCCGCGTGAGCGTGCGCAACAACTGGCCCGCGCGATACCATTCCCAAACATTATTGGCCGCGGGTTTGCCCAGGATGATTTGGGAGACGTTGTATTGCCGCGCCACCCGCAACAAGCCGCGCGCCAGATCCGCGTCCGCCGTATCCATGACCTCCGCCCCCAGCGTCCGGGCCAGCGCGAGATTCTTTTCCAGGCGCGACTGCGCTGCCTCATCATCCGGCTGCGAACTCTCCACATGGACGGCCAACCACGGGCATTGCAGGCTGCCGGCCATGCGGCGCGTCCAGCGGATGAGGGATTCGGACAGCGGACTGGCGCTGACGGCCACCATCAGCCGGTGGCCGGTCTTCCAAGCGCCGGCCCCGGATTGCGCGCGGTGGAATTCCTGGGTGTCCACGCTCACGTGGTCGGCCGCCAGCCGCAACGCCAGTTCCCGCAGCGCGGTCAGATTGGCTTCGCGGAAAAAATTCTGCGCGGCGCTGGCCGCGCGTTCCGCCAGGTAAACCTTGCCCTGGCGCAGCCGTTCGATCAATTCCGCCGGCGGTAGATCCACCAACTCGATCTCCGCCCCGTCGAGTATGCTGTCGGAGACGGTCTCCCGGATTTCGGTGCCGGTGATCTGGCGCACGGTGTCGGCGCGGCTTTCCAGGTGCTGGACATTCAGGGTGGTGAACACGTCAATCCCCGCGTCGAGCAATTCGTTCACGTCCTGCCAGCGCTTGGGATGCCGCGAGCCCGGGGCGTTGGTATGCGCCAGTTCATCCACCAGCACCAACCGCGGCCGCCGCGCCAGCACGGCGTCCAAATCCATTTCCGTCAGCGTCATGCCGCGATACTCAATGACCTGGCGGGGGATCAGGGGAATGCCCTCGGCCAGGGCGTCGGTTTCCTTGCGGCCATGCGTTTCCACGTAGCCGACCACGAGATCCCGCCCGCTTTTCAATTCGCGTTGCGCGGCTTCCAGCATGGCGAAGGTCTTGCCCACGCCGGGGCACATGCCCAGAAACACCTTCAGCCGCCCACGCCGGGTCCGCGCTGCCTCGGTTTGCAGGGCCGCCAGCAAGGCGTCGGGATTGGGGCGCTCGCCGTCGTTCACCGGATTAGTTTATACCGAAAGTGAGAATGGATAAAGCCAAGAAGTTCGTTTCATGGCGCCAGGGCATCGAGCGCCAGATTCAAGCTGAGCACATTCACGCCCGGCTCGCCCAAGAAGCTCAGGCTGGGGCCGTCGGTGTGACTGCGGACCAGTTCGCGCACCCGGGCTTCGCTCAAGCCGCGGGCTTTGGCCACGCGGGGCGTTTGCAGTTCGGCGTTACGCAGGCTGATGTGCGGGTCCAGGCCGCTGGCGGAAGCCGTGACGGCATCCGCCGGCACGGGCGTGTTGGTGTCGAGATTATTCTGCGTGCGATAGCTCGCAATGTTTTGCGCAATGGTGTCGTGCAGCTTCTGCGAGGTCGGACCGAGGTTGCTGCCTCCGGAAGCGGTCGGGTCGTAGGCCATGCCGTTGGCGCCCGCATCCGAGGGGCGCGTAATAAAATATTTGTCGAGGGTGAATTGCTGCCCGATCAGCCGCGAGCCGTGGATGACGCCATCCTTGCCGATAATCAAGCTGCCGTTGGCCTGGCTCGGAAAAGCCAGTTGCCCAATACCCCAAACGACGAGCGGATAGATCCCGCAGCACACCACCGCCAGCGCCACCGTGACCATCACCGCCGCGCGAATTTCAGAAAGGAGAGTTTTCATACAGTATTGGTTTTAATCATGAATGGAGGCAGTTGCCGCTTGGCCCACGCCCGCGCGCGTCGCTCCGTGCGCGCCCCCCGGCCGGCTTTGGTTTTATTCGGGATCATAGGGGTTAACTCGCGAGCTGGAGGGTGGTGATGAGCACATCAATGACCTTGATGCCGACGAACGGAATGATGACGCCGCCGAGACCGTAGATGAGCAGGTTGCGCTGTAAAATCTGCACCGCGCCGATGGGCTGGAACTTCACGCCGCGCAGCGCCAGCGGAATCAGCGCGACGATGATCAGGGCATTGAAAATGATGGCGCTCAAAATCGCGCTGTCGGGGCTGTGCAGGCGCATGATGTTCAGCGGCGCGATGGCGGGGAACGTGGCCATCAGCATCGCGGGAATGATGGCGAAGAATTTCGCCACGTCATTGGCGATGCTGAACGTCGTCAGCGAGCCCCGCGTAATGAGCAGTTGCTTGCCGATTTCAATGATCTCAATCAATTTGGTCGGGTTCGAATCGAGATCCACCATGTTCCCCGCCTCCTTGGCCGCTTGCGTGCCCGTGTTCATGGCTACGCCAACATCCGCCTGGGCGAGCGCGGGCGCGTCGTTGGTGCCGTCGCCGATCATCGCCACCATGCGGCCGCCCGCCTGCTCCCGCCGAATCAGTGCCAGCTTGTCCTCCGGTTTGGCTTCCGCGAGAAAATCATCCACGCCCGCCTCGGCGGCAATGGCCGTGGCGGTCAGCTTGTTGTCGCCGGTGATCATCACGGTGCGTATGCCCATCTTGCGCAGCTGGGCGAAGCGCTCCTTGATTCCGCCCTTGACGATGTCCTTGAGCTGAATCACGCCCAGCACCTCGCGGCCCTCGGCCACGACCAGCGGCGTGCCGCCGGAACGGGAAATGGTATCCACCGCGTCGGCCACCAACTTCGGAAACAGCCCGCCTTCCCGGTCCACAAACACCTTCATGGCCTCGGCCGCGCCTTTGCGGATGCGCCGCGCGGGCTGGCCGTCCAGGGCGGCCAGATCCACGCCGCTCATGCGCGTTTGCGCGGTAAAGGGAATGAACTGGGCGTGGGGAGCGGCGATGTCGCGTCCGCGCAAGCCGAATTGTTCCTTCGCCAGCACCGCAATGCTGCGGCCTTCGGGCGTTTCGTCGGCGAGCGACGCGAGTTGCGCGGCGTCGGCCAGACGCTCGGCGGGAATGAGCGGCGCGGGGATGAACTCGGTGGCCTGCCGATTGCCCAGCGTAATGGTCCCGGTTTTGTCCAGCAACAGCACATCCACGTCGCCGGACGCTTCCACGGCCCGGCCGCTCATGGCCAGCACGTTGTGTTGCAGCAAACGATCCATCCCCGCGATGCCGATGGCGCTCAATAATCCGCCGATGGTCGTCGGAATCAGGCAGACCAGCAATGCGATCAGCACTGGCACGGAGAAAAGCGTCGCCGAATAAATGCCAAACGGCTTGAGCGTGATGCAAACCAACAGGAAGATCAGCGTCAGCGCCGAGAGCAGTATCGTCAGGGCGATTTCGTTCGGGGTTTTCTGGCGCGCGGCGCCTTCCACCAGCGCGATCATTCGGTCCAAAAAACCTTCACCGGGATTGATCGAGACGCGAATCTTGATCGCGTCGGACAATACGCGGGTGCCGCCGGTGACAGCGCTGCGATCCCCGCCGCTTTCGCGAATGACCGGCGCCGATTCGCCGGTGATGGCCGACTCGTCCACCGTGGCCGCGCCTTCAATGACGTCCCCGTCGGCCGGAATGACTTCCCCGGCCTGCACGACCACGACATCGCCCTTGCGCAACTCCGTCGCGGCCACCTCCACGGTCTGGCCGTTCTTGGCCAGGCGGCGGGCATTGGTTTTGAC
>Ga0316217_10002527_pt1 | contig 21898 bp, 22 predicted proteins | sample 1anoAmetaG_FD_203633 | JGI IMG/M metagenome (GOLD analysis project Ga0316217, IMG submission 203633) | Freshwater microbial communities from Trout Bog Lake, Wisconsin, USA - 1anoA | ecosystem: Environmental > Aquatic > Freshwater > Lake > Hypolimnion/Profundal zone | place: USA: Wisconsin...
TTCTTAGCAATCAACTTTGAATACTTACTTATATATAATATTTAAGAAATCTTAATAAACTAACATCAATCATGTTCTGTAGGAGTCAGTTGTTGTCGTTTTCTTCTTGTTCGCAGTGTAAGCTCTGAGCAAGGCTTCACCCAGTATTTTATCCACGGTCGCGAACTGGGTGAGTGATTTTTATTGATCTTATGGTTTGCCAAGGTTGGGGTTCGGCAAGGTAGTGAAGTTGAATGTATAAACGTCTCCGTCTGCCCAAGCTAGAGGTGGGTCATAAGAGCGTGGAACAGCCGCTGTTAAGAAGACTTGGTACGAAGACTTAGGCTTTAGATCTGGCCAGTAGATAACCCCATCTCCGAAATCGTTTGTTAGCACTTTTACAACCTTATTGGGGCTGAGGGGCAGATTATTGTGGTCCGTGCCTGAAATAATTTGATTGCTGGTAGGAATGCTAGGCCTCATTGTGTTTGGCAAGGTATTAACGGGAACTGGGTTGAGCTTGGTCTGAGTTTATAAGATAGTTGTATTTGATTGGCCGACTTGCTCGTAGAGGACTGCATAGATTGTAGCTTGGCGTTGGAATTTGATGCCAAACTTGGAGTTATAGTATCCGACGTTCATGGTGAAAGGAGGGACTACGACTATAGGGAAGGCAGGCATCAATTCAAAATATTTGATTTGTTAGATGACAAATGAAGGCAGATAGGTCTGGAAAGCGAGTAGTTGATCTTTTGAATTCACAAAGTTCTTTATTATTGTTATAGGCGAGATAATATCGTTGGCGGCATCTGGAGCAATCACTAGATCATAGTAATATGAAATTTGGTTGTCGCTGTTACCAATCTGCAGAAGACCTAGCTTGTACTAGGAAGTTAAAACTTTTATTCTTGTCGGAGTTATTCTTAGAACCAATACAAGGTTATTTACTAAGTCCAGTGTTGTTACAATCGATTTGAATCTCAAGCTCATCTGCGCTCCGTTCGACAGCATCACAGTGTTGAAGTTGATCGATACGATACTTGAGGTACCCAGGTTGCTGTTTGAAACTGCGTAGAACACATAGTTCGAGGTTTGGGTCAGTCCCGTAAGGGTAATTGTAGCGACAAAGTTTACTTGAGCTGTTGAACCTGAATAAATAGTGAGAGCTGAGCTATTAGCAACTCCTTTGACTCCCAAGGTACTTGATAAGGCGACTATTTGAGAGCTATTGGTGACAGGGGGATAGCCCACTCCAACGCATAGGTAATAGATTGAGCCTGCAGAAATCGAGTTAACTCTCAATGTTGCGCCTGTACTGGCCACAGATAAGACACTAATATCTATAATTTTAGGAGTAAGTGACCCAGCTGAACTTAATGAGGTTTAGTTGCTGACTAAAACGTTTGTAATTGGTTTTCCTACATCTTGCTGATTGCAGGAAGTCAAAAAGGGGGTGACTGTGACTCTTAGAGGCGGATAAAGGACGTTGTATTTGGGATCCCTGTCAAAGCAAAGGTACATAGTGGGCGTTGTTAGTTGATGGACGATAGGATAATTGCTGGTAAGTTTGAAGTTTAAGGTCAAGGGAGGTGGTACAACGTTCTTTCTGTGGGATACTGAGAAGTAATAAGAGGTATTTTGCGCCATTATGTTAACAATTCGTGGACTAATAGAAAAGTTTGAGAGGTAAGGCGAGTATTGTTCAAGAGTTTGGTTACTTTCTTATTTTATAGTCAAAAAGAGTGTCATTTCAGTGGACGAGGGCAGTGAAAATTGGACCGGAATCAGGACGGAATGACCCACTGTAGAATCACTCATGGTTGGAATGCTGATATTGGGAGAGGTGGATGTTGGGATGGCTGAAGCGGCTACTACAGTGATAGTAACAGGCAGGATGTTCCTAAAAGAGGTGTTTTGTGAAGATTCATATTTTTTGAAGTTAATGACGTAGGTTCCAGGAGCGACATCAGATCGCAAGAATAGTTTAGTGCTTTTGGTTACATTGTAAAAATCACCGAAGTCAACGATGGATGGCGAGAATGTGAATCCACTGTTATTCACTGATGCTGAGATTTTTAGTTTGTTCGCTCCTCCTGAAAGACCGTAAGTTATGTTGTAAGCCAGTCCTGCACTCATTATTAGGGAGTATTAAATTGAGATAGCTGTCCTTTTGGAAGAAAAAGTAAGGCAGTTTGAACTATCTACGACAGAAGAAGACTCGAAGAGGAAACTATTCGAAAGTGTATCAATTATCCTTATTATGAAAAATGTTTGAGATAGGATAGTTGTATCAGTAGTAGTGCAGATTGTAGGCAAAGAAGGATTCAGCAGAGTGCTTATCGTGAGAGTCAAGTTGGTGTAGTTTGTCGAGAATATTTAAGTAACGATGATTTAGCCCTGGTAGCTGTAGCAGCTAGAGGCTCTATTTAGCTGAGCGAAAGTGCAAACTGGGGCAGTGTTGGCCCAGAGGGTGCTTTTGTAGAACGTAGGAATCACGATAATGTAGGAAAGATTCTTACCAGCTATCCCAATATTGCCAGAAGTTGCGGAGAAGGTAAAGGTGTAGTTTGCAGGATACAATAAGTCATAGTCAGTGACAGCCACCTTTGAGATCGCAATATATTGAGGAGGAGGCGAGATGTAGTAGGTCAGAGGGTACTGGTAAACCCATTGCAGGGCTTGGAAGCCGTTAGAAATCAAATAATAGGCTACTGTGAAGTTTGCGTATTTATAGGCAGAAGGATTATGAATGCCACTCACGAACAGATATATCCACTTTATCGTGCTAACCTGGGCAGTAATGTTAGTTAAGTAAATCGAGGTATCTGCAGCCGTAAAAGTGGGATAGCTACTTATCCAGATGTTGTTTACTGCTGAGGCATTGCTAATCAATGCTTGGATGTTGTTGTATGTCAGGTAAGTGAAAAAGTTATCAATTTGTGTAATGGCAATAGCAACCTGAATCTGAGTAGAATCAATGTAGAAATTAGAGGGGAAGGTGACTCCCAAGTTGGTTGGACTAAAGCCAGTTACAGGAGATATCTTGAAAACATAGGTGGAACTTAATCCAGCTTACTTTGGAGTGTTCAGCAGCGCTACGTTGCTGGATTGCCCTTGAGCGTAGCTATTTGATAGTATCGTGAGTGAGCTATTCGTGGAAGATGCATATTGAGTGCCTTTGCTTGTAACATATGCGCTTGCTGAGTATGTGTTGTTTATTGGGTTGACTAAATTTATGATTAAACTCAAGGAGGATTGGGAAGATGCATCAATACTTGTTGAGAGGGTATAGACACCATTGATGTTTGAAATCTGGCAGACTGGATTTATCAAGGTTGTGCTTTCGTAAGAAGAGCAGGAAAAAGTTCCCAAGGAGTTGGTGGTTGAGTAAGCTTGAGGAAGAGCGATGTAGAGCGTACTGTCTGCCCTAAAGACATCTGAACAGCTGAGCTGGAAGACATAGGTGGCGTTGAAATTTTGATTATAATACTGTGGTGTCCACGAAAGAGTGCATGTTCTCAGAGGCTTGATGTTGATGCTTGGAGGAGTTATTTGATTTTCGCATATTTTACGACTGAGGTAGATATTGTCCACATAATAGCTGGTAACAAAGAAGATATAGTTGCTGCTTTGAACATTAGGGTTCTGAAGCCCAGTCACATAGACTGAGTAGGTTGTCGAGGATGAAATTTCTGTTCCATTGGCATAGATGTCGATTCTTGAAGGTGTAGAGATGCTGCAGTAGCAGTTTGTGTTGTCGAAACCGATCAGTTGACAAGTCGCTTGGTTAGCAATCATATCTCCATAGTCAAGAGGTAAAGTGATTGATAGAGCACCGTTTGAAGGTACAAAGTGGTTGGTCATGATGCTGAATTTGTAAGAGACACCTACTTCACCTCCGTTAAGAGATGAGACTGAAACAACTCCGAAGTTGAATTTGGTGCATTTCTCAACGCTTCTGGGCAAACTGATGGTGATGTTCCTGGAAAAGAAGCACTGGTAGCTATAGAAAATTTGGAAGTTAACATAAACAGTTTGGTTGGCAATAGAGTATGCAGAGGTTGGGAAGTTATTGAAAGTGAAAGTTCGATAGTTATTATAACCGCTCGTAGAAGTACTGTGTCTAAATCTAACCATTCCTGCTGCATAGTAAACGTCTTGGCTCACGCAACTTGGGCAACTCACTGGCACTGGATTGTTTTTGTCAAGCAAAGTTGCAGGGTAAAAGGTAAGCAGAATGAATTCGTGAAGATTTCCTGATGAAACATAGGAGTAAGCACCCCAAGAAGTATAGTTTACACCTGAGAACAATCCACCGATATTGCCAGTCCAGTAGTAAGGAACTGAGTAGCTGATTGAGAAGACAGTAGGTTGTAATACGATATTTGTGCCACTAAAAGAAGCGTTGACGTTCCAATTCGCTGCCCATCCTCCATTGATGACGCTTAACTGAGTTGTGGATTGAGTTGCCGTAGTGATAATAGGAGTAGGTATATAGAGGTAAGTAGAACTATTGATGTCGTTGTAGTATATCATAGCTCCTATAGATATAGTGTTGACCAGGCCAGGCGGCAGAGTTTGTAGCCCTGAAAATGAGACGTTAATCGTTGTGTATGGATTGATGAAATCGTAGTTTATGATGGAAATGGTGGGTTTATTAGTTTGGTTGGTTCCAACTGTCAGCAAGCACTTCAGCCTCATTCCAGATAGAGCAGTGAGTCCAGCTTTGATCAAACATCCAACTTCACTACCTGTTGTCAGGCCAGTACCCAGATCATTAGAGAACACGTTAGTGGGGTTCATACCGTTGAAGTTTTCAAAAATGAATTGCACCTTAGAGGTTTGAGTGGTTGCTGTTGTTTTAGCTCCAGGAGGTATTTGTAAGTCGCCCGTGATGAACTGCAGATCATATGTGGAGAAGATGGAAGCTTTATCTTGGACGTTGAATATTTTAATGCTCGGGATATCAAGGTTTTAACCGTAGACTGGAGATATAGATTTTGTTAGTTTAGATATCAAAGTACCATTTGGAGCGTATACAGCTACGTTCATTTTGTAGAAGTCTCCAGGTAAGCTAGGAGCAGTGAACCAGTTGTTTTGAGATACAGTGCCGATTTGGAAAATTTTAACCTGATTATCGTAGCCTGTGGGGGTCAAAGTAACCAAAGTTTGGCCTTGGTAACGGCTGAGCTGGCAGTTAGGCTGAGCAACCGTAGTTCTGCCTATCATCAGGCAATTATCAAAGGTAAACACACCTGGATAGTTGAACTGACTTGGAATCGTGAAAACAATAGAGCCGATAGTGGTGGAAACCAAAGGCTTGAACAGCAGGTAGAAGACCTCTTTGTTGTTGACTCTTGCCAGCCTATTAGCAAACGATTGAGTGTTGAAGTTGATAACACTGATAACTGGCACCTGATGTTGGATTATCGAGATCGTCAAGGAAGTTTGAGACATGTAGTAAAAGTTGCTTGAACTAGTGCTGCTCACAGAACTATAGAAGTAAAAGGCTCCGCTTGTGACCGGTGTTGTTTGATAGAGCACAGGTGAAGTTGGGAAGTCAGCTATGGTGAATTTGGCGTGCACAAGTATACTCTTCAAACCCCAACTTGAACTAAAAGTAGCCATGTCTGAGTCCAGAGTAAGTCTAAGATAGGTAGGAGTAAGTGGATCAACGCTGCAAGTGAACCGCAGAGGATAATTGAAATTAGAAGTAGCAGTGATAGATGCATTGCAGTAAGTAGGATCCCAAGATGTGACATCAGCTGGAGCTAATATGTAGATAGCTGTGACTCTACTATCGCTGAAGAGATTGTTGATGGTAAACTTAACTGTGTTGGCGTAGTTTCTCAAGTACATGCTAGGAGTTTGCGTTGGGGTGACAGTGGCTGAGGTGGCAGTCGCAATGTTCTGGAAGCTGTAAGATACAGGAGTGAATGGGTTTTGGGTGATATAATAAACATCTCCAACAGCTGTTGCTCTAGCTACCGTTACTTTGAAGTAAAGAGAAGAGGGTTGAGCATAGTAAGGGTTATTCATTGAAGTAATTGAAAGCGTTATTAAGCCAGTAAAAGTTGTGGTTGGCAGAAGCACCACCCATCTCCTTGTAGGGAAAACGTAACAGTTATAATTTGATACTGAACATGTTGATGGCATAACTCCTTGGAAGTTCTAGGGATAGACTATATAGATTGCGTCTGTTGTGGTTATGCTGCTTGTTAGCGTAAGGGTAAAAGTGTGTGTAAGTCCAGTCTTCAGAACCAAAGAATTGCTGGAGCTAAAAGAAGTGGCTGTGGTAATAGTATTCTCTGTAGCAGTCTTGGTGACGTAAAATCCTCTGGCTTCGTAAGTACTGCAGGGTAATTTTTGCTGGTTCTCACAGTATATGTTGATGTTCGCTTTGATTCCAGTATTTAGATTAACAGTGGAAGGATTGAGTACGTTAGCAATCATAACCCGGATGTTGCTTGGACTTCCCGAGCCAGAAAAAGCCTTCGTAAAGGCGATCGTCAGGTTGGCAGGAATGGGAGGGTTAGCAAGGTTGTTTCCAAAATACAGCAAACAAATTATTCTGCTGTTAGAGATGGCGCTCATTCCATTCCACTCACTACAGTCTAGATATCTGTAAGTTGCTCCATTAGTACCTACTCCTTAGAGGTCGTTGGCGAACATTTGGTTGAGCAAGTTGTTTGTATCGAAGGTAAAAACTATCTGGCTACCAACGACAACATTTACATTAACAGTGAAGAGCAAATCGAGCATGGTTAGCCTTCCAGCAGCTGGATACCTATTATTAACGGTGAGGACAAATGGTTCAGGGAAGGGAACAAAGTCGAAATAGCCAATCTCAGTATAGGCTCCCGCGTCATAGGTAGTAAGCCAGAATTTAGATACACCTGGTCCTCCAACTACAAAACCGTTATATTGTGACCAAGTAAGAGTGCTGGTGGTGGATGCATAGCAGGTTGTATATCTGAATAAGTACTGAGTGCTGGGATTGATCTGTTGTTGAATAAGGAAATTGGTGGGGATTTGGAAACGATAGTAGTTAGCCGTATTGGAATACCCTGCGAGCTCAGTCCATCCAGTCACTGACGAGCTGTTTTGTTTGATGAGAAGACGCCTGTTACCATAGACTGTCCATCCTGGCTCAGTAATGTAAAGATAGTCTGGATTATTGAGAGTAGTGACTCTAAGATTAAAGGTTCCCTCGATGAGATAGTACTTGTAGTTGGTAAGAAGCGTGGCGAAGTATGGAGTGACCATTGACTGGAATTTGAGGAGTGAGTTAGGAACGCTACTTGCAGTTATCGTAATGGTGTTGATGTTCGCCAGCGATATTCTGGTGGTGTTGTCAAGATAGATACCAAATATGTCGGCTTGAATCGCAGAACTAGCGGCAGCTGTTAGTGAAGTCAACTTGAAATAAACTTGTATTGAGGTCGAGGCTGATATACCTGAGAAACCTGCAATTCGGAAACCTTGAGATTGTCTGTAGCAGCGTAGTGCACTATAATCGTTACTTGAGCGTGAGAATCCCGCTCCCACTCTGCACGCATCGTTCGAATTGGAGCTAAAAACTGTGTTGTCGAACAGAACTCTAATCTCACCTCCTTCAGGAATGATAGGTGTTGTAAGAGTCGCAGAGTAAAAGGCAGTTGAACCAACAGAGCTATAACCCTCAATCAAGTTGAGCGAAGTGGAGGCATATGAGGTCAACGTAGTGAGAGTTAAGGTCGGAGGTGTAGAGTAATAAAGAGTGTAAGGGTTCGTGGATAATGGAGCGTTGGAGGTGCTGAATATTTTTACCCAACTGATTCCAAAAGTACTTTGATAGTTGACAACTGAGCTGGATGCACCGATACCGATGGTGGCAATATTATTACTAGACTTTTTCTGGGCCATGATCATATTGATGTTCTTGAAGTAGAAATAGTTGTAATTGCTTGTGTCATTGGGGGAGGAAATGGCTGGCAGAAGAGCGGGTAGAGCATTATTGATTTTGAAAATAGCAGCATTCCACTGATTTAAACTGTAGCTGCCCAAATTCACGGATAAATCTACACTGCTTACTGATTGTACTGTTCTGAGGTTATTTGTTATGGAGGTAGTCATTAGGGAACTTGTGCTGCTGACTGTGTAGTACTCGTTGATTGATTGATACATGTTGAAGACATATTCATAGGAGCCAGAAGGACTATTGACCAGGGATAAATTGTAGCGTAAAGTAACATAAGCCGTTCCAGGGTTCTGCATCAAAGGGATGATGTAAGTATAAGCTGTATTGTCGACATAGGCTGACTGCATAGACAAACTAAACCGAAGAGGAGCATTGTTTATCGCATATTGCCCGAATTGAATCACGTTCACTTAGTTGTTGTTAGGGTTAGAGACCACTCCAGAGTAAAGACCTCCAGAAACTAAGGACCTGGAGTCAGCAGTGTAAATGGCAGTCACTCCTCCGTCTGCTGAGTGATATCTAGTTTAAACAGAAAGTCTAAGAGCGATTTAGTTGCTTGAAGAAGCAGCTGATAGAGAGCCGTAAGGAGTGAAGTTAATGGTAAGAGTATCGTAGTCACTGACTGTAGTGGTAGTATGCAAAAACTGGGCGAATCTAAAACGAGTGTAGCTTTTGATATAGAAATTGTCCCAGTAATCCGAGGGGCTACTACTTGGGGATAAATTATACCTCCACTTGATGACTTGTCGGTTGGGAGATGTAGACATATAGAAGCTTGAAGTAGCAGTATTGTACTAGCTGATTTGCATGAGATAGTCACCTCCTATGTTGAGCCCACCATAGCGCATCTGAATAGCATAGTAGTAGACGACTGGACAGCAACTCGAGCTAAGTAATTGGGCATCTGCAAAGGTACCTACTGAGAAGTCTCGGTCAGAACTCAAAGCAGGTAAAAACTGCACCACAAGATTATTCATGTTATTGACTGGAGTGTAGGGTCTTTGGGCCGTGTTGTCTGGCAAGTAGATGTAAAATACATCACTGTTAAAAGAACTGCCAACAGGCATGGTAAATCTAAACCTTAAGTAAGGAGTCTTTTGACTTGTTACTGCATCCAAGAACCTATATTGCACTTCGTGGAAGAAGAGGACATATCGGTTATCAAGCCATGAAAGTACAGTCGGAATCGATCGTGAAGTATTGTAGGCTGTTAGAGCAGTTGTGTAGGAACTCTGGTACTAAACAGCCAAATTGGTTGCCAGAACTTGGAAAGTATAAGCAAGGCTGCTAGAAGTGAAGTTAGCCATGACTTGCACCCACCAGCCGGATGTCAGCTGACTATTGGCCACATCGTAAAGTTTTACATACCAATAAGTACCGTCAGTAAAAGTTTGGCAGGTCTGCATTGTGTTCACATACTGGGAGGTGTTAAGCATCACTCTGCATTCTCGGATGAAATTGATGCCACTTGTGAATTGGATGACTATGATTCCTAAGTTGCGGGTCTGGATATTGGCAACTGTCTAGTCGAACTCAATGCTTAATATGACGATATTGGTGGAACCAGGGGCAAAAGTATTGGTCGAAGGGTAGTTGTCTATGTTGTTGCAAGGGGTGTTTTGGTTGATGAATATAAGTGAAGGATTCATGCTGAATATGCCGAATAAGGGCTGGTTGAAAGTTTGAGAGTTGGCTAGGAAAAAGTTGTTATAAAAGTTGATGATGACATTAGTACTATTGGTATTGTAAAGTTAGCGTTGGTAAGGGTAAGGATTGTTCAGTGAAGTAATGTTCAGTGTTGTACTCACACCATTGCCTTTGTTCGGCATCAAAAACACAAATTTGTTCAGCGCTTTGTTCACCCACAAAATGGTATAAGTTCCAGAGCTATCCAAGAAATTAACGGAACTCAGTGATTGCCAAACTGAGGAATACCCTCCATTGAAATTCAAGGTTAGCTTGCACTCGTAGCCACTGCTAGTAGAGTCGAAAGGCCAGCTAAACTGCACCTGACCGGTGATGGGATTACCGAAACCTGTTGATGATGGATTATTGAAAGTATAAGTTGAACTGGTGACAGGATTTGTGGAGTTGGTGTTATCGATTTGGAAGATTTCAGGATAGAAGCTTTAATATTTGACATTGCTGGGTCCGAAGTAAGCTATGCTAATATCGAACTTATTGTTGTTGTCACTTTGAGTTGGACTGGGCAAGATAATGTCGTCAAGTGTCACCCAATAAGTCTGAGCATAAAGCGGGCCGATGTTCTATATTCTTATCTTGATGTAGCCGTTTAGTAAATTTGCACTGACTACTCTACATTGTTGGCTTTGCCGACCACTCACTGCGACGAAGTTGCTTGAAAGTTGACAAGGTACTATACTGCCCACTGAGTATCCTGGGAAAGCTGAGATTGACAAGTCGAAAAGTGTGATTTCCAGGTAGTGTGAAGGGAAATAGTTGCTGCTTGTGAAGTTAACGTTGATTGATAGGTAGATCGAAGTTATTCGAGGCTGCACGCAAAGAATATAGATGTATTGGAGCCCGATATAGCTTGCTCCTTCATAGGCATAAAGCTTTTGTATTTGCTGGCCTATCAGTCCGGGGCTGACATAATTGCTGTAAACCACAATGTTAGCAGTATCGAAGTTGATCTGCTGATAACCTGATTGACTAGTACAACCTAAAGCAGTACAACCTGCAGCATTGATGTTCAGGGGCATCATCACTAGCTCATAATAATAGCTTTGGCCTGAATTGATCGTTAGAGTAGGCGAAGGCGTAACTGTTAAAGTGGAGCCGCTGGAAGTGCATGAAACTCTGTAGATGATCTTTTCGGTTTGTTGCATCATGGCAGTGTAAGAAGCATAGGCGAGGATATAGCAAAGGTGAGCACTTGAATATGATATTTGGGAATAGGTTAACCTTATCTGACCGTAAGTGCTTGCTAGAGATCCTGAAGCCAGACTAAATCTCACTCTCAGAGGAGCATTCGCAACTGTTGATATCCTTGCTTGGAAAGGAAAGACGTAGACCGAAGATTTTGATATTTGTGTGTATGTTCCTGAGTTGTAGGTTGTATCAACAGTATAAGTTGCTGATCTACTGATGGTGATTGAGTTCCAACTCGCAGAATAATAAGAGCTATAGAGAATCAGGCTGAAAGTGGTTGAAGTCGAGGTGGGATTGGTTAAACCCATCGAAATGATGATGTTGTTAGTTGTAGAATAGTCAAAGTAAGGTGAGTAAACTGTCAAAGTAGATGAACTGGTTGAAACTTTACATACAAGGCTCACAAGTGGCTAGTTTTGAACCCACACTTGGCAGTTCTATGTTGTAGTCAGCCCAGTCCAGCTTATTACCATCATTGAACCAGTTAGAGCGTTGTTGTAGAGATACTGCCCGCTTGGATTGACTGAAAAGAAGATATTGGTTTGATAAGATGAGCGAGATGAGCCATAGACATCTGAGTAGACGAGGAAAGTGTTTGTAGAGATAGGTGTCAGGCTGGATTTCGATCGAGAGAGGCTGGAAGAATAGGACCACTGGCCAGTTCCGATATAAATGTTGGCTCCATAAGCTGTACTCACTGAAAACTGAGAAGGAGGGTAGCTAAGAGCAGTGCCTCCGTTAGAGATGGAGTAGCTTGATGTACTAGTGGACTTGAGCTGTGCAACCACGACGTATACTATGCTGGTGTAAACTCTGCACTGCAAGAAAATAGTCGGATCAGAACAGAAAGAACTTATTGGGATTGGGCCTGCTGACTTGAAATTGATGTAAACGTAAGGTGTAGTAAGTCCACCTCCCCAAGTTCCTGAGAGAGTGTAGCTGCCTGTGAAAGATGAGCCAACATTGGTCGAAGAGGCATAGAAGTTGGTTGATTATGATGATGAGAAACTGGTGACATAAGAATTAGTCATATTGGGCGAAGTTCCTGAGAAGCTCAAGGTGTTACTTTGGGTTCTAAATTTGCTACTATACTTGGTGGAGGTTGTGATACGTTATTCAGGATAAGTATCCCCGTAAACTAGCTTGAACTCCACATTGAATGACATGGAAGAAGATACCATAAACTCAGGGAAAAAGCAGATCAAGTCTTGATTTTGCAGAGCACTCGCTTGAATCAAAATAGCGTAGTTGGTGAAATACCCATTAGGTAGTCTTCGCTTGCAGACAGTATCAATGTAGGGTGAGGAAGCTGAAGTGGTTAAAGGACTAGCTCCGCTTATGCATTTGCAAGCCACAAGGTCAGTTTGGATGTTTGTATTTGTATATGATGCAAAGGGCTCGCTTGTGCTTGTCCACCCACTAGTGCCAATAAACTCCGCAAGAAGTAGATAGTTATTGTTTTGAAGACCAAGTTTGGTTTGAAGAGAAGTCAGCTTGAAGCTAAACTCACTGATGCCGCCCCTGTTGTTGCTGATTGTAGATATGGTTGCCGAGGAGGCCAAAGATTGAGGAGTATATTACAGAGATCTGAGGATGTATGCGGTCCATGACGACCCTCCGTACGGCCAGTAATTGTATGATCCTTCTACGAAAATGTAGTCATGTTCTAGCTTGGGCAAATCAGAGCTAGCTGAATTTGGAGCAATTGTAATATAAATGATGAGGTATTCGCCAGACTGCCAACTATTATCAGATGCAGGACCTATCTCTCCCCAATAGCTAGCCCAGGATCTCGTATTCAGAGTGATTTCTACATAATGGTTACTGCAAACATATGAGTCAGGAGCAAAAGTATTGAACTAACCAGTCCCAGGAGTGGGGCTAGTACTCATTTATAGCTTAATATTGCTCACTGAACAGGGACTACCAAACGTGAAGCCATTGAAAGTAATTTTGAAATTATGGGTGTTTGTAAGGCCTCCAAAAGTAAGGGTTGAAGTTGGTGAGTACATCACTTGTAGATAAGTGTCAGTTATTTGTTGGACCACGAATGTGCCACCTTAGGAGGCAGTTTGCATCAATGTGCAGTAATCTGTGCGCTGCCAATAGCAACTGGATTGTGAGGTCGAGGAGGAACTACCAGTCACTAGCGAGTTGTAGTCGTTAAAGATCCCCTGGTATCCTTGACTATATGCGTCATAATTTGCATACAATGTCATCCAAAAGTATATGGAGGTGCTGGCTACATCAGCAGTAGAAGGAGTCGCAACAAATTTGATCTTTATACGCATATTGGTAGAGCTAGCCAGAGATGGGGTCGTGACGAATCCTGCGATATTAGTGATGTAGATATTGCTATTGCTTCCCACATTGCAGGTGGCCAATGCCGTGTTGGAAGTCGAACTGACGCCTCCAAGCACCGTGCAGCTGTTAATTGTACCCCAGTAGGTAGTGTTATAGTTGAGATAGAGGACCATCTGGTCGCCATTTCTGAAGCCGAAGTTAGTAATGGAGTTGAATCTACTGGTGATATCATACTCTTGAACGTAGGTTATGGGAGTTCCATTGTTGTTGTAGTGACTCTGAGAAGTAGCTATGAGAGCAGGTGAGTTGCCATTGTTAATAGCAGTGCCGCACAAAGTCTTAGTGAAGGAGTTGGCAGCCACCTGAATATAAGTATCACTGAAGTAAAAGTAGGCATTAATCACGAAGTTCGCAAAATACTTACATTTCAGATAATTTAAGCCCCATCCGCTATTGCCTGCAGTGGCCGTAAAATTTGAATTCGACTGATAAGTTGTCACGAAATAAGCAATTCTCTTCGTTACTCCTCCAGAGGTAATTTGGAAAGTCAGTAGATCATCCAAGTTGTTGCTGGATCCAAGAGTTGGCTCACAAAAAGATTTGTCGTTTAGTGCTGAACTTTCATCATAATAAACCAGGGAGGCTACAGCTGACCGTCCACCCCCGATAACCGCATTTTGGGAATATACGTAAAAGCTGGTATTGTTTCTCCAGGGAGATAAGCTTGGACAAGTGTAATTGTTAGCTGTGTAGCTGCTGCTTGCGGCAGAACCTCCAGAATTGATCTGGAAGATCTCGTTGAATTCCCACTAGCCCATGAATTGGTTGCCATAAGGGTTGCTAGCTGATGGCGTCCCCCCGAATGCCTTGACCAGCACTGAAAAGAAAGCAGCATTATTGGGAGGATTCACAAATACGATTCTGCAATTCATTTGAGTGACATAGGTGAAATCAGTCATAATTATTCTAGTAACCACTCCTACAAGTGCATAATTGCCATTCAGAATATAGCACTGAACGTTTCCTCCCGCATTGTAGCCATTGTTACCACAGGGATAGCTCCCTCCGTTTTGCTGGCTGAGGAAAGTAGTAGATAGATCAGCTGCGCTATTGAACAGAGCGTTGCCGTTTTTGTCGACTGAAGGGATTTAAAACACTAAGCCTGTTATATCAGTTCGGTTGAATGTTAGTAGCATATTTATGTAGTTCAGTTGACTAGGCACAGTATGTCCGTATGTTACAGTTCCTGCTGTGATACCACGGAAAGGTCCAGCTGTGGCTCCAGTTGGCAGCGAATAGAGTGTGGGGAACTGATCTGTTTCGGTATACTGCCACGTTGATGCTCCGTACGGCTTATAGTACAAAACTAGACTTGATACTGCGATTGAAGACAAGAAGCCATTGATGTCTGGATTTCTGGAGTCCAAGATAGAGACTTTAAGATGGTACTTGGTGCTGGTGGAGAGTGCAAAGAGGAAGCTCAAGGTGATGATCTTGTTGGTGGTGTCAATTGAGCACTGTCTTATTCGCTGGTTATTGAGGTAACAAACAGGTCTGAAGACCTGGATATCTCTTATTTTGAACATAGAAGCATCTCCAAAGGTAGAAGGATAAGCTATGTTTATCATGTGATAGCTGGAACCACTTTGTGCTGGGAAGTTGACTGAAGGATAAAAGCTCATCTCGAAAGGCGCCCTATGAAGAAGATTTGAGAATGGGGTATCTAGATAATACCTCTGATGAGGATATTGGATATAATTGAAATTCTGAATTGAGTAACCAGAAGGGTTATAATTGTAACCAAAGCTGGAGGAGGGGAAGTTGGAGATAATCAAGTAACAGTAATTGTTATTGACAGTAGGAGAAAGGCTAGGTTAGGTGATATTTTGCCAAGTGTAGTATTTAACTGTAAATTGGTTGACATTGGTGGAGAGGTTGACTGTTGGGTTCCTGATAGCAAGTCCTCTAGTCATAACAGAGACTGGCATATTGCTGGTGTAAGAAGACTTTACCACTGGATAAATCCAAATCACTCGGTTGGTCGTGTCCATGTAGCAAGATGCCACTTAGACTTGGCTACTCGGAGATTCCACACAGTCTGACTACAGGAACACATAATCAATGTTGGTGGGGAATATTATGGCTATTTTCTTCACAAAGCCAAGATCATTAGTTGCAGAAGTGGAATAAGTAAAGGTAAAAGTATAGTCATCTCTGACGCCAGCGTACAAGGTTCCTCCTTAGTTGAGAGCAGTTATAGAGATTGAAGGTGAAGAAGATGTCTTTGGAGATTCGTTGGGATATCCATCAGAAATTACTCCATAACTGGTGTATCTTGAGGTGAAATGGTAAGAGTAGGTGACCATAGCTTGCTAGCTTGCACTTAAATAATAGAAAGGCGTGAAGAAGCTATATATTCTGAGGTTTCTAGTGTCATAGCCGCTGCCAGGAACTCCCATAGTATTAGAGGTGATGGTGCAAACAACAACCCAGTTGTTGAGATGGAAAGTCGCATCTCCGTAAATATTACTATTGTATGGATTAATGCACCCATTAGTGACCACTCCGTTGTTTCTAATAGGGAAGCTGAAGTAGACAACATAGTATTATCCTGCTACAAGATTGTAGCAGTTTCGGCTGATCATATCGATATACATGCCGGAGGTTTGTAGCTGTGCATTTTGTGATCCTATATTGCCCACGTCATTTTTAGTGCAGAAGTCTGCCCTGAGATACACTGCGTTCTAGATTACATCAAAGTTAGTTTTGTAGGTTGTTCCTTGCTCAACAGAGTACAAGAAGAAAGGTATTGACAATTTAGTGTAGCCTGCAGGCATACTTGGGTTGAAAACCTTCAAAGCGAACCAAAGCTGCTGGCTTGATGAAATTGTTGATTGGAAATTACCACACACTATTCTGGCAGGCCTGTAGTTTACCTGGTCGCCTATGAACAACTTGCAGGACATGAATCCAGTAGCGAAAGGAGAAGCCAGAATGTCAACGGGGATTGTTCCTCCATCTGCAATGCCTGTGCCCAAATCATTTGCGAAGAGATAAGTTCCTGCTGAAGATTTGGTGGGTATTTCTATGATGATTTGCTGGGTGGTCTGGATGGTAGTAGTGGGAGTGATTTTGAACCAAAGCAGGTTTCTTTGTCCCGGAATGGAGTTGAACTGTTGGCAAAGGATATAAGTCCATTTTGTGCCGTAAACTTACAAGTATAGATGGTTGTGCACTGAAAATCCTGTGCTTCCTGTAGAATCAAAATTGAAGTCAACCTTGTAGGTACCAGCAGTAGTGGGGAAAGTCAGTCCCTATGGCTGGCTGCCTGTGTGCGTAGTGATTATCAGCTTGTAAACAACAGTGCTCGAGCTAGGGAGGGGTCCCGATGTGATCATAGTGAACAAGTAGTTTGGAAATGTCGCATTGGTGTCAGTTGTAATACTAGTTATAATGCAGCCTGTCTACTCGAATGTAGTGACTTGGATGATTTGGCAGACGTGCTTTTTGCTACTAACATAAGAGAAACCACCACTGACTCCCATCGTGCTCACTGCTGGTATACGTACCGTAATCAATCCTGAATTGGGGCCGTTTATCCCTGCAGAAACTATAAACTTTATTCGCAGAGGTCCCACGTAGTTAGTCCTCAGAGGTAGAGTTTCATCCAAAGTGATCTCTGAATCAACGTTATGCGATGGGTTATCTTGGACGTATATTGCAAAGTTGGAGTCAGACCAGAAGTCAATAATGAACCCATTGGCTCGGATATTAGTTGCATCAGTATTGTTGTAGGTAATAATCTAGCCATACCCAAGGTAATAGTATGAATTGGGCAAATCTATCTACCCGACGATTGCAATATAGCTGCTCCCAGCAAGAGCATTAAACCCAGTAATCACCCACGATTTTGACCCACTGTTCGTGGTTTGAACAAGGCATCCAACTTCACCAGAATAAGAAGCTCCGCCAACACTTGCAGCTGAGTTAAGGTTGGTCATGCTCCTGCAGTGGGGATATACGGTAGGCACTGAAGTGGGGAAGTTGATCTGGATGGTTCCTCCTTGTGGGACAGGCTGACCAAGATAGAAATTCACCCTGACTTATAGTCTACGCTTACCTTTATAGTAATCTTGGGAGTTTCCGGGTGTAGAGCCGATGCTAACACTGGAAGGAGAGCTTAAAAGCTGGTTCCAGCAAGTGGTCGTGACCTGAAGCACCTGATTGCCCATGTAACGATACTGATTCCATACTCTTGCCACCATGTTTGTTTGTTGTTGACTTACAGAGTTCGGATATTGCACTTTTATGTCAACATACCATCCTGAACTTGATGTTACGTAGATTACAATGTAGTTGATGTCAGGAAAAGTAAGGCATAGCCCGTAATTTGTGGTGTTGCAGTAGTTATTTGGAGTACTTTGGTAGGCTAAAGGCCTGAAACTATTCGTTGTGTCAAGAGCGAAATAGTAGCCGTACAGACTATTGAAAGTACCAATGATCTGAGGCGAGAATCTAAAGTAACCAATATTGTTGATGGGTGGGTTGACCATAATGGTAGTATTCATAATTTGGCAACCGAAATAAAAAGGTGAAGAGCCAGAAGGGGAAGCCGTTTGACTGTTCATAAAAACATCAAAAGTGTCATAGTAAAGCTAGAAAACGTTATTAGTTGAAACTTGGACATGGTTGATTCTGATACTAATGGGGATAGATGTAACTGCGATAGCAGGGTTGAAAACTTTAGCTATCCAGAACTTCATGAATCTTGAGTTAGTGTTGAATGCGGCTTGATGAAGAACTTCTACTCTCACGGGCTACCCAGGTGCTTCTGACATAAGGAGCCTACACATTGGAATGTAGCCTCCAACTGCTCCAACAGTGTAACTAGTCCAAGTATCAAACGCGCATCCCACGATTTCTCCTGTCTTTTGATAGCCGCCGAGGTTGTTGGCGAAGAGGGTGTTGCCTAAAGAGTCAACAGTGGGGAATTCAATGAAAATCCGAGAATAGGTGGTAGCATCGTTAAAGGCGTTAACCATAGTAGTTCCAAGCTCAAAGTAAATATAGAACATATTTTCAACTCCCACATCATTAACGGTGGAGTTGACGTAGAAGTTACGAAGTTTGCTGGGAAGGACCTGATGGTAGAAAGACTGCTGCTGGATAAGTGTATTGCCGCTGTTGTAGAACTGCATGTAGAGGTTGTAGTAGCCTCCCTGGTTGGGATGAAGAATGCCGTTGTAAGGCAGATACTAAGTGTCCAGAGTTATCATGTTGTTCTGTCCGCTGTTTATGCTTGCCGGATTGACGTTCATCGTCACTGTCAAAGGCAAAAGCGTATAAGTGCAGCTTACTCTGATGTAGTTTATCAAGCACACAAGTGGGTCTGTCGTAGCAGAGTTGGGGGTGGACCATATTCCTCCATTCCAGGCATGCCCATTAAAAATCATTTTGATTGAGCTTGAGGCGAGTATATCAGCAGAAGGGCTGAACTGGACTTCAAACTTGCCGATATAACCCACAGTACTTGTTTAGTAGCTAGTGCGAGGATTATTCATCTTAAACTCCGTGGGCAAACTGTAATAGTTGACAGGGTTGATATTAAGCAGTAGGGTGTTGATTTGATCAACAATTGAAGGATCTGCATTCACAGAATAGTGAGTCTGGATTGTTACTGTTGGTCTGAAGTAAGCTCCAGATGATGAAGAGGCATATATTCTAACTTTTATTGAATAATTGGTTCCAGACACAAGTCCTGCCAAGTTGTAAATCTTCAGTGAAGTGCTGTTTTCGATAGTGCACAAAATGCCAAGCTAGGTGACGTATGGCTGTAAACTGGACTTGCAGAAGGGATTGAGACCGAGAGTGCCGTAGCTTCCGAAAATGAGCCTAATGAAGCCGTTGCTTGGAGTATTGGTTATTGCAAAAAAACTGACATAATAGTATAGTTAGGACCCTTTGTAGATGTAAGTCGTCGCATTATCGCTAGTAAATACAGCAGAAGCAATTGTATAAGGATTGTAGACAATGTTGAAATTTTTCTTGAGGAGAGTAATGGAGGCTGAGCTAAATATCCTGGCGACGCCAGTAAAGGTTCCTGAATAGGCTCCGTTAGTGATGTTAATGATGGAGCTAACTGAAGTGGTGAAGGCACTGTAGCTATATTAGATGACCCAGTTAACGGGATAGCCCAAATAAGTGCACCAGTTGGCCACAGTGGGACTTTGTCTTGTACATGAGACGAACTGATTGGGAAACGAAGGAGTGGAGATTTGATCGAATTGGTATATTGCTGCGAAAAAGGTGCTTGGAGCTGTGTAGGCTATCGTATGGTTGGTCACAACATTGATGTATCCGCTTGTTAAGGTGTCAGTGATTCCTCCAGTAGCAGGAGTAGCAATGGTCTGAGTGGTGACCGTAAACATGGCAAACTAGTTGTAGTACAGTTCCACATATTTGGTGAGCATATCCGGAGTCTCCTGGATCAGTGAAAACCTAATGTTGGCCTGCACATTTGTTGAACTACCAATTAAAAAGCCACCCACCTCAAGCCGCACTTGCTAGTTGATCAACATCCAGTTGCTAAAACCTCCCACCAGGATATACGGACCACGTGCTGAAGAGTTAGTCAGAGAAGCATGCGGACCAGTTACGTAGGTGTACAAGTCGCAGGTTACTTTTGAATTGAATTGTGGAGGAACCAATTGTGCCCTGTTATCACTGAACACGCATGGGTAGTTTTTGTAGATGGTGTTGGCATTGAGACCGAGGTTGGGAGCCCAACCTCCACCCACACTCAAAAATTAGATCTTTATACGTAAGTCGTCAGCCAGAGGTGAGGTAATATTGTAAGGAGAGTTGAACTAGAAGCGGAAATGAGTGTATTCGTTGGCCTCCTTGGTAAGTGAGTAGTAGGTGAGAGGAAGATAGATAGGAGCTGCGATATATTCCGAGAAATAGACCTCAGTGGGGATGGAGCTACTGTTCTGCATGAACATCTGCAATTCAAACCTATACCTGGTGACAATGTCGGCGATAGTGATTCCGATTTTGGAAGTATTTACAGCTCCCTCCGTGGTTATCGTCAAGGGGATTTAAGAGTACTGGAAATCTTGGGTGAGGGGTGTATTTATTGTGACTAGAGTATAGCTTGCTGACGTAGATGTATCCCACGTGCAGGTTTGTGCAGGAATCGTGTTGAAAAAGTAGCATTTAAGCACACCATTGATCAGTGGAGGTGGCAGCGGGATTTGAGGGTAAATCTTTAGTTGGAATTTGCCGTAAGTAAGGACGTTTGTTTGTGGTAGATCATAATTGAGGAAGAAAGTCAGTTAAAGGGGTCCAGTTCCTGAAACGGGTACATTACTTTGAGCCACGATAGCATTAATGCTGAGCATCTGATAGTCTCCATAGGTCCCATTTAGGGTGACATTAGTAGTCATGGTGTCTAAGATTCCCTTTGAGTTAGCAGTTTGGATTTGCACATTGTAGACGCCTGCAGTTGTAGGACTTCTTACCATTATACTAAATACAAGTTGGTTTGACACAGAGGCAGAGAGGAAGCCACTGACGTTGAGATAAACCTTAGATCCAGATGTGTAGTTAGAGCATTGGAGTGAGGTTTTCGGGGCCATTGTGATTCCACTTATCACTTGGCACATGCCGTTGTAGAGTATCCAGGGAGTTGGAAAGCTGATGAGGATAAAGTTGTTTAAGTTCAGCGAATTGAGTAGGTTAAGGTAAAAAGTGTATTGAACATCTCCTGAAATGAAGTTGTTCGCTTGGGAAATGTATCCTGTGAGTGAACCTGCTGATATCTGCAAAGTTTTTAGCAAGAATTGCTGTTCCAAGACGATGGTGGTGGTTGAAGACAGTAATTCTACAATAAAGTAATTAGAAGCACCTCCAAAGGTTCCAGCGTAGCTAGGATTAAGTACTCCCACTACTTTCACTGTCTCATTCAGATATAAAGTTTTGTTGATGTTTTGGCACTCGACAGTCTTGTTGTCAGGCCACAAATAGGTGGTGATCTGCTGAGTGTAGGTGCCAGTGACTTGGCAAATCGGATTAGATGTGGTCTGAAACCCATCAGGGAATGTTATCCTAATGGTGTTATTGGCACTGTAGTTTGTACTCAACGAGAATGTGAACTGATAGGTCGAAGATTGGCCAACAATCACAGTGTTTAGAGAACTGACGTCAGGATAAGTGACAGTGGGGGCTGGGGTATTGATGATTGGAGCGTTAGGAAATACTACTTTTCCGAAATTTTTATTACAGTCAGTGACCATGGTGTCAACCATCAGACACAACGAGAAAGCAGAAGACATGTTTTGGGAAGGGTTGGTTGGTTGGGAAACCAAAACATATAAGTTTTCGTTTTTTATGCTTCCAAGGGTCACTATCACTGTTCCACTGCATATGACCAGAATTACTTTGAGTACTTGCAAGAGACTTGCTTCCAAGAATAGGACAGCGAACTGGCCATACAAGACAGGGTTGAAGCGATCTTTGTGAAATCAAACTATTGAGGGAAGGTAATTTGCAAATTAGCCTTGGCGACAATCTATGTTTCCGGATTGATATTGAACATGTACTTGGTAGGCAGCCCCTTGTTGAGATGAACAGGGCGGATTGGGTTCAGTCCAATGCCTGTAATAGCGAGCGTAAGGGTTGCCAGGGCCAATAGAAGCACGATTCTGTTGACGTGAATCATTGAAATCGTAAATAATATATAATGTTTTATTTTCATTAGTTTAA
>Ga0316217_10002528_pt1 | contig 21897 bp, 15 predicted proteins | sample 1anoAmetaG_FD_203633 | JGI IMG/M metagenome (GOLD analysis project Ga0316217, IMG submission 203633) | Freshwater microbial communities from Trout Bog Lake, Wisconsin, USA - 1anoA | ecosystem: Environmental > Aquatic > Freshwater > Lake > Hypolimnion/Profundal zone | place: USA: Wisconsin...
CGGAATGTCTGCGAGAACCACGGGTCTCCTTCCGGGCGGGGCCCGGGCGAGTTCCACTCTGGCCTCGCAAGAGCACCGTATCAGGCGGCCCTGACGAAGTCAGGCAGCCGTGCCGGAAAGACACGGCTGCCGGCCTTCTGTCCCTTCAGCGTACGTGCCGGCCGTTCCTCCCGGTCGGGCTCCTCGGTGGCCCCGATCGCCTCAACAAACAACCCGGGTTTGCGGACGGAAAGCCAGATGTTCCCCGAGAGGTCCACGTAGCCGATGCCCCTTTCCCGCAGTTCCTGCTGGGTGGGCCTGGAGAGATAGGGGGCAATGACCAGGCAAGGATTCAGCGAGGGGCTAGCCCCTGCGGGGTCCACCAGGAGTCGAACCATCCTGGGTTCAAGGCGGATTTTCCCTGCGACGAGGAGGTCCGACCATTTCCTGTCCGGTGCGCTCAGCCGGACCCGGGTCATTCCAAGCGCAAGGGCGGGATCGCCGGCTTGATTCTCGATGGGCAGAAGCTCCACCCCCCAGCCTTGGGGCAGGCGTTGCTGCAACGTGCGAACTCCTGACTGGAGAAGTCCCCAGTCCTTCATCCGACTATCCAGGACGTTGTTGTCTATTTCTATCATGTTGCACATCCTGGGCAACATTATGTATTCAGGCAATAGGATGCGCAACCAGGCATGCCCGGGATTCCGCAGGCAGTGCCATCGTTGTCTTCATCCTCTGGTTGCGCAAACCGCGCAACATATTTATTTCAGGCAACCCAGCAGAAGAAGTTCGCACCTGGGGTGAAGGGGAAGAGGATTTCCAGCCTGTGGCCCTATGCAATGACCTGGAAATCCTTGACCAGCCAAGCTGCCTGAGTGACGAACGGTATAGCGAAGAGAATCGTCATGTATATAGGCCGTTTTCGCCGAAACCAGGGCGCGGAGCCACCGCCTCGGGCTCCTTGGGCGCCCAGGTGCCCTTGACCCCTGTCAACCTTCTCCAGCACCTTCGCCCGGAACCTCTGGAGCTTTTGTCCAGTTCCTTCACGACCTTCTTTCGCGGGACCTTCTTGGCATAGCCCCAGAGCTTTGGCCCTTACTCCAGCGCGGGATGACTGTGAAAGGCCGAGGTCTCCCACATCAGGCTTTCCAACACTATGCTGACCTTTGATAATAAAATCAGAAAATTCAACATAGTAGGCCAGTTCTATGAATCTCGTTCAATAAATAAGTCACCATCGATTCCAACTATTTCATAATTATTAAATTTAATAGCCAACCATGATATCATTTCATGAGAAAGACCATATGATCCACACATCTCATGATCATCATTTGGACAAACAACATTTTTTATATCAGTAATTTCGGCTTTACCCATTTGAAATACTTCCAACAATTTATTGCCTTTTGTTTCAAACCTCATAATTCGCCAATCAACAATTTGATTGCTCATTTTTCTATTCTCCGGGTTGGGTCTGCAGGCTTTGTTTGTTTCCCCGTATTCGGATCAAATTCTCCCTGGTGTTTACCAGACTTATTGTATTTTTCTAACCTACCATGAAGGCTATCCCATTCATAAAGGTTGCCATGATCATCCTGCCAGCGAACTCTATTTGACTTGCCCTTAACCCGGACGGCTCTTATTTCTCCTTCCAGGTTCCCTCTTGGTGGTGGTTGGTATTGCCCCTTCGTTTGGCCCTGCGGGACCGAGGGAGCTCCACCCTTATCATCAGAAGCAGGCTCCTTCTGCCCAGTCCCTTGGCCACCACCTGAACCCATCGCCATCGCCCCGCTAGGCAGCGGAATGCTTACAGCTGATGACTGGGGCAAAACCGCACCCTCACACGTTGCAACAGCGGGTGCGGATGGGCCCCCAGGCATCGGGAGGGTTAGGCTGGATGGGGGGACTCCCACCGGAGCCAACCCACCACACCCCATCAGCGGGAGCTCCGCAATTTTCATATCATGCAAGAAGTCACGTGCCAGCTTCTCGGCCCGGACAGGGTCCGTTTTGGCCATTTCCAGGAGCTCTCCCGGCACGCGTCTGTTCTCCACCCAACCAATGCCGCGCATCTTGTTATTCAAGCGCTCGATCGGATCGGTGACGTGATCCCGAAGGGCATCGGTGGCCGATGACGCGACACCTCTGAACGGATCGCCCGGCACGGCCCCAGGGCCAACGGCTGCTGCCTGGTCAGCGAGGGCGGCCATCTTCGCCATGGGATCGGGAATGGCCCAGAGGTCGGCAGGTCCCGGAACCCCTTCGGCCCGGCCGTCAGGAGCCGGCCCAGGTCTGGTTGCCGGGTTTTCTGCCTCCCTTTGACGAGAACGAAGGTATTCGGCGGCTTTCCGCCCATTTTCATTTTCTCCTCGCTCCTTCGCCTGGGCCTCCTCATCCCTGCGCACCTTCTCCCCGATCCGCCGGTTGTCCCTGGCGAACTGCTTCAGCCCTTCATCCCGATCCCCCTCCGCGATTTCCTTCGCAGTCGGCAGCTTGTACTCCCGCCCCGGATGGATGACGCTGTCCCCAAGCCCGTTCACCTTCTTGAACGCGTCCACAGCCTTCGGATCATTCCCCACCAAGGTGGTGATCGTGCTGCCGGGCTTCGCTTTCACCGTGTCCCGCTCCACCTCCTCTGGCCCCGGCTCAGGTTGCCCTGCCGCCACCATGGAAGCCCCCGGATCCACCGGGTTCTCCTGATCCAGCGGGTTCGCCTTCCTTTCCTCCAGCTCCGCCTGCAGCTCCGGCGGCACTTCGAAGAGTTCGGGCGCCCCTTCAGCCAGCCCAGATCCCCCCGAAGCCACAGGCCGCCCCGCCCCCTGAACCTTCACGTCCCTCCGCTTCAGGATCCGCGCCCCATCCCCCGGCCGGGGAATGGAGGACCCCCCTGCGGCCGGGTCCACCGGCTCAAGCTCCTGGGGCGCCCCGACCCCCTTCCCCCCATCCAGCTTCTCCAACACCTTCGCCCGGACCCTCTGGACCTTCTTCTCCAGGTCCTTCACCACCTTCTTGGGCAGGATCTTCTTGGCGCAGCCCCAGAGCTTGGGCCCCCACTCCAGCGCAGGGTGGCTGAAGAAGGCCGGGATCCCCCGCATCAGGCTCTCGAACACCATGCTGCCGGTGGACCCCTTGAGCCGCTTCGCCCCCAGGGCCTGCCCCGGGTTCTTCATGGGAAACCTGGGGAAGTTGAAGAGATCCAGCAGCTGGAAGAACTTCCCCTGGTCCTTGACGATCCCCCCCAGCAGGGGCGCGAGCAGCCCCTGCACCCCCCTTTCCATGAACCTCAGCCCGCAGTTGAGCGCCTCCTTGAACTCCCCCAGCCCCACCTGGTGCCAGAACTGCTCCACCGGGAACAGCTTCTGGAACGCGTCCAGATGCTCCAGCCACCCGCGGAGCGGAGTGGGTGGCGGCGGAGGCGGCTCCTCCGGTGGCGCCGCCTCCTTGCGCTCCAGGAAGGCCTTCTCCCGCCGGGTCTGCGCCACGATCGGCGGATCCTCGTCCGGCTCCGGTTCCCCGGCCTTGGGACACGGGATGGGCGCCGGCATCGCCACATAGATGCCGATCGTGTTCCCCCCCTGCATGGAGCAGAGGTCCCCGACCCGCAGCAGCCATTTCTTGGCGGCCCGCACGGTCCGGCTCCCGTGCATGGGTCTGCACTCGCCGCTCACCGTGCCCGAGAGGATCCCCCCGCCCGTGCCGGCCTCGTCCCCCATGCACGTCGGCTGGCTGCTCTGGGCATGCACCACCGCCGGATCCCCGTTGATGAGCACATTGGCCACGAACTCGATGGCATTGGAGAGATCCGCCACCACCGGGTAGGGCACCGGCACCATCGAGGGTCCCACCGGGGTGTAGTTGATGGACGGCGCCATGGACACCGCCAGGTATTTCTTGTTCTTGGCGAGAGCCAGCCGATCAGCCATGGCCGCCTCAGTTCAGGTCCACCGGATTCCCCACCGCCTCGATGGGTCCGGAGCTCTCGAACGTGATGTGGGTGCCCGAGAGCACGATCGTGCCGTCCGGCCCCATCGTGAACTTGGACTTGCCCACCGACAGCACGATGGTGTCGCCGGCGCTCAGGGTGTAGGTCTTGCCGACGAGGGTGGTCTTGGTGCCGGCGACCTCTTCGGCGGACATCATGCCCACCGCCTCGTTCTTGGCACCGGCCACCGTGAGGGTGTACACCGCCCCCACGGTGGTGGTCTTGGCGGCGCCCACCTGCTCGGTGCTGGCCAGGGCCACCGTCTCGTTCTTGAAGCGGTTCACCGTGAGGTCCTGGTTCTTCTGGACGGTGAGGCGCTGGCTGCCCTCGATGACCACCGCCTCGTCGCCCCCCACCTGCTCCGTGCGGTCGTTGCCGATGGTGGTGTGCTCGTCGTGGCCGACGGCCTTCTGCCGGTCGTGGTCCACCCGGTGGCTCTCGTCGTGCTCCACCTCGATGCGCTGGTCCTTCTCCGCGTGGAGCCACACCTCCTCCTCCCCCTTGCGGTCCTCGAAGCGCAGGGCGTTGGCGTGCTCGTACGAGCCCCCCTTGGAGGAACGCGTGAGGATGCCCGTCTGGGTGCGGTTCTGGGGCAGCTGCCAGGGAGGGTTGCGCACCGCGTTCCACATGTGCCCCGTGATGATGGGAAGATCCGGGTTCCCGTCCAGGAACTCCACCACCACCTCCGACCCCACCCGGGGCACCGCCATGACCCCGAAGTTGTTCCCCGCCCAGGGCGAGCTCACCCGCACCCAGCAGGAGCTCTCCGCGTCGAATGCCCCCAGCCGGTCCCAGTGGAACTGCACCTTCACCCGGCCGAACGCGTCGCAGAAGATCTCCTCCCCCGGCGGCCCCACCACCCGCGCCGTCTGGGGCCCCTGGATGCGGGGCGGCGGCGTCCTGCGGGCCGGGCGAAAGGGCACCAGCTTCGGGATCGCCGTGAACGTGTTGCGGTAGTCCGCCGAGCCCCCCTGGTTCTGGTAGTTGTTGCTGCCGGTGTGGAGAACCTCGGTGACGAAGTAGCGCCGGTCGTGCACCGTGGGCCCCTGCCGGAAGTGGTCCACCAGTTCGAAGGCGTGTCCGCAGGTGAGGTAGCGGCAGTTCGAAGCCCCCTCGAACCGCTCGAACGCCACGTCGTTCTCCTCCCGCCGGGCGCGGGCGAAGGCCTTGGCCCCATTGAAATCCCGGTAGGCGTAGGTCTCCGCGTACCGGTAGTCCTCCATGGGCGGCAGCCCCTCGCCATGCAGGGAGTCCGCCTCGGCCACCATGGGGTGGAGGGGGCGCTTGAAGTCGAAGGTCTTCGCGGCGAGGGCGGTGGAGACGACCTGGGTGGCGGCCTCCCAGGCGTCGATGGTGTCCTCCGCGGCCGCCCCGGGAATGGCGTTGAAGGGGATGCGGGGCACCAGGGGCATGTCCGCCGCCAGGAGCGAGTTGTCGCTGAGCACCAGGACGTGGCCGTCGGACTGGAAGCGGAAGAAGTAGTGGATGCCGTGGGCCTCCAGCAGCCGGGAGATGAAGGCAAGATCCGATTCCTGGTACTGGGCGCAAAAGGTGATGGGGTCGTACCTCTCCGGGTTCAGCCGGAAGTCCGCCCGGGCCAGATGCCCGTAGTCGGAGAACACCTCCCGGAGGATCGTGGGCAGGCTCTTGTTCTGGAAGACCTTGCAGTTGAAGCGGTGGTCCAGGAAGTGCGTCCAGGGCCCCAGGGTGGCCACGTAGCGGGACAGCCCCCCGTCCGAACCCCCATGGCGGAAGGAGGTCACGTGCCCGTGGAAGAACCGGCTCCCCCCGTCCGCCGTGCGCAGCGCGATGCGCATGGGCCGGCCCAGGAAGGTCTTCAGGTCGAGCTTGCCCTCCTCCGAGAGCAGGTTCAGCGTGAAGGCGAAGGGCTCGGACACCGCCTCCCGCCCACCGAAGGAGTCCAGGATCAGCCCCGCCTCCGGGCAGGTCGTGAGCAGCGTGAGCAGGCGGTTCTCCTGGGAGCGGAGAGGACCGGCGGGCAGGGTCATCGGGTTCATGGCGGGCCTCCAGACGCCAAGGCCTGCGCCACGCCCCCGCAATGGGGGCAAGCTCCTTGGCCATGGGGAACCACCCCATGCTTAGCCCCAGGATGCGCGAGGAGCCGCCCAGGTTCCGGAGGAACGGAAGGCCATGCTGGCGCGGAACAGCTGCCGACGGGGCTTTCCACCATGCAAGAGCAGCAGGCTAGAGCCCTACACCCGATAACGGCCTCGACCGGGCGCAGGCCCCCGTTTCACCCGCAGTCAGCCTCCCCTACCCGTATGCGTGCCATGCAGAGCCCTGCCCTGCTCCGTGCCACCTTCTGCCCGGCCTGGAATGCCGTCACCAGGTCATGGGTCACGCCCCTGAGCAGGTCGGTCAATCTGCGTCCCTGGGCCTCGGCCACGGCTTCCAGTGCGTCCTTCTCCTGCTGGTCGGCCCTAAAGCCCAGCACGCCCGCCAGCGCAACAGGAAACGGATGGAAATCCCGAGGAAGGCCCTATGCTATTCACCAACCACAGGCGCACCTCACGCCCTGGGGAAGGAAATGATGCGTACCCTCCTGATCCCATTCCTCGTGGCCCTCCTCGGCTGCACCGCCCCGGAACGCCTGGTCAATTCCCTCCACGCCAGGTCGGTCGTGACCAACCTCCCCCCGCCGGCCGCCCTCGCCCAGGTGACCGAGGCCTGGTCCCGCATCGGCATCAAGGCCTCCCTCACCCAGTTCGGCAACGACTACTGGCTCTCCGCCCTCAACCGCACCAACGACGACGTCCTCTTCACGGTCCGGGCCTGGACCGAACACGGACACACCGTGATCCGCTACAACGCCGCCGGCAGCCATTTCTTCGGCGGCTACCTGGAAGAGCCCCTGCTCGCCCTGCGGGACGGCGCCACGCCTGACCTGAAGAACCCCGCCTGAGCTCCAAGCCCGGGCCTTCCGCCGGAGGAGCCGTCGGCAGTCATTCCGTCCTGCGGAAGACCTTGACCAGGACTGCATGTTCGTCGAAGTCGAACTGGGCGGCCGGGTTGCCATTCTCAGCCAGCAGGGCCTGTGCCCGCTGAACGCCGTAGCCAAACCGGTTCACGAAGCCAAGGGATTTCATGGCCTCGGCAATGATGGGATTCCGATAGCTGTTCCGGGTAGGGAAGTTTTCCGGCGTCGCCTCGCCATACAAGCCACCCGGACTCTGGATCTCAAGGTGATCGCTGAAGGCATAAAATCTGATACAGGTATTGCTGTCGTAATTGCGGTGCATCACCGCGTTCATCAAGAGTTCACGCAGGGCCCACTCGGGATAATCAGGCAGCAGTTTCTCCTCCAGCGCGCTGACAGGCCGCATGCCCGTCTGGATGAGCAGTCGCAATCGGCCCTCCAGTTCACGCAGAACGGAGTGCAAATCGCCCGAGATTTCCGCCTGGTCGATGGGCCGATCCGTCAAGTCCTTGCCTGGGAACTTCAGGTATTGGACGTAGGCTCCCGGCAGAAAGAAGCGAGGATTTTTCCCAAACAGCAGGATTCCCGCATGGGTCGCGGTGCATCGTTCCGGATCATACAATCTGAGGGAAGCCAGTTGCATCTCAATAGATCTATGGTTGGCGGAAATCGTCTCAGGATCAACAGCCTCTCGCCGGTAGGCATCGAATAGCCCAAGAGCTAGATCGCCAATTTTCGATTCAACACAGGGTCGAGCATCAAATGAACGGGCATTTGCCACCCGTCGCTCGGTAAGGATTCGTTCTTCCTGCTCATTGGCAATGGCCTTCCGCGGACCAATGCGAATATAGATTCGACCCCTATAACGCACGGGTGGGAGGTCGGACGGGACAACCTCAACAACGACTATTTCCTTGCCAATAATTGTATATTTGGCAACACTCATGACCGGCTGGGGCAAGACATTGCCATCGGCTCGTATACCACCAATATTTTTAAGTATTTCATCAGTTATGTTCAAGCCGGAGGGCGTCCCGTCATCCGTGACACCAATCAGCAGATAGCCGGGTCGACGATGGTTGGGCATATCATTGGCAAAAGCGCATATTGCTTGACCAAACTTGTCCTGGTTGTTGATGGAAACCGTGCGCTCGATGTTGTCAGCCTCAAGGTCGGACAACAAGCCTTTTAATTGTTCATCCGTTAACATGTTGCCCCCAGAACTTCATCACTTTCAAATTTTTCTTCTTACTTTCTCATTCAGCCATCAGGAACACCGGACACGGGAGGATGGTCAGGCATCCATCCTCCCAATCTTCTCCATCACAGTCCATAGTGTCGGGTTGGCCCATGGAATTGCCACCTTCCTTTCTGCCGGTTCCCGGCAAGGTGCCCAGGGCCTACGGGGAAAGCCGATGGGGGCCTCCCCCTTGAGGTTTTCGCAGCATCATGTTCTTGCACGGGAGGCCCCCCGCACACCCCGCGCTTGTCCGCCGCTTTGGACTCGTTCTCAGGAAGCCAGGACCCAGCGTGGGAGCAGGCCAAGGGAGACCCGGGCTGAGAGCCCATTCCTGCCCAATGGCACAGGACCTGACAACCAGGATCATCACGTCTGACTATGGTCGTGGCCCCTCAGGCCAAGGCTTCGGGAAGTCCCCCTCAGCCCCCTCCTTGAAATAGATGTCCCCCCACTCATCCTCATCAGGATCCTCACCCCAGTCCTCCCCATCAGCCATCGCCATGGCCTCCATGGCAACCTCGGCCACCTCCTCGTCCTTGGAGTCCAGGTAGGGGGCAATGCACGGCCCGGCCTCGGTCTCCGAGAGCCCCGGGGCCGCCTCGAGCGCGGCCAGGAGCAGGTCCTTGTTCCTGGGAGGCCGGCTGAGAATGGCGCGCACATGGGGCCATGCCTTTACGAGTTCCCAGGTTCCCGCGGCACGGACGGCCTCGTACTGGATTTCCGGATCAGGGTGTTCCAGAGCCTCGAGGATCTGGTCCTCGAAGCCCTGGAGGTAGTACATGGCGAAGACGGCCGTGAGCTTCCATTCCAGGTCGGCATCCCGGTAGGCCGCCCGGACCGCGTCGGCATGCCAGGCCTGGGGCGCGCGGACGGCGGCCTCCAGGAGCTTCCGTCGAACCACCTTGGGAACCCCGGGCGCCTGCCAAACCTCATGGAGGACCTCCTTGGCCTCTTCGAAGAGGGAGGGAGAGAGCCACCCCTCCTCAGGATCGTCCCAGTCCCGTTCCTCGGCCTGTTCGAGCCCGGGTCCGAGGGCGATGGCCGCCGCGGCGCGCAGCGCTTCCGGTTCCTCCGGACAGGCGAGGATCGCCAGGCAAGCCTTGAACGTGTCCTCCACCGGATCACAGAGGCCGCCGGCCAGGACCACCGCGAGGCGCCGATCCTTCTCGGGGGCCATCCGGTCCCTCAGCAGCCCAAGAATCGCCCCGGGCGCTTCCCGCGGCCACTCCCAGGGAGGCAGGCCCAGCAACGATTTCAGATCCAAGGTCCGAGGCGCCTTCCCGGCCCGCGCACCGGTTGACCCCTTGAACTTCGAGGCTTTGGTATGACCCGACATCTTGAATCCCCTTGCGAGAATGGAGCCTGAGGCACGACCGAACGATTTCGCTTCACAATCTTAACTCCAGCCAACGGGTCCCGCCCAGCCCCCTGGAGAACGGCTTCGGTCCTGGACCCGACGCCCGGCCGGCCTTCCTCACGAAGTCCCCAAGCCGCCGGCACGGCGTTCTACCGCTTCGTCCCATTCCCCTGCAGCCCCTGGATGTAGGCCAGCTTCCAGTCGTACCGCTCCCGGTCCAGCGGATTGGCCAGTTCCTTGGCATCCTGGATCCCCTTGCTGGCCCCCTCCAGGTCCCCCGCCGCCAGCTTCACCCGCGCCAGCAGCAGATGGAAATCCGCCTCCCGCGGCTCCAGCCGGAGCGCCATGCGCACCCGCGTCTCCGCCTCCTCCAGGTTCCCGTCGCTCAGGGCATCCTCGGCCAGGAAGGCGTGGAAGTAGGGATCCTTCTTCCGCACCTTCTCCGCCAGGCGGCGGCAGACGCCCGCCTCCTCCATGCGCCCGGAGTCCCTCAGCAGCGTCTCCATGTTCCCCAGGGGCGCCCCGTCCCGGGGATCCAGGGCCATGGCCTTCCGGTAGGCGGCCTCCGCCTGGTCCTTCTCCCCCATGGCCACCTCCACCACCCCCAGGACATTCCACCCCACGCTGGACTTGGGATCGGCGTCCAGGGACAGCTGCGCCTGGTCCTTGGCCCCCGTCAGGTCCCCCTCCGACAGCGCCTCCACCGCCCGGTTGCTGTAGAAGAGCGCCCGGAACCGGTTCTCCGGCACCACCGCCACCACGTAGGTCCCGAACCGCTTGCGCAGGTTGGGCACGAAATCGGCGATGAGGTCGTTGTTGGGCGGACAGGGCGCCAGGGCCACCACGTGCCGCTCGTAGCGGATCACGTTGCCCACCTTGCGCCAGTGGTTCGTGTTGAGGGCCTCGGCGTAGGTGCAGGGAAGCTTGAGGGCCCGGCAAGCGGCCACGTAGAAGGCGGTCATGGACAGGCAGTTGGCCTTCCCGTCCCGCCACACCTCCTCCACCGTGCGGGTGTGGCCGTTGTCGTAGGTCAGCCCCATCCCCCCCGCCGAGGGCGCCCGGAACATGCCCCGGAGCACCTCCCGCATCTTCAGGTGGTCCGTGTCGACCACCATGGCCACCCGCTGGGCGAAGGCCCTGGCTTCCGGGGGCAGGTAGAAGGGATCCACCGGCGCAGCCGCCGTCTGCGCCGGTGCCGCCCAGGCGGCCAAGGCCACGCCCAGTAGACCGGCCGTGACGACCCCCCGCAGTCCCATCGCCCCCTCCCCTGGTCCAACATAGGACTTTTCAGCAAGAATGCGAAGCCGGAATGGTCCGGACCGTCCCCGGGGGACCGGGCGGGGCCTCCGAGCTACGCCAGCGGGTGGGACTTGACCCACTCGAGCAGCACGCCCTCCAGGAGGATAGAATGGCTTTTCGACAGGGGCCCACCATGACCACCGCCATCGTCTGCGCCTTCTCCCCCGTGGGCTACGAAGCCCTGGCCGGCCTCCTGGACCTGGGCATCCAGGTGCTCGGCCTCTACACCTATGAGCAGACGAGCGATGAAACCTGGTTCACGCCACCCGCCACTCTGGCCCGGGAGCACGGCATCCCCGTGCATCTGTTCCCCAACTTCAATGACGACCCCGTCTATGAAGCCATCAAGGCCCAGGCCCCGGATTTCCTCTTCAGCTTCTACTTCCGGGAGATGATCCAGGCGCGCTTCCTCGAGCTGCCCCGCCTGGGCGCCTACAACGTCCACGGTTCCCTCCTCCCCGCCTACCGGGGCCGGGCCCCCATCAACTGGGTCCTGGTCAAGGGCGAGGCCACCACCGGCGTCACCCTCCACGCCATGACCCCCAAGCCCGACGATGGCGACATCATCGCCCAGGCCGAGCTGCCCATCGCCTGGGACGAGACCGCCCTCAGCCTGACCTACCGCGCCGCCGCCGCCACCCGGGCCCTCCTCGCCACCGCCGTCCCCGCCCTGGTGGAGGGCACCGCCCGTCGCATCAACCAGAAGACCCTGGGCCCCTCCACCTACTTCGGCGGCCGCAAACCCGCCGACGGCCGCCTCGACCTGGCGGGCCCCGTCCAGGATGCCTTCAACCTGGTGCGCGCCGTGGCCGACCCCTGGCCCAACGCCTTCCTGGAAACCCCCGGAGGCCAGGTGAAGGTCGCCTGGGCCCTCCCCACCCAGGCGCCTTGCCCCCCGGGCCACTTCAAGCCCACCCGCGAAGGCGTCCTCCTGGGCTTCCAGGACGGCGCCCTGCGCCTGCACACCCTCCGCCGGGAGGAGGTCCGCAGCGATAGGCCCACGGAGCACGCCCAGTGGTTGCGCCACCTGGGCCTGCCGGAAGCCTGAGCACCGGACCCGGGCCTCTCCTGATCGCCCTGGTACAAGCCTCGGAGGAGGAGCCTCACCCACTGTTTTTTCAGAAGAATTTTGATTTTCCGCTTGCGAGATTCAAGTCGTTCTATAATCTGTGGCAACAACCTGTTCCGTACCTGTGGCATTGGGCTTCCGTTGATCGGGCAACTAATTCTCTCCCGAAGAAAGGACTTCACCGTGGAAAAAGGCACTACGACAAGCTTCCTCCTGGGATCGACCTTCGTACTGCTGATGGGAGGTTGCCACACCACCAACCCGACCTCGCCGGCGCCGACCCCGCCGCCCGTCAACGTCTCCGCCGTCACGCTCGCCGCAGCCGTGGTGGATGCCGGTTCAGGCTCACTCGTCACGGCCTCCGGCCTGACGATGAACATCTATGCCCAGAACACCACCACCCTCGTGGCGGGTCCCCTCACCAGCACCGGGGGTAGTTTCGTCTACGTGCCGTCGAGCACCACCACCTTCCCCGTCACCTACCGCCTTGTGGTCACCGCGTCGGGTTACGACACCCTTTCCCAGTTCGTGACCATCCCCGCCTCCGCCGTGAAGACGGACGGAACGGGCGTGGTGACCGCCATCCTGCCGCTCGTCCAGGTGGCCACTCCGCCGGCAACCGTGACCACCGCCACCACGGCCGTTACCACCCAGGCCTCCGGCGCCTCGACGACTGCGGTCACCACCGCGACACCGGCCACCACGGGCGTCACCGGCACCGCCGCCGTGACCATCCCCGCCAGCACCAAGGCCACTACTTCCACCGGCACCGTCCTGACCGGAAACCTCAATCTGGCCGTCACCTACGACAACAATACGACCGCAGCCTCCCTGAACTCCTATCCGGCCCCGTTCCAGGTCTACGAGACCGCCAACGGCGAAGCATCCTCCACGCCCCTTCCCCTCATCGTCGGCGGCGGCGCGACCGCCACCCTGAGCGATGCCAGCGGCAACCAGGCCTCCACCTTCAGCACCCCCGTCAGCATCACCATCGATGTCCCCGCCGGCACCCCCAACCCCACCACGAACACCGCCGTGAAGGCCGGGGACTCCATTCCCATCTGGTTCTTCGGCTCCAATGGCGTCCTCAGCCTCCTTACCCTGAACTCCACCGGGGCCATCGTCACCGGCAAGCTCGGAGCCCTGGTGACACCGGCGGCCCCCGCCACGCCGTATTTCCCTGTCACCTTCCAGACCGACCACTTCTGCTTCTTCGAACTGGCCTGGCCCATGACCACCGGGCAGGCGGCTACCTCCGTCATCACGATCACAGGCGCGGGTTCGAACACCATCACCGGTTCCCTCAGCGCGCAGGGCTGGTCCGTCCCCATCCTGGTCACGGGGGCCACCAGCACCCTGAACCTGGTCGGCGGACTCTCGACCCAGACCGCGGACCTCGAACTCCAGTTGGCGGGGAATACGGTCTACAGCAATAAAGCTTTCGTGCCAGGGTCCTCCCCCACGATCGATGTCTCCTCCGCCGTGGCCAATCTTTCGCCTCAGTCCGTCACCGTCTCGGCCACCGCGACCTGCCAGGGCACCACCACCTCCGAGACCCTGCCGAGTTCGTTTGTCAGCATTACCAAAGTAACGGGCAGTGGCTCCACTGCCACCCGCTCCTTCGTTACCTCCGGCACGACGGGCATCAACGGTACCATAACGCTTAGCGGCCTTGTCACGGGAGGCAATTACGAAATTGCAGTCACCCCTCCCGGCCTTGGGACCGTGACCCTCGTCTACACTCCGTCCACATCTAACACCTCAACTACCGCCAATTGGACTGTAAACTGCAGCACCGGGACTACCGGCCTCACGGGCACCGGCAGCTGAAAAGCTCCGTTATGAACCGGAACGAATGCCTCGGCCTGGATGGCGAGGCGTTCGTTTGTTATGGACGGGAGACAAAATGAACTTGCTATCACGGCGGGCCCAGCTTGGCTGCCTCGCCCTGCTTGCCCCCCTGCCCTGCCTGGCCCAGGGCATGCCGTCCCTCCAGGGCTATACCGGCCTGCTGAATACCCCCAACGCCCTGGTGGCCCCCGAGGGCGCGGTGGACTTTCTCTACTCCAACCAGGTGGATGTCCAGTGGCGCAAGACGGGCACCCTGGGCATCAACGACATGATGACGATCGGGATGTTCCCCTACATGGAAGGCGGCCTGCGCCTTCAGGTCGTCCACATGGCCAACGATGCAGGGATCAGTCATCTTTCCAACCAGATCAAAGTCCAGATCCCCTTTTTTCCGGACTGGTTCCCCAAGATCGCCCTGGGCTCCCAGGACATCGCCACCTCCACCGCCTATCTGGAAAGCCGCTACGGCGTCATCAGCCAGGACTTTGGCCCCCTCCGGCTCAGCCTCGGCGGGGGCACGGGTCCCCAGCGGATGAAAGGCCTGTTCGGCGGCGGCGAACTGACCGTGGCCCCCTGGCTCCAGCTGGTCGCCGAGAACGACACCACCGACAAGAACCTTGGCACCAAGATCCTCACCCCCCCCGGCCTGCTGCCCCGGGGCCTGGTCCTCGGCCTGACCACCAAGTATTCCCTGGAGGCCCAGCCCCGCCACGTGAACTACGCGTTCTCCCTGCGCGTGCCCCTGTCAGGACGCGCCCCCTCGGCCCCTGCCCCGCGCCCAGCCACGTCCCAACCAACGCCGGCCCCCGGAGCCCCCCTCCCTGAACCTGCCACGATCCCAGCCCCTGCAGCCGTCCCGGCTCCTGGAGCCAGGTCCGGCACACCCCCGTCCGCCTCCACCCCCATGCCGGAACCCACCCCGACCACCCTGGCCCGGGACCTCGCGGCACTGGGCTTCGAGAACGTCAGGACCGGCGCCCGGGGCAGAACCCTGGTGGTGGAGTACGAGAACAACCGCTACAACTGCAATGAAATCGACGGCCTCGGCCTGGTCCTGGGCACCTTGGTGTCGGCGGCCCCCCAGGCCTACGACACCTTCCTCATCACCCTGCGCAAGCAGAACCTGCGCATCCTGGAGGTGGAAGGTCCCATTCAACCCTGCCGCCAGTTCTTCCGCAGCTGGGACGCTCCCGGAGAGCCCTTGCTGCAAGGCCTCACCATCCGCCAGGCCGAGGCCTTCGGCAGTGCCGAGGGTGTGACCTGGGACGGCGACCGCGCCAACCAGGGCTGGCTCAACAGCCGTCTGTTCATCGGGCCGGGGCTGAGCACGGTCATCGGCAATGAGCTGGCCGCCCTCAACTACCGCCTGTCCATCATCCCGGACCTCCAGACCAGCCTCTGGCGGGGCGCCGTCCTCAACTGGCGCTGGGACGCGCCGGTGCTTTGGAGCCAGTACTACCGCCCCGGGCAGCCCTACGGCAGCCTGGGCACCACCTACAGCCTGGACCGCGTCTGGGTGGCCCAGGCCGTCCCCCTGGCCCAGGGTCTGATGGCCCAGGTCGGTGGAGGTCGCTATGACGCCGGGGTCAAGGGCGCCATGGGCGATCTCATGTGGACCTCCAGCGCCGGCCAGAGCCGCGTCACCGCCAAGGTCGCCGAATTCCAGGTGGTGGGCAAGCCCAACCAGCGGGTCGCCCTGGGCTCGTACCGCTTCTACTTCGCCCCCCTGGAAACCTACGTGTCCGCCACGGGTGGCCGCTTCTACAACAACGACAAGGGCTACCGCATCGATGTGAAGCGCTTCTTCCGCGACACCGCCTTCGATGTCTGGTACGCCGACACGGACGTGAAGAAACTCGGCTTCACCTTCACCATCCCCCTCACCCCCCGCCGCGGCATGACCCCCGGCTGGCTCCAGGTGCGCGGCACCGAAGCATGGCAGTACGGCATGAGCACCGAGGTCAAGACCCCCTCCGGCGCCAACTACCTCAACCCCAACATCGCCAACGTCCCCGACACCACCTTCAATCTGGAGCGCTCCTTCTACAACAACGACCGCCTGGATGCGGACTATGTCCGTGAGCACCTGCTCCGCCTCCGGGAGGCGTACCAGCTGTTCAAGCCCGCCCCCCATTATTGATCAGCCGAGCCCCACGCCAATTCCGCTCGTACGACGTAAACTGGTAGCCGACGGCAACCGCCGCAAGGAGGCCTGTATGGGGCTCATGGACTGGGGCAAAGCCCAATTCATTGAAATCATCGAATGGCTGGACGATTCCAATGACGTCCTGGCCTGGCGGTTCCCCGTGCGGAACCAGGAGATCAAGAACGGCGCCCAGCTGGTGGTCCGGGAGAGCCAGGAGGCCACCTTCGTCCACGAAGGCCAGTTCGCCGACACCCTGGGGCCCGGCACCCACACCCTCTCCACCCGCAACATGCCCATCATGGCCGATCTCAGGGGCTGGAAGTACGGATTCGAGAGCCCCTTCAAGTCCGAGGTCTACTTCACCAACACCCGGCTCTACAACGATCTGGGCTGGGGCACCTCCAACCCCATCATGCTGCGGGACGCCGATTTCGGTGCACTGCGCATCCGCGCCTTCGGCATCTACTCCATCCGGGTTGTTGATTCCAAGAAGTTCCTCAAGGAACTGGTGGGCACCAACGGCCTCTACACCAAGGACGACATCACCGAGCAGCTGCGCAAGAGCCTCATCAGCAAGTTCACCGACGCCCTGGGCGAAGCCAAGGTCCCCGCCCTGGATCTGGCCGCCCACTACGACCAGCTCTCCGACCTCCTGCGCGCCAAGATGGACCCCGAGTTCCAGACCATGGGCCTGGCCTGCTCCAAACTCTTCATCGAGAACATCAGCCTCCCCGAGGAAGTGGAGGCCATGCTGGACAAGCGCACCTCGGTGGGCATGATGGCCCCGGTCATGGGCGCCTACACCCAGATGCAGGTGGCCGATTCCGTGCCCCTGGCCGCCCAGAACCCCGGCGGCATGGCCGGCATGGGCATGGGTCTCGGCATGGGCGTGGGCATGGGCAACCTGATGGGTCAGCAGATGGGCGGCGCCATGGGTCAGATGGCCCAGGCCCCCTTCCCGGCTGGCCAGGCGGCTCCCGCCCCGGTCCCCACCAAGACCCTCAAGGAGGAACTTACGGAACTCAAGGACCTCTTCGACAGCCAGCTCATCACCCAGGCCGAGTTCGACAAGCAGCGGCAGGCCATCATGGCCCGCCACGGCATGGCCTGACCTCCGGGTGGTGCCTGCCTGGCGGGAACCTTCAGCCCGCCGAAGTCAACCCATCGACCATGCGACCATTGCCGTTCAGGCCCCGGGCTTTGGGTGCCGTGGCCTGGGCTGGGAGTAATGACTCCGGCAACCGGAATTCCTGGGAATCGTCCCGTTGCGTCCCGGCGGCTGGCTCCTTCAAAACCGGCGTGCCGTTCGTCCCGCCATGGGTGTGACGTCCCAGTGCGCCCAGGTTGGGCTGATAGGAGGGAACCAGATGGGTCAGAGTATGGACGATCCGGTCAATGCGCACTCCCCCGTCCTGGACCCGGATCGCAGCGTAGAGGTCCTCCAGGCATCGGTCCATATCCCCTCCGTCCCAGGGCTCATTGGGCGCTTCCATGACCCGGTGGTGAACGTGGGACTGGGTGGGCTGGTCCGCATAGAAGAGTTCCTCGTGGAGTTTCTCCCCCGGGCGGATCCCGGTGTACTCGATGTGCACATCCTTGCCCGGCACCAGGCCGGAAAGGCGGATGAGATCCGTCGCGAGGTCCATGATTCGCACGGGTTCACCCATGTCCAGGACATAGACCCTGCCGCTGTTGCCCAGCAGCCCGGCCTGTAGAACGAGCTGGCTCGCCTCCGGAATGGTCATGAAGTACCGGGTCATGTCGGGGGACGTGATGGTCACGGGCCCGCCCTTGCGAATCTGTTCCTGGAAGATGGGCACGACGCTGCCCCGGCTGCCCAGGACATTCCCGAAGCGCACGGAGTTGTAGCGGTAGTCCATGGGCGCCTGCCGCGCCGCTTTGGCCACGATCAACTCGGCCACACGCTTGGTGGCGCCGAGGATGTTGGTGGGATTCACGGCCTTGTCCGTGGAGATGTTCACGAAATGCTTCACCCCATGGGCGAGACACGCCTCGACGACGTTCTTGGTGCCCAGGATGTTGTTCTCGATGCCTTCCTCGGGGTACTGCTCCAGGATGGGCACGTGCTTGTGGGCCGCCGCATGGAAGACCACGAATGGCTTCCAGTGGGCCAACGCCTGGTTCATGCGGATCTTGCTGCGCACATCACACAGCTCAAGTTCCACAGGCTGGTCTGGATAAACCTGATTCAACTCCCGGAACGTGGTCCAGAGACTGTGTTCGCCCCGTCCCAGCAGCACCAGATGGGCCGGCCTGAAGGCGCAAAGTTGCCTGGCCAGCTCACTACCGATGGAACCTCCGCCCCCCGTGATCAGAACCGTCTTGCCTTGGATGACTGAGGCAAGCCCGGCCTGGTCGATCCGCACCGCAGTCCGACGAAGCAGATCCTCGATGGATACATCGCGCAGTTCCGGGTGCCAGGGTTGGTCGCCCAGGAGGTTGAAGATGCCCGGCACCGTCTTGATGGGGGTCCCTGTGGCCCGAACGGCATCCGTGAGACTGCGGATCTGGTCCCCCGACGCGCTGGGAATGGCCAGGATGGCCTGATCGATCCTGTGCTTGGCAATCAGATGGGCAAGCCCCTTGCGGTCGTCAAGAATGCGAATGCCATTCAGCAACAGGCCATGCTTCGCTCGATCATCATCCACGAAACCCACGACCATGAAGCCCAGATTTGGATGGCGCTCCAGTTCCTGGGCCACCAGACTGCCCGCCCTTCCCGCTCCGATGATGAGGGTGCGTTTGCGGAGAAAACCCTTTTGCCGGCCCTTGAGTTCAAAGTAGGACCGAATCAGGCCGCGCTCCAGGATCCACAGGGTGCAGGTGAACACCGTGGCACAGAGCCAGAAACCAATATGGTGGTGCGTCGCGGCCGGCAGGAGCAGGACCCAGGAACTGGTGGCCAGCAGGAGCAGGCCACCACGCACAATCGCAATGCAGTCATGAAACCCGACCATACGGAACTGCTGCCGTGCAAGCAGGAACACATAATTGCTGACACCCGCGAGGAGAACCCAGAGCAGGCCTTTGCCCACACCAGACAATCCGACCGAAGGGTCCAGGCTCAGAGCCAACGCCCAGCCCGCTCCTGCCAGCATCAGGTCAGCTGTAAGTTTGGCGAGGTGGCGAGGTCGCGGGCGCTGAAAAATTGGCATGAAGGGAATATCGTCAGAGGTCATTCCCACATGCTACCAGTTCTGCTTTGAACTTTAGAAGTCCATACTGGCTGCAAGGTCCATTCTTTTCCAAAGGATGCATATTTTCACCATGACCGCTCTTTTTTCCTTGTTCCCATACGGCCATACCGCCAAGCGGTCACAGGCTTCCCGTCGTCCAGAAAGCAAACCCAAGGCTAAAGGAGCCCATTAACCCTTTGAGAAATGAGCCAGATCCACTCATAAATTTGTGCTAATCTGGCCATAGTTCTCCCGCCTTGGCAGTTCCGTTTCATGGGCCTGCCGCCACCAGATACTGCCCGCCTCTCGGCTTGTTCGTCCCTTTTATCGGATGTCCCAGGCCGTTTGAAAGTTTCCAGAATGCCAATCCACTGGTGCATTACGTTAAGTTCCGCAGTCGCCTCGATCCTCTTTGGGGAACTGTTGTTTCGATTCGCCCCTGCTCTGGGGTTTATAGATCTCCCCGGTGATCGCAAAGTCCACACAAGACCCACCCCTCGGACCGGCGGTTTGGCCATGGTCCTGGGTGGTTCCTTGACCGTTTTCCTCGGTCAGTACCTGCACTACTTCCCTTTGCCCGTCCTGCCCTGGGAGACCTGGGCAGCAGGAGCCGGGTTCCTGTGCCTTGGGGCCCTTGATGACCGTTGCAGCTTCCAGCCAAAATACAAATTCTACGTCATGTTGCTCCTTGCTGCCCTTGCGTCGCTTCCCTGGATCGCGACCATCCACCATTCGGGCCCGATGTTTTTGACCTCCTGGGTTGCCATGGGTCCCCTCGCGCTCCTGTTGACCTTCTGGTTCATGGCCGTCCCCAATGCCGTGAACATCGAAGATGCCATCAATGGTTACATGGGTGGTTTTACCTTCATCGTCCTTCTAACTCTCCAATTAAAGGGATTGGCCTTGGGCATCCCCCTGGGTGCACTCGCCGGTTTCCTTGTCCTCAATTGGCCAAGAGCCAGGCACTTCATGGGTGATACCGGGAGTTATGTTTGCGGCTTCTTCATCGCGGAAGCCCTTCTCCGTGCCGGCGCACTCTACCATCCTGTATTGGCTCTCGCCTTGACAGCTCCGATCTCCCTTGACGTTGCCATGGGACTGGTGCGACGACACCGACTTGGGATGAGATTCATGTCTCCAGACCGTTCCACCTGCCCGCACCATGTACTTGCCCTAGCCAAAGGATCCCCCCTTCTTGCGACGCCATTCCTCTGGTCCATCGCCGCTGGGTTTGCCCTTTCCTCCACGCACCTGGCTATGGCCGGGGTTCTGGCACTGACCTACCTTGGCCTACTGGTCTACCTCAATCGGGACTACCTGTTTCATCCCAACCAGCCGAGGATGACCCCTGGATGATGTTCGCCAATTGGCGCATCCGCTCCTTCTTTGAGAAGTGTGCCTGGGAATAAGCTAGGGAGCGCAGTCCCATTTCTTCCCTCGCCTCGGGGGAAAGCTCCTTCAAGGTCCTGACCGCCAGAATGAGTGCCTTGACATCACCCGGTTCCACCACCATTCCACAGTTAGCCTCCTTGATGAGATCCGCGGCCTCCCCGCCGATGGCACCCAGGATTGGCCGGCCACAGGCCAGGAAGGACTGCAGCCTGCCCGGTAAAGTCATTGACATGAAGGGGTCTTTTTGTAGTGAAAGGTAAAGAAGATCGGCACTGCTAAACAGTTCAGGCATCTCCGCCTGAGGCCGACGCCCATGCATCCGAACGACGCCTTCCAACGCCCTAGCCTTCACCAATTCTTCAAGCCATAGTCGGACCCGCCCATCACCATAAATATCCCAGACGACCCCGGCATCCCTCAGTCCTTCCGCGGCCTCAACAAGGGTACCGAGGTCCTGGACCTCCCCTAGGTTGCCTGCGAAAAGGATTACGAAGGGAGAAGTTGCATCCCTGCTAACCGGACACGGCACCGCCTGATATAGATCTTCAGCCCAGGTCGGGAAGGTGACGAGGCGCTCTACTGGAACACCGTATGACTTTAAATGTTTATAAAAGCTCTTGGATTGGCAAAGGACATTGGAATGGCCACCATAGAGGCGAATAAAGAAAGGCCGCATAATATCTATGATTTTTGTTGATTTTATAATGCCAGTTGCCTGAAGGCTTTCGGGCCAAAGATCCAGCAACCAACAACTAGAAGGGACCCCCTTGAGTTTGGAAACCAGGAGACCGGCGGTGATTGCAAATCCAGGCGACAGTCCCACCGTTATTATATGTTCATATCGTCGGCATAGCAGAAATGGAGTCCTAGCCAGGGATAATAATAGGAAAGATAGATAGTTAAGCACAAGAAAGAGGGCCCCTTTTTTTCTTGGGACCTGCGGCACACGAAAAATGCGAATACTGTTCCAGGATTCCTTGAAGGGGCCCCAAGGCGAATACCCCTCAAGATAGTCCCCGTTCGGATAGTTGGGCATCCCCGTTTGAACCTCAACCATATACCCCATCCCAGTCAGCTCTATGCATAGGTCATTGATTCTGAAGTCCTCCGGCCAGAAATATTGGGTGACTACCAATATTCTCTTTTGTTCGTTTTCTTTCGTCATTTTTCTATCGTCTCCGGTTGGTCACAAGTAAATTTAGCATCATGCCTGAACTTTCCACATCGGGAACGAAATTATTGTGAATTTCTGGGGCTCAGAAATCCAGTATTCCTGACATAGCCTGACCTACATTCCGCACATCGACCGGCCAATATCCCAGGCGCTATTGAGAATTCCGTGTGTTTCCGGCAGGGCTGCGTGATTTAGAAATTTCCGTCCGGTAGTCTCAAAGGCGTTGAGGAGCACGCCCAGTGGGAAGACCGAAGCACGCAGCCCTGCCGA
>Ga0316217_10002529_pt1 | contig 21866 bp, 38 predicted proteins | sample 1anoAmetaG_FD_203633 | JGI IMG/M metagenome (GOLD analysis project Ga0316217, IMG submission 203633) | Freshwater microbial communities from Trout Bog Lake, Wisconsin, USA - 1anoA | ecosystem: Environmental > Aquatic > Freshwater > Lake > Hypolimnion/Profundal zone | place: USA: Wisconsin...
AAACAATTGAACAAATTTCATCAAATTTCATCACTTTTCATCACTTTTTGGTCAATACTTCGTTCAGGTGTTGTCCCAACTTCGAACATATTTCAAGACATTCCGGTCAATACATCGTTCAGGGGTTTGGCCCAGCGCTCTAACTCATTTTTCTATTTTTTAATTTCTTGGTTTTCTCTCTCCCCTTTCATCCTTCTCTATAAACTACTTCCCTCTTGACCACTAAATTTCTAAAAATATTTTTCTTATAATGACATTTTTATTGTTCGATTGAAGCTCTTCAAATGCAAAACGCGCCTCTCAGATTTGCCTCTTCTTCCTTATATTCCCCATTTACCATTTACCATTTTCATTTATTTTTATTTTTTCTCAATCCTTCTTTTCTGATTCGGTTGCTGAATATTTTAGTTTATGATGATATAGTATGAAATATCAAGAGTTATAAATTGAGAAGTAGCTGCTAAGCAGTGCGATCGACACTGCCCAGCTGAACGTGCTACAACGCAACTCTATCAGTCATCTCAAACAAACTCAAGAAAACAACACAATCTTCTACCGATCTCTCGATTAACACAGGTAGCTACTGCGACTCATCGTCTTCTCCATTCTTACCAAAATATACTCTTGCTTCTCCCTTTATAACGCTAAGAGATTGGCAACTCTTAAATCGATGGTTTACAGTTCCCCACTCAACGTTTAGATCACTTAGAACCGAGGGATATAAAAAAATCAGCTTTTGAAGCTGTTTGCTTAGAAACTTTCAAGCCTGGTGGTCGGGCAGTCTACTCAGGACATGATTTGCAACCTAATGAATACATCAGCATTTTTCTAATAAATCCTGTTAGTAGTTTTCGAGCAAGCAATAGAAGCATTTGAATAATAGCATCGCGGTTAAATTTAGCCAACGCAGCAAAAACTGTCGGCTTCATTGGCACAGCTGCCTCACCTCTTCGCGTTCTTCCTTCAGAGATTTAAGCTGCACGTAACCATTCTACCAATCAAACGAGTCGATGCGGTTTAGGGGGAGAACGAGATTTTCCTGCATTAAATAGATCGCCACTTCTACAAGCAGTCTATCAACAACATCGACCTTTCTTCCCACTCTTCATCCTCAGCCAAGCTCAGTTCCGAAAAACAATCCAAAACTCCCCTTGTTCTCTAAAGCATAAAGATGAATAACTCTGGGAGTCTCGACGAAATGAGCCCGCTGCACTTTTCCTCTAAAAACAAGAGCAGTCCTGAATACTCGGAGGGGTCTGGAAAGAGACCACTGGTATCTGAGGGGGGGAGGCAGTTGAAGAAAAAGAAGGAGGCAGAGCCGAGCAGTGGCTTCTTCAGCCTTTTTTGCTGCTGCAACTGATGCTATCAGGTCTCTGCAATTGAGGCTATCAAGCCTCTGCAACTCAAAGGTCCTCAAAACTAAGCTGATTTAGGTCTACTTCAATTCATACTCTATTACAGCTGGCTCTATTCATTCTTTGTAAGTTAGCCTTAGTCTTCATATTCTGTAGGATTTAGCTGATAGTAAGGCTAATTGGGTGGGTTGATTATATTTAATAATGAACAGCAAGCGATGGTTTAGGTACGGGCTCGTTGGCAATTTCCTGACCTACGGCATCGGAAGCGGCTTCCTAGCCTACATGGGTACTCTCGACGTCACGCAGGATGGCTCATTTACGAAATCGGCTAAAACTAGTCTGCCAAGATGGATGAAGAACTCGCCAAGGAGCTCTTCACTTTCACTTAGTCCGAGCTCAAAGAAAGCGCGAAACGGGCCAAAACGAAGTTTCTGCTACAGAAGGAGGAATCCTTGCGGCGGCAGCGCGAGAGGTCTCAGGCCAGGCTCTAAGCCAACAAAAAGGCAGAGTACCTTTGATAACACTACCTTCAACTCCCATTATCATATCCACCCAGACCACTACCCACTCCAATAGGCTGCAACTTCTCACTGCTCATCATGCTAAAGATGATTGAGGATGCCTAGCAAAGGCAAAAGTAGCAGGTAGGAGCAGGCAGATGAATTCTGTTGAGATGAAAGCAGGAGTACTTATGAGTCGAATACACATCATTTCAGTAGAGGTTGAGCTTGGTCACAACCATCACTTTGATTGTTTGGTCCAGTCCGCAAAGCACTCCCAAACCCTGCTTGTCCCTGTTCCAGTCGAAGCTGCTGATACACTGCTGGCAGATGTCTCGCTGGTTGAGCAGCTCCACTTTCCCCATCACCCCCGTCTACTGCCCCTCACTGTTCGTTACGCTGCGCTGCGACGGGTAGTGGTACTTGTAAAGATTTAAGGCTCCGTTTCCGCCCAAAGTCACGAAGAGGTCTCTGTTTTGGGGGAGGTGCTTGATTCCCCAGAGGGTGGCCTTCTGGGCGGACTCGGTGAGGGTGGCATAGCCGGCAGTGGGGTTGAAGGTCCTGAGGTCGAAGAGGGAGAACTTGCCCTCGAGAGTGGCTGCGCCCAGTTTGTTCATGATGATGTCCTTGCGGTCGAACTCAATGCCGCAGACTCCGTTCTTGAGGTTGGTGTCCCAAATGAACATCTGGTTCTTGAGGTCGAAGAGCTTGACGTCTCCATTGTCATAGCCCGCAGCCACCACTCTCTGCTAACTGTTGTGCGCATTCCCAAAACTGCATTAACTCACAAGTACCTCACGGTCCAGCAGTCAGGCAACACGTCTGAGCCCTCGGCTGGGTCCAGTGAAATCACCGGAGTCTTTTGGCGCGGGTCCCATATCCGCACCGACCCGTCTCTGCCCCCACTCACTATCTCGCAGGGCCCGTACCCCTGACCCTAGCTGCCCGCCCCATCCACTGAGTTCACAACCTTCGAGTGAGCCTGCGCCTGCCAGAACACCTTTTGCTTTTCCAGATCGAGAATGGAGAGGTTGCCGGCCAGGTCTCCGAAGGCGAAGCAGAGGTGGGAGGAGGGACTGGCTGCGAAGGTGCCTGACTTGACTCCCCTGGGGTGTTAGATGGTGGAGATGACCTTGAGCTCGCCCTTGGTGAGTTGGGTGATTTCGATGAGGCCTGTTGCTTTGGGCCTTTCCCCGCAGACCATGAACTTGGTGGTTTCGGGCACCCACTTCACGTCATAAGGGGTGTAGTTGGTGGACCTCACCAAGTGCTCAATTATTTGCGGAGCGTTCGTGCTCTACATACCCTGCCTAATCAAATATTATCCTGCTTAATCCAATATTATCCACCCCATAAAATGCAACTCCCCTCAAAGCACCCACCCACCACCCAACTCATCCACCACCCACCAACCCATCACCATCACTCCAGCACCCACACCCCATCACTCCAGGACCCACACCTGCTGATAAAATTATAGATAATCGAAGTATGTAAGTTCGCAAAGAAGGGCTGGAGGTCACGCAGCCCCACTACATCAGCAGGTACGACAAACCCGCCAACACCCAGCGCCACCCCCACAAATAATGCGCATGGCCCTAAAAACCACCCCAGCTCAAACGGGTGAAGCAGGAGGCGCACCCCGCCCAATAGAAAAGCAGGGCCCTGCTGCTGCAGGAGGTGGTCATCCATGAGGTGGCCAGCATCAAGAAGCAGCTGCTGGAGATGCTCACGTCCACGCAGCTGCAGTCCGAATGGGAAGTGCTGCTGAAGAGGGTGAAGGTGTCGGGGCAGAGGGAGGTGCACAGGAGGGTGGTGGAAGAGGTGAGGCGGTAGCTGGTGGCCCTGAAGAGGGAAGTCTACCTCAGCTACAAGCACAACTGCACCAACCCCAAGGACAAACTCTGCTGCCACTGCCAACAGAGGGACCAGTTCCACCGCGCCCGCCTCCTCCAATTTCTAAAATCCTAGAGTCGCCCCGCCAATCCCCTATCCACTGCCGCCCACGAACTCAAGACCCCCCAGCTCAGCCACAGCAGGAGCAACAAAGTGCTCAATGTAGTAGACTAAAACTTGTAATCGAACAGTGGGCTGAACGAGAGTGACTACTCAGGCAAGGAGCGGTTCACCCACAAGTAAAAGCCCAGGAAATCTGAGAGGTACTCAGGCTTCAGGATCTACAGGAAAACTGATAACCCCAAGAGCACTCGCAAGAAGATCACTGAGGCCGCAGAGCCGGAATAGCCCCCTCAGCAGCCTCGCGACAGGGAACGCAAAAACACGAAGCAGACCACCCTGTTCCGCGCCCTCTAAGGCAGCACGCCCTCCATCAAGCTGCTCAAGACCAAGCAGCAAATAGACACCTACGAAAACGTCACCTCCAAGTCCTGCTCAGACGAGGAAATGCAGCTCCACAACACCAGGCGCTTCTACCGCAAATGTACCCCTCCCCCTACCCAGCTATCAAGCTAGACCCCGACGACAGGGCAGACACTCCCGCTAAATCCAAGTTCTACGACATCAGCAACGACCAGAAAAACAAAAAGACCACCGACTCCCGCTCTTCCATACGCAACTCTAAGTCGGAGAAGAAGGAGGAAGTCGAAGAGTACCGAGTGGTGAAGTAGAAGCCGAAGCATAAGATGGGCTTCTACATGCGCAGCAAGAACGTAAAGAAGAGCCAGCTCATGATGGACCTTTCCGAGCTCTAGTCTTCCAACTAGCTTGAGGACGACAAGGTCCACCGCGAGAGGGAGGAGATCGAGGAGCTCATGCGCGAAAGATACCACAGCCCCGACCTCAAGCAGAGCAAACTCTCCCGCTACCAAAGGGAACGTCTCATCTACGGCTACCTCAAGAAGGAGTTGGTCAAGATGGGCTGCGTCGATGACTAGAACATGGCCGAGGACTCTGCCGAGTACCACGACAGCTCTAGGGCTGAGAGTGAGGTCAGCATCGCCAGCTCCGACAGGGAGAAGGGCTACAGCATCAAGGACCGCAAACAAAGTCTCCTCTCCAAACTCAACATCTTCAACCAGAGCGTCAACTTCGACGACATGAAAACCCGCATAGAGTCAGAGATATACACCTCTGCCCTACATCTGTGCCCACCCTACTCCTGTGCCCTACTCCTTGCCCTACTCCTTGCCCTACTCCTTGCCCTACTCCTTGCCCTACTCCTTGCCCTACTCCTGTGCCCTACTTCTGTGCCCTACTTCTGTACCCTATAGGCTGTGTTCATGCTGCCCTATAGTTGCATTGGTGCCCCTATGAGTATCTATCTGTGCTTTACTCAATATTTCCTTTGAATGGCAAAATATGTGCTACTTTATGCACTATCTATTCCTTATAAGTAGTTAGAGGCAATAGGCAGTTAGAGGCTACTTCGTTTGCTTATACCATCAAAAAAGAGACCAACCCTTCTTAATCACTCTTATTTGTTTTCCCAAATGCCCTCAAGTGGTTGGGGGTGTAGTAGAAGCAGGCGCTGGGGTAGAACCTGCTGGAGCTGAGCAAGACGATGGGGAAGGGCAGACGGTAGCAGAAGATAGTATAGAAGTTCCTGGCGGAGGTGCTGAAGATAAACGACCTGAAGCGGCTGCTGCGGAAGAAGTTCGCGAAGGAGCTGGACTGGAGTCCCAAGATGCGCGAGATGCACCAGTTCTACACCTACCTGGAGTTCAACCTGAAGAACTTCAGGCTCAACCTCACCAAGAACATGCAGAACAACTGGAAGCAGCTGGCCCAGGAAGCACGCCAGGAACACTTCAACCTCGACCAGCTCAGGATCACCGAGGACCTCGGCCACTACCAGGGGCTCGAACACGCAGAGGTCACAGAGTTCGACCACCACAAGGAGATATAGTGCTCAATGAGGTACTACGGGATCGAAGTCAAGCGACTCCAGCAGTTGCAGCACTTCAACTACCCCGCTCCAGAACTGCCTCCGCCGCAACCTGACCGGATCGCCCAGAGGTCTCTCAAATAAATCAAATAGGAAAGCCCTGCGCCTACTCCTCAAGCTGTTGCTGGAGAGGACAGATGAGCCAGGAGTTAGGACAGACTGCGATGAATGATATATATGGATTTGGGTAATCTAATATGGGAATGATAGCATATTAGTGGTGAGTAATGAATGATTCACTGCCTGTGCTTTTTGATGTGCTGGGTTACTCTCCTCTCGCAGGTACGGTACACGTTTTCCTGCTTGTAGTTCGCCTTGTGGGTGCCCTCGAGCAGACAGGTCTCGAACTTGCGCTGGTAGAACTGCATGCGAGTCATGAACAGCTCCATGTCCTGCTTGGTCTAGGCTACGCATCGGTGGTAGTCATCGAAGGAGTTGAGTTGCAGGCATTAGACTTCCTCCTTCTGCTTGTTCTTGAGGAAGTGCTTCTGGATCTAGGTGTTGGCCAGCTTCAGCCAGAACGATTCGGGCGAAGTGTTCTGTTCGGGCATGCCTATTACAACTAACTAAACACCAGAATTAACTATGACTATCTAATTATAACTAACTAACCAATAGAATATACACACTTGCCACAGTTTGCCTCTGCCCAGCATGCAGCAATCACTGGCTGCAGCCACAAGGACAAGTTGGGCAGAAAAGAGTGACTGAGCATGGTTCGTGGAGTGACAAGTCTTCAAGCGGTGGGAGATGTTTAGTGTATGTAGTACTAATAGTAGTAGTGGTATAGTAGAAGTGGGATAGTAGTAGAAGTGGGAGTCAGGAATGAAGCAGTAGTGATCATTTCTGGGACTTGTTGCTGAAGAGGGAGACGTGCTTCATGGTGTAGTAGCTGTCGGCGTAGTGGGTCTCGTTGCAGCCCTCCCTGCGGTGCACGAACTTCGCTCCTTCCTCGAACCGCTTCTAAATCACACAGTTCTTACGTCGGCCAGCCACCCGATCTCCTGGTTGGAAGTCTGGGGCACGTTCCACTTGTCCTTGGGAGTGTGGGTCACCGTTTTGAGCTTGTCGTTGATGTCCGAGGTGAGTTCTGTCTTGTAGTGTCCGTCACGGAGTTTGTCCTCGTAGTCGACTCCGTTGATGGTCTTGCCCTCAGCGCGCATCTTCATGAGTAGGTAGGGGTTGTTGTTGGGCTTCTCGGTGTAGAAGGCCACCTTCTCGGGCTGGTTGATCTGGAACTACTGGTTGATCTTCTCGCTGACGTACTCCTTGTGCAGCCGCTCGCGGAACACTCGCTCCTCCTAAATCACCACACGTCTACCGACACTGCGTCCTTGACTCGCGCTCCCTTCTACGGACTCTTGCCCTTGCTCGCCATCCAATAATATAACTTATAGAACTTACTCTCAGAACATTAATCTTCTTACTTGAACCACCCACCACTCCACCCTATCATGCCCATTTAACCCCTTCCCATCAACCCGCTTCCTTCCCACAATCTGTCCATTACAACAACAGCTCTGCTCTTTATTGGAACTTTGCTGCAATCATTTATAATTTTATTGTGCATGCTCGTCGATCCCCGTCCATACACTTATTAGTTCAGAAAACCCCGCTACTCCAATCCCACCTTGTAACCCATTCCCCATGCAGCCAGTCACGCAATCTCTACGAAAGTCTCTACCACAGACTCCCCAACTCCTCCAACGACTATTTCCCGCCCCCCACCCAGCCTCTCTCCCTCTCAGTCCACAAGCAGCACCACTCTCAAGAACCCAGCCAGTACAGACAGCTCTAGCGCAACCTCTCAGACGTGAGAAACAACAACTATCCCGAAGAAACCTCATACCCCAGATACAATAGGCAAGAAAACAACAACCCCTAGAGGAAAGCAGACACCTACAAACTGCCCACCATCAACCCCAATACGGACAGGGCCCGCGCAGAGACCAACATCGGCAGTGAAGTCATGGCCCGGAGACCCTAGCCCATGCCCAGGAGAGGCGAAGGGCTGGACAGGGGTTTCGAAAGGTTCAGAATATACGAGAGGCAGCAGAAACCCTTCAACATCATCAGTTGCTACCCGAAAGAGAACGAGTCCAACAAACTCAGGAACTTCCCAAAGCTGACCCTGGAGGACAAACTGATCGAAAGAGGGTCCTACCACACCTTCAATCAGAACCTGTTTTGATTAATAACTTTATAGTTGACTACAACAACCAGCATGGACCATAGAAGTAGTTATCCACAGTACAGTTGGCCACAGTACAGTTGGATCAGTACAGTTGAATCAGTACAGTTGGAGCTCAGTGGTAGTGGTTGATTTAAAAGAGATACATCAAGATCAAAGATCAGTAGTAGGTTTCTGACTTGAACTGCCTCCCCTTCTTCTACCTGCCCCGGCCACCCCTCTCCCGCTCCTCCAAGTTGCGCGAGTAGCGTTCAAACTCATCATTGTTCCATCTGTTGGCTCCATTCCTACTCGAATTGGGCTAGTTGTACCGATTTGAACCTGACTGCTAGTTGTACCTATTCCCATTAGCCTGTTGGGTATGCCTGTTGGAAAAGGGGTGCTAGTGAGTCCTTTGATAGCTGCTGTGCTAGTGCACCCTTGCAGGATAGGAAACAGGATAGGACTGCTACATGGGGTAGTACGGCCTAGGGTTTTGCATGGTGTTGTAGCTTAAGGCTTCTCTTCTTTCGGCATTCCTGCTTTCGAAGTAGTTGGTTCTGGCGATGAGGTAGCCCTGCTAGTCGATCTTATAGACGTTCCTGGGTTCTTCGAGACGAGGAGGGTTGGACCTTGGCGGGTAGGGGTTTCTGCTGGGGGTAGGATTGCGGTTGTGAGAGTGTTGCTTCCTGAGTTCGTGGTAGGGCATGGGCCAGTCCTTGTAGACGAAGCAGTTGAAATGTGGGTCCTTCTTGGCACTCTTATGCTCTTCTTCAGTGATGCACTTCATCTTCTTGAGATCTGATTCACAAAAGAACTGCTCCAGGTTCACAATCTTTTCCTTGTCCTTGGTGATCACGCCGCAGAAGTTGCTGGAGTGGCCGCGCTGGCGGCACCGCTCGCATCTCTCGTTCCTGCTGTAAGGACATTACTGAGTGGGGTGTGGGGTACGTTGGAGATGTGGCCTGCCTCTCCGCACTCGTAGCATATTTGGGGACAACTATGCTAGTCGTGCTGCCGGCTGAAGCAGATCTTGCACTTGCGGGAGTCTAGCTCAATGCAGTTTTTGGCATAGTGCCCCTACTTGTTGCACTTGAAGCATAGCTCATCTAAATACGGGGCGCAGTACGTGAGATCTCAAAGTACCTGCTTTTCTTCTCGAACTACTCCGCAACCCTTTCCCTGACTTCAGCCAGAACCTTCTTCTCGACTTGCTCGGTAATTGGGGGTCTGGGTACGTATGAGGGTTGCTTGCTGGCCAGGTCCTTCAAGAAGGCTTCTCGGACCTTCATTTGGTCCTTCTGCCCCTCAATCGAAAAAGTGTAGGATCTGTAGGCCTGCTCGCTTGAGGAGTTGAGAGGACAGTGGTCGGAAACGATCTCGATTTCGGGCATCAGGGGTTTTTTATATGAGGGATCCACTTAGATGGATGAGGAGGCCAATTTGGTGAGGCGAGAATAGTTGAAAGTGTTGAACTTGTTGTGAGTTTGGGGCCCGAGGTTCTATGGGAGAGGGTCGAGAGGAACGAGGGGTTCTTCGCTGTCCTCACTTTCAACAACTTCGACCTTATTCGCTCTATTGTTGTGAGAAGATTACTCATCACTGATGAGGTTGACCTCGTCCAGATCAACTATCCTGCTGGCTGCCTTGCCCGCCTTCTGCTTCTTCTTGGCCTGCAGCTGCGCCCGCTTGGACTTCGGATTGCCAGGTTTGTTCGCGTTCATAATAACTTTATTAAAGCTTGCTTTTCAAATAATCACACTCACTCAACCACTGACTCTGTCTCATTTATGGGGCATCCTTTTATTAGTAAAGTGCTAACATTAATTAATCGTTATGATTACGAAAAACTAGCATTAGTGCCCGAAGTGCAAGCAGGAGTACAGTCTGGACAACCCGCCCAAACTGCTCATCAACTGCGCCCACTCCTTGTGCCTGGCCTGCCTCCAAGAAGAAATAAGTAGCAGTTTCTCAATTCAGTCTGTCCCCTCGATAAGCTGAGAATAGAGCGCAGGAAGTACAAACTTGAGTCCTTCTCCACCAACCACGCACTCCTCAACCAGATGTTCCAGGCAAAATAACAAACTCAACTTCACGCCCACTCCACCATCGCATCGAGAAGACCATCATCCGACCACCCTTACCCCACTCCTTCAACATACAAATCTCCAAAAACTGTCATTTAGGACTAACCCTCAATCGTCATTGATAACAATCTTCCAACTTCCACCCCCAGAGACTCATCTTTTTAGTCCCCAGTTACCAACAAACATTTACCCTCAGCTCCAATTAATCCACAGGCCAAGTTTGAGACATGCCTATTGCACTCCAAAAAGGCCAACCTTATCTGCATTTAAGACAAAAAATTAATTTGCGCCGACTGCGGACTTTTTGGAGAGCACAAACCACACGAACTGATAACTTATGAAAAGTTCGTGGAACAGTACAGTGCAATGACAGAGGAATGCTTCTAAACATATAAGCAACTGCAATAACGAGAAAGTGCGTTGGATTTGGCTGGATTTGAGCAGGAGCTGAACGATCTGTTGGCCAAAAAGAGAGAAAAGGAATTGGCGAAAATCAAAAAGCATGTACGTTTGTGTTCGGATTTGCTGAAGGCCGTGGAGAAGCAGCTAATAAATCATTTAGACGTAGCGATTGGAGTGAAAAGGTAAAAACTCTTGAAGAGCATATCCTTTGCAGACTTGGTCCTAAGAAAGGAGGATTACTTGGGGTGTGTGTAAAAAATGAGTGAAGGTCTAACCCACTTATTCAGTCCGCACCACTTGGAACAATACATCACCTTCCTTGATTCCGATAACCCAAACAGTCTCATCCACAAATCAGGTTTATATCTCTTGCTGGAAATAGACAACTATACGAGAATGGCCACAGAAAAAATGAGCTTTTAAGCTCAATAGTTTTAGTTTCTTTTCACCCCTCCCTCTTTTGAGCTTTTTCAATCTACATTCAGTTTTACATCTTATGACAAAATATAAGTATAGGCTGCATTAGAAAATGCCAAACAACTAAAGCAACCTATCAATCCTAAGATAAATACCCCGTGTAAGAATGCCAAGACAATGAATTTAAGCCAAAATATTAAAAGGGATTCGCCTATCCAAACAGAAGACCAAACTTTACTGCTAGAAAATAACGGCAACTCCCCTCCCAAAAGCAACATAAACTAAGCCAGTCTCATAGAAAACCCCTCATTCAACCTTTAGCTTATAAGCTTGTCAGGGTTTGATAGCAGACTCAATAATTCAACCCTCAAACCTGATAAAAGCAGCAAATAAAAGATAAATTCGTCCAGGTTACTGAAAATACCCAAAAGTGGAAACAAGTCTTTGAAGTATGGCTCTTCTCAAAGAGTCAAAACAGGCCTAACCTGTGAAAACTAAGCACATGACCATGACACAAGCAGGAAGTCCAATACAAAAAACATACACAGTGGCTCAGCAGAAAGAGAGTTAAAGAATGTTTTAGGAGACAAAAACACGGACCTCAAAAAGAAAAGAAGGCTTTAGCTTCCTGAGAGATAAGCCAAAGTTTACTAGGAACTTCTCAAGGATAAACTTTAAGTTTTAGACCTAGGCAAAGGCTTCTTAGGCAACGCTAATGTGTTGGCAATCAGCGAATTGTTTCCTTCCCGCAGTCGCCTCAAAGTTGTAAAGCTTATGGACAACAGAATCACAGACTAAATTTTCGGACATTTGGTTTCAAGGTGCAAAAATGTGCAGTCTCTGAACCTCGGAGGCAACCTGCTTAGTGAGAAGAGCTTGGAGTGGCTTGAGAAAGAGGCGGGCAATTTGGGAGAACTGCGGAACATAACTCTAAGCTTGAATAAGATTGTGCTAAGGAATGTGAAGTAGCGATTGCAGGAGCTGAAGGAGAGAGGCTTGACAGTTTCGCTTTGATATGATAGTTAATCAAATGTTTGCAGATGCAGTCTGTATAAACTTGATTCATTATAATGTAAAGTCTATTGCCCTTCTTTGGACTTAACCCTTGATAACAGTAATCTATCAAAGCAAAAGCAATCATTTTTTCCACGAGTTTGCAATGTTTTTATTCAAAAATCCTAGTTGCTTGCTTTTTCTCTAAGATATTTATCCAATACCACAAAAGAGTACTTTCTCATTTACTCCAAGGTCCCAAACAAGCCAGCCCTGCTACCATAGCACTAACTATGATAGCTCTGCAGCAGTGTGCCAGTTAAAGCCATCTGAGTGCTCTCAATATTTGTGGGCGATTTGAGATTGAATTTATTTAGAGTTTAACCGCCCATTTATATTTTTTATGTCAATCAGAATAGAAGACCAACTACAGACCATTGAGGAACTCAACGCACACTCCCAGTCAGTGGCCAAGGCCTGCACGATCGGAGTGGTGATAGACGCGACCAGTGCGTACTTCGACTAAACCAAACAAAAATATGTCAAGAAGATCAAACTTGTCGACGATACTTACAACACCAGTAAGTACAGCCCTTTCCAGAAGTTCCCTTACCTCACTGTCTTCTTCTACTCCCAGGTCATTGAAGATCTGCCCAATCCTCGCTTCATCGGAGACCTTCTCTATCTTCGACGGTAACTGCTGCACAACTTAGATTTTCATTCGGGCACTACAACGACAGCTTCCAAGGTCACTACATTGAGCACAAATTCTGCTCCTGGGCTTTAGCCAACGCCGACACCATCTCTCCCCACCCCGAGCAATACCAAACCAGCCGATCAGACATGAACCTCTAGGATGAGAAATACTCCAACCTCACTGCCAGAATAAGGGAGCTTCGCAAATTCGCCCACGAATATCTCGCAAGCACCAGCATCCTCAGCATTCTGCCCACAGGAATCGTCCCCAAGGATACTGATCTAATCGTGCAGGTAGTAAAGAGGAGCTAGGATGAACTCAAGCTCAGCAGCGGAAAGGAGGAACTGATTTTGAGCAATATCGCGTCCTTTGCGGCAGAGGGCAGCATTGCCAAACTTAGAAGCGTGGCCAGACTCGACCCCCACGGCAAAAGCAAGATCGTCGTTCCCAACAACTTCACCTCTCTGATCAGTCTCAGATCCTGGACCTACGACAGCCAGACCTTCATCAAGCACTTCGCAGCCATGGAGTTAGAAGATGACCAAAGTATCTACACCACCCTGGCACAGCTCAACTCCATGCCCCTCAGTACTTTAGGATCTACTTAGATGAGTGCGAAAACAAGAAGTATTTCGTTAAGGTGGAAGTCGCAGCCACTTCGACCAATGAGTTCACCCAGGCCTTGAAGTTTTATGACGAAAAGAAGAACCTTGTGATCGACTCCCAGAAAGCTGGGTCTTTGCCCGTCTATAAGTTCAATTTCGTCTGTCTGGATGAGAGTGTCTCAAAGAGCAACAAATTCACTGAGATCTGGGTGTTCAGCTACGACGGAAAAGGAGCAGACTTCGTCAAAAGAGTCAATCTCCACGATCTCAACGAATTCAGCAACTATGTGGAGGAAAGCCGCTACTTCCTACAACGCGTTGAGGAGCTGCTGAACGCGGAAACGGTCAGAATGACTGTGGAAGTGCTGTCTGACGGCAAAGGCAACAGACTCTTTAGAGCACTCACTGTCAACTGAATGATTCTCGTACCTTTATTCATCCATGCTTAGCTATGCATGAATCATACTTCTAACTATGGCTTTATAACTATTCCGCATAAAAAACTTAAATCATAGTTCTTCTTTAACATTATCCACAGCTATATATCTATTTCCTCATCAAAGGATTGTGCAAAGTTTATGCAAAAAGGAAGAGTGTAGGCAGATGATTCACAAAGCATTGAGAGGTTGGTCTTTGCTGAGTCAGAAAAACTGACCTTTACATGATCTTATTCCAATAAAATGGAAGACAACTACTGTAATAGTGCCTTTTTATGGTAATCTAATAATAACCTGCCACGCAACAGTTGATAAGATTCTAATTTTGTTACTGAAAAATGAAGGCAACAGTTCTGCTGTGTCTACTCGTTCTGTGGCTCCTCAACGGCTCGGTCTCCGCACGAAGGACTAAGCAAGTGCTGGAGTAGCAAGCCGAAACCCCCCAATAACAGGAAACGGTGATTGAAGCCAACCACTTCTCTAGTATGACCAAAACATCTAACACCTACCAAATGGACGAAGTTGTGAAAGAGAAGCCCATTCTCTTCTACCTCAAACCCCACCTCGCAGATTCCACCGATAAGACCCTTTAAGATAATCCTATCACAATAACTCTGAAGGATGGTACTAACTCCAAAGAATGCCTCTTTAATTCATATACCCAACTCTGCGTCATCCCCAAAGCTGAATCCTAGAAAGTAGAGCTTAAAGTGGAGTGCAAGTCGGCTCCTTGCGAACTGAGTTGGTAAGTAGTGCAGCCTCCCCTGCTTGACGAAGATGGAGAACACGGGCTTTAACACTTGGTCTCAATAAACAAGGAGAAAGACCACGCTGGGCTGAGGGTGAGTTGCTCGAACATCGAAGCTGCTGAATCCTTAGCCAAGGACCTTGTGCTCTACACTAACAGCCAATACAAAAAAGTGGCAAGTCAGAAAGAAGTCGGGATTGTGTATTACCTCTTCGACAACCCTGAGCAGGGCTACTATTTTCTCACCACTAACAACTAGCAGCTCAAGGACTCTGTCAACGCTTCTATCATCCACATGAATGATGAGATCTCATTTAACAATGAAAAGGCTGTCTTTTTTGACTACCTCAACCCCGAGAAAGTCAACGTCTATCCCTTTGAAAACCTGCCTGAAAAAGATTTCAGGATAGAGGCTTAGGCCTATGACCCCACTATGTAGGACCTGGACAACAGCACTAGCATCAAACTTGTTCTGCTTGGTTATTCTGGTGACAAAAAAACCACACTCTCTGACATGACATTGAACGTCGACAACGAAAAGACTTCTATTGAATTCAGTGCAGTTTTCAAAAAGCCGAACGAAAAGTACGACAAAATGGAGTTCCAGTTATAAGTCTCAGGGAGACTGCTGATGTTCAGGGCCAGATTCGTTTCCAGCTAGGAACAAGAAGTGTAGCTGGGAGAGATCTCCTTCTTTGAGCTCAAGAAAGGAGAAAAGATCAACTACAAACTGCTGCCCTTAGACAAGTAGGCCTCAGGGATGGGCAAGATTCACATATTCAGTTCCGATGATGCCAAGTTCAAGGTCTCAGAGACCACTTGTCCGCCCACTGGCTGCAGCTTCAGCGTAGAGGCAGAGTAGAGTGGCCAGGGCAACGTCTACATCGGACAAGGCTAGCACAGGAACATCGCCTAGGAAATAATCTAACCCTTCGAAACCCAAATCACCGCCAAAATAACTGTAGGCCAAGTTCGCTACTACTCCTACAATGCAAAGGCCAACGAGGCTGTGCAACTCCTGATCAATGTGCCCAGTGTAGTTGTGTATGCTGCCAGCAATGAGAAGTGTAAGTAAATTGACGAAAAGTGCTATGAGACCAGCTTCAACCATCACTTCCCAGCCGTCTACGAACCCAAGAAAGACCTGCAGCTCATCTTCAAAGTTGTGGGTTTGGACAATTGCGAGTTCACCCTACGCGTCATCGACGGCAAGACCCCCTTCATTGAACTCCAGGACACTCAGCCTTTTGCCTATCTCTTCGACGATAAGGAGAACTCCTTGGTTTTTGAGTTTAAGATGCAACAAAAAGAAGACGTTTCATTCAATTTGATCGGACCTGTCAACGAGCTAAACCTTTTGGTGCTCAACTAGGACGCTCCGGCCAAAGACCAGAATGAAGACTGGACAGCCGCACAACTTTCCTCTGATGGCTTCATCAAATTCAACAAAGAAGATATCAAAGGGCTTAGTTTCGCCATCAAGGTTGAGAAAAGAACCCAGTATCAGAGCAAATTCGTTCATTTCACGTTGATTGCCTCCACGAAAGAAGCCAACCTCCGCCTATAATCCGGAATGGCCCACTATGAGACCCTAAAGCCGAAGGACACACGCGATTATGTGTTTGAATTCAACCCAAACCACAAAATCCTACTCAATTTCTACACTCACAACATCCACGGCAAGGAAGTCAAACTAGGCCTCAAGGTCAGCAATGCTGACTAGTACACTGACCCGAAGAACACAGCCTCATTCACGGTAGACCGCAACGTCGACGTGCTGGATATTGGGCTGACTTGCAGCAAACTCTGCAGGCAAAACGAGGGAGAAAACTGCGAACTGTTTCTGCGCATAGACAACCAGATGGAGGTAGAGGCCGATGTGACCATAACCCTGCTTGTTGAAAATTCGATAATCGAGCTAAAGGACGGCATCTGGCAGAGCTACAAAGTCAACGTGGCTTCCACCTCTTCTCACTTCTATTTCCTCCCCAAACACCAAAACCACTCAGCCACCATCTTCTACAAGCCGTCGGTTGTCGACCTGCGGATTGTGTACAATGTATGGAAATCGGATGACCTCTCCATTGACGCGAGCTAATGGCCTTTCCCAGGGGATGTGGAGTAGCCCCGCGGCCGTTTTGACTTCAAGCCTCTACAATACATCCACATCGAACCCTAGAAGCTGAAGGACTGTTGGCCTAACTGCGTGGTGCTGCTCTCCCTTATAACCAACTCCAAAGCCTTCCAGCAGGCAGTGGAAGCCAACAACTCAGCAATCGACGCCCAGTTCCGCATAATGGCCTCGAACAACTACATCTAGCTGCCGTAGAAACACAAGGTAGACATCCTGCTGTCGAAGAACTAGTCCAAAGAACTGTTGGTCGACCTCAAGTACTATCTGCAGAAGGAAGAAATCACCTTCTTCACGCACTACACCCTTGGCAAGGCAGTCATCAAGGCCAATGTTTACTCAGAGACCAACCCTCGCTGCCCCAATCCTGATGACGCTCCTGACTTCCTAGTCGAAAATGTAGAAAGCACATTGGCGGTGGAAGAAATCAAAAAGAAGCTAGAGGAGAATTCGATGGAGAATGATAAGAACATTTACTTGTGCCTTTTGGCCTATGCCGACCAAAGTACCAAGTTCAACATCGAATTCAACTCTGATGCGAATGCCTTCAAAAAACTGGCAGTTGATACCACTACAACCATAAAAGCTACAGGAAAGCAGTACCTTTACTATTTAGACATAACTGAATAAAGCTATATCAAACTCACCAGAAACTAAGGTTTCCCATATTACACAACCACAGTGTGCAAACCTGAGTAAGACATTCAGAAATGCTTCGACTAGTTCACAGAGAATAAGTAAGAAAAGGGTACCCAACTCGCCAACAAGGTCACCACTATTGCTTAGCCTCCCTGCTCCAAATGTCTGCTGCTCCTCAAAATTCAGACCAATGAGCAAACAGAACTCATCATCCACACTCAGTCCAAATTCACTGAGCTATAGCTTGCCGCAAACAGTCTTGTAGCCGATACTCTGCAACCCAACGAACAGAACCGTTACACTCTGACTGGCACCCAGGACCAAGAGATCATTGTGAACGTTCAGGTGACGAGTGGCGATGTGAAGGTGGCAGTCAAAGATTTCGAGAAGATAGACATCGTGAAAAGCAATGCCAAAGGGTCAAAAAATGTGCATATCACAGTTCCCCCCAAAGATATGTCCAACCAAGCCAAAGAACTAGGCTCCACCCATATGAGCTCCTTTGGTCTCTCCAACTTCGTCCACCTCCATATCACCGTCTAATCACAAGATCACTCAAAACCAGCTACTTACACAATTACATACTCCTCGGGAGCCCCAGTTGTCTACCTCCAGGACGGACTCATCACTTAGTATAACCTGATCCCCAAAGTGGAAACCAAGTTCATCTACAGAAACCCCACTGACTCTCCAATCTACCTCTACACTTCCACTGAAAACGCATAGAACCTCAAGAAGCTGAAGCTGAAATACTACGGACTCTAAAACGCTGAGGACGAGGAGTAGAAGACAGAACTCACCACTGAAAAGGCCGACTTCAACAAGAAGACAGTCAACCCTACCAACTTAGCCAAACTGCCCGGCAAAAAGGCCTATTTCTTCACTATCACCAACCAGAACGATAAGAACACTCTTTTCACCATTGGAGTCAATAACAGAGAAATCATCTACTTGCCATTCGACCACTAGTTCCCCATTGAACTCGCACCTTCAGAGTACATCTATCTGGTGCTCAATGCTGGAGCCTAGGGCTATGTCAAGGTCTCCTTCAGCAAGTGCTCCATCAGCTACCCCTCTATCGCCTACACCACCAACTACCAGGACTTCATCGCCGAGGACTACTCCATTGAGCATTAGATGAATGAAGATCTCGCCTCGGATCTTATCCTCAAGGTCAAATCTTCATCCGGCCTTTACATCAAGGTCAAAAGTTCGGACTCAGAGAGAACCCTCATGTCTATCAAGGCGGTCTTCAGCCAACAGAAAATGAAGAGTTCTCGAACCAAACCTGGAGAAAAGGGACTAATACAGTACCAGCTGCTGGATTCAACCAAAGCTGAGCTGACCTTCTCAACAGTGGTCTGCAGCAAAGAATAGAAAAACTGCGGCAAAGATTTCTCCTTTGTGTCTTTGCGCTCGGATAAGATCGAAGACGTGTACTCACAGCTGGTGTGCTCCTCAATAATGTTCAGTCTGCCCGAGATGCAGCAGCTGAAGTCCCCCGAGACCAAGACCATCGGCAAAGGGAACACCTAGAAGATAACCTTCACCCAGGACATAAGCAAAGATATTGAGTACGTTGGGGTGAAGGGGGTCAACGACAAGACTGGAGAGATAGTGTACTACCATCCGGTTGAGATCGTCACCTTCTGGGGACAACTGCACCGTAGTTCGTCGACCACTGTGGTGCTTGCTGTGATCTTGGTTGTAGTCTTCGGGCTGGGCTGCCTGATGGTCTACCGCCGCTACAAGAAAACCGAGTACAAACCCTTGGGGGAGCTGAATGACACCATCTAACAAGAATGATCATATTGTTGCTTATTGTTTTATCACCATCAGCACCACAATCATTCATCCTTCGTCCTTGCTCTTCGCTAGTGGCTCCCCTGAAGGTAGAACGCATTTAGTTGGTTAATTTGATTTTGGGCTGAGCTCAAGTCAAAGATTTAATGGTCTCTGTTATAAATATATATTTGATGAGTGAACGCGTGGAAGAAAGCGAGTCGCACTAAGTCCGCAGCAAGCAGCCGTTCTTCGCCGAACAGCACCCCAAACAGTAGGACGACCAAATAAATTACTATAACGAATATTGCCGGCTGTACCTCGCGAACCATGTGCTGGCAACCCAACTCAAAGAACTCAACCTCGAAAAGTCAGAACTGGTCTCCAAACTGGCCAAGCTCGAAGTAACATAGCTGCAATCTAGAAAAAGGCCGAAGAGCTGTCGGAGGGCAACAGTGGGCAGGTGGACGAAAAGAAAAGACGCATCCGGAGGTCAGCTGTGGACATCGCCCGCCACTACAAATGCCAGGTCGAAGGCTGCACCAAGTCCTATGGGTACTGAGTGTTGGATGTAGGTCTGAAGGCTCACTCAACCAGCACATCAAGCTGAAGCACCCTGAGCTCTACCAGGGCAGCAAAGACTTCGTGGTCAAGGAGTACGACAATGAGGATGAAGACTCCCCGTGATATCTACTTTCTGCTGAATTTTAACACACATCAACATATTTAACCACTCTCACCTATTATAGTAACTTTTTGAATGATTTGAAGGGGAGACGACTTTAAAGGAAGTGGGATGGTTTGTTTGGGCTAGATTTGCTGAAGGATTGGAGTGGGGTTGCCTTTGGTATTTTTTAACACAGTTTTATTCAGCATTTTAAAACCAATATTCAAGAGTATCAAGAGAAACTGAGGTTTTAGATTATTCTGGACCTCTTGGCCCCATTTTTACCTTAGCCTCAATCCCCACTCTCTCAACTCTGCCTCAAAAACGACTTTTTTGCTTCAATCAAACTTTCACTATTTTAAATTCACGTTGGATATTTGCTGAAGAGCAGTGTCCTAGAGAGAAAGCGGCTTAGATGCTTCTTCTCAATGACTTTAGCTATGTTGGAGAGCTGGCCGATGGTGGTGTTGACTCTCAGCAAGTTTTTAAAACAGAGTTAGTTCAACTTAGCCTGTATGATGGCATTCTAGCAGTAATCAACCCCCAACGACCCGCAATTACCCAAAAACATGCCCCACACAAACTAGAAATGATTGATAAATAGTACTTTGCTCTCAATTTACCTGGTTTGCCTCCAATAAATTATCAGCGAATCAATTAAAATATAACAGATCGCAAAGCAATAACCCCGGAACACCAACTTAACTAAAACATCCACTATTTGAGTAAACCTGCTAACAAGCAGGTGGCCTGTCGGAAAAGGTGCGAAATGGTTTGGAAAAGGGGGTTGTTCGAAGGTCAATAAAATAAAAAAAGGAAACAAATAGGGCAAATTAAAAGTGGGATTTACATCGAGCTCAGATCGATTGCCTTTAGAAGAGCCTGCTTCATAGATTATATCAAGATTACTCTGCTATAAAAGTTAACTTAGATCATAACAATTTCCCCTGCAAGCCCTTGAGAACTAGCCTCCTCCTCTTTAGGTGCTAGAACTTGGCTATCATACTGATCCTCTTCGAGGAAAGGATAGCCAGTGGAGTGATGTGTTTGATGAAATAGAAAGTAATGACCCTGAAAATGAGGCAAAGTTCTTCCAGCGAAACTACTCCAGTTTCAGTAAGTTTCTAAAGGATGTCAGGGAGCTGTTTCAGGAATTGTTCTGGAGTGTAGAAGTTGGTGAGAGTCTATTTGTTGACGTATCGCCTGCCCCTCTTATAATTCATCAATCTAACAGTATTATAGAAAATGGCCCTGACCTTTTAAATCTCGGACTAGGGTTTGCCCAAAATTTTTATAGCCCTGTCCACCACCGGCTCCGATTTCTCCAGGCTGCTGAAGAAAGAGAACATCTGGTTGATGATGTTTGATTCACTGTTCTTTTTAGCACTCTCTAACTACTTTTAGACGTTCCTTCTTCTGCTCCGTTTCACCTTTCTCCGCTCCAGCGACTCTTCAGAAAACGCGCTCCTATCAATGTCTCGAGTCGGCCCCACTCGTGGTAGCCTTGGGGAGGGCTAAAGGACTTGATTTGGCTATAAAGGGGAGTGAAGATTTGGAATAAAAGGTGCTTCTTGCTGGATAAAAAATATACTTGGGAGAGGATTGAGGGACTGTTGGATGAATGAGGGAAAGGGGAAAGTGGAGCCGATTGTGTGCTGGTCAACAAGGTAATAGAAGCTCATCTTTTAACTTTAATTCAATTATATACAATCTATTTCCTTAAGAACGTGTAAATCTCTGTTTTGGCACGAACTGGTGCATTTTGGACCCGGACTCGCCACTCTCCTCCCCTCGAGCTCTCTGCCCACAGCTGCTCCCAGCGAAGGAACTGCATATTTGTTCCCATTCTTGATTATTCACCGAACCAACTCTATCTCCTGCCTTTTTGGAGCAAGAAATAACAAAAGCAAAAAGGAGCATGCTATTTGGACTGACGGTCTGCCTGAGATGCGTTTTCGAGGGAAACGCAGCTTTTTCTTTTCTGCTGCCATTCTATTATGTTTATATCAAGTTTTGCTGAGAGATATTCAAAAGATGCTTTGTTAACTCAAGTTTTATTAAAGCACCAACCAAAAGGCGTCCGGCATTCAAGATCAAAAATCATTGGATTCTGAGAATTTTAAAAACTATTATCGACTTTTGCTAATAGAAAATCTCCAAAGTCAATGATTCGGCATGACTTTTAGATTGTTTGTATAGAAAAAGGGCTCTCAACATTTTCCAACTTTTCTGAAAAATTAGAAGTTACAGAGCATTGCTGTCTTGACAGATTACAATTCTAATCCCTAAAAGGTTTTAAATGAGGATACAGCCCAAAATCTATTGAAGC
>Ga0316217_10002530_pt1 | contig 21855 bp, 13 predicted proteins | sample 1anoAmetaG_FD_203633 | JGI IMG/M metagenome (GOLD analysis project Ga0316217, IMG submission 203633) | Freshwater microbial communities from Trout Bog Lake, Wisconsin, USA - 1anoA | ecosystem: Environmental > Aquatic > Freshwater > Lake > Hypolimnion/Profundal zone | place: USA: Wisconsin...
GCGGGAAGTGGAAACGGAGCAAGGCGGGATACTGAGGCCCCGGCAACCGAAAGGGTCGGACGGATAGGCCCGCCTAAACCACCGCGCCACTTCTCGACTCTACCGGAATGCCGCCGATACGCCCAACCGAATACCCCTCCGCAGCGCACGCCCCCCCCAAAGTGGCAGCGGCGTCCTGCCGCTGGCCAAGTGCGCTCCCAGTGGCGCCGGTGCCCTCACCGGCGTGTTCCGCGCCCTCGGTGCGCCCTCACCCCGCCCGCCTTTCGTGCCCTTTCGTGCCTTTCGTGGTTCCAAGCCCTCCGTCATCCGTCTTCCGGCCCCAACATTCCCTGTTCCGCGTCGGCGTTTCGGTCCCATCAATCGAAAATCGAAAATCTGAAATCGAAAATCTCCCCGCCCCTCCCCCATCTGGTCAACATCGCATATTTGCTCAAAAATGCGTGTTTCCCCTGGTCAAGATCGTTACGATGCCCCGCTGTGGCCGTGGCTAAACGCCAGCCCCGTCAATCGACAATCGGAAATCGACAATCGAAAATCCCACCCATCGTCCTGGTTAACATCGTGGCCAGGCCACGATCCCGAGCCGTCACTCGCTCTCATCCTCTACGGATAACTTCCGCTTCTTCCCCTGGCCCTTTCTGCCGGACGAATCGCGGGCGGTGTTCGGCGTGGGCATCGGTGCGCTAACATCTTTACGCCAGGCGAGAAGCTGGGCGTGGAGTTCCTTTACTTTGGCGGGTTGTGCGGCCGCCAGATCATTCTTCTCGCCGATGTCGTCCTTCAAGTTGTACAACTCCAGGCGGCCGGTCTCGAAAAATTCCAGCAGTTTCCAGTCTCCGGCCCGGATAACGCCGCCCGGCGCCGTGCGCCAGGTGCCCCCGCCGGCCCCGAGATACCCGGGGAAATGCTGGAAGAGTGGATGCCGGGGTTGTTCCGCCTGGCCGCGGTTGGTCAGCAGGTCAACATAGCTCTGGCCGTCGAGCGGATATTTCTCGGGCGCGGCCGCTCCGGTAACTTTGAGCAGGGTGGGATAAAGGTCCACGTTGTGGATCGGTTCCGCGCAGACGGTCGCGGGCGCGATTTTACCGGGCCAGCGGAAAATGTACGGGACGCGGATGCCGCCCTCGTACAGCATGCCTTTGCCGCCGCGCAGCGGCACGTTATCGGTGATGCTGCCGCCCTGGATGCCTTCACGTTCGTAGCCCCCGACGCCGCCGTTGTCGCTGCCGAAAATGACGAGCGTCTTTTCGTTGAGCTTCAGTTCCTCCAGCAGGGCCATGATCCGCCCTACGCTTTCGTCCACGCTGGCGATCATCCCGGCGTAAACGGGATTGTTGTGGCCCGCGACCGCTGGCTTGGGTTTAAAGTGCCCGATCCAGTTGGCTTTGGCCTGGAGCGGCGCGTGGACCTCAAAATGCGGCAGGTAAAGGAAAAATGGGCCGTCCTTGTGGCGGCGGATGAAATCCACGGCCTTGTCCGTGAGAAAATCGCCCAGGTAGGTGCCCTTGGGGTAACTCACCGGCGGATTGGTCACGAAGTTGAAGTGCACGCCCATCGTGACCAGGGCCTCGTCGAAACCGCGGCTATGCGGGTGATGTTGGGCATCTTCCCCCAGGTGCCACTTGCCGAACATGCCCGTGGCGTAACCGGCATTTTTGAGGGCCTGGGCGATGGTGATCTTGTCCAGCGGCAACTTCGTGACGTTGTCCACCGGCCGCAGCGGCCGGCTTTGCCAGTTGAACCGGTCGATGTTCCCCACGGTATATACGCCGGTGCGCGGCCCGTAAAGGCCGGTCATCAACGACGCCCGCGACGGCGCGCAATTCGGGCAGGCGTAGGCGCTGGTGAACTTCATCCCCTGGGCGGCCAGGCGGTCGATGTTGGGCGTCTCGTAATATTTGCTGCCGAAACAGGCGACGTCGGTATAACCGAGATCATCGGCGAGGATAAAGACGATGTTGGGCCGGCCTGGCGCGGCGTCCACGGGGTTGTTGGCGGTTGGTGGAGCAGCGCCCGCGTACAGCGTGGCGACCGGCGCCGCCAGCAGCGCCCCCAGGGTACAGGCTATTGGCCACTGGTTCATTGCGCTTTACTCGCCTTCCAAAAACGAAAAAAGCCCCCTTTGCGGGCGGCTTTTCGCAGACAGACGTCTGGCGATCATTGCATTGGGCGTTGAGGGGCTCGAACCCCCGACCTTACGGGTGTGATCCGTACGCTCTAACCAACTGAGCTAAACGCCCGGACGAACGACCATGACAATACCATTCTTGACGTTCGCGGGCAAGCGGCCGCGCCAAATGGGGGCGGCACCAAGATCGTCCCCACGCTCATGGATCGCATTCCATGGGCCGAATTGCGCAGCACGCACGTCAACGCAGGATACAATCGGAATCTCTTTCTGTGGCGCCAATGCCAGTGCCGTGTGGTTGGACTGCGCCCCCGTCGTGGAGTCACCCACAATGGCCCATGGATGGCCATCCATGGGCGTGGATAAAAGCCGGTGCGCCGTCTCGTCCCGTACGGCCGTGGCGTGCGCTCCGTGGTTCCACGGAACATGGCCCCGTGGAACCACGGATAGCGCGGAAAAGTGGCTTGCAGGATGGCCCCGCCAGGGGATATACTTCGAATATGAAAGTATTCCACGATGAAAGTAATTCGCAGGTTGCCAGCCGGCCTTGCGCCGAGGAACTGCTCGAAGCCGTGCCCGTGCTCATTGGGACTATCCGTCAGCGGATGCGCCTGTCCCAGGGGCGCAAGCTGCGCCTGGTGGCTTTCCGCTCGCTGGCTTTTGTCGGACGCACCCAGGGCGCCACGCTCTCGAGCCTGACGGAACACATTGGCCTGAGCATGCCCTCCATGTCCAAAATTGTCACTACGCTCGTGGAGCAGGGCCTGTTGCGCCGGGTAACGGCGCCGGGGGACCGCCGGTGCATGTCCCTGTCATTAACGACGCGGGGCCGGCAATACTATCGCAGTGCCCATGTCCAAACGCAGCGCTATCTGGCCGGGCGCCTGGCCACGCTGGCCGTGCCCCAACGGAACACCGTCGCCGCATCGTTACGCGTACTGCGTGATCTGTTCAGTCCGCCGCCGCCGGCCTCGGCCGGCGGTTGCTCTACCAAAATTGCCCCATCCACAAAGCGCCGCCTGGCCGGCGCCGGGAGGAAAAATGAACGTTAACGTATCCGCGGCGCGCCCCGCGCCATCCCCGGCCTTACCCGCCGGGCGCCGTCCCGCCCCGCCGCCGGCGCCGCGCCATGTCGGACGGTGGATCAAGCTGCTGATCGTGGTGGTGCTGGCGGGCGGTTTGGTGTGGGGATATCCGCGGTTGCGCGATGCCTTGCTGCCCTATTTCAAAAGCGTGGTGGTGCCGCCGCCGCAACGCGCCACCCCGGTCATCGTGGCCCGGGCCCGGCGTGGCGATTTGCCCCTGTATCTTGATGGCCTGGGTTCCGTAACCCCGCTCAACACGGTTACCATCCGCACGCGCGTCGATGGGCAAATCGACAAGGTCGCCTTTACCGAAGGGCAGTTGGTTAAGCAAGGCGACCTGCTGCTGGAAATCGATCCGCGTCCCTTCCAGGTGCAGTTGGCACAAGCCCAGGGCCAAATGGCCAAGGATCAGGCCACGCTGGCCAATGCCAAGCTCGACCTGGCCCGCTATGTACAGGCCGGTGAGGCCGCCACGCAGCAGCAGCGCGACACCGCCCAGGCGGCCGTGAACCAGGCCCAGGGAAACCTCCAGAGCGATCAGGCCGCCATCGACAGCGCCAACCTGCAACTGACCTACTGCCATATCACCTCGCCCCTGACCGGCCGCATCGGCCTGCGCCTGGTGGATCAGGGCAACATCGTCCACGCCAGCGACCAAAATGGTCTGGCGGTCATTACCCAGTTGCAGCCCATTACCGTGGTCTTCACGCAGTCCGAGGATGTGATCCCGCAAATCCGCGCCAAGATGAACGCCGGTACGCCCCTGGTCGTGGAGGCCTGGGATCGCGAAATCAAGACCAGGCTGGGAACCGGAACGCTGCTGGCCAACGACAGCCAGATCGACCCGACCACCGCCACCCTCAAATTCAAGGCGCTGTTTGCCAATGCGGACAATCTGCTGTTTCCCAGCCAGTTCGTTAATGCCCGCCTGCTGCTGGATATGCAACGGGATGTGGTTTTGATTCCGTCCGCCGGTGTGCAACACAGCCCGCAAGGCACTTACGTGTACGTGGTCAGCAAGGCCGCGGCCTCGGCCACGCAGAGTGCCGGAGAGCGGACGGCCCCCGTGACTCCGCCGCCCGCGGCGGTGCCCGGCAGAACGGCCGACGAGGGCGGCGGTACCACCGCGTCGCGCCTGCCCGAACCGCTGGCGTCCACGCCAAGAGATGGCCCGCCGTCCCGTAGCCACGCCGGGGCGCCCGGTGCCGCCACGCGCCCGGCGGAACGCACGGTGGACTTGCGCCCCGTGGTCATCGGACCGAGCGAGGGCGATCTGACGGTGATCGCCAGTGGCCTGGAGGCCGGCGAAGTGGTCGTGATTGACGGGGTCGACAAACTCCAGCAGGGTTCCAAGGTGGTCCCGAGCCGCGCCTCGGCCGGCAATGCCGGCGCGGGTGCCACTGCCGCCAGCCCGGCCGCCACCATCGATGCGCCGGCGGCGACCAACCCGGGACACCCGCATAAAAAAGTGAATCCATGAGTATTTCCCGCCCCTTTATTCTGCGCCCGGTGGCCACCTCGTTATTGATGGTGGCGATAATCCTGGCGGGCTTGGTCGCCTTCATGCAGTTGCCGGTCTCGGCGCTGCCGCAGGTGGACTATCCCACCATTCAGGTGGTGACCTTCTATCCCGGGGCCAGCCCCGATGTGATGGCATCCTCCGTCACCGCGCCGCTGGAGCGCCAGTTCGGCCAGCTCCCCGGCTTAACGCAGATGACCTCCGCCAGTTCGCAGGGCAGTTCCCTGGTCACGCTGCAATTTTCGCTCGATCTCAATATCGACGTGGCCGAGCAGGAAGTGCAGGCCGCCATTAACGCCGCTGCCACATTCCTCCCGTCGGATCTGCCCAACCCGCCGATTTACGCCAAGACCAATCCCGCCGATGCGCCGATCCTGACCCTGGGCCTGACGTCCCAAACGCTCTCCCTGGCCAAAGTCGAAGATCTGGCCGATACCCGCCTGGCGCAGAAGATTGCCCAGTTGCCGGGCGTGGGCCTGGTCAGCATCAGCGGCGGGCAAAAACCGGCGGTGCGCATCCAGGCCAATCCCACGGCCCTGGCGGCGCTGGGCCTGAATATGGAGGCCGTGCGCACCACCATTGCCGCCGCCAACGTCAATCAGGCCAAGGGCAACTTCGACGGCAAGGACCAATCCTACACCATTGCCGCCAACGATCAGTTGCTGACCAGTGCGCAGTATCGCCCGCTGGTGGTCAAGTACAATTCCGCCACCGGGGCGCCGGTGGTGCTCACGGATGTCGCCACGGTGGTGGACGGCGCCGAGAACGTCCAGCAGGCCGCGTGGATGAACAGCGCGCCGGCCGTCATCGTTAATATCCAGCGCCAGCCGGGCGCCAACATCATTGCGGTGGTCGATCGCGTCAAGAAACTCCTGCCCCAGTTGCAGGCGGCCCTGCCGCCGTCGGTGGGCATTGCCATCCTCACCGACCGCACCACCACCATCCGGGCCTCGATTTACGATGTGTATTTCGAATTGGGCCTCACCGTCGCGCTGGTGGTCATGGTGATCTTCCTGTTTTTACGCAATATCCCGGCGACCATCATTCCCAGTGTCGCCGTGCCGCTCTCGCTGATCGGCACGTTTGGGGTCATGTATATGCTGGGCTACAGCATCAATAACCTCACCCTCATGGCGCTGACCATTTCCACTGGCTTCGTGGTCGATGACGCCATCGTGATGATCGAAAACATCGTGCGCTACATCGAGGCGGGCGACACGCCGCTGCAGGCCGCGCTCAAAGGCTCGGAGGAAATCGGCTTCACCATCGTCTCGCTGAGCGTCTCGCTGATTGCCGTGCTCATCCCGCTGCTGTTCATGGGCGATATTGTCGGGCGGCTGTTCCGCGAATTCGCCGTCACGCTCTCGGTCACCATTGTGGTATCCGCCATCGTTTCGCTGACGCTTACGCCCATGATGTGCGCCAAGCTGCTCCACCACACCGCGGCCGCCGAACATGGCCGGCTGTTCCAACTGTCGGAACACGCCTGGAATGGCATCATTAATTTGTACGCCAAAACCTTGCGCCTGGTATTGCGCCACCAGACCCTCACGCTGCTGGTGGCCGCCGCCACCCTGGCGCTTACAGCCCTGCTCTTCGATATCATTCCCAAAGGCTTTTTCCCGGTGCAGGATACCGGCGTGATCCTGGGCGTTTCCGATGCCCCGCAGACCGTCTCGTTTACGTCCATGGCGCAGCGGCAACAGGCGCTGGCCAAGGTGATCCTGCAAGACCCGGCCGTGGCCAGCCTCTCCTCGTTCATCGGTATTGACGGCACCAACACCACCCTCAACAGCGGCCGCATCCAGATCAATCTTAAGCCCCTGGAGCAGCGCGGCATCAGTGCCAGCGACATCATCCGCCGGCTGCAACCCGAACTGGCCAAGGTCGAGGGCATCACGCTGTTCATGCAGCCCGTGCAGGATTTGACGGTCGAAGATCGCGTCAGCCGCACGCAATTCCAGTACACGCTGGAAGATCCCGATCCCAAGGAACTGGCGTTGTGGATTCCGCAGTTTCTCGCCAAGCTTCAGGCTTTGCCGGAACTCACGGACGTCGCCAGCGACCAGCAGGACCAGGGCTTGCAGGCCCTGCTGGTAATTGATTGCGATTCGGCCGCGCGCCTGGGCATCACGCCGCAGATGATTGATAACACCCTTTACGACGCCTTCGGGCAGCGCCAGGTTTCCACCATGTTTACCCAGTTGAATCAGTACCATGTGGTGCTGGAGGTTCAGCCCAAATTTCAGCGTCAGCCCGAAAACCTCAACAACATCTACATTCAATCCCCCACCAGCGGGGCGGTGCCCCTGAGCGCCTTTACGCATATCGAGCAATCCCACATCCCCCTGGCGGTCAATCACCAGGGGCAATTCCCGGTCGTTACGCTCTCGTTCAATCTGGCCCCCAACGCTTCCCTGGGCGATGCCGTCGCCGCCATCGACAAAGTCAAGGCCGAACTGGGCATGCCGGCCAGCATCGAAACAGCGTTCCAAGGCACGGCCCAGGCGTTCCGCGCGTCCCTGACCAACGAACCGTTCCTGATCCTGGCGGCGCTGATCACCGTGTACATTGTGCTCGGCGTGCTCTACGAGAGCTACATCCATCCGATCACGATTCTCTCGACGCTGCCGTCGGCCGCGGTCGGGGCGCTGCTGGCGTTGTTTCTCTGCGGGCACGATTTTGATGTCATCGCCCTGATCGGCATTATTCTGCTCATCGGCATCGTCAAGAAGAACGCCATCATGATGATCGACTTTGCGCTCGAGGCCGAGCGCGGCAAGGGCCTGCGCCCGGAGGATGCCATCTACCAGGCCTGCCTGCTGCGCTTCCGGCCGATTCTCATGACCACCATGGCGGCGCTGCTGGCCGGGGTGCCCCTGGCGCTGGGCATTGGCCTGGGCGATTGGACCCATCCGCTGACCTTGGCCGTGGGTTCCGAACTGCGCAAGCCCCTGGGCATTACCATGGTTGGCGGCCTGATCTTAAGCCAGCTGCTAACCCTGTATACCACCCCGGTCATTTATTTAGCGTTTGACCGCCTGGCGCTGCGCTTGGGCAAACGCGCGGTACACCCTCCGGGCGGTCCCCTGGCGGCGCAGGCCCAGCCGGAGGTGGCATGAGTCTCTCGACACCATTTATCCGCCGGCCCGTTGGCACCACGCTGCTGACGATCGCCCTGGGTCTGGCCGGTATGGTGGCCTACTTTTTCCTGCCGGTTTCGCCCCTGCCGCAGGTCGATTTTCCGGCCATCTCCGTGCAGGCCGGCCTGCCCGGTGCCAGCCCGGAAACGATGGCTTCGTCGGTCGCCACGCCGCTGGAGCGGCAATTCGGGCGCATCGCCGGCATTACGGAGATGACCTCCACCAGCACCCTGGGCTCGACCAGCATCCAACTGGTTTTCGATTTAAGCCGCGATATCAACGCCGCCGCCCGCGATGTGCAGGCCGGCATCAACGCGGCCGCCGGCCAATTGCCGGCCAACCTGCCCAGCAAGCCCAATTATCGCAAGATCAACCCCGCCGATGCGCCGGTGTTGATCCTGGCGATCACCTCGGATTTGCATGACCGTGCCCGGATGTACGATGCCGCCTCCACCATTCTCCAGCAGAAACTCTCCCAGGTCGAGGGGGTCGGCCAAGTCAACGTCGGCGGGGGCGCGGCGCCGTCGGTGCGTGTGGAAGTCAATCCGACCAAGCTCAATCATCTGGGTCTGGGCCTGGAAGATGTGCGCACCGTCCTGGCCAGCGCCAACGCCAACCGCCCCAAAGGCCAGCTGTCCGATGCCAACCGTACCATCGCGCTGGCCACCACCGATCAGTTGTTTAAGGCGCGGGAATACCGCCCCCTGATCATCGCCTATCGCAACGGCGCGCCGGTGCGCCTGGGCGATGTGGCTGACGTGGTCGATTCGGTCGAGAACATCCGCGTAAGCGGCCTGTTCAACGGCAAGCCGGCCATACCCATTATTATTTCGCGGCAACCCGGGGCCAACATCATCGCCACCGTTGATCGCGTCCTGAACCTGATACCGCAGATGCAGGCGGAAATTCCCGCCGGCATGAAGATTTCCGTCGTGGTCGATCGCACGATCACGGTTCGGGCTTCGGTGCATGACACCGAAATAACGCTCTGCATATCCGTGGGGCTGGTGATTCTCGTGGTGTTCCTGTTTCTGCGCTCTGTGCGCATTACCTTAATTCCCAGCGTGGCGGTGCCCATTTCGCTTATCGGCACCTTCGGCGTCATGTACCTGATGGGTTACAGCATCGATAATCTCTCGCTCATGGCCCTGACCATTGCCACCGGCTTTGTCGTCGATGATGCCATTGTCGTCATCGAAAACATCACCCGCCATCTCGAAGCCGGCATGCAGCCGCTGGCCGCGGCGCTGCTGGGCGCCAAAGAGATCGGCTTTACCGTTCTGTCCATCAGTGCGTCATTGATTGCGGTGTTCATTCCCATTTTGCTCATGAGCGGTTACATCGGCCGTCTGTTCCGCGAATTTGCGGTGACGCTTTCGGTGGCGATCGTCATCTCGCTGGTGGTGTCCCTGACCACCACGCCCATGATGTGCGCTACGCTGTTGCGCTCCAAGGAGCAGGAACGCCACGGCGGGCTCTATCGCGCCAGCGAACGCCTCTTTGATTGGATCTTGAGCCTGTACGAAGTCACGCTGGCCTGGGTGTTGCGTCACCCATTGACCATGGTAGTGGCCATGCTGGCCACCATCGGCCTGACCATTCTTCTGGTGGCTATGGCGCCCAATACGCTGTTTCCCCAGCAGGATACGGGGCGCCTGTCCGGCACCATCAAGGCCGACCAGGCCACATCCTTCCAGGCGATGGCCCGCCTGATGGCCGATTTTTCCGCCGCCGCCAGCAAAGACCCGGACGTGGACAATGTCATTGCCTTTAACGGTGGTGGCACGCTCAACATCGGGAATATGTTCGTCACCCTAAAGCCCCTGGGCCCGCGCACGGTCAGTGCCGATGCGGTCGGGGAACGGCTGATGCGCGAGTTGGCCCCCATTCCCGGCGGTTTTGTCGGGTTCCAGGCCCAGCAGGATTTACGCACCTCGGGCGGACGCCAGGGCACCTTTCAGTATCAATACACGCTCCAGGGCGATGACCTCAACGAGTTAAACCACTGGGCGCCGCTGGTTATGGCCCAAATGAAGGCTTTGCCCGGCGTCGCACGCATCGACAGCGATCAGCAGAACAAGGGGCTCGAAGCCGCACTCACCTATGATCGCGCCACCGCGGCCCGGTTCAATCTAACTTCAGCGCTCATCGACAATACGCTCTACGATGCCTTCGGCCAGCGGCAGGTATCCACCATGTATACCGCGTTGAATCAATATCATGTGGTTATGGAAGCCGCGCCGCAGTTCTGGCAGAATCCGGACGGCCTGCGTTACATATACGTCGAAGGTCCCAATAATACGCAGGTGCCACTGAGCGCCTTTACCCATTTTACCGCCGACAATGCCGCTCTGCAGGTTAACCATTCGGGCCAGTTTCCCTCGGTCACCATTTCGTTCAATCTGCTGCAGGGGGTTTCCCTGGGCGATGCGGTCACCGCGGTCGAAGACCTCACGCGTCAGATGGGCCTGCCGGCCACGATCCACGGCAAATTTGCCGGGGCCGCCCAGGATTTTCAAAATTTGCGGAACAGCGAACTGATTCTGGTCCTGGCCGCCCTGGTGGCGGTGTACCTGGTGCTGGGCATTCTGTATGAAAGTTTAATTCACCCCATTACCATCATCTCCACGCTGCCATCGGCGGGTGTCGGTGCACTGCTGGCGTTGCGGATTTTTCACACCGAGTTGAGCATGATTGCCCTCATCGGCATTATCCTGCTCATCGGCATCGTCAAGAAGAACGCCATCATGATGATCGACTTTGCCCTGGAGGCCGAACGCAAGGAAGGCAAATCCCCGCGGGATTCCATTTTCCAGGCCTGCATCCTGCGCTTTCGGCCCATCATGATGACCACGATGGCGGCACTGCTCGGCGGCCTGCCGCTGGCCCTGGGCACCGGTACGGGGGCGGAATTGCGCCGCCCGCTGGGCATTACCATTGTCGGCGGGCTGATTTTCAGCCAGGCCGTTACGCTCTATACCACGCCGGTGATCTACCTCTATCTCGATCGCTTCCGCCGCGGAATCCAGTGGCTTTTCCAGGGCGCTGCGGAACCACGCCCGTTGGCCGCGCCAGGATCGGTTTAGTGAGTGATTGCCGCCAGCGGCAACGACAGTCAGAAGGAAAAGGACTATGAATAAACGCTCGATTCGCCCGGTCGTCTGGACGCTGCTGGGGGCGGCGCTTTGTGCCGCCGGCACGGCTTGTAAAGTGGGGCCCAATTATCAGCGCCCGCCGCTGGCGGTGCCCACCACCTACAAGAGTGCGGCCACCCCGGCGGCTCCGGCCACGCCACCCGCGGCTTCCCAACCGGCGGCCACGCAGCCGGCCGTCACGCACCTGGCCACCAACTGGTGGTTGCTCTTTGGCGATCCCGAACTAAGCGCCTTGGAAGAGACCACCATCAAGGAAAACCAGGATATTAAGGCCGCCATGGCCCGCGTGGACGAGGCCCGCGCCCTGGCCGGCCTCACCAAGAGCCAGTTTTATCCGCAGATCACGCTCAATCCGTCCGTGCAGCGCAGCCGCAGCCGTGGCGGCACGGTCACCAACACCGCCGTCCCGCTGCAACTGAGTTATGAAGTCGATATCTGGGGCCAGGTGCGCCGCGCCTATGAAGCCTCCAAGGCCCAGCTTCAGTTTTCCGTGGATGATTTTCAGGTGGTGCTCCAGGCGGCCCAGGCCGAGGTGGCGCAGGATTATTTCACTATTCGTTCGCTCGACGCCCAGGATGCAATATTGGGGCGCAATGTGGATACCTTCCGCAAGCAGGTAGCCTTGACCCAGACGCAATTCAAAACCGGTCTGGTCAGCCAGCTGGATGTGGTCCAGGCGCAGGCCCAGCTCAATGCGACGATTTCCCAGGAAGTGGACGTGCGCCGGCAGCGGGCCGATCTTGAGCACGCCGTGGCGATCCTGCTGGGGCGTCCGCCGGCGGAATTTGCCCTGCCCGTCAAACCGCTGGAGCTCGCGCCTCCGGTCATTCCCGTCGGCCTGCCGTCGGATCTGCTGCGCCAGCGCCCCGATGTGGCCCAGGCCGAGGAGAACCTGATCGCCGCCAATGCGCAAATTGGCGTGGCCACGTCGCAGTTCTATCCTGCGGTACACCTGACCGGCGCTGCCGGCTTTGAAAGCATCGATTTGCAGCACGCCCTGGATTGGCAGAATCGCATGTGGTCGTTTGGCCCCAGCGTGAGTTTCCCGGTGTTCCTGGGTGGCCAACTCGAATCCAACCTGGCGCAGGCCAAGGCCCGTTACAATGAACTGTTGGCGAATTACCGCACGGCCGTGCTGGGCGCCTTCCGCGATGTCGAGGACTCCCTGACCGATTTGCATCTCCGTGCCGATGAGGCCCAGGCCCAGGAACTGGCGGTTCAGGCCTCACGCGATTATGTCCGGCTCTCGCAGGTTCAATACCAGCGTGGCCTGGTGAATTACTTGACCGTCATTGATGCCGATCGCACGCTGCTGGCCAACGAACTGTCGGCGGCGCAGATCTTGAATCAGCGACTCAACGCCACCGTACTGTTGATCAAAGCCCTGGGCGGCGGCTGGGACGCCCGCGCGGCTGGTGCCGCGCCGGCTACGACTGCGCCGGCAGGATCGCGGTAGCCACTCCGCTCACGGCGCCAAAAATACATCGTCCGCGGTTTGCACCACTTCGGTGCCCTTATACCCGCGATGGTACGAGCGGCCTTCGGCAATGGTCCAGATGTTATCCCCCTGCGGACCAATATTGGGGTGCGTCGCGAAGATCACGCTCCCATCGGCGGCCAGCGCGTTGTTGCCCTGGCGGTGATGGTTGATCGAATTATCCTGGGCATCGTCGCTGGGCACCGGGTCGAAGAGGGGATTGCGATCGGCCAGGACGATGGTGCTGCTCCGCCCATCCCAGCGGGCCCGGACAGCGCCAAACAGGTTGGCGTAGCTGTAGCCGCATTGGTCTTCGGCAATCTCCGGGGTGTTGGCATCCACCACCACCAGGCCGCCGCGGCCCGGACACACCAGGCGGCTGGCGGCCACGAACCCTTTTTGAATCAGCGGCAACAGATTGGACGTGTTGGAATGCCCGGATCGGGCCGAGGGGTCGTGCGGCAGCCAGTTGCCGTCACCGTTATCCAGGCGGGGCAGAACCCCGGCCTCGGCGGCGGCATAGCCCGCCAGGCCGCTGCCCATCTCCTGGAGGTGCGCCGTGCACGTGCTGATGTACGCCTTCTGCCGGAGTTGGCCAATGCCGGGAATCAGCACCGCCAGCAGTACGCTGGCGGCTACCGCCACGGCGCCGAGCTGGCTCAGGCGGCGGCTGAGATTCAGGCCGCCGCCCTCCGGCGCCGCGTCGGACATAGGGTTTCGCTGGGGCCCCTGTAGATACAGCGTGTCATCCCGGGCCGCACGCAGGGTGCGTTCATGTAAACCCGCCGGCACCGGCGGCTCCGGCAGACGCCCGAGCGCGGCGAAAAGCTGTTGCACCCGGGCCTGGCGCGCGGCATCCGGTAGCGTGCCGGCGGCAGGGTGCGGTTGGTCGCCGGCCAGGCGGAGCGGGGTTTCCGGGTGGTCGAGTAACGCGTCAACGATGGCGGCATCCGCCGCCGACAACGTCACGGGATATCTTTCCGGCGCCCCGGCCGGGCCATTGGGGGTGGTGTTGGTATCCGCGTTCTTCATAGGTTACAGGTTCCCCTGCGAGTCCATTACGACATTTTAGTCCGCGCCCGATACGCTTTGGCAAACGCTGCCACGCCGGCATGCAGCCGGCTCTTGATGGTGCCCAGTGGTACGCCCAGCATGTCGGCCATCTGCTTGTAGGCAAACCCGTGGAAGTAACTCAGCAGCAGCACTTCGCGGTAGGGGGCCGGCAATTCTGCCAGCACCGTTTGCACCCGCGCGATATCCTCGGCGGCGCCCAAAGCGTCCGGCGGGGCGGCGGTCGGCGCTGCCATCAAATCAACGAAGGTCGTCTCGTCGGACCCGCCGGTGGTGCTGTCGAGCGAGGGCATGGCATGGCGCCCACTGGCCCGCAAATGATCGCGGGCCTTGTTGGCGGCGATGGTGAATACCCACGGACGGAAGCGCCGCTGCGGATCAAACGACCGGGCATGCCGATGCACCTGGATAAACGTCTCCTGAAACAAATCCTCAGCGGCGGCGGCATCGGCAACAAACCGCTGCAAAAATACAAACATCTCCTGTTCATACCGCCGTACCAGTTCGGCAAACGCCGGTTGCTCGCCGCGCGCGTATTGAGCCAGAAGCTGTTCGTCGGTGACCACACGGTCTCCTGTGTTACTACGATTCGGAACGATGCCCGGTTCGTGCCTTAAATCCAATCCATAAAGCATACGGGCTAAAGCAATTAACGCAACCGGCGGGAGCGGCGGGCCAGTCGTGGGGGCCACGGCATGTTGCCGACGGGTCCATATAGTTGACGATTGGTGCTCCTAACAAAATGACGCGGGGGCAATTATCTCCGGGGCCGACGTAAATTAGCCACAAATAAACACAAATAAACACGAATGAGAACAAATGTCAGGCGCTGCTGGACTTCCGCGGAAATTTGATTATTCAATCTTCTGAATTTGTGTTCATTCGTGTTCATTTGTGGCTAATTTATTTCGGGTGTGACAGTTCCTCCGGAGCATATTAGCTGCCTTTAAGCATTAACTTCGAACTCCTGGCGAGCAGGAAGGATTTCTCGCAACCCACCGACCTATAATCCTTCAGTTGTTCCGCAACCATTCCGGTGTGTAATGCGCTACGCTTATGGCCCATATGATGGTCACGAGTTCCCCACGCCCGAGTCGCTCTTCGATTATGACCAGATTATGGATTTCGTTCTTAACTACGGCCAGCAGGCCCTCGACGCGCTGGGCAAGATCAAGCCCGTCGATGCGGCGCTGCTCGACAAGATGCTCCAGGAAGGTCTGCTGGAGAAAGCCGCCGGCCGTTTTCATCTGACCCCCAAAGCCATCCAGGCCATGCAACGCAAGGCCCTGATGGAAATCTTTGCCCATTTACCGCGCGGCAGCCGGGCGGGGCACCCCATCACCAACCCCGGCGCCAGTGCCGACCGCCTCGAAGGCACCCGGAAATACCAGTTCGGCGATCCGATCAGTGAATTGGATTTGAATCAAACCCTGCGCAACGCGGTGGCGCGGCAAACCCAAAGCCAGGGATCTCCGGGGCTGCCCATCCGTCTTGGCGAGCAGGACTTGGAATTGCATCTGGTCGAAGGTTCCACCGCCTGTGCCTTGTGCATCCTCATCGACATGAGCGGCAGCATGATGCGGTATGGCCGTTTCCTGGCCGCCAAGAAAGTTGCCATGGCCTTAACCGCCCTCGTCCGCCAGCAGTTCCCGCAGGATACCGTGGATATCGTCGGCTTCTTTTCCACCGCCCAGGGCGTGCGTGAAGCCCAATTGCCCCTTCTAATGCCCAAGCCCGTGACCACCCACGAATACGAAATCGATGTTCGCATTCCCCTCGACCAGGCGGCCCGCACCCATCAGCACTTCACCAATCTGCAATTGGGCCTGCAACTGGGACGGCGCATCCTTAAAGCCCGTCCCGCCGAACAGAAACTCCTGTTTGTCATCACCGACGGCCAACCCACCGCCCATGCCGATGGCTCGATGCTCTATTTACAGTATCCACCCACCCAGACCACTGCCATGGCCACGCTAAATGAGTCCCTGCTGTGCCTGCGGGCGGGTATCCGCGTAGCCACCTTTGCCCTCATTGAAGATTACTGGGGCATGGAATGGGTCGATTTTGTCGATCAACTGACCCGCCTGTGCAAAGGTGTCGCGTTCTATTGCGCCAGTGCTGACCTGGCCAGTTGCGTAATGGAAAGCTATTTGAGCGGCAAACGGAAGAAAACCTTCATCGCGTGACGGCCTTTAACCCGCAGGGCAATTGCCTATAGCCGACGAGAGCGTTCGGAGTTCACGCTTTAGCGTGCGTCGCGCGTCGAGTTGACGTCCACGCACGCCAAAGCGTGCACGCCAAACGGCGTGCAATACTCTCTCCTGTCTAGATGCAATTGCCCCGCCTTACCCCGGCCATTCCAGAAATCGTTCCAGGTCGTGCGGCAGTTCCTTAATCCCGCGCTTCTGTGCGGTGCGCACATAATGGAACATGGAGCGTCGATAGTGCTTGACCACGCGCGCATTGATGGGAATATTCCGCGCTGCCATTTCCCGAAAGGCCCATTGCCACACGTAATACTCTTCCAGGCACCGCGGCTTATAACGGCGAAAACCAACAGCATGATGCCCGACTTCGTGCAGGAAGATGGACGCCGACACCGGCGAACGCGGCCGCGGCGACGTGATCAGACGCTTGATCCGTCCGTCGCGATACTTCAACTCGTAAGCCACGCCGCTCATGTGCTTGCGCCACTTGCGCACCGCAATATGGTATTTCGCCTTGAGTTCTTCGACCATCGCATCATAGCCGCTGTGCCGCCGGCACCGTCTGCCCGGCCCTGCCACGGTGCTACACGGGGCCGTGCGGCCCATGCCGGCCGGCAGTTCCAGGCATTCGGCATTCCGCAACCCGCGCGCGTCCATGGAAACCGGATGTTCCGCTGTATGCCGCGGTTCGCCCGCCGCCTGGTCCGCCGCCACCAAGTCCATTTGTGTGTGCGCCATATTTTCCGCCATCTTCTCTTTTTCGGTTGTTGTGCCGGAAAAGTTGAGCCGCAATCGATTCTATGACTCTGCGCGACCGATTTCTTCCGTCTCGGATCGCAGACCTCCCGCCGGCGTTCCAGTCTCCCCGGGGACCGAGGACCGGCGAAGGAATTACTGTCGGATTTCAAGGTAGCAGGCACACTCTGTGTGCCTGCCCGCTACAGCACACAGAGTGTGCCTGCCACTTTTCTTGCGACACTACATTGGTTCGCCAGTCATTATTACCCGCTCTGGCTGGTTGGGGCGCGCACCTCCACGGGTACTTCCACCGTCAATTTCTCCGGCGGTCGGCAACTCGTAGCCGTACACGCCTGGGTAAGCACCGTTACCCGGATAACATGCCGGCCCAACGGTGCGCTGCCGGCCAGCGTGCAGTGTGCCGTGATGGTGAAGGTGCCGGCAAAGCCCTCCGCCGCCTCGGGCCCTGTGCCCCAGCGCTGCGCCAGCGGATAGTGCCACTCCTGCGTGGCCAGCGGCAAATCAGACCGCAGCCGGGCCAGTGTGGCAAAGGCCTCGCGATCCCGCGGCTTATCGGCGGGCACATGGAAGCCCGGTGCCACATGCAGCGTCAGGGAAAGTGAAAAGCTGCCGCCGGTCGTTACCACCAGCGGCGCCACCGGATCGACCGTCACCAGGCCCGCCGCGACCGGCGCAGCGGCGCCCGCACTGCCCGGGTCCTTCGTCGCCACGGTCACCGCGGCCAGCGGCATGCCCGCCAGCGGCACCACCCCGCCGAAATGGGGTTGGGCGGCCATAAACTGGGCATCTTCCACCAGCCCCAGCAGCAGCGTGCCAAACATCGAGGGCTGCCGCGCCAGCGCACCGGCAAATCCCGCCACCGCGTCCATGGCCACGTCCCGATACTGCGTTTTGCCCGATACCGCCGCGAGGCGCAGCAGGGCCCGTATGGCCATGGCTCCGGCCGCCGGGGTGGCATTATCCGCGCCGGTCTTGAGCCGCGCGAAGAGTTTCTCATGTCCCGCGTGCGTGAAGAAAAAGCCGTGGCCCGCCGGATCGTGGAACAATTTGAGCATGGTATCGGCCAGTTCCAGGGCGCGTTTGCGTGCCATGGTGCCTGGCAGGGAATGCGGTGCCGTCGAGTCGATCAGGTCCAGCAGCCCGTTGAGCAGGCAGGCATGGTCCTCCAGGAAGGCCGGCACATGCGCCCGTCCTTCCCGGCTGGTGCGCAGCAGGCGCCGCCCCGCTTCCATGTGATTGATCAGCAGGAAGCCGATGGCCCGATGCGCCGCTTCCAGGTACTGCGGTTCCCGTAAGACCCGTCCCCCGATCGCCAGGGCGGAAATCATCAGCCCGTTCCAGCCGGTGAGGATCTTGTCATCCCGGGCGGGTGCCACGCGCTGCGCCCGCGTGGCGCGCAACTTGCCGCACAGCCGGTCCACACGCTGCTGGAGTTCCCCCGGCGTGGTGTGATAGTCCACCGCCAGTTCCTCGACCCCGCGCGCCACATGCAGGATGTTGCCACCTTCAAAATTGCCCGTTTCGCTCAGGCCGAAATGTTTGATCAGCAGTTCCGAATCGTCCGGATGCCGTAGCGTTTCGCGGATCTCCAGGACCGTCCACAGGTAGTATTTGCCCTCGTGGCCTTCCGAATCGGCATCGAGGGCCGCATAAAACCCGCCCTGGTCGTGTGCCATTTCCCGCAGCCAGAAATCCAGCGTGTGCCGCGCGATGCGGGCATAATCCGGCCGGCCCAGTTGCACCGCCGCCAAAGCATATACCGCGGCCAATTGGGCGTTGTCGTAGAGCATTTTTTCAAAATGGGGAATCTGCCAGGCTTCATCGGTGGCATAGCGTGCAAAGCCCCCCCCGACCTGGTCGTACAGGCCGCCGCGCATCATGCCGTCCAGGGTTTTCACCGTCATTTCGCGCAGTACCGCGGGAGCCGACGGCAGGTCCCGCAGTGGTGCCTGCCCCGGTGCCAACAGTGCCAGCCATAGTCGCAGGGCTTGGGACGGCGGAAATTTCGGCGCCCCGCCCAGCCCGCCAAAGGCCGGGTCGTAGCGATCGGCATATTCTTCCATGGCGGCCGTCAGCCACCCTGGCAGGTCCATGGGGCCGTCGGCGGCAGGGGCCATCTCGACGGCGTAGCGCTGTATGCCCGCGACAACGCGCTGCGCCTGTTCGAGCAGTTTGGCACGCTCCTTTTCCCACATCTGCGCCAGGGTGATCGCCAGGCGCGGAAACCCCGGCCGGCCCTGCGTGTCCACTGGTGGAAAATAGGTGCCGGCATAAAACGGCTCGAGGTCGGGTGTCAGCCACACCGACATGGGCCACCCGCCCGAACCGGTCGTGATCTGCGTCGCCAGCATGTAGAGTTCATCCAGGTCCGGGCGTTCCTCCCGGTCCACCTTGATGTTGACGAAGTACTGGTTCATGATCGCGGCGATCTCCGGATTCTCGAAGACCTCGCGTTCCATCACGTGGCACCAGTGACAGGCGGAATAACCGACCGACAGGAATATCGGCTTGTCTTCGCTCCGCGCCCGCGCGATGGCTTCCGGGCCCCACGGATACCAATCCACCGGATTATGCGCATGCTGCAACAAGTACGGCGAGGTACTGTCGATAAGCCGATTGGTGTGTTTATGTTTGGACGTGGTTTCCACTATTCAATCCACCCTGCAACCGAACTCCGCTCTGCCGGAACAATCGACGCGGCCATCCCGCGCCCGGGTCTCTTGATGGTAGGCGATCACCCCCCATATCGCAAAGCGCCGCTGCAACTGGAAACCGCCGCCCATTTCGGGTTCAATGGTTCCCATGATCGATCCGGTTTCAGAACTTCCCGATCGCCGGCAACTGCTTACGCACGCCCGGTCGGTCGTGGTCAAAATTGGCACCAACGCCCTGTCGGATCCCGGCGGCCAGTTGGATCATACGCTCATTGCGCATCTGGCTGCACAGGTCGCGGCATTGCATGCCCGCGGCGTGCGCACCACGCTCGTGTCGTCGGGGGCCATTGGCGCGGGTATTACCGAGTTGGGGTTGCCCGGGCGGCCTAAAGACCTGCCGATGCTTCAGGCGGCGGCTTCGGTCGGGCAGAGCCTGCTTATGAATTTCTTCGCCCAGGCGTTTGCGGCCCACCATATCCACGTCGGGCAGATCCTTATTACCCGTGGCGATTTTGAACACCGCGGCCGCTATCTGAACCTGCGCAACTGCATCCAGGCGCTCCACCGGGTCCAGACCGTGCCGATCATCAATGAAAATGATACCGTCTCCGTCGCCGAGATCCGCTTCGGCGACAACGATCTGATCGCCGCGCATGTCACCAACCTGCTGCGGGCCGAGGTCCTCATTCTGCTGAGCGTCGTTGATGGCCTGCTCGATAGCGCCGGGCAGACCATTCCGCTGATCCGCGACATGGATGATTCGGCCCCGCACGTGCAGGATCACAAATCCAGCCGCGGCACCGGCGGCATGGGCTCCAAGCTCATGGCGGCCGGCACCGTCAAGACGGCCGGCGAACCGGTGCTCATTGCCAATGGCAAAACGCCCCACGTGATTACCGATCTGCTCGCCGGCAAACCCCTGGGCACGCTGATCGTGCCCAACGCCAAGCGCCTCTCGTCGCGCTCGCGCTGGATCGGCCTGACCGCCCGGCCCCTGGGCACGCTGACCATTGACGACGGCGCCGTGCGGGCCTTGCGGCAGAACAAATCCCTGCTGGCCTCCGGCATCGTCCGGGCCACGGGCGATTTTGTTCATGGCGACCCGGTGGCCGTTACCGACGCGCAGGGCATTATTATCGCCCACGGCTTGTCGAACTATTCGCAGGCCGACGTCGAGAAGATTCGCGGGCAGCGTACCAGCCGCTTTGCCGAATTGCTCGAGACCGAAACCTATTACGATGAAGTGATCCATCGCGACGATCTGGTGCTCGAAGGCGGTGCCCCCGACACCCGGTAAGGGATGAGAACGAAATAACTTCCCGATTTCGAGCAAACGTCCAATCCCGGCCGCGCCGGGACCCAACTTGCAACATTAAACGAAGCCGTTTCCTTGGATGTTGAGCGTTGAACGTTGGACGTTGAACGTTCGTCAAGAATGCCGGAAGTTATTTCGGGCATGTTCCTAAGCCGGCCGCCGGAGCGCTTGGCCGATGCCTGGGATAGCCATCCATGGGTAAAAATGGTAAATGTTGTACAAATATAGATTCAAGTGTTTGCTGTGGCAGCGCGCCGGACGCCGCGCCACTTATTTTTGTTGTGCGGCGCCCGCCGGAACCGACGATAACGGCAGCAAAACCATCATCACGCACATAACTTAATATTCTGTAATGCCTTATAAATTTAATTTACTTCTTGAAAATGTCTGCCAATAAGAACTAACATGGTGTGTGAATGAATTGGTTCCTGGCCTGTAGGTTGGGAACACGTTCGCCGGGGTGTTAAAATGAACCGGCGTCGGTCGCTGGTTCTGTGGTGGCGTGTGTGGTGTGTAGTTTTGGGAGGTGCCTCATGACACGTGGGAGCCAAATGGCAATGGCGGCGGTGGCGGTGGTGGCGGGATGGACGTGGTTGCCGGTTGCAGAGGCGGCGGACCTCGGGCCCACGGTCACCTTCGAGCGCGGGGCCAACTCGGCGCGCGGCGCCCTGCGCGTGAATGTCCCGGAACTCAATGTCGACGGCGTGGCGCTCAGCCGCGTCCTGGAATTTCTGCGGCAAACCTCCGGCGGCAACCTCGTGGTCAATTGGAAGCTCCTCGAAGCCGCCAACGTCACCAAGGATACGCCCATCACCCTGTCCGTACGCGAACTGTCCATGGGCAAACTGCTGCGCCTCGTGCTCGACCAGGCGTCGCCGACCACGCCCCTGACCTGGACGGTCGATGCCAACGTGATCAGCATTACCACCGGCGAGGACGCCGACAAGGTCATGATCACCCGCGTCTACGTGGTCGATGACCTGGTGATGACGGACAACCAGACCGCCAAGCCGCCCGAGTTTAACCTGCAGTCGATCACCCAGAACGGTCAGGCCGGCGGTTCTGCCGGCGCCCAGGGTACCGGCGGGGCAATCAACGGCGGCGGCGGTGGGGGCCTCTTCACCGGCACCACCACCAACGATACGGCCAACCAGGAAACCACGCAAAAACGCGGCGAGGATCTCGCCAAGATGATTGAATCGGTGATCCGCCCGGATATCTGGCGCGATAACGGCGGCACCTGTTCGATCCGGTATTTCAGCGGCAAGCTTATCGTCACCGCGCCTGTGTCGGTGCAGGAGATGATCGGCGGCATGCAGATGGCCGAAGTCACCCGGTGAAT
>Ga0316217_10002531_pt1 | contig 21851 bp, 21 predicted proteins | sample 1anoAmetaG_FD_203633 | JGI IMG/M metagenome (GOLD analysis project Ga0316217, IMG submission 203633) | Freshwater microbial communities from Trout Bog Lake, Wisconsin, USA - 1anoA | ecosystem: Environmental > Aquatic > Freshwater > Lake > Hypolimnion/Profundal zone | place: USA: Wisconsin...
CCAGATAGGCCCATGGGGCGACTTCTAAGTGCAAGGAGTACATCCAAGCCGTGACTACCAGTGCCCTGCAGATGAACATTAGCCGCATACCCATACCCACCATCATGTACTCTGGCATCACAACTAACAACCCTGGCCAAAAGTACGAGTGTTAGCATAAAACCCCTCCCAACGATCCCTACCACTACTTCCTCGTCGGCTTCAGAAATGCCACCAACAACGTCAATACCTTCACCGGACTCTGCATCCCTTCCAAGTGCACCAAGGAAGATATCGAGGAAGTGCTCATCCACGAGCTCAGCATCAAAAACATTGAAGTCTACGACTACCCCACAGACCCACCCACCAATTGGCTCCTCCTTGCTTGCACCATTGTGGTCGCAGCTTGGATGGGCCTACTGGTGGCCTCGTCCGCCTGGCTCTCCTTCAAGGAACCTGTAGAAAACGAACTGATCAAAAAGGACGAAGAAGTCCGCGAGCCCGACCACAGAGACCACAGGGAACAACACAGGGGCCACAGAGCCAATAGGGAGCAGAGGGAACAACACAGGGAAGAACAGAGGGAGCACAGGGAGCACAGGGAGCACAGGCAGGAAAGGGAAGAGTAGGCGGTGGAGTGCGTGAGTGAGTAGAAGGTATGGAAGAAGGATGACTACAGGCTGCTGGACTTCTACGAGGGGTACTGCAGGGTGTTCAAGCGGCAGCCCCACAAGCAGCTGCTGGGCGGAGTGCTGTTCCTGGCGGCCTTCAGCGTGGTGTTCTCGACGGAGTTCAGCTACCGCCAGACTATCGCTGCGAACCAAGTCAGCTCCCTCAAGTGGTTCAACTCCCTCGGAGGACTGCTCTCCTGCAACATCGAGATCGCCTTCAGCGTGGTGGTGTTCGTGCTGGGCGCCAAGCTGGCCTTCTCCCTCTACAGACTCAACAGTTTCCACGAAATCGGCCGCTTTTTCTTCGATCAGCTCTTCACCAAGTGGCTCACCCTCCTGCTCGCCAGCATGGCCGCCTACGCCCTGCTCAGCCTCACCGACGAGCCCCTCAACCAGCTGTGGAAGAACAACTTGGGAGCGGACTGCGGGGCCACCATGCACCAGATGTGGTTCCTGTTCCGGAACCTGGCCATGGACTGCAGAGTGTGTCTGCAGTGGTTCTGGATCCTGGAGGTGGACGTGCTGCTGACCATCCTGGCCGCCCCCCTCTTCATAGTCTACCGCACCAAGAAGTGGCTGGGCTATGCGCTGCTGCTGGCCGCAGTGGCTGCCTCCGCCCTCTTCAGCTACGGCCTTCTCTACAGCCAGAACGTACTCTTCGAGCCCTACAAACTGTTCAACATGCCCAAGGAGTTCACCATCAACTACCAGACCAACACCCTGGTGCGCATGGGCGCCTACACCCTCGGCCTGCTCCTCGGGCTCTTCGCCAGCTAGGCCAAGGAGAGGCACGACAGTGGCGACACTGACTCCGAACTCGCTCTCGTCAAGGCCATCAGAACCAAGGACTCCCTCCAGGTCTCCCTGCACTTGCTCGGCCTCGGCCTGATGCTCTTCACCTACCTGCTCATCATTCCTTACCTGCCCGTGGCCGAGCCCAAAGAGAAAAGGGCGCAAGCCTACCTCTACCTCGTGCTCAGCCCGATGGGGTTTCTGCTCGGCCTTGGCCTGTTCGTGCTGCCGTGCCTGCTGTAGGGGGAGAGCAGGGTGAGCGGGGTGGTGGGAGGGGTGCTGGGGGCGAGCGGGTGGGTGAGCTGGGAGAAGCTGGCGGTGGGGTTCCTGTGGGTGGGGCCAGTGGTGATGGGGTTCACGACCTACAGCATGCAGAACAGCATCTACTTCGACTTCTAGACAGTCTTCGTGTACTTCCTGGGAGACTGCGTGATCATCTACCTGGTGACCCTGCTGGCGGTCTCCAGCATCGACAGCCAGCTCGCGACCATCTCGCGCTGCCTGCAGGCCAAGCTCTTCGGCAACCACTCCAAGCACAGTGTGCTCGTGATCTAGGATTGACCTTAATATCATAACACCTATCTCTAGCATGTGCCTGAGGTAGCCCTGTGGCTGCTGCCCATAGCTCTAGTATGCTAATCGATTGCTAGATGTACCACTCAGGTTGCTTGTGATCGTCGGAAAACTGTTTCCCTAATAATTTGTTATTCGAATGCATGACCTTTTCCTGGCGGGCCATCTCCTTGAGACCTGCCCTTCGTGATGCGGCAATAGGTGAGGCTAATGAGGGGAGGCTGGGGGCGGGTGCGTGTGTGGGGGAGTGGGCGGACTGGCGTGCGGTGGTAGGGGTGGAGGGGCTGGTGGGTTGGTATGCTATTATGCAGGCAGGTGACTACCCATTATATGCTATCTATTTAAATTCAGCAACAAAACACAATCTCGCTGTGAGTACCCGTTTGCTTCTTTTCCGCCCCCTCTCCCCTAAACCACCCACTCCCACCTCTCCCGCCTCGCCTCCGCCAGCCCTCAGGACCGGCCTCTCCGGATATACATCCATACCCCTTTCAGCAATAAATCCGCGGAACTGCCAGGCTCGGGCCAATTGGCTGCACCCTGCGCTTAGTACGGCTCGCCTAAGCCCCACAACACAGGACAGGGGGGAGCTGGAGTCCGCGGTTTCGTTAAAGGTCGTCGATTTTATTATTTATTGTGCGTTGGTTTTCATATCATCCGTAATAATAATGTCAACAAGCAAGGCCAAGAAAAACTCATCCCTGGACACTGTCCTAGCCATGCTCAGCAATATGCTCGGGGGAGCCATGCTCAGCTTTCCCATCCTGTTCAAGAAGACTGGTCTGGTCAGCAGCACCATCGTGCTCTTCTTCTCAGCCATCATCTCCTTCCTAACTTGCAGGGTGTACGTGCTGCACGGGGGCGAGAACGACAAGGACGTGGAGTGGACCATCCGCCGCATTTTGGGAGTCAAATGGGAGAGGTACTTCCGCTTTATCACCGGCTTCTACCTGGTTCTGCTGAGCATAATATCTTTGGAACTGATCGTGGACCAGCTCTACTCCATCTTCTACTTCTTCCTCAAGGACAGCGGCATTGCCCACAAGGACGAGTTCAGCTTCAGGAAGTTCAGTCCGCAGTGGCTCACCCTCGTGCTGTTCGTGCCCCTGCTGGCATTGGTGTTCATCAAGAAGCTGAAACTGCTGGTGAAACTATCGGAATACGGCTCGGTCTCCATCTTCATCTACGTGGCCTACGTGAGCGTCCAGTTCATCCTGTCGGTAGTCCGCGGCAACATCAGGATGGATGAGATCACCTGGTTCTCCATAGACGCAGGCAGTCTGGCCGGCACCTGCAGCATGGCCTTCACCATCCACACAGTCGTCATCACCTTCCTCAAGCAGAGCCAGGAGCAGCGCCACAACATCAGGAACCTCGCCACCACCTACTCCCTCGGCTTCATCATCTACGAACTGGTCTCAGTCTTCGGGGCCTTCGCCATCGCAGGCAGCTCCGAGACCTGCAGCAACACCCTCGTAGACTGCTACCTCAAGGAGTGGACGGTGCTCTTCGTGGAGGTGAGCTACCTGCTGGGCAGGATCTCTGGCTTCCCACTGATGCTAGAAGTTGGTCGCAATCGGTTGATATAGCTGTTCTACGGGTAGGTGGACAGCACCAAGTTCAAAACCTTCAACATCTGCTTCATGCTGGTGGGCTCACTCTTCAGCATCATGAGCCCCTACCTGCCCCTCTCCACCCTCATGAGCATCGTGGGCGCCGTGGTCTGCTACTTCTTCATCTACCTCATCCCCACCAAGATCCACTTCAGCTGCCTCTACACCAAACGCGACAGCACCCAGGAACGACTCGTGGAGTCAGTCAGCTCCCTAGACGAGACCAACGTATCGATCACCAAGTGCAGCCACCAGCAGAGCTACGCGGACGTGCGGTCCAAGGTGACCAGGTACCTGGTGTACGGGCTGCTCAACCTGGTCGGCCTGACCATCATGGCTTCTGGACTGGTGTCCACCATCAGGGACATCCTGCAGTGATATTTGAATGATATTTAGCCATCCCACCTCCCAGTGATATAAACAAAGCGTCAACTACTGTGAAATTTGTCTATCAAGCTATTAGCCAATGGCCTCCTGCTAAGCAGCAAACCAGCATGCAATGGTACGGTTAGTATCATTAGCTTGGCCCTGCACTTGGGGTTTTTGTGCAAAACTGCTCCAACTTTAACTCACTTACACTCAACTAGCTCACTTACACTCAACTTATTTAATAACTCCATTCGCTCACTTAAAATATAGAATCATTCACTAACGCAACCATGATTGACTCACTCACAAAATTTCTCGTCCTCACCGCCCAAGAACTACAAAACCCACTGATCCTCAAGCAAAAGGACCACGTCTTCTATCTCCTCCTCAACTCAAAGGCCAATACCTTCACCCAACCCTTCACCCGATCCATCCATCACCTGCTAGACCAGGTCGAGGCCCACCCCGGCCCCACTTCCCTCGTCACTCTCTCACTCTCCAAACTGTATAGCGGAGGCATGGATCTGAAGCAAATGGGCGGGTTGGAGGCAGAAGACCAACGGCACTGCCTGATGTAGGCCATCGGGCTGTTCGGCAGACTATGCCTGCTGCCGGTCCCAACCTTCACAGTGGTGAGAGGAGGCGCAGTGGCAGGAGGAGGCATCCTGGCCCTCTCGCATGACTTCACCTATGCGACCGGCAATGCCTTGATATGGATAAACGAGGCTCAACTGAAGATACCCTTTCCGGCTGGAGCCTTGTCAGTCATCAGGAAGAGGGTCAGTGACGCCTCCACTCTCAGAGACGTGGTGCTGTTCTCTAAGAAGTACGATGCTGAGCAAGCCCTCCATCACCGCATCGTCGACGGAATCATCGACTAAGCCGAGGCAGTGAGCTCCATCCATGAGAAGGCACTGGCTAGAAGCGAATTCGGAGCTGACAAGGAAACCATGCGGAAGGTAAAGTGCGAACTTTACAGAGATGTGGTGGAGGGGTGTTTCGAGAAGCAGAATAACCATCGCACCACTGGCTATACTCACATGAAGCCATTCCCAACCTATTGATCACTTGATAGTTCAGAGACTGTGGGTTGGGCATTCAGGGTTAATGGAATGGCAGTTAAATAGGAGATATGAGGTCTATGGATTTTGGCTGCTCTGAGTGCAGAACGATTGATATCAAACTATCTAACCCCTTTTCTCTGCTGAGCTCACAACCGAATATTCCTATAGCTTTCTTTGGTAGATCCGATGCTTTGTGATTAATCAAACTCATACAATGTCATTTTCCCGTTTTTGCAATTCACGCATTGGCATCTGTCACCACAAGCTTCTCCCCTCTCGAAACACTCCCAATAATTCTTCCCACACTCCGATTTCACGCATCTACAGCTTCTCTCCCCGACTTGGGTGGAGTGGGGCACTGGCTGTAGATTGAGACAATATTGGCATTCGCAGTCATTCCCGCAGATTCTCTCTCCGGCAAAGCACTCGCAGTACTTGGACTGGCAGCGGGATTTGGGCATTTGCATTTAACTCTTTTGTCTGCTCTAGGTTTGGAAGGCGCTATCGAGAGCAGGTTGTAAAATTTGCCTTAATCTGAGTAACAGACAGATTATACTGAGGGTGAGAGCATTCAAGGAGTCAAGGTAGTAAGTTTTGGAGCTATGAAAGTCTAAGCCTTAGAGGTGTCTGATACGTTATCTTTTGATAGTCACAAGTTCTAAAACAGAAAGCTTTTCGATTTTCACAGGGTTGGCATAGTTCTCTAGATAATGAAATTGTAACTTGAAGGATTGATTCTTCTTTTAGCAACCTTGGGTACTTTGGGTATAGCTGCTGAAATCTCCATTCCTGAATCGAGTTATAAAGGTTGTTTGATTTAATCTTGTTCATTATAGAGACTATACTTATGAATTTGATCGTTACTTAAGGCCTCTCCTTACATAGAGAAGAAGTCCCTCTTTCCATAAAAAGGATAGTATTCCATAGAGATACTACGAAGATAGAGCAAGGCATGTTGGATCAGGGACTATCATAGAGGTTGGCTGAATGCTGGCCTTTTGCCGTAAAATATTAATTTATTAAATATATATTTTATATTGCTTATGACCACTGAGATCCAGGCTATTGACTTCGAGACTGCGCTGAAGAGAATCGTGCAGACTTCCAACTCAGACTCACTGCTGGCCAAAGGAATCCACTAGGTCAGCAAATCCCTCGAGAGCAAGGACGAAAAGGTCAAGGCCAAATACATCATCCTCGCCAAGAACTGCACTGAGGCCAACTACGTCAAAATCATCAAGGGACTCGCCAGCCAGAACAAGGTAACACTTTCCTAAACCAGATCCCAGTCTATGAAATCGAAGCTGGAGAAACCCTCGGCGAATGGCTCGGAATCTGCAAACTCGACAAGAACGGCAACGTCACCAAAAAGAGAAAATGCTCATCCATCGCAATTAGAGATTTTTCAAACGACGTGAAAGAGTAAGAGAAGAAGATATTCGTGTCAAAGGTCCAAGCTTGATTGTATGTAATCTCATTGAATTCTATCACACTCACTATCACTCCCCGAACCCACGCAACTAGCCTGTCCTGCTCACCAGCCCAACAAGGTCATACGCAGAAACGTTAACATCGAGTTACATTGATGTCATTGATGTCTGATGGAGGAGTGAAGAAAAGTGGCAGTTTGGGGCGTTTAGGGCGGGGATGGAGGGAATGTTGTAGGATTGGGGGGTTTGGGTGGGATTTTTTGGGATTGGCGGATAATGAATTATGATTGGGTGATTATAAAGGGGGTAACTTAAATATGGTTTAAGCGTACCTAATCTTATAAGATATAACATGAAGACTGAAGAGAACAGCTACGAAGAGTACAAGAACTACCTTGAAAAGTCACTCGGCATCACCTCACTCATCGCCCCCCACCAGCCCATGAACCCCTACATGCGCTTCTACCTCTAGAGGTCCAGCGAAGAACGATCCAAGGGTGATACCGATTGGAATGCACTGGCCAAGTCCCTAGCCTAGGAGTGGAAGAACCTCTCAGCCAACAAAAAGGAATTCTACGAAAAGATATACACTATCAGAATCAGGGAAAGGAACGCCTTGATGGAGGAGTATCTCAAACTTTCTGGAAAACAAAAGATACTCTCGCCCTACTCCCGCTTCGTCAAGAAGAGGTACGCCCAGTACTCCAAGTAGTACAAAAACTCCACATCCGTCTAAATAAACAAAATGATCAAAAACGACTGGAAAAACCTCAGCCAAAAGGAAAAAACCAAACTCACCGACTAGTATGAGAAAGACAAGAATGATGCCAGCTTGGATATCGACAACTCCGACAAAATTGCAGAGTACATCGAGAGGGTCGAGAAGTATCACGAGCAGCTCAAGGAAGACAAGGAGAAGATCCTTAAGAAATACGGCATCACCAAGGAAAGCAAGGCCAAGCTCAAAAGAGAAGCCAGAGAGCAAGAAAGACTGAAGAAGAGGGCAGAGAGGCAGCTCTAAAGATAGCAAAGGAACAGAGAAAGAAAGGAAGAAAAGAAAAAAATCAGAGATGCCAAACTAAGGAAATTGAGGGAAGAAAGAGAAGCTCAGAGAAAATTGAAAGAAGAGCAAAAACAAAGGGAAAAGGAAGAAAAGCAAAAAGCTAAAGCCGAAGAGGCAGAAAAGAAGAAGAAAGAGGCTGAAAATGATAAAAACGATAAAAAGCTTAAGCAATCTTAAGTGAAAGTCTAAGAGAAAAAGAGTAAATCCAAGTCAAAACCCAAAGTTGTTTAAAAAGTTGAAGCCAAAAAGCCTCAAAAATCAAAGAAGATTAAGAAAACCAAGGAAGTCAAAAAGGAGAAATAAGCTCCTAAAGCAAAAGCCACCAAAACCAAAGCTAAGCCAAAACCAAAGCCTAAAGCAAAGTCTAAAGCTAAAAAAGGAAAAGCTGCCAAAGGGGGGGCTAAAGGAGCCAAAAGAGGAAGAAAGTGATTGATTATGCCAAAAAGCTTGGTCTTATAAACATTTTATAAAAAAATCATTTAGGGGACATAAAAGTTGTTACAAAGGTTAGATTCGACAAAAGAGTAATATTCCTATTCAGGGAGTCAGTCTACAGAATCAGCTTAGCTTTTAAGAAACTGGTTTCATACTTTTTGATGTGTTTTTGCTCACTTTTTGCTAGATTCTCCATTTTCCCCCACTTTAACTCTTTCCCCTCAGAAGTAATGAAGTGAAGAAAAGTGACATACAATTTTTCACAGTAACCAACATGAATGAAATTGATTACTTAATCTTTCAAAAGATCTAATGTTAAAACTTGAGCTTATTCTGCAACTGTCTTTGAACCCATGACAAATCCTTGGATTTTGGCGTTCAACATATTGGAGTAAGTTGCTGAAATACTGTAAACTTTTTATTAATCAGCAGTTATTTGTATGCTTTTTACAATCAGCCTTCCTCCTAAAAACTCGTCACTTAAATTTATCTCATTTTATACCTACTCTCGACTTCCGAACTCATAGATTTTTCTTTTTTCAACCAAAATAATTTCACTGGCCACATTTTTGTCATTTTAAGATATTTTGCTTTTGTAAAGGCTTTAAGAAACTGCTGATTGGGGTTAGATTTTGCCTGAAATAGACTTTTACATCACATCAATCGTCTAAATTTGTTTAAGTTCTTTTCTCTTTGTTCGTCTTTAGTAATACTGTAAAAGAAATGCATCAATCTCTCTGATTTTGTTGCACAATTCCCAATTCTTTGATTAAAAGGTTGATTTTTCGTTGGATAAATTTTTTGATTTTTGTTTTTTCTATTTCTCAACTTTGTTCCTTTCCTAAATGCCATCATTTATCTGCAGAATCAATTCTTTTATTTGCTATTCCAGCTTTTCGCGATCTTTCTAATTGTTTTTAGGCTTTTTGACTCCAACCAAGCCGTCCCTTTCCTGCAAATACTTTATCTTTTCCATCAAAAGAATGTCCTCCTTTTCAAGTCTATACATATCTAACTTTTGCTATTTCTGTGCATTTTGTATTTCGGCAAGTTGGGCACCCAAGTGGCTCATCTTTTAGTTCCGTTACTTCTCTTCCTCCTGGTTGGCATCTTCTCCTCCTCTGGTTATTTCCTCAGAAAGCAGAGTCTTCTCATGCTCGATCTCTCTGATATCAGACTACGCCTCTTTTATCTTGCGCTAGCAATCTATCCCTCTCTCATTGTTTATCATGCTAACTGGATCTGAGAGCGCATCTTGCAGTTTCTGGATTTCGCTCTTGATTTTCTTGACGTTTAGACGGACCTTTTTGAGTTCTTCGTTAAGGTTGTTCAGTTTTTGGTTCTCTGTATTGGCCATCTTTGCTGAAAAGATGTCTCTAATGTTAATGTTCTGCTGTTTAGTAGCTTTGATTATGCTTCTGTTGAGATCTTTGTCGATTTGGTCGCCGATATGCTTAATTTCTTTCTTTTTGCTGCTAACGACCTCGCGAAGAGATTCAATAATCTTCTCTCTTTGTTACTACAAACTTACTTCTCTTCGGACAGCTTAAGAAGCTATTAGAGATTGCTTTTTGCTTTGCTTTCCTTCAAAATGTGCTTCTCTTCTTTGGGCTAAGCCCTTTACTCATGAACTTTGGCAGCATGAGACTAGTTTTTAAGCACCGTGATAGTCTAAAGAGGCGTGGGCTAAGCTTCTGGTTGCAATTACTAAACTTACTAGAAGTGTTCATAGGCGGATTATGAGAGCTATTCGGGTAAAATGGAATTCTGTTCCTTCTGAGTGGTGTCTTCTGGGACGGGTTTGGAGTGGAAGCTGTTGGTTGGTTATTTTTTGACAATCAATGGAAGCTTTACGCTCATTGTATAGAAATGTATGTATATATTATAGTATTAACGTTGGATTGCTTGATTAACGTAAACCTGCCTTCATAGTGATAGCAGACATACCCATATCGCAAATTCGGCTGCCTGGTTAGGGTTCAAGCAGTTTAAACATTGTTAATTTAGAGATCATAAACCGTAACTCCTTTATCAAAGGTGCAAATCTGGATTAGAACTTTTATGATAAATAAACAAAGTTCAAAGTTTCTTGCTTCTTGTAACTCAAAAAAGATGAAGATATCATTTGTTCTTAGTTGCCGCCTTCTTCTTAGCGTCCACTAGTCTATTGCCTTGCCCAAGTTCTCCTTGAGAACTAATCAAAATCTATTATTCGCTCATCCTGCCCTTGCTTCCAATGCTCAGGTTCTTGCTAAGATTCTAATTACCTTCAGAGACTGCGTAAGCTCATCCTCAGCAAATTTCTCCTTTATTTGATTCCAAATCGGCGAACGCTCTCCTTTCTGGGTTAATTTCTCCTGGTACTCAAGCAGGAAGAACTGCTGAGGACCTAGAACCGAACCAGGCCTGCAGAGCCTCATCCAAGCAATCAAATCCGCCGCCAAGAAGTGGTAATGTTTGATGGCATAGCAGCCAATCAAGGTGGCAGTTCTGCCCAGTCCTGCTTTGCAATGCACAGCCTTAGCTCCCGGCTACTTCTCAGCAATTTCTAGAAACTTCTCAACAATCTCGTTGGAAGGGCAGGTGCCGTCAGGAAAGTAAAGCTAATGGTGATGAATACCCTTTTGCTTGAACTCATTGCTGTCATAAGTCTGGTTGTTCAATCTAATCACTGCAGTAACTCCAATCTTTTTGAAAATCGTCACATAATCCTTGGGTCTAAAGGTGATATTCTTGGTAATGACCGGGTTACATCTTCATCGTCAATGGGCTCGTCAGTTGGGGAGCTGAATGCCAAAAATTCGCCAGGGATAATCCAATTTAAGTTTCCATTCTCAATCTTCTCATAGTGCTCGTACTCAGCAATGTCAAACTTTTTGTAGTCGAACCAATCCAACTTCATGGCGTAGTGCAGGCCCCTGAGACAATCCAGAATCTATGTTAAGGAATCTTTACGGTACAATGGTAACTGCACTGCCCGTACCCTGCATCCCGGAAAGGCCGAAATGGCACACTTTTGAAGGGTTCGTAAGCCTATTCAGGCGATCTTTTCAGCACTATTACCTAATTCTCCCCAACTGTACGAGATAGGAACATACGAGTAGAGCCGAATTAACGCATTTTGTGTAATGAGGGGATGTGAAGTGATAGAAGGAGCAGTCGGCATACTTTTAGTCATTTAGGAACTTTTAGACTTCTATCACGTATTTGCAGATTTTGGCAATATTCAAAGGTCCGAAGTCTTCGAAAAATCCCTAGTAACAAAGATCCTGATTGTAATGATGGCTACATTGTCGATGTTGAAGAAAAAAGATTTGGGAATCTCTTTGGGGGGACTATGATCAGCCAGATAAAAGAAACGCTCTGCCTCTATGTAAAATTTACTGTCGATCAAGGTGACTAAAGTTTTTGGTATTTCTTTTAGTGTCATAAGATAATGTATGATAAAGCATAAATACCTTTCTAAACTTTAATTCCTATCAATCTAATTCACTAATTATTTTTGAACATCTAATATTCCTCAAAATCTTTGGCCTCCCATTATTATTATTCAGTCATTATCGAGATGAGCAGAACGAGCCTGGGCCAGAGAAATTAGTTATTAAAGAAATAAGAATCATTGAATCTCAAACAAGTTAGTAGTGGTGTGCGCATGCCCCAGGAGTAGCTATGGCAGCCCACCCTCAACCTACAAACTGAAATCTAGCAGTTCCTCTTTATGTCAGATAAAGGTACCGCAATTCTCATTAAGTCGCCAAAGCGTAGGCACAGTTCAACGCTGAAGTACCTTTAGGAGAGACCCTCATGTCCGTCAAAGATGACTTTGGAGTGTGCGTTTTCAAGAATGGAGACCGTTATATTGGTTCATGGAAGGACCGGCTTATGGACGGACTCGGCCTCTACATCTTCAAAGATGACAATGATACACTAGGCAGAACAATATACCTGGGAGAGTTTCAAAAAGGACGTTTCAACGGGATTGGCAAATTGGGTTATTTTCAGGAAGCATAGGGCACGACGATTTATTATGGAACTTGGATCTAAGGCAAAAAGTAACTCAGAGGGAGATACTACTATGAAAACCCGCATACCAGCTACTTGGGGTTTTGGGCCAACGATATGAAACACGGAGAGGGGAGACTCATTTTCCCAGGGGGAGAGTTTACGGGAAATTGGGTCAATGATCAAAGACAGGGCTTTGGGAAGCTAAAAAAAGTTGAAAATGGACTCACCGTCATTTATGAAGGAAGTTGGGAAAAAGACGGTTTGTCTTCTGGGAAGGTGACTTACTATGACTCAAATAGTTCCGAAGTTGGTAAATACGAAGGCCAGCTGTTGTAGGGCAAAAAGCATGGAAAGGGTACATACTTTTGGCGAGGAACCATCTACGAAGGGGAATTCGTTGATGACTGTATCAAAGGCTAAGGCTTGATTAAGATAGGAAAAACCACCTTTAAAGGCTACTTCAAGTCAGAAAGCAGCATCTTAAATAATCCTCAAATGAAGGCAATACTCACACACTAAAACGGGGATACTTTTGAGGGTCTGGTTTCGATAAAAGATGGATTTGTGCAGAGAAATGTAGGTAGTTATAAGTATGCGCTTGGAGACGCAGCGGAGGGGGAGTTTTAGGACAACTCAAGAGGCGAACTGCTGGGCAGATTTTTGTATCGATGGAAGAATGGATAGCAGAGGCAATTCAGTTGATTATTTATCAAAATTGAGAAAGTTATTAACCAAAGTCAGCATAGACCCTCCTTTGCCTCAACTCCAGAGATAAGGGTCAATCCATAGGCGGCTAGTTGCCTTTTAAAGATGGGCCAAAGGTTTATTATAAATACTTGAGTAAGTAAAAATGTCCGTCCAGCCGGCGCCTGCCTGTAAAAACTGCAGACTATGACAGAACTAAACAACCGAATTAGGCAAGCCTAGCGCAACGCCTAGTACTTCCTCAGCCACCAGAAGTTCACCGAACTGGCCTCCATCCTTCGCAACATCGACCAACTCATGCGCCAATTCTACAAACCCTCGCCAGAACACTTCAAGAGCATCACGCTTCTGAGGCTGCTGAATCAACAGAGAAAGAGGGAACAACTGACATTGGCGTTTAATAATGCTTTGCTTGAGTATAAACAGAAGAAGGTCGAAGAAAGTGTGGAGGTTTTGTTGGCTGCGATTGAAGAGATAGTGGGAGCGATCTAAGCTGAGAAAATTCGGATTGGGTACATGGATGAGAAAGAGGGGCTGAGGAAGAACTAAGAAATATTCAAATCGATGGCTTTTTGGCAAATCGAGCTCGCCAGATTTTACTACCTTCTGGCTTTTGCTGACAAGCAAAGTGCTTCGAAATAAGTCAGCTACTCAGCTCTGCTTAAGTCACTCTAAATTATCAAAGAACTCTATTAAAGCTGCCTTAAAAGCAACTCCATTTCCAAGGAGCAATCGCAAAGTCTGAGATAACTCATTGTTCTATGCGAATCCAACTAAGAAATGATGCACAGCAAAGGACTTTCCATCATTTAACCGAAGTTATTGCGTAATTTAATCGATTCTCTGTTTTTTACAGAAGATGCACCCACACAATCTTAGGATCAATCCACTTTTCATTTGGCATTCGACCAACTGGCTGAACTTAACCTCAAAATGCCCTTGGACTCAGAATTTTCCAAGTTGCCTGATCAATAAATTGACCTAAATTTAGTGAAAATCTTACACTTTCTGTGCCTTTGTTTGCTAATAGAGCTCTAAGACTCAGGCTTAGAGTAACAACTCAATTAAGAAAGCAATAGTTTAGTGAAAATATTGATTTCTGTCTTCCTCAGCAAAAGATACATCAATCATACAAAGCACAGCTACGAAACATTTCAAAGACTTGAGAAAAGATATAAGCCTAAGAAAGAAGATTGTGAAGAGGCAGATTTCGGGGCTATTCTAACTATGCTCAGTAAGAAGAATGAAGAGCTAAAAGAGACCAACCACTTGGATGCCAATACTTCGTTTTAGATTGGTAACAAACCAGAATAGTATGCCTAAAGTAAAACAAAGATACTAGAAAAAGCAGAGAGTGTGACCTCGGCAAAGTCCAAATAGAAAATCAAACAGAAGAAGAAGGAAAAGGGAGGCATCAGCAAAGGAAAAAGTCTACAAAAAATTGAGGAAAATACAAATAAGGACCATAGAGAGAAAGTTCAAGCGGAGTACAAATTGAAGGGCAGGGTTGCTTCGAAAAATGGCTACTTAGTTCAAGCAATTCACCGCAATAGAGTCTCCACAAAAAAGGAGAAAAGCAAACCCCAAAAACAGCTATCTCCTCCTTTAGCAAAACCTCTATCACAACGACAAATACGCAGCGAGAGTGCTTTAGAGCTTAACCGACTGCCAAAGCAATAAAGCAAAAGATAGAAAACCGCCAACCCCAGAAATAGATGGAAATTGTGATTTTTTGAGAAAGTAAAGGAAGAAACAAAACAAATCATAGGGGATTAGTGGCAATTTTGTTTATATGGCGTAGTTAGTGCTATAGAAACTGTGCCAGCTGCAGAGGATGCAGTCTCACCATCTATTCAGTTGAGTATATCCGCTCACTTGCGTCACTATACTCCACAGAGTACTTCACTTGGCTACTGGAGGATTATATCACAAAGGATTTTATCCTGCTGAACGGACTTGAGCACTCTCGCAATCCAGCCGTTTCTTGGTTGTCTTCTGGGGAAGGATTAACTGGCTTTACGTCTTTCATGCTGTGGGATTCAGATTAGGGTTGAATGCATTCTGGCTATGTTCGGACAGTCATTTATTACTTGAGAGTGCTGCTCTTGGGCTGTTTCAGTTTTTTGTTGCATTTTTAGTCCAACTCAGGTTTATTATTTTTTGGAGGTCGACCTCTGCGTTTCTGCACTAATTACCTTTACTTATTGCCCTACTTTTCCTGCTTAGTTGCTATTTACTCCTTTAAGGGAGGCGAAGAGAGTTGAGTCTATTACTGCTATTAGTTGGTTGTTGTTTGCTGCTGTTATATCTTTAGTGCGGGTTCGGGCTAATGCTTCTCAGATTTGTGGGGTTGTTAGTCCTACTGCTCTAAACATAGTTTGTTGCGATTGACCAAATTGTAGGATTTGATGAGATCGCGATAATGTTTGAGTACCTTTACTGATTCCCAAGTACACTCATCAGAACCCTTCCACCTCGTCAGATAGAGAACCTTCCCACTGAACACCCTTCGGTCGACGATGGCCTCAACAATCAGAGATTGGTTCATCGCTCAACTGGAACTTGGCTGCGAATTTGATAAATGGATTGAGATGGGGGATTTATGGCCTGCGGTATATAAAAATGGAATGGGTTGGAAATTATAAACTAGCTGGCATAGCTTTATTGGTTGGAGTTTCTTGAAAAGAAATCTTGAGTCTAAACCTGGCCAAAGGTAAGAAAGATGAAAATATTGATTTATGATATACTTTTGAGCACTGTAAATGATAAGTGTTAAAACTATTATGAGAGATTATCAACGAGAGCAGGTGATTGGGTTATAATGACTGAGGTTATCAAATTAGATGTTGGATATTAAATTGGGAAATGGATGAATAGGTTGCTATTTCAATTTATACAATAACGGATATGAGCGTTCCTTTTAGTAAAGGTATCTTTTAAGCCTTTCTATCCTAGCTCCATACCTACCAAAAAGTGCTATCAGAACTCAGCTATTCACATAGCTAAATCTTCTTCTCCGTCTGCCACTACATTTTTTAACTGCCAACTCAAACATCTTCTTCCCACCATGACCACAATCTTGTACTCCCCTCGCTGAAACAAACCATATCTAAGTTCAGCACAATAAACCAAGCTCTGGTCCAGTTTTACCTCAACTGCCGACAACAAATCGCACTCATCAATTAGGACCAATAGTCCAATGAGGATACTCAATAAACAACCAAAACTGTCCCAATTCAATCGGTCTCTTCTCAGTAAGGCAAGCAAAGAAATCGAGAGAAAGGTGGGCTGAAATAAAAAGCGGGGAATGAAGCAAAGGGGAAGAAGCGGGCAAGGAAGTAGAAGAGGGGAATCAAAGAGGTCCAAAAACAGGCGCAGTGCGCAGTGCCATTCACTGTGTCATTCCAGGGGCAACAGACCAGCCGAAATGTGCAATAGATCTAACTCCTGAAACAACTCCTACAAACAAAAATCCTAAGTGACTACTTCAAAGCAGAGTCACTCCAAACCGACACCTTCCTCATGTTGGCCACCTGAATCCAACTACTGATATCCACACTCTTTATCAGAGAATGAGCATTATGAAAGGGTGGTGAGGGTGGTGAGGGTTGGTAGTGTTTAGGAGTGGCTAGGAGTGGGTAGGGGTGGTTAGAGGTTGGTGAAGGTGGTTGGGGTGTTGTTTGTAAATTTAAAAATATTTAAAGTTGGATATAATATTTGATTAGCCATGCAAGCACCCGTGATGGTGATGAACACCAACACCAAGCGCTAGACCGGCCGCAAGGCACAGCTCGCCAACATCCAGGCCGCAAGAGTACGCCCCCCACAACCTAGGCAGTCTCCGAAATCGTCACATCCACCCTCGGACCCCAGTCCATGCTCAAAATGCTGCTGGACCCCATGGGAGGCATCGTCATGACCAACGACGGGTACACCCATTCCTATCCAGAAACGCCATCCTCAGAGAAATCGACGTGCAGCACCCTGCCGCCAAAAGTGTCATTGAGTTGGCAAGAGTCCAGGACTAAGAAGTTGGAGATGGCACCACTTCAGTGATCATAATGACGGGGGAACTCATGCTCGCCGCCAGACCCTTCATGGAAATGAACCTTCACCCCACCGTAGTGGTGGGTGCCTACTACAAAGCCCTGGAGTTCGCCAAAAAAGTGCTCAACGAAATCGCCAAACCCATCGACATCAGCAAAGACGAAGACGTGCTGGTGGCCCTGCAGAGCTGCATTGGCACCAAGTTCGCCAGCCGTTGGGGCAAACTCATCTCCAACCTAACCATCAAGGCCACCAAGACCATCCTCAGGGAGGGAGCCCGCAACAAACTCAACCTAGAGATCAAGAGGTACGCCAGGATCGAGAAGATCCCAGGCGGCACCCTTGACGAGTGCGAGGTTTTGGACGGAGTCATGGTCAACAAGGACATCACTCACCCCAAGATGCGCAGACAAATCAAAAACCCCAGAATCATCCTCCTCGACTGCCCCCTCGAGTACAAGAAGGGAGAAAGTCAGACCAACATGGAACTCAAGGACTAAAACGCCATGTGCGACGCCCTCGAGCAGTAGACCCAGGAAATCGCATTCATGTGCAATGACATCCTCAAGTGGAAACCCGACATCGTCATCACTGAGAAGGGAGTCTCCGATCTCGCCCAACACTTCCTCCTCAAGGGCAACGTCTCATGCATTCGCAGGATCAGGAAGACTGACAATGTTAGAATTGCCAGGGTCTCAGGCGCCAAGATTGTCAACCGTCCAGAAGAGATCCAGGAATCTGATGTTGGAACTGAGTGCGGATTGTTCGATATCCGCAAAATAGGCGATGATTACTTCTCTTTCTTCGTGGAATGCAAGGCCCCCACCGCCTGCTCCATAATTCTAAGAGGCGCCTCCAAAGATGTGCTGAATGAGATGGAAAGAAACCTCCATGACTGCTTGGGTGTCTCCAAGAACATCTACACTGATGCCAGGCTGGTCCCCGGAGGAGGAGCCTCAGAGATGGAGATCTCGGCCAGACTCAACTAGGAGGCCAATAAGTACGAAGGCGTTGAACAACTGCCTTTCAGAGCAGGTACTTTGTTTTATATTTAGTCGGCTATGCCTTGGAAGTTATTCCGAAGACACTGGCTACCAACTGCGGCATGGATGTCGTACGAATCATCACTGAGCTGAGAGCCAAACACGCAACTTTGGGCAACTTCAGCTTCGGAATCGACGGCAACAACAAAAAAATCAGCGATATGACTGATATCAATGTTTGGGAGCCTATCGCAGTAAAGAACCAAGTGATCAAAACTTCAATTGAAGCGTCCTGCATGTTGCTGCGCATCGACGACGTTGTTTCAGGAGTGAAGAGAAAAGAGAAAGAGAAAAAGAGTGGACCCTCAGCCCCCGAAGAGCCAATGGAGACCTTCGGAGACCAAAGAGACGGATGATCTGTGTAACTGTCTGTATCTTATGCCATCCTAATAAGCTATGACATCCTAATAAGTCAAGCAGATTAAAACCAACCAACAATATCAAGATTTCGGATTGTCCCAAGTACTCTCCCTAATCCTCATGAAACTTTCAGCACACACCAGCAAGAACCTACCCTGCTTGACCGAAAACACTTGCTTCACTTCGCCGGCGCCCACTGCCAGTTCCTCCAGCTTGCTGTCTTCGAACTGAAGGAGGTAGCATAAACTGCCGCTGTGGTCCACCAAAGACATCCATTCGCCTTCATTCTTGTCTCCTCCCAGCTGGAAAGAAAGATACCTCTGAAGCGGCACTTTGATGGTTTCGGTAAAGACCTCCACCTTCTCATACTGACTCTTGACTTTCAACTTTTTGAAACTGTCCACAGTCTCACCCAAAGTCTACATGCAAATGATCTGCTGACTGCCAGGGTTGTACTTGAATTTGACCAACTCCAAAATGCCAAGTTAGTCCAAATCGATTTGTCCATAGACTTCCACTTTATTGAAGGCCTTGACCCTGAGGAAGTGAAAGGCTCCAATCCCTTCCGCATTGAGAGTATGGGCTAGGAGGAGTTTGACCCCGAGAGGGGGCACTGTGATGTAGGCCATATTCATGACATTGCCTACGTTTTCGCCAGGGATGTCGTAGGTAAAGAGATGCTCATGCTTGTCAGAGGAACTGCAGCTGTAGAGTTTTATGTTACTCCGAGAGGTCTCCTTGCCGAAGTAGGCCAGTTTCGAAAAGTTCTTACCCCCCACCCCCACCAAACTGAGCTATTCAATCACAGCCAGGGCATAAATGTACTTTCTTTGAACGTACTTCCACTCGCTTTCACCTGTCTGCAGATTGACCCAGAAAAGAGAAGTCTAGTTACCGAAAATAAGTTATTGTTTGTACAAATCTACGGGACAGGGCATATGAACGTTTTCTTCATAGATAGGGTCGAATTTGATCACTTTTTTGGCGATTGGCTCTTCCAGAATATAGCAGCGTATGCAATCCCTTAAAATAACGTAGATTTCTGTTCTTTCCTGCTTTCTGTCAATATAAACATTGAGTATCTTCTGACACATTTCTATATTGGTTTAGTTTACTTTCACGACTTTCTGCTCAACTACAGTTTTCTCGATTCTTTTGTTTTGAAGAGATTCCTTTTTCATTTAATGGATTTGGGCCCGCAACAGCTATTCTTAGTCTTAGTCTGAATCTTAGAATTAGTTTTAGATGATTTTTTATTCTGATTTGTTGCGTCTTCGGCCTTTGGGCTTTTAGAACTATCTTCGCATCGCGAAAGATTGCTTTGTTTCCTTCTTTTTGACTTATTTTTTGTCCTTACTCTCAACAAAAATAGACTAACTTTTAGACAAAGACTGCTTTTACTCCTTTTGAACCGGTTGAAGGTTAGTTGGTTTTTTCTGTTTATGGGCCTATTCGTCATAAAGGTTCACAAGAGGGATGAAGGTTTGAAGAGTGCCATATGCAACTATGCGCCTTGAAATGTAATAAAGAACCAGTGAGTCGATTTAGAAGGTAATGAACTCACAAGTATCTCTCTTCTTTTCGCTGAACTCAATCAAGAAGCCAGTCTGCTCACAAGTTTGGATTGATATCACTTCTGCCTGGTTTTGCAAATACCCCAGAATCTCGTTTTTAAGGGCCTCTCTTTTGGCAAAACCCTTCTACTCGGCCTGTGTGTAACCAGGAAGTCTGACTCTTCTCATGAGATAGTATTTTTTATTGGCTTCAGGAGTTAAAGCCTCATAGTCTGCGTCATCTTCTTCCTTGACTTTGTAGTTCAAGAAATCGAGAGCTTTATAGTCAAAATTGATGTAGATTACCAAATCTTCGAAATAATACTTAGACTTGTCAGAGACTAGAATCCGGTTTATTTCCTCTTACGATGCTTCTCCCTACAGCTAATAGTAAAAGATGCGCAGTTTGCCGATTGTGGTGTTGCGGATCTCCTGATTCCAGTTAATGGAGACTTCTATCTTTTTTTACTCGAAAGCCTGCAGGAAGAACCACTCGCTTGAAATGCTGATTTAGTACGAATGGGATTTGACGATACCTACGTATACGGAATGGAGAGTGAGATTGGTGATTGTAAGGGTTCTGTGAGTGTCGTTGGGTAGGGTAAAGTTGAAGTGCTTAGGGGGTATAACTTCAATTATATCCATCTTTATATTTTACAATATCAAGTACAGAGATTTCAATCAGACTATAAGCTAAGCCATAAGGCAACAAGTTCCATAGCTAAAAGTGAATTATTAAGGTCTAATTTGAGAGAAAGTAAGCAATCCATTGTAGTAAAAAGGGATTTTAGTTATAAGATGTAACGCATTATAGCTGAGAGGTTATATTTATTTGATGGGACCCAAAAAAGCAGAGCCAGCGAAGGAATAGGACAAAAAAGAGCAGAAAAAAAGTAATCTTGCATCTACTCAGCCCTCGATAAACAAGACAATAAACAGAATAACAAAAAAGAAGAGATCAATCTCAAAGGCAGCAAAAACGCACCTTAGAATGACAGCAAAAATGCCAAGAATGTAGGTAAAAGTGAGAAGGAACTCAACAAGGCTGCAGAAAAAGCACTCGACAAATCCATAGACAAAGGCAATAAGAACAAAAAAGAAGAGCCCAAGGATGTCCCGAAATCAATAGAAAAGAACAATCCTAAAAATGCCAAGGAAAATAACAAAAAGTAGCAGCCTGAGACCAACAATAAAAACGGGAAGTCACCTTAGAAATAGAAAGCTGACCTAAAAAACAATAAATCTGTCTAAAAGCTAGATCCAAAGGACAAGAAAAAAGCATAGGAGAAAGACCAAAAGGGAAAGAAAGACGACAAAAAGAAAGAAGATGAAAAAAACGTCAAAGGAAAGAGCAATGAGAAAGCAAAGAGCAATTAAAAGTAACAAAAAGGGAAGAATGATAAGGACAATAAAAACGCTAAAGATGCCAAAAATAAAGACGATAAACTCAAAAATGATAAATCGTTAGATAAGTTAGATAAGGACCCAAAAAACGGCAAGAATAACCCCAAAGACAAAGACAACAAAGACAACAAGGATAACAAGGACAATAAGGACAAAAAAGGGGACAACAAAAGCTTGAGTCCTAGAGCCAATTAGAAGAGTCCTGGAAAAGGTACCTTTTTGTATATGTAGGCAACCAAAAAGGCGTCAAAATAGAACCACCCAAGCCCAAACAGGAATAAGACATCATAAAGTAAAGTGGTCTGCTTTAGGCCTATGAACTATTTTTGAGAGCTATTTGCAAGCATGGGCTGCCCGAAGGTAATGTGTATGAGTTCGCAGCCCAGCAAATCTAGAGGTATGAGAGAAAGAAGAGGACGAAAGAGTTGAAGGCAAAGGCTATCCAATAAATATAGAAAGCAGCAAAGAGGAGAGAATAGAGAATAAACTCAGTGGAGGACGATTGATGATATTACTTAAAAGAAGAGATAAAAATAGTAATTGGTTAATTATGGTATTGTGAGAGCATTTATGGGTATAAAGATTAAAAAGCCCAAGAGCCATGAGGCTGTTCCGAGAGTTTATAAACATAGATCCACGCTCATAATATTTTATCAATTGTTCCTTTATCTCATTAATTTACCATCTTCTCTATCTTCAAATTAATCTTGATGCTTTATTTTCATTCTCCTTTGCATTTCGACTT
>Ga0316217_10002532_pt1 | contig 21849 bp, 14 predicted proteins | sample 1anoAmetaG_FD_203633 | JGI IMG/M metagenome (GOLD analysis project Ga0316217, IMG submission 203633) | Freshwater microbial communities from Trout Bog Lake, Wisconsin, USA - 1anoA | ecosystem: Environmental > Aquatic > Freshwater > Lake > Hypolimnion/Profundal zone | place: USA: Wisconsin...
TCTGGACCGTGTCTCAGTTCCAGTGTGGCTGGTCGTCCTCTCAGACCAGCTACCCGTCTTAGCCTTGGTGAGCCATTACCTCGCCAACTAGCTGATAGGCCGCGGGCTCATCTTGAAGCGTCAGGTCTTGCGATCCCCAACTTTGATCTCACGATCACATGCGGTATTAGCTCCGATTTCTCGGAGTTATCCCACACTTCAAGGCAGATTCCCACGTGTTACGCACCCTTGCGCCGCTCCGATTTGAAAATATTGCTACCTCCAAACCAGCGCTCGACTTGCATGTCTTATCCACGCCGCCAGCGTTCGTTCTGAGCCAGAATCAAACTCTCCGTAAAAAAACGTTAGTTGATTCCTGCCAATCGTAAAATTGGCAGCTTTTAATTATTTGGTTAAAACTCCTCAAAGCCAGCGAACTAACTCGCCAACCTTGAAGGGGCTCTTAACTAATCGCACAATTCAATTTTCAAAGAGCAGCCGGCGTTTTACCGCCGAAAATTCTGCTTGGTTTGCTTTTTTTTCATCCCGCTTTAGGGGACAAAAAACCTGACCGCCGATTTTTTCCTATTTCAAGTCGGCTTGTCAGTTACAAACTTTAGGTTTTTAATCCTAACGGATTTTAACCAATTGTCAACCGGTTTTTTTTACCGGCCCTCGCTGGTCATTTACCGCGAAGGGATTTAAAGATTAACAGACATTCGTTTATGTGCAAGCGTTTTTTTAATTTTTTTTTGATTAGTTTAAAAGTGATAAATCCCCTGTGTTTACGGCCTATTCGAGACCTCGCTCCGTCAACTCATCTTCCCCCAGCCCAAAAAAATGTCCCAGCTCGTGCAAAAAAGTGGTGTGGATTTCGTCCGCATACACCTTCTGATCCCCTTCCGCAAATTCCCACAGGTTTTCCAGAAACAAAATAATTTGCGACGGCAACACCTCCGCGCCCGCATCAGCAAACTCCAAACCGGTAAATAATCCCAGCGTATCTGCCTCAATACCATCAGCTTGCAAGCCGGCGTTGGGCCTGCGATCGAAGGTCACCGGCAACTTCCGGGCCTGTTCGCGCAATGGTTTGGGCAGTTCCGCCAGGGTGGCTTCGATTTCGTCCCCAGCCATTTTGCAAAGCCTATTCCAGTCAATGTTCACCGCACAATTCTGTCTGCCGCTGGCCGCCAAGGCAAATGTTTTGGCGTCATTTGTGAGCCGCGTTCACGGCCATCCCATCGCTTTCCCATTGGTCATTCGAACCGCGGATTTTCAGTTGCCATCCCCCTCGATCCGTCACGATTTTCACCGCCCCGGCGCTCCGCGTATAAATCACCGGAATCTTCGTCCGGGCCAGCCGATCCTTCAGCGCTTGGCTCGCCCGGCGCGATGCCGGAAATTCTGAATCGGCGATCACGATGGCTCGCGGCTGCACCGCTGCAATCAGGGCGTCGCACAATGGCGCGCCCGCATCCGGCAGCCCGGCAATCACAATTTCCGCGCGCAAATCATTGGTCTGCGCCAGCAGATCGCTTTGCCCCGCGCGGCTTAATTCAGACAGCAACAGGATGCGGGTGCCGCGAAAGTTCCCGCGCAACACCAGCGCGCTGTCATCGGCCCGGGACACACTGCCGGCTGCAGCGGGAAACAGCACCTGCCAGCAACCCCGGTTATACCCAATGTTTAATAGGTGATGACGCGATCCTGGCCGGCCATTCGCTTGGATTTCAAACCCCGCCAGCGCCTCCCGGTACGCCGGTGAGCGGAAGCGCGCGCCGCTCGTCCACAATTCGCCGATGCCAAACAGTTCATCGGCCAGCTTCGCGCCGCCGCAGTTGCGCGCGCTGCCGTCAGCCAGCGCCAGCCGCGGCAGGGTGTTCACGCCTTGCCCGCGCAGGAAATTCCGGAGCGTGAAATTAACGGCCTCCGCGCTGCCGCAGTTGATCAGCCAGTCATTGCGACGACCGTCGGCATCCACGTAAACCGCGTGTCCGCCGTTGAGCGGCAGCACGGTCACATCCGTTTCCGCACGCGAGGTTTGCCATTGCCAGAGATAACCCGCGCCGAGCAGCAGCAGCAGAGCGGCACCCGTGAATTTCCGCCGCACCGTCGTAAACCAACCACTGCACAAGGCAATAACGACCGCATAATAAATGGCCATGCTGGCCAAGGAAGGTTCGGGCACATAAAAATACGCCCCCGGCAGCCGGGCAAACTCCACGCTCACCCACGTCATGGCCATCATGAAAAACCACGCGGCGTGATTGAAAAGTGCAGTGCCCCAAGGCAGCCAGTGGCCGCAAATGAGCGCGCCGAGATTCGCCGTGAGGGCCAACGCGCCGAGGGGCACCGCAATCACGTTAGCTGGCGTGGAGACGGGACTAAACAGATGAAAATATTTCGCGGATAGCGGCAGCGACCCCAGCCACGAGGCGAACGACAGCCCGCCGAAGCGCGCCCAGGATTGCGACCACGCGAGCACTTTCTTCCGCCAAACGGGGACCAGTTCCTCCGGCAATAGCGGATCGGGCCCGAGCCAGGCGGCGAGCACCCGGTCGGAACCAGCGTTTAATGGCGGCAGCAGGAGCGCGATGACCAGCATCACAAAGAAGGAAAGCTGGAAACTCGCCTCCAACAGTTGCCGCGGGTCGGCCACCAGAATGAGGAGCGCGGCGGCAGCCAGTGAATTCAGCAAATCCCCCGGTCGTTTCAGCGCCCAGCCGCCCAGCACGATAGACATCATCACGGAAGCCCGGATGGCTGAAGCTTCCCAACCGGTCGCGGCCGTGTAAAACCAGATGGCCGGGATGGCCACCGCGCCGCACCAGGCGCGGGACAGCCGCAGCACCCGCAGCAGGGTGACGATCAAGCCGCTCACCAGCGCAATCCTCAAACCGTCCACAGCAAACATATGCATCGTGCCCGCCCGCAAAAAAGGCTCGGCGATGTCGCCTGTGAATGCGGTCTTCCAGCCCAGCGTCATCGCCCACAACAGCCGCAATGGCTCGTCCTCGACCGGCAATCCCAGCGCGAGGGTGTGATGCGACCAATTCAAAAAACGATCGGTCAGCGGCAGTTTCGCTTGCCGGGGCGCCAGCAGTTTCCAGTCATTGGTGGATTCGGTTCTGACTTGAAAATAAATCCCGCGCGTGGCCAGATAATATCGAAAGTCGAACAACCCCTCCGCCAGCGGCGGCGGCGGTCGCGCCATGACGCCGGAAATCTCCACGGGCTGGCCGGAAAAATAATCCGGGCTCAACACGTCCGGCGTGGTCACCAGCACCTCGCCCGCCGCCGGTTGAAAACCAGGCTCGTGGGTCCGCCGGATTTCCCGCACCCGCACTAGCGCAACGCTGCGCCATCTTTCCTGATCCTCGCGCTGAAGAATTTTCAGACGCGGGGTTTCGGCCAGCGCCCCGCGCACCGTGACCATCGCCGGTTCGCTGCCCAGCAAAACCCGCAAATCCACCGGGGAAAGCACGGCGGTGCGCGCGGCAAAATTCGCCCAGCCGGCCAGCGCCAGCAGCGGCCAAAAAAGGAACCCGCGGTAATTTCTGAAAGTGAGGATGAGAGTGAGGACGAAGATGAGGATGACAAGCAGCGCCACAAGCGGGGGATGAAACCATTGCGCCAGCCACATGCCGGCGATGTATGCCCCGGCGACCGCGACCAGCGGGCGGTTGAGAGGAAGGCAGCTCACGTTGTGGTCAACGTCGAAGGGGCGACAGAGACAAAATGACGAATGACAAATGACGAATGACAAATCCATGCCGAAGCCCAAATGCCGAAGCCAACGGCATTGGGCTTGTGCCTTAGGTCACTTGGACATTCAATCACCATTCGTCATTCGTCATTCGTCATTTCCCTTTGGCGCTGAAAATTTTCCGCCCCAGCCACAACAGCAGCAGGCCGAACGCACCACCACTTGTGTCAATCATCACGTCCGAAACCAGCGGGGTGCGATTGGGCACAAAGATCTGATGAAATTCATCACTGGCCGCGTAGGCAAAAACCAGGGCCAAAGTCAATCCGGCCTCATCCCATCGCCACGGGCTCGAATCAGGCTTCACCGGCTGGCGGAGCGCCCGCCAGAGCAGCAAGGCCAGAATGGCGTACTCGGTCAGGTGACCGGTTTTGCGAAAAAGATGGTGGATGACCGCCACCGTGGTCGGCGGCATCGTCGGAAACAACCAGCGCAGCAACGGCTCGAATAAACTGGAAGAATGCTGGTAGGATTGCGTGTCGGCGGAGGCGGAAAATATCAACACCATCCACACCAGCACCGGGAGCCACCAGCGCAGGAAATTGGCCACCAACCTGGTTGGTCTGTAGGGAGCCGACGGCGAATACATGCGGCCATGTTTTATTGGATTTGTCCGTCAAAGTCCAACGGTATCCAAAACCAGAGGCTGTAGGGCTGCAGGAGCCGACGTGAGGAGGCTCTGACTCAGTTGGACATGGACGTCTCGTTTAAGCCTCCTCACGCCGGCTCCCACATAAATAAATGAAGGACCGTGTGCTCTCACGCAACGGGCTGCGTGTGAAATTTCCGGGCTGGTTGACACGCGCCCATTCAGTGCGACTGTTGCAATCTATGAACATGCAACTCACTGACAAACTGGCACTCGTCTCCGGATCCACCAAAGGAATCGGCCTGGCCATCGCCACCGGCCTGGCACGCGAAGGCGCCAGTGTCATTGTAAACGGGCGCACGGAGAAATCCGTCAACACCGCCCTGGCCCAGCTCCGCCAGGCGGCGCCGCAGGCCAAATTGGACGGTTTTGCCGGCGATTTGGCCGACGCGGCCACGACCGCGGTCTTGCTCCAACAATTTCCGGTCGTGGACATCCTGGTCAACAACTTGGGCATTTTCGAACCGAAGCCGTTTGAGCAAATCGCCGACACGGATTGGCGGAAATTTTTCGAAGTGAACGTCTTGAGCGGCGTCCGTTTAAGCCGCGCGTATGTGCCCAAAATGAAAGACCGCGGCTGGGGGCGCATCGTGTTCATCAGCAGCGAGAGCGGCATTCAAATCCCGGCCGAGATGATCCATTATGGCATGACCAAGACGGCGCAACTGGCCGTGTCGCGCGGCCTGGCCGAAACCTGCGCGGGCACGGGCGTGACCGTAAACGCCGTGCTTCCCGGCCCGACCCATTCCGACGGCGTGGATGAATTCGTGAAACGATTGAGCGGCGGCAAACCGTTCGCCGAGTTTGAACAGGAGTTTTTTTCCAGCGTCCGTCCCAGTTCGTTGTTGAAACGTTTCGCCACCACGGAGGAAGTGGCAAACCTCGTGGTATATGTTTGCAGTCCACTTTCCGCCGCCACGAACGGAGCGGCGCTGCGGGTGGACGGCGGCGTGGTGCGGGCCTGTTTTTGAACGATCTGGCGGTTGTCCTCCTCGCCGCCCGCCCGCCCAAGATACCCCGCCAAATTACTTTCCCGGAAGCACGTTTCCGGTTACCTTGCCGGTCTGATAATTTGAAATGAGCAAAGAAATCGCCACCGTCATTCCTTCGATCCCGCCCGGCGTCACCTTGACGACGCTGGACAACGGCTTGATCATCATCGTGCGCGAGGACCACAATGCGCCGGTGGTGTCGGTACAGGCCTGGTGCGCGGCGGGCAGCATTCACGAGGGCAAGTGGCTTGGCGGCGGACTGTCGCACGTGCTCGAACACATGCTGTTCAAAGGCACCACCACGCGCCCCGGCAGCCGCATTGACCAGGAAGTGCAGGAGGCCGGCGGCTACATGAACGCCTACACCAGTTTCGACCGCACGGTCTATCACATTGACGTGCCCAACACCGGCGCGGCCAAAGCCATAGACATTTTATGTGACATCATGCAGCACGCCACGCTCCCGCCCGACGAACTCGCCAAGGAAATGGAAGTCATCCGGCGCGAAATGGACATGTGCCATGACGATCCGGGCCGCCGCGCCAGCCGCCGCCTGTTTGAAACCGCCTACACCAAGAGTCCGTACCGCTTCACGATCATCGGCTACCCGGATATTTTCAACGAGGTGAAGCCTGCGGACATCCGTGATTATTATTCGGAAAAATACGCGCCCAACAACGTTTTCTATGTCGTGGCCGGCGACGTCAAGCCCGGCGAGGTGATCGCGCAAATCAAGACCGCCTATGCCCAGGGCAAATCCCGCGCCATGCCGCCGATGGTGTTGCCGCCGGAACCGAAACAGACCGCCTTGCGCGAGATCATCGAGGAATCCGCGGTGGAGCTTGGCCACGTGCATTTCGCGTGGCACATTCCCGAGTTGCGGCATGCCGACGTGCCGGTGCTGGATGTGCTCTCCGTGTTGCTGGGCAGTGGGCGCAGTTCGCGCCTGTTCCAGCAGGTGCGCGAGAAGCAGGGCGTGGTGCATCACGTGGACGCGTGGACCTACAATCCCGGGTTGATGGGACTTTTTGGCGTGAGCGCGATGGTGGACGGCGATAAATTCGCGGTCGCGCGCGACGCGATTCTGGCGGAAATCGAAAAAGTGAAAACGCATTCGGTGTCCGCCGCCGAACTGCGGAAGGCTGTAAAGCAGTTCATCTCCGCCACCTTGTCCGCGCGGAAGACCATGGAGGGCCAGGCGCAAAATCTCGGTGGCAACTGGCTTGCGGCCAACGACCTGAATTTTTCCGAGCGTTATCTGGCCGCCGTCAAACAGGTGACCAGCGCCGAGGTCCAGCGCGTGGCGCGGCATTATCTCACGCCGGAAAACCGCACCCAGTACGCGCTGCTGCCCACGGGCTGCGCGCCCAAGGCTCCGGCGGATCTGGCGAGCGATGCCGAGCATCCGATCAGTAAAATCGAGCTGCCCAACGGCCTGAAGTTGCTGGTGAAGGAAGACCATCGCCTGCCGTTTGTGGATTTTCGCGCCGTGTTTCAAGGGGGCGTCCTCGCTGAAACCGCCGCCAACAACGGCACCACCATGTTGCTGGCCCGGATGCTCCTCAAAGGCACTGCCACGCGCAACGCGGAGCAAATCGCGACGGAAATTGAATCCGTCGGCGGGCACATGGACAGCTACGGCGGCAACAACAGCTTTGGCGTGAATTCCGAGGTGTTGAGCAGCGATTTTGCGACCGGCCTGGAATTGCTCGCCGAAGTGCTGTTGCACCCGGCTTTCCCCGCGGACGAACTGGAGCGCGAAAAAGAAATCCAGGCCGCCGGCATCCGCTCGCGCAAGGACGATTTGCTCAAGAGCGCAAGTCTGGCCATGCGCCGCGCGCTGTTTGGCGACGGCGGCTACGGCCTCGATTCCCTGGGCACCGAGGAATCCGTGGCGCAGGTTTCGGTGGCGGGCCTGAAAGAGTTTCATCAACGGCTCGCGACGCCCAACAACTGTGTCCTGGCCATCTTTGGCGACGTGAACACGGCGGACGTGAAAGCGGCGGTGGAAAAAGCATTTGGGACGTGGAAAACTGGGGAGGGGATTCAACATCCAACATCCAACATCCAACACCCAACATCCAACCGAGTGACCGAGACGCGCGACAAGAAACAAGCGGTGCTGGTCATCGGGTTTCCCGGCACGACGATGGACAGCGACGACCGGTATGCGCTCGACCTGCTGCAGGAGTGTTGCAGCGACCTCGGCTCACGGCTGTTCTTGCGCATCCGCGAACAGCTCGGGCTGGCCTACTATGTCGGCGCGCAGAATTTCGCGGGGGTGGCGCCGGGATATTTCGCGTTTTACACCGGCACCGAGCCGGCCAAGGCGGAGCAGGTGGAACAGGAATTGTTGCGGGAGGCGGCCCTGTTGCGCACCGAAGGCTTGACCGCCGAAGAACTGGAGCGCGCGCAGGCCAAAATCATCGGCCAGAAAAAAATCGCCCGCGCGGACCTCGGCAATCTCGCCTCGACCGCCGCGCTGGACGAGCTGTACGGCCTCGGCTTCCAGCGCTCGGATTTGGACAACGCGAAATACGAAGCCGTGACTCTGGAACAGACGCGGGCTGCCGCGCAAAAATACTTGCAGCCGGACGCGCTGGTCGTGGCGGTGATCAAACCGGCGAATGGGCCATAATGAGGCAATCCGGGCCGAGTTGATGGTTGGTAGCCGGACCCGCGTGTTCCCGCTAGCCGCCATCATCCAGGGCCTTCATTAACTGCCCCAATGGGTCTTCGATTTTCCTGCGTGCCCTGGGTGCCCTTTTGCCAAAGACTTCTGACAGAAAAATTTGCCGACAGAAAAATGGGCGGGGAAAAGGGGGAAGGGGGACGGAATCTTTCTGTCTCTAAATCTTTCTGTCAAAATTTCCCTGTCCCGCAGAATTTCCCGGCTCCATTGGTGTTCCAGGAGTTCTGCGGTCACGCGGAAAATAGATCTCCAGGCCGCCGTGCCTCTGTGGTTCAAAATCCCTGTCTTCGTTCCATGTAATTTGCCCGCTCCGGTACGCCAGTCCCACCGCGTCAAATTGGACGGCTGCCGTTCCCTTCCGCTATACTCGCGCCATGCAAAAACTGCCGCGCAGCTTTTACGACCGCGACACCCAACTGGTCGCGCGCGAACTGCTGGGAAAATGGCTCGTCCACCAGACTGGCGGCGGCCGGCGCATCGGGAAAATTGTCGAGACGGAAGCCTATCTCGGCGCACACGACCTGGCCGCGCACTCAGCCAAAGGCCTGACCGCCCGCACGAAAACCATGTTCGGCCCGCCCGGCTACGCCTACGTCTATTTCATCTACGGCATGTATCATTGCATGAACGTGGTGACCGAGCGCGAGGATTGGCTCTCGCGGTGGCCGCGACCTCCTCCAAAACTATCTCCTTTGCGTTGAGCGCCTGAACCAAGCACCGGTTCTAAAATATTTTTGACTACGCTCGGACTTTTTGGGTACAATGGCAACAAGTCAGCCAGATGTTGGGTTTATGGAGATTCGCTTTTTTTGTCCATCTTGCGGCCGCAAGTTAAAAGCCGATGAGGACGCCGCAGGTATGCGCGTTGATTGTCCTGATTGTGGCACTGAAATCACTGTGCCTCAGCCCCAAGCACCCCTTCCTTCGCCGCAAGCTGCGCCGTCCTTTGAACCGCACAGAGACCCCGCCTTCGCCAATCCGAATACTGAGGGAAACTTGACTTGCCCCGTCTGTTGGCTTCGTTTTGACGCTGGCGACATCATGCACATTGCGGTGCATGATTCTTTGCGAGGTGATCCGCTGCTCGGAGAGGATGCTCAACAACGGTTTCTCGCAACCCGATTCAACAACGCCGGCCAGGCGTTGGACGCCATGAGCCTGCCATCTTCTGAAATCGCTTGCCCCCACTGCCGCAGAAAACTGCCGCCAAGTTTTCTCGAGATGCCGCACCACATTATTTCACTGGTGGGCGACCAGAGTGCCGGAAAATCCTACTACCTGAGCGTCTTGACGAAAGTTTTCCCGGCAACTTTGTATCGCGAATTCGGGATTGTCTTCCAAGACAGCGACCCCACGGGCAACGCCCCCATCAACGACATGCGTAAAGCCCTTTTCGGCGCCCAATCCCCGGCACAAGCGAGGCTGGCGAAAACCGTTTTCGAGGGGGCGATGTATGAGCGTCTGCCCCGACAAGGACGCATGGTCGCGCTCCCGCGTCCGTTCGTTTATACACTGGCAGCCGAGGAAAAAACGCGCGAGCGATGCGCTCTCATTTTCTACGACAACGCCGGCGAACATTTTCAGCCGGGCGTCAACATCGTGGAACAACCTGGGGCGCAACACGTCGCGAGTGCCGCCGGCATTGTTTATTTGTTCGATCCATTCAACAGCCCGGAATTCCGCCGAATTCTCCACGACACCACAGACCCGCAGCTTGAAAAGCCCATAGTTGATCAGCAGGATATAATTCTGGCTGAAATGCGCGCCCGCATCCAATTGATTCGCAATTTGCATTCGAGTGAAACCATCCAGACTCCGGTGGCTTTCGTCGTGGGAAAGTGTGATGTGTGGCTGCAATTGTTAAACGGCAAATCACTTCGCGACCCAGTGTGTGAAGGCAGACTCGACATCGCCACCATCGAAGCGAATTCCAGCGCCGTCCGCGCACTCATGTATCAACTTTGTCCGGGAGTCGTCGCCAATGCGGAAGCCTTGAGCAGCAATGTCATGTTCTTTGCGGCAAGTTCATTCGGTCACACGCCGATCAAAATCGGGCCGGGTGAATATGTTCCCGACCCGGCCAAACTTCAGCCGTCCCACGTTGAAGTCCCTCTGCTTTGGATTCTCTCACAAGTTTGTCCAGCCTTGTTTGCTGAACCTGAAATGAGCCTGCCGAAAGGCGCTCCCTGAAGTTCGGATACGCCGCCCACATCACAACATGCCACAGCAACTCATCTACACCAGCGCGCCACGCGGAATAGTTGCCGGGCGGTCGGGGCATTGTACGGTTGCGCGTAGCGCGCTGATGCGCGAGGCGCTCATGCTTCAGTTGGAAAAGTTTTGTTACTATCAGCACCTTTCGTTGTCTGGCGGCCAGGAACGCCCGATTTATTCCTGTCGCATCGTGGACATTCGCGGAACTCGTTTCCACGTGTTAAGCCGGATCCAGGACGCAGGCCTGGATTTCACCGGACGGACGAATTTCATCGCGCATCACTTGGTTTTCACGCCCGAGGAAATCCGGCAATTCCCCACGCCGCCTGTGATTCTGCGCCACTGGCCGGGTTGGGTAAAGTCGTGGCCAAAAGAACCGCAGATGCTGGAAAATGAAGCTTGGGATGACCTCACGGCCCTCGCTGGCAGATCAAATGTGCCGGCGCAAACCTGGCAACGGATCACTGGTGACGCCGTGAATGGTTTCGGTTTGCTCGAAGCACGAGCGGGTGCTTCGTTCCGCGTGGACGATCAGGCTGACGAAACAATTTTGGAACTCATCGCGGAAAGTTTGGAGCTTTTGGAGGTTCGAGATTCACGTCGGGACTTCCGCGCAGCCGCATGGAACTATACATTTACCACCTCAATGCAAGAGCAAGATAACCCGGCTGATTTTCGCTGGCGTTGCATTCACTCCGACAATCCGGCGGCAAGTCGCTTTTCCACCCCTGATTGTCGAGCGCTTTCTGCCATACGCGCAACAAAGTGGACAGGTGAGGAAACTGCTTTTGCGCGCACAGGGCGACAACCGCCCAAATTTGTCAAACTCATCTCGGACAAATACGATATTCAAGAGGGCACCGCCGTGAGGCTTGAAGTCACCACCGATGGAGTTCCCACACCGACAATTCGCTGGTTTGAAATTGAACGCAATGAACCAAAAGAACTGGCTGGGAAAAGTGGCACAATTCAAAATCTGAATCCCGAAGGCCGATCCAAACGCTACCAAGTTCAAGCGTTTAACACCTCAGGCAGCGTGGAGAGTAACGTCGTGGGAATTTCCATCAGAGCCCCACTGAAAGTGCCCGCCCTGCAACAGCGGACACCTTCCGGTATGAGACCAAAATCTGTCGTTACTATTGACGAGGATCCATACGAAGCGCTAAATCAGAAATATGAAAATGCGAAACAAGTACGCAAATTTCCTGCTCTGCTACTCTTAGCCACGATTGTCCTGCTGATGGCACTCGGAGCGTTGGTGTTTTTCAAGGTCTTGTATAAGAAACCCTCTCAAGTAGTAAGACAGGCATCAACAATAGATAATGCGCATTCAAAAACGACAACTCCAGATCAAGCACCGCCAGGTCAGCCACAAATCCCTCCCCCCATTAAAGAAGATTTCGTCCAACTACCACCACCATGGAATAAAAGGTCTATTGGAGTAGACGACGCCAAAACATCTGTAATTTTTGATATGGAAAAAGTAGCGTTTGTCCTCAAAGGTCGCGGAACAAATATCAATGGAAAATCGGACAGTTTTTTCTTTGTTGATCAAAGCGTTTCAAATGATGTGACGTTTTTCGCCCGACTTTCTAGTACTAATGATGAAGTGAGCAGCCGACGCGGTATAATGATGCGTAAGTCAGAAAAGCCGAGCGCCCCTTTTGTATTCATTGGTCTGTCGAACGGGCATATACTTTGGTTCCAGCGGGCGACTCAGGGAGCTTACTGTTCGCTCCCTTATGATCTCCCAATGCCCCAACTGCCAGTTTACCTAAGAATTCTACGACAAACCAATTCTTTCTCGGGAGCTTTTTCCGCAGATGGCACAACGTGGAAAAATATGGGGACAACTAATATTGCTATGCCGGACCAAAATTACCTTGTTGGCTTTGCTGTATGCTCGGGGACAAATAAGGTATCCGTTAACGCTGTGTTCGACCAAGTATCAATTCCGCCAACTAAGCAATGAAATTTAGACAAGGAAAAACTTGAAATGACCCTACTCGAAACAGAACGCCTCGGCCGGAAGATTTCTGAACTGCTTCAGAATGCGGGCAATGCCGATGTTGCGCCGAAAGTGGCAGCAGATTATGCCACTGCCTGCCATGCGGCAAATCTCCGGTTGCAACAGTGTGAGGCGATGGTCAAAGCCGGAGATCGCCCCCAAGCAATTCAACTCGCTGAAACCGCCCCCAATCTTCTGGACTTGGTGACGGCGCTGGAATTTCGTGGTTCAGATGAGTGGCGTGAGTATTGCCAGCATAATTCGCTGCCTGTCGCCGATAGAATTGATGCTCGTTCCGTCCAGACCCTTAACCAATGTTATGCCCAGGGCATCACGACGGACCATCCGCTTTATTCGGCTTTCCGTAGCGCGGTGTTGAGCCGGAATGACGATGCGGCATTGCAAACATTGCAAAGTATTGTGCGATTGAACCCGGCGGACGCCAACGCAGCGTCAGAACTGGCACGTCTTGACGCGAAAGTGTTGGCAACCAGGCTGCAGCATCTTGGCAGTTCGTTGGAGAGTGCGGAACCCAAGTTGATCGTTGCTGAGATTGAGGCCGTCGAAGCATTTGGTTTCAAAAATCCGCCTGACGGCGAAATTTGGCGCAAAGCGCAGGCGTTACGTTGCGAATTTCTACTCGAAGAAACGGCCAAGTTCCAAAGTGCTTCTAGTTGGCTTGATGCCGTCGCAATGCTGGACTTCATTCACCGGCTGCAGGCCGAATTCAAACTACAATTGCCCGCCGCCACGCTGGCGCAACTTGCCGCTATCGAATCTTGGGCGCGAGGCGAACAGGAAAAGAATAGAAAAGATGGCGAATTTCAATCCTTGCTGAGTAAATTGGATTATCAAATTCAGCAAAGCGAGGAAAAGGACACCTCGGCACGATATGTTAAACTGCCTGAACTCCGTGATGATTTTGAAGCGATGCACAAAGTATGGCGTTCGCTGACAGATTTCACCCGCCCCATACCAGAGGAAGCTGCCGCTAGTTTTCGGAAGCGTTCCGCCTTGCTCGAAGCCGAGATTGCCCGGCGAACCTCAATCCGCCGCCGCATCATTTTCGCCGCCAGTGCCATCGTTCTTTTGATTGGTGCCCTCATTGCTTGGTTGGTGGTTACTGAGATGAAATCGAGTGATGTTTCCAAACAACTTCAAGACGCGGTTGCTCAAAGACAAGTCCACACGACTGACAAGTTGTTGGAACGGGCGCGCTCCGAAAAAGTTGGCAATGCCAACGCGGTTGCTGGCGCTGAAACATTTGCTGCGAAGGAGCACACGCTGCTGTCAAATTTTGAAACATCTTTTAACAAGCTGCCGCAACAACTCACCGGCGGAGCGGCCGCATCCCGTTTGGCGGGGATCGCCGACGAACTCGCTCTGGCACACACTGCGTTGGACGCCCTCGCGCCAGACTTGAAGGCTGAAAATGAGCCGCGTTTGCAGGCGTTTGAAAAACAGTGGCAAAATTTCTTGACTGAGCAAGGTGCGTCCGTCAATGGGCTTTTTGATCAGTGGGTTTCGTCCGCCGAGCAGAAATGCGGTGAACTCGATTACCGCGCGCCTTTGGAAAAAGCCACGGCGCAAATTACCTCGCTCGCCAATCTCGTGCAGAAAATTACCGACACCGAGTCCGGTTTCACCAACCAATTGAACCTGCGTAGTGACCTATTGCAACGCGCAACCACCGTAAGGGCCAAATTTGCGGCTTATGACGGGGAACTCAAAAAACTGGATGAAGGCACCGCTGCAATCCGAAAGGCACACACGGTCAAAGAGTTTTCCGAAGGCATAAATATGGTGGCCTCGTCTGAGTTTTCTGGTACGCCTGCTGCCGCCGCTGCCTCGCTGGTTCAATCATTGAGCGCGACCGACGAGACATTCCTGCGAAACTTGCTTGGTGCGACGAATGCTGGGACTTGGGCTTTCATCGGCAAAGCCCGAACTCCCTGCCTTGTTCCTGAGGTTGTGATGCCCGGCGAACGGCAAATTTTTCAGCAGCTTAACAACGACCCCGCGGTGAGTGCAGTTCATCAACGCTACCGGCTCTCACTTGATGCGGAGGGAAAGAATTCTGTGGAATGGATTACTACCGGTGCCTTTGAACCTTCCATGGGATGGAAGAAAGTCACGGCTTGGACAGCCTCCGAATCCGCGACTTGCGCCAGTTTTGAGGAACGCGACTACGGTTATTTCAACGGGCAATACAAACTTTCTCCGACCCAGGCTTTGTATGGCGTTCAACTGCTTGACCACCCGGATGAAACAGCTTCGTTTCATTCTGTCGGACTTGAGAAAGTTTGGACGGGTGGTGATGCGTACGCAAAGCCACTGCTGGAAGTTTTGGATTCTGTCAAAGGTTCGACTGAAGGTTCGCCGCTTTTCCGGGCATATTTATTTTTGCGGTTAATGGAACTGATGAAATTGCAACCCGACGCCTGGGGACTTTCATTTTGTCCGGGCGCGCGGATGCATGAAGCCAGCATGAAACACATTGTTGGCGATCAATTTAGCAACGGAGACTGGTTTGTGCCGGCCAAGGTCGCAGCTTTGTCGCAGAAATTGGAACAATTTCTTGCCTCCACTAGACCAGTCTCTTACGTGAAACAGGCGGATGGGCTACTGGCACTAGCTCGATCGTCTTCAAAAAGCGGCCTGCAATATGTCGGGTTCGTAGGTTTGGACGGCAAACCAAATTTCGCAGACGATTCCATTGCCGGGGAGGTTTTCGGTTACAGCGCCGCCAGCAAACTGCCGGTGTTGTTGGCAAAAAAAATCGAAAATGGACATCAGCTTAGAGAATCGGCGGTCCCGTTATCACCACTATTTGCCTTTACCGCTCCGTGCCAGGATTTTCTCACCAAAGCGGGGGTGGATCCCGGTGACGTTTCGTTTCAAGGTGTCTTGCCGCCAATGTATCAACAATCGGTACAACCATGAACAACTTCACCGAACTATCCGAGGGATTCAACGCACAGTTTCTTGTGCGTTGGCGCGGAAAGCAGGAGGGCCCGTATCCTGCTGCCGTGATCGAAGCAAAATTAGCCGCAAATGACATCGGATTGCTGCACGAAACTTTTTACCAAGGCAAATGGGTCACGATTCGTGACTATGTCGCCGAGAGAGAGGCTCTTCTCCTGGCGGCACATCACGCCAGGATAGAGCAGGAAAACAGAATACGACAAGAAGCAGAGGAGTCGGCACGCCAACGCGAACAACAAAGACAAGCAGAATTGCTGGCTGAAGAACGGCGAAGAGACGCACAAATTGCATCTGAAAAATCAGGCCTGCCGACCAAGGACACCTTGCGCGAATCAACCCCGCCAAGGCAAACCAGTTCCTCAGGTTTGCAAGCTCTTGGCGCGATTGCACTGATTGCCGGCCTAGCCATAAGCGCATATTTTTTCCTGGCCTTTGATGAGTCCGTTGAAAGTGGTTATGGCCGTGTCAACAATCTTGGACTGATGGCTGACCGGCAAAATGGGATTATTATTGGTATTGGTCTTGGAATCGTCGGCACAATCATGTTAACAATCGGGTCTCGCAATAAAAACTAAAATAATTATGGCACAATTCCCAATCTCAAAAACACCGGCTGATGGCGCATTGGGCAATCCTGATTTGCTCGCGTGGTCGCAAGGCGACATCGAAAATCGTTTTGGCTTCAAAGGCGGACGTTACACCAGCGTCAATCACGCCTTCGCTTTTCTCATCGGTGCGTTGTTGTCGGGCATTCTCTATGCCTTGATGCTGTTTGTTTTTATACATTTGCCCGTGGTATCCAAAGTCGCGGCCATTTATATGCGCCCCAGCAATCAGTTCGCCGTGATTCCAGCCACGTTTTTCTTTTTCGGCGGCCTGTCCATTCTCTTTTTGAAGGGAAAGAAAATAACGTTCCAAGAGCGTGCCCTGAAGCTATCGGCCGTGCCTACCGAGCCTGAATTCATCCTGACCGAAACCACCGCCGCCACGGTTCTAGCCCGCATCCACTCAATGGTTGATCAACCGCGGCATTTTGTTTTGCTCAACCGCATTGACCGCGCCTTGTCCAACTTTAAGAACATCGGCCAGGTCAACGACGTTTCCGCAATTCTTCGGGCACAAGCGCAAAATGATGAGGACCAGGTGGCCTCCAGCTATACGGTCGTCAACGGCTTGGTTTGGGCGATTCCTGTGCTTGGGTTTATCGGCACGGTTTTGGGATTATCTCTGGCCATCGGGAGGTTCACCCAGACCTTGCAGGCCGCCGGCGACTTGACTCTGATTCGTGCTTCGCTCCAAGGCGTCACCAGCGGGCTTGCCACGGCCTTCGAGTCCACGTTGGTCGCCCTCACTTTTACGCTGATTCTGCAATTGGTGATAACGTTTCAACAAAAACGCGAGATGGCTTTTCTTGATGAGTGCAACGACTATTGCCATTCGCACATCGTCACCAAGCTCCGGTTGGCCGATCGAAAGCAACCTCCTTCCGCATCAATTGCCACTGAAACCAAGTCATGAACAGCCGGCTCAGAAGCCTCGATTCGAAGATCAGCTTCTTCGCTTTTGCTGACATCATCACCGCTGTCAGTGGTGTGCTCATTTTCGTCGCCCTGCTGCTGGCAACGGATTTAGGTCGGCCTACAAGTAGCAGTTCACCAACTGGAGATTCTGAAATTGAGCGGCGACTTCAGCAGACGCTTGCGCAGCAGGTGGAAGTGGATGCGCAAAACCACCGGTTGCAAGAATTGCTGGCGATGGCGGACACCGCACCCGACCCGGAAAAGCTAAATGCCGACATTGCCCGGCTCCGTTCCCAACTGGCCGAGGAACAAAAAAGGCAGGCGGCAGTTGCCGACCAAATGGCAGAGAGTCAGGCGTCCATCGCTGCCCGCGACAAAGTCCTTGGACTTACCGCTTTGAAGGCCACCGTCCAACATGCGAAAGAAGAAGCGGAAACTATTGCGCGGCAAGATGCGAAAGCTCGAAGCGTAATGGCAACCTTGGATCAACAGGTTGCGCAACAGCAATCCAAACTCCTGAAACTTCGCCAGCGCGATGGACAACTTTGGCTCATTCCCGATAAAAGCTCCACGACCAAAGAGCCGATATTGGTTACTGTGTCCGGTTCTGGAGTGGCAATCGAGCATTTTGATCATCCTGAGCAGCGGAAGCAGTTGGGAACATTTGACGCGGATACTGCGTTTAAATCATATCTTGGCCATGCAAAATCGCTTGATCAATATGTGGTGTTTCTAGTCCGTCCGTCTGGCATCGAAACTTTTCGAGACTTGGTCAAATCAGCCCGTGATTCGGGATTTGACGTTGGATTTGACGCCTTGGAAGAAGATCGGCAGACCCACTTTTCCACACCACCGGCGATTGACGAACCCACGCCGCCCACGCCTGCCAACGCTCCTGCTCAAAATCCTTCTGTTTCAAACACCAACCCAGGACTTCCGGCAAATGCGGCAAGTGCTGCTACACCCTCGAAGCCAGCCAAACCACAAGCTGCCGCCGCTGCCAGTTTACCTGCGACGCCAAAAGATAAAAGTTGGTGGCAGAAATTCCTGGAATGGGTCGGACTTGGATAAAATGAACCTGCGCCGAAAAACTCCATCCGACAGCCTCTATTTGTTGCTCGATACACTGTGCAACGCTTTTGGTGGAATCATTCTGTTGGCGGTGCTCGTGGTATTGCTCACGAGCAAGGAAAAGAGTCAGTCCACCTCATCCGCTGATTCACAAGAAATGCTCCAGCGTCGTCTTGCCCTTGCCGAAACCAATCTGCAGCAGGCCATTCAACTTGCCGTCTCGCTCAAATCAAAGGCGGTTGATGATCGCTGGAAGCAGCAATTAACCCTTGTCGCAACGAGAAAAGACCTTCTGGCGGCGATACAACAAGCGCGTGAGACAGTTGACCGGAACAGCAAGGACCTCGATTCCGCCAGTGCTGCCGATCCCGCTGAACGACTGAAGTTCCTCAATGTTGAACTCGCAACCGCGCAGGCCCACGAATTGGAAGTCAAGAATAGCCTTGCCGCCGCGGAAGAAAACATTAAACGACTAAAGCAACGCTTGACCGATATGGAAGCTCAAGTGGCGGCCAAGCTTGACGAATTGCAAAAGCTGCTGCGCCTGCCAAAGGAACACGAAACCGGGAAGCGAGTTGTTTGGCTCATTGCCCGCTATGGCCGTATTTATCCATGCCGTAACGCTGACTTGAGCCGCAACGAAACCGACATCAGTTGGACGACGGGCCTTGACGATGAAATTGCGGAACCAATTCCCGGGCGGGGCATAGATCCGGTTCACTATCCCAGCCAGATGAGCAATTATTTTGGGCTCCAAGCTGACGAGGACGTTTATTTCGCGTTCAATGTCTTCGAGGATTCGTTTCCTGCCTTCATTCAGGCAAAAGAGCTAGCCGTTAAGAATGGACTTTCCTATGGATTGGATCTCCAACGCATTGCCGACGGCCCAACTAGTTTCACTCATGGCCACGGCTACAAGCCAAAACCTCAATGATTACCATAACCTATTAATCAAACTATGGCTCAAATTAAAGTGTTCTGCTTGCATTGTGGCCAGCAAATCCAGTCTGAGGAGAGCTGTCGTGGGACACAAATCACTTGCCCATCGTGCCACCAATTATTTGTTGTGCCGCAAGCTAAAAAAGCCGCGCCCCAGCCACAGCAGGCGGCCGGCAGCATGCTCGCACCACCTGCGCCTGCAACCACACCGCCACCTTCACCGGCGGTGGACGCATCTTCAGCAGCATCACAGGCACCCGAAAAAAACCTCCGCGCAACGCAAAATTACCTGACAGAAGCCAAAGCATGGGATGGGGAAGACATTCCTGAAGGTTGGCAAAGCGGATCGGGCCGACCAACGCCACCTGCAATACCTCCCGCAACGCCTCCGCCCACAGCCGCAGCATCTGAGCCCTCAACCGCGCCGTCACTCACAATCAGTCCGTCACCAGAATCCGTGCCAGTCGCTGCATATTCACCAGAACTACCACCTCCAAAAAAAAAGCGCCGCGTCAAGCCAAATTACCTTGCAGAAGCAAAGGAATGGGATGGGGAGGACGTACCTGAAGGATGGCAATGCAAACCAAGCCGGCCAAGCGACACCGGCACCCCCATTCTCTGGAACCCATACGCCGCGTCAAGCTGGAGCCTTCTTTTCTCTCCCGCCTTTGGTGCTTTTCTCCATGCGAAAAACGCGGATTTCTTGAACCGTGCAAAAGAGGCTCGAACCAACATGATTTGGTTCTATGTTTCCGTCATTTATGTTTTATGTGCGTTGTTTGCTGGCCTGTTTCTAAACATTCCACGCTTTCCTTTTCCTCTGGCCAGTGGGGTTCTTCTTCTATCGTGGTATTTTCATGTTGGAGCAAATCAGGAGAAGTTCGTGAAACAATCTTTGAACAACAAGTATCAAAGGAGGTCGTTGGTGAAACCAATATCAACCATGATGGTTTGCTGGGGCATCGTGATCGCGGCTTTTATTTTCGCTTTGCCAGAACACCAATTCACGCAAGCTGATCTTCAAATTCAAATCAGAAACGATATTCAGAGATCTCTCCTCAAAAATCCAGAAACAATGGGCACACATATACAAAGTTTTACTTTAACGAAGGTAAGCGGCAGCATTTACAATGGCCTATTAATAGCCAGAACCGGCGCTAGGACCGAAGCGGCACGAGTTGAGGTGACAGCTCAAGGCCACAGCTTTCAATGGAAAATTTATCCCACGTCGCAAACAGACAGCGGAACAAGTTCGAGACTTTCACCTCAAATGAATGTGCGCAAAGTCGGAAATCAATACTCCCAAAAGAATGTTCCCTCGAATCTCCAAGACCTCAGCCAATCTCCTTCACCAAACCATTTGAATCCATTGGCGACGGTTCTTTGGATTGCGATAGCTTTGGGCCTTCTTTCCTACGGCACCTCCCAAAAGGACCTCCCGGCCTTCATAGGCGGAGTGCTTGTCATTTTCATCGTCTTCGCCGCTCCAACTTGGATTTGGGTTTCAATTTGGTCATTGGCCGTGATTGCCATCGTGTGGCTGGTACCAAGACAAAGCTCCTAAACACTTATGCGCATAAAATGCTCCTGCATTCATTGTCAAACCCACTTGGACTTTGACTCGGCGGACGCTGGCAAATCAGTGGCTTGCCCAAACTGCAAGCGGGTGACGACACTTTTCGTGCCCTCAGCAAATGTGGCATCAAAACCACATGAATATCTTATCCGGTGGCGTGGACGTCAGGATGGTCCGATGCCACTTCATGAAATTGAAACCCTTTTGAACGCCGGGAAAATCGGTTTGCTAACCGAAGTAGCTTATGGCTCTGGGTGGGTCACCCTGAGGGAATTTTTGAAAGAGGTAGAACAAACCGCGGATCCTGTCATCGAATCTGCTACAAACGACATTTGCCCTTTACCCGTTGAACCGCTTTCGGATCAATCCAATAAAATGTTGTCACACGGCCTCGCACAATCTAACCGAAAAAGGGCTGTTTGTATTTTCCTGGCTCTGGGTCTCGCTTGTTTCGTTTTTGCCGGAATCGTTGCGTTTAAGTATGAAGCCAACAGATCTAAATCGAGTTTGAGAGCGTTAAAACCAATATTTGGAGGCAATGCTTCTGGTCAGTCTGCCCCCCTGCCCAACCATCCTAACTTGACGCCAAATTTACCCATAACCACCACTAACATACCTGGCGTTCAGACTAATTTGGTCCAATTCACAAATTTGCAACCGACTAATATTTCTTTCGTAGGGCCAAATCTAGGAGCACTTGGATCAAATCAGGCATTTCCAATTCAGGCGCTAGTCGGCAGCGATATGACTGCGGTCAGTTCGAGTCAATTTATTGGTACGCCAACTACGAATGTTTTATTGGTGGACACAAGGCCGCTTGCACAGCCGCCAAAAGAACCGCCTTTGCCTGAAAATGAAATCAGAACATTTAGCCTCAGCAATCATAAGTTCATTCGCGGAAGAATTATTCATGTTAGTGATGATGGTTTAGTGTTCTCAGATAGTGCTGGCAATTTTACTTTAAGAATGCCATGGGATAATTTTGATGCCGCGGCACTAGAGCGAGAACCAAAAGTCATTTCCTTCAAGGCTGCAAAAGAAGCAAAGCGACAGGCCCAAGAAAGCGCACGAATCGAAGCAGAGCGGGCCGCCGCCGAGGCAAAGGCCAAAGAAGAGGAACGCATCGCCCAGTTAGCGGCACAACGTGCCCGTCAAGACGCACTGATAGCCAATTCAATTGCCACCTATGGGTCAAAGGTGGTTAAACGTGGATATTTGCAGGCATGGGGCACCCAGGTTTCCATTGGGGAAATCTTCGATGTAGTCGCGCCGAGTGCGTCATGGTCCGCCAATAAGCTTTCTGATTTTGAACCTGAGCGTTACACGCATTATTTGGTTGAGGCGCGATGGACAAATAAAAATGGCGAGCGTGTGGCGATGCAATATTTAGTAACCGCTGACGGCTCTGATTTCCACTTGCACGGTTGCTTTGTCTCAGGTGTTAAAATGCCTGATATG
>Ga0316217_10002533_pt1 | contig 21847 bp, 17 predicted proteins | sample 1anoAmetaG_FD_203633 | JGI IMG/M metagenome (GOLD analysis project Ga0316217, IMG submission 203633) | Freshwater microbial communities from Trout Bog Lake, Wisconsin, USA - 1anoA | ecosystem: Environmental > Aquatic > Freshwater > Lake > Hypolimnion/Profundal zone | place: USA: Wisconsin...
GTTTAGAGGCAAAGATAATGATAAGGTGTCGTTAGATATAACTACTGTAATGGTAATTTTGTTGGATTGGGCTTAATGACGTAAGTTAATAAGGGCTGAAATCAAACAGATATTTTATAATAATAAAAGTCTGTATTGAAAGGAAGCAGTCTCAACAAAAAATGCCTACAATATGTTCAGACTAATTAGGCTGAAATACCTTGATTGGTTGTGCAATTTTTTTCAAACTTCGTCACTTATTAGAGTCATAAGTGGAGTGATTACAAAGGTGTTCTTTAGAATCACAAATTTGCTTTACTATTAATAAAAACCAGGATCTTTTGCTTAATATAATTAATTAACTGTAAAGAATCTATGCTCACATTTCTACGTTGGTAGTGTTTCCAGCCAAATCAACTTCACTGGGTTAGGCTTTGTTGTTGGACCATAAGAAGAGGTAAAAGCCTGCACAGACAATGCAGAAAACTATGAAGAAATACTATTTTAACTATCTTTTAGGCCTACTTTTTTGGAAAACTTAAGTACTGAATATGATAACCAGCAAATTGTTCTTGTCTTTGTACCTTTAATGGGCTTCTCCAACCTTCATCTTCAAAAGTTCCTAATCCAAAGTTATAAGCTTTTGTCTATTTTCGATATGTTCGCCCTTACCTTTGTTTTTGCGCTTTTACTTGAGTGACATCTCTGCGATTCTTTTCTCTTCGATATTATCTTTACCAAAAACGTAGATATGGGGATAGGATTTGAATTTCTATTTTAGCTTTTAGATGAGTTAGCTGAAGTTGAGTTGCCGGGAAAAGAAGACACTACGTTATGATAAATTTACACAGGCCATTCTTCAGGCACAGTAGTGCTATCCTTAGAATTTAAGATGTAGTAAATAGGCACCAAATCAGGGTTCTTTTGACAAATTTTGTCAATCTATTTACGCACTAACTCTTCCTTTAGATTTTACTATTAATTCATCAGATCTAGTTATTATAAATCAATTTGGAGTCAGAAAAAACAGAAAATTAAAGATGAGATTTAAAGAGAAGAAAGAAAGCATAAAAAATCGAAAAGAATAAATAAATTTTCATATGACAGTCAAACGTGTTTGATTTTATAGGAAAAGATTTAAATGTTATCCCTGATCGTCAATAGTTACTCTATTTTGATTATTATCTTTAATATGATTTACCTCTACTTTTTATCCCCTATTTTTAACTTGCTTTCATTGAATTTCTATGACATATAATCCTGATTTATTTTATTTATTTGTTTATAATTTCAACATCTTATAAAATTATTTAGTCTAATCATTATTAATCTCGAGAAATCGCTTCACTTAACTGTTGATACGATAATATCTTGCCCTTTCCACATAGTCTCCTGTAAATCATATACACATCTCTGTTTCTAAAATAAGTAGCTTTCTACAAATTGATAAATCGCACCAAATCTTACTCAGCAATTGTTTCGCTCTTGCTATCGAACTGCACTTTTCTCTTCATTCCTCCTTGCTAGAGGACAGGCTTACTCCATTTATTCAAAATAGCTGTTTTCCAATGTTTGTCACTCTTCAAAAAAGCCTAAACCAGTTTTTACAACCCGCTGTTGAAATCCATCGCATCCCATTTGAAAAAAGGATTATGTTACTCTACGCTTGACTAGAAGTTCTCCCTTAATTCTTCAAGAGTGAGTGTCCTCTTTTTTGAAGCTAGTTTCTACTTTACGAGATCCCACTTACCCTTTTAATTACAGAAGGTAAACCAAATTTTCAGGTTTCTAAACATTTCGTCCAACTTGATCTGTTAAACCAAAGCTTCCACAAACTAGCCAAGATGTTGTTTTGCTCTCTATGCTGATACTACATACAGATCTTTTTAATTTGGCCTCACCTTGTAAGTGTTTACTGACTCTTTGAATTTGGGTTTCACTTCATTTGTGGATTTCTGTCTCTTGATTCTCCCCAGAGGCTACTCTTTCATCTCTATGGGCTACGCCGTGATACTTTAGAATGCTAAAATTGGTTCCCTAATTATACTTGATTTTCTAGACCTCCCGTCTACGAAAACAGCCTATTTCGCTAACTTTACCTCAGCTGATGGATTGTTCTGCCATTGAAAAGGAGTAAACTTTATGTTCAGCTTTTTCTTTTACTACTCAGCTTTCAGGATTCTCTCATTCAAAAATTTAATCTTCTAATCGAGATTATCATTATTCGTATCTTTATGGGCTGAGTATTTAGTTTCCTTGTTCGCCGAAGCATAGTTTCTCTTATTACAAATCTGGCTCTGCCTATACTAAGGCATTTAGCTGTGGTTTTTGTTGCCCCATTTCTTGCTTTAGTAGTCTTCAGCTCTAGCCCTTTAATGCATCTTCGTGTCTTACATAGATAACGTATGATGGTGATTCTAGGTGCTCTATATTGGAGCCACTTTGCAGGTTTAAAGATAGTCTTTCTGTGTGGAGTGTTTTTTCATAATGGCCTGTATCCTTTCGTCAATGGATTTTATGTTTTCCTCTTTGGTAATTAAAGTAAAAGATGTCTCCTTATGGCTTTTTATGAAGCTAGTGCTGTTTTGTTTGAAGGTTTGGGCTATGGAAAGCTACTTATTAGGCTGCTTGCTGGAAAAAGAATAGTTATTTTAGTCTTGGTAGGTAGTTGTTTCCTTTTTAGCTGTGGGATAGCCAGGAGTAGGAAAATGAGTGCGAAGTTTGTGGCTAGCAATCATTTATTACTAATTTTATTAACGATAAAAATTACTTTATGATTATAAACCAACCCTTTAGTGCAAATAAACAATTTTACTGTGTCCTAAGTATTCTTTAAAATTAATTGGATGATATTTCATGTTTCATTTTCCTCAATTCCACCTTATTGCTAAGTTTCAAGGATGAGCTCATGTAATAGAAAGTTTTCTATATTTTCAGAGAACAGTAGCAAAAGAGGATTTAGGCTTGAAAAAGATTGCTAAGACTTTTTCTTTTTGGTGATTAACTCACAGTTGGTTCAAATTACTTAGTTAACTTGCTTATAATAATAGAAAACAGAGATTTATTTTAGAAGAATGTTAATCGACAGAGAACATTACCTTTAACTACTAAAAAAGAGTGAAATCTTGACTGACTAGAATTTGGTGCTTAGGAGGGAAAACGAGATACTTTCTCGTTAATTGTAAAACCAGAAATTCGTCAACTATGAACTCATAACCAAATTCAGATAAATGGAGGAGTATAGCGCCTTAATGAATGAGAGAGTAATGAATCAGAATGACTGTTTGCATCATGATTTGAAAGGACATACAACTGTCTTGCACCAAAAGCAATAAAAGTTCCTTGAATAGAAGTTTAAGGAATTGGAAACTTCTTCCTTTCAAAAATATAAGTTACTGGAAATAAGAAACACAGCAAAACGTATTGAAAACCATGAGTTGCTTTAGTTTTGTTAGAAAGTAAGGAAGCTGTATAAAGGCATGAACAAAAACGAAAAATAACCATCCTTTAAGGACATTTTGAAATGGATCAAATAGAGCAAACAGAAAAAGTAGCAAGAAGGGACTGAGAGTGGCAAAAAGTAGAACTAGACTAAGTCCTCTTGGAAGAATACCTCTGCAAAGTGATTTTTATTCTGCTTTGAAATTTAGAGCATTTAGTTGTTTATAATTGGGTGTAGTTTTAATCGCCACAAAAACCAAAAACTATCAGATTTTGCTAAAATTTCTTATCTCCTACCACTTTTGCATTAAAATTCCCACTGTCTCATTCACATCTCTATTCTTTTGAACTACCTTTTGCAGTTCCTCAATTTTAGTCTCATTCAAAGTTTCTTTTAAGTCCAAGATCTCTGAAAGATATTACTTTCTCTCCCTCAAATGGACAATTTCAGTTTCAAGATCGTTGAGATCACAGTTTGAGTTAAGGTCGTTATTCACTATCTTTTAGTATTGATCTTGAATTTTCCTGAACTAGTTTCTACAGTTAGATAGAACTGTATCCTGTCTATCATTCTCATTGACGAGTTTATTGATAGATTGGTTGAACTCTTCCCTTTTAGTCTTCAACTTCAACAAGTCCCTCTATTGATGCTAAACTTCCTGTCTCAACACCTTTTCGGAATCTTACGATCTAGCAAGCTTTTTCTTTACTTCTTCAAGTCCTTTTTCTAGCCTTTTGGTCTGCATTTCGCCTTTTTGGATGTCAGCTGATTATCTCTTTCGATTTTGTATCTATTGGTTTATTCTGATTTCATTCAAAGCTTTGATCTCCTTGAGAATAGTTTTCAAAGATTCGTATTCCTCCATATAGCTCTTTCTTTCCAGGATTTCCCTCTCTTTCTCTTTTTCAGCCAATTTGATAGACTCGTTGATTTGCATGAGCTAAAACTAAGAGCAAGCCATATCCTTCGAAACCTTTGTCATCTTTTATCGAATGCAGGCTTGATCCTCTTTGGCTCGTTGATACTCTTGACTGTTTTCAATTTATATTTTGATTTTTTACTGGGTTAAGGTAAATGTACAATTTTCTTTTTGGTGGCTTCTATTTGCTTGATTTTTTATAAAAGCAGCTGCTATTCGATTTCCTCATCATTCTTTATTTTGTTTAGCTCACAGCTGTTGTGGAACTTCTCTTTTTCAGTCTATTGTAGCAGAAGTTCTTGCTGTTGGATAAGCTAATCGTTTTTGATAGTTTAACTGTCCTTCTATGTCAGAATGGTTTTGAGTTTAGCTTGATACTCATTTATCTTCTCCCTCAACTTGAATTGCTTGGCTTTAGCTGTGCTTTCAGCCTAAGATTTGAGTCCCTTCAAATCTTCTATCTTTTTTTATAGAAAATTCATCTTTTTGATCAAGCCGTTCTGTTGGTCACCAAGTTTGATGTTTTAGTACTAAGTTTTCTGAATTATGAGTGGATTACATTCATATTGGTGTCAACTTCTTTCTTCATAGATTGATATTTTTGATTGGAGTCTACGATGTTTTTTACTAAGGGTTCATTGGTCCGATTGATTACGCCCCATAAACTGTTGCCTTCACTTTGCTGCTGCTTTTATTTTAGCAATTTTATCTCCATCGTCATAAAATGGATCTGTTTCAAGAGATTTTCTATATACTAATCTTAGATGTTGAGATTGGGGTTGAGTCCAAAGGCAAAAGCCCCGTTATTTTCCTTAGATATGCCATCTGGGTAATATTGGGTATACGTTTGTTGGCCCATGAGGCGTTGGGGAGTGTGCTCTGAGAAGTGTTTTTTTTCATAATCGAATGGAAATTAGTAATATCGAGATATTTCAAATATTTTTTAAAGTGCAATGGTAAAAAAAACATTGAAAGAAGTCAAGGAAGAGTTCAAGGAATTGGGCTTCGACTCTTCTGTCGTCGAAATTGCCTATCGCAATGTAGATGGCAACAACGATAGGATTATGGATTAGATCTTCAGATTACAGTCCGAATCTTCAGCCTTCCCCACTGTACCTGTCTTTCCAACTAGAAACCTGCCAATCCACAAGACGAAGACGCCATGCTCAGCAAAGCAATCGAGCTCTCAATGAATTAGGCCAAAGATAAAAAGATCAGCCTTTAACCGCTCAACCCTGAACAAAGATTGCGCAAATCAGGCGTACCTGTCGGCTTGAAAAACATTGGAAACAGTACACATTTGATGACTCAGCGTGCTACTTCAACTCACTACTCCAGACCTACTTTCAAAACACTTAACTGGTCAAGTCTATCATTAACTACTAAATACCCAAGAAATATCTTAAAGTCAAAGACGAGGATATACAGAAATATATACAAGAGGACTTTTAGTTCAAGAGAAAACTGATGAGTTGTAGACTAGTGTAACATTTGAAGTCCCTCTTTTGCTCCATGATCTCTTCCGACCGGAAATATTTGGATCCAACTTTAGTACTTTCATCACTTGTTGATGACTACGGCAACTAGCTCTCGATTGGAGACCAAAAGGATATCGGAGAATTCAACTTAGTCTTTTTGAGCAGAATCGAAGACGGCTTTTAGGAGTGCAGAAATGAGAAGAAGATGGAGATTTAAGCGAAATAGCCTCACATAGATAAGATCAATACTTTCGGCTCAGAGGAGAGCTCACTCCTACGCAGATCTAGCATCAGGATCAGAGAATAATCAGTAATCGCCCAGCAGTTCATCGGCAAAATCGAAAACGTCTTCATAAACGAAAAGGAAGGAGTAATTTTTTATTTATCAAGATCAACAAAACTGAAGATTAGCTGTTTAGTTTGCTTATGGTCAACGTCAAAAACAGAGAGCTTTATAAGGCATGTGAAGAAATCACAATTTCCCACATTGACGACTATCGCAATGATAAGGGAGAAGTTATTGGGGTTGAAAAGCATTGTTGGATCAAGTAAGCGCCTAAAACTTTGTTTTTCCAAATAGATAGAGTCATCTATGACAAAGTTGCTCAAAATCTGAAAAAGATTAATGATACCTTTGACTTCCCCACTACTTTTTACATTGATCCCTTCTTGCAAAAGAACAAAGAGAGAGCCTTGCAAATCCAAAAGACAGTCAAAAGTCTAAGAAGAGAAAAGTAAAAATACTTGAATGCTCTTGAATACATCTAAAAGTACGGTTAGAAGGAATTCAATCTTTTAGAAATGCTTAAATCAACAGAATAGTTCTTCAATTCTCAAAGCAAGCAAATGTAAGTCTAACAAGAACTGGACAATCCCATATTCATTCCTGGTCTGGCGAAAGCCATTAGACCTGAGTTTATTGACTTGATTTAGAAATACAGGGAAAATATCGGTGCAAGAGTCAGCAAATATAAGGCGAAGATTGAAGAAATTGATCAAAGCATCGAAAAATGTTACAGAGAGATCTATAGCACTCCATACTATTTGTACTCATTGCTCATCCACGAAGGAGGAGCAGACAGTGGCCACTATTACAGTTATACCTATGACCACCAAGCTCAAAAGTGGAGAAAGTACAATGACATAAATATCACCTAAGAAGTAGAATAACAGGTACTCAAGTAGGCTAAAGGAATCAATGTCACAAGTGCTTACTATTTGGTCTATGCTCAAAAATAGGTGCTAATTCCTTCCCAACTCTAAGGCCCCAAATTAAGCTACAAACTCTCGAATGAAGAAAACTATGGCCTGGACTACTATTCAAGTTTTTTGAGACAAGACCAGAAGCAAATTGTGAATGCCGACAATAACAATCTGTACTATTAAATCGAGCAACACAAAATGAACTCTTTTGCGACTAGAGTGGTTGATGTCTATGCCAAGAAGTTTTAGACTTTTAACGAAATTTTCAGAAAAAGCAAAGTTGACAAAAAGAAGAACACTCCTCCTTTACTTACTAGTCTGCCCATTTTCGTCAAAAGTATAGATGACTAATAGTACAAAAATGTCATCATCGAACAAGCCATTTCTGAGTACGGCCCCAAAGAACATAACATTGTTTTTGATGACCTATTAAAGAAAAAACTAAACAACTTCAATGATTTCAAAAAGCCTAAGAAGTTTAACTCTAATTAAAAATGGGTGAACAATTTCATCAGTAGCTATTATTGTGCCATAGCTGCCAAAAGGCTCTTCGAATCAATGTAACGAGAAGAGTATAGCTCAATCTTTGTCTTGCTTAAGTTTTTGCTAAAAACTGACCCTCAAGACTACTTTAATTGGCTTGCAAGAATCATACTAAAGACTTTTGTTGTGAAATTCTTGGATAGTGCTGAGAAACAAATCAAATCCCAACCTGAACCAGGTCTTTAGAAGCTAAAAATGGTTGTAGTTATACTCAATAACTTCATCAACAAGGAAGAAGAACGCATGCTACACTGCAATAGTATCTTTTGGATCAATGAAATCCTTATTTAGAACCAATTCCTCAAAGCCCCCATCGAATAAATCCTTTAATTCTTAGACGGCAAAAAGTACCAAGACTAATACAAACAACTCTAATTGCGAAACTAAGTACTTTTGTATCTACTTCTAGGAAGAAATAGGTGAAATCATGAAAAGCGTAGACGTAAATGACGCCCTTTGGAATGCAAGTCGACAGGAAAACACCATCATTGACACCATGTTGGAAGGCAGAGAAAAAGTCAAAGGCAAATTCTAGGCCTGCAATAAACTTTATGTCGAAATGAAAAAGAATAACGTCCCCTTGAACAAGTCGGAAAGAGACAAGTTCCTAAAATTATGATTCGTTATCATATTAACTGCTTATTTATAGAAAATGAAGCAAACCATAGAACTCTAAGGCAACCGAAAGGCAACCATCGAAATACCTTACAATAAACTCACTGCTCAGTCCACTCAATACAAACAGAATAACCAATCATCAGAATGCTGTGAATCCAAAATCATCTTGCTTGGATGTGGACAAGGTAAGAGTAAGCAAAGCAACATATCAATGGCTGCATTAGCCTAGCTTTAGGAAGCATATGATCGCGACGTAAATGACCTAAATGCCAAAATAAGGAAGTTAGAGTTATAAAGGGATGAAGCCAAAGCGCTCTCCACTAGCTCAATTTAGAAAATTAAAAAAGAGTTTGGCAATAAGCTAGAAGAGAGCAAAGAAACAGTAGAGTTGCTGAGAGCATAATGCCGTAAAAAGGACAGACAAATAGCCGATCTTCTCAACTAAAAGGAAATCATCGTTAGAAACAAAATAAGTGAGTTTAGGCAAAATTAGTACGTCTAGAAAATACGTGAGATGCAGAGCATTATAAAGCTAAGAGACACTGAAATACAGTAATACCTATCTAAGGTCGAATTGCTACAAATTCAAAAGATCAAGTCATAATAACAAAGGGTGGAGGAACAAATCAAATGGGAGCGTTAGCTGAACACACTCAGATCACAACTGCATTCGCTTTAGAGTGAATACTCCAAAGAAAAGATGACCAACTCTTATGCGCTTAAAACAAGAGATTAAGACAATACGCGAGCTTTTAATGAGTTGAGGGCACTTCTTTAGAGTTCTAATGTAAGAAACAAAGACTTGAATGTAGAATTTTAGAAGTTAAGGACATAAAATGTGAAAACTGGGTATTAGAAATAGTAGTTGATGCAGAAAGTATTGAAGTTATAGCATTAAGTCACTGATTTAACTGAGAAAAATAAGAATTTAAGGCTTTAAAGTGAAATTTTTACTGAAAAACTGACAAAATCAGATCAAGCCTTGTATTACATCGATAGCCAAAAAGGACAGCTGTTACTATAAATTGAGAGTAAGTATGCCTAAATATAAAAATTGAAGAATTAGCTGAATACCAGAGAAAAAGTGTACTAAGTGAAGATTTAAAGGGTCATTGATGGTCAGGCCTAGATTTAACAAATGCGGACTGTAGTTTTTTAGCTGTAGCAGCAGCTGAAACTGTTGTAAAATGACAAGGCCATCTTGGCTGAAGAGATCAAGAGAAAGGAGATTCTCATCAGAGAGCACCAGCAAACAGTGACCAAATACGCTGAGGAAATCGCTTCCTTAAAGTCTTACATTTAGAAGAGAGAGGGCTCTTTCAAGTGGGTTGTTGAAAGATAAATAGAAAAGGACATAGTAGTGGCCTAGAACAAACCCCAAATCTACAAAGTGTCTCAAATCAACGAATTTACAAGAGAGATAAACAACGAGCAAAGAAGCACATTTTAAAAAGTATCCAACACCATTCAATACAACAATGTGGCTGAGCAAATCATTCTTGGTGGATTCATCCCAAAAAAATGATTGATCTTCATAATCCTCAAAAAAATACTGCACTAAATAATTGCTTAGCATAATCAATGGTTCACTATGTTTCTTGTTTTTGGGCAAGGTGTCTAGCAAGTTCTTCGTATTTGGAGTTATCCATTTTTCGATATTTTTCGGCAAGGATGTATAAATCGAGTGCTCCTGTGCTGTCTCCAGTGACGATTGCTGACCCATCATTGTTCCAACAGCATTTGTTCAAAGCATTCCTTCCAACTTTTTCATGGGCGATTGGCAACTACAGATCTCTGGTGAGGTCGAAGATGTCAATACAACCTTCGTTATTGACAGTTGAGAAGAGACTGGGGTTGGTTGGATGCCAAGCTATGTCATAAACGTAATCATCAGAAAACTAGAAGGTTCTTAAAGAATCTTTACTCTCAGGGTTCCATAACTTCACAGTCCAGTCATAGGAACTGGTAAGAACCAAGTTATTCAAGTAGTCAAATTCTGAAGGATTATTGATGGCAAGTCCACTAACAGGTCCGTTATGTTCATCAAAGAGTAACATCTTTTCATTTCCTTTATTGTGTAAAGATCCTTTGTACAACACACCATTCAAAGAGCCAATGTAATAGTTGTTTGCATCACCTATTGGGAAACTGGAACAAGAAATGTTGATTTAGTGTTGCTCTTCTTTGGTGGTCTTCTAAAGGATTGATGAGGTTCTTGAAGCCATGGAATCTTAGGGACGTACAGATGAACGATTCAACCCAGCACTGTTGGAAGCCTTTGTCGGCTGCCTTGCTGAACGCACAGCACTTAGCTTACTCATTTTGGTTGGTTTGTTGAATTGCTTGATGTCCCACATACAAAGCATGCCATCGTTTGAAAAAGAGACAATATTGTTAGCTATCTGTGTCCCTATTACTGAGAGTCCACAAACTGGATACTTATGGGCATCAGCAGATATCCCAGAACGTTGAACAGGCATAGATTTTGCTCTGATATCCCACATCAAAATCTGTCCATTGTAGCAACCTCCCAAAACAGTAGAGCTGGAAAAGGGATAAAAAGCTGCAGAGGTGACTGCAGATTGGCAAAAGCAATAGAACTAAGGCCTATTTTTGAGAGTAGGGTTCCAAAGCAGGACAAGTCCCACATGATCCTTGATACTCCCTTCCTCGTTTTGTGAGTAAGAGGCAAGGAAAAGCTCATTGATTTGAGGCGACCAGTCAATATCAGTAATGACCCTATTCGTGGTGTAGTTGGGATCACTAAAAGTAAGCGTATGCGCCAGGATGTTCTGGTTCGACCTTCATCAAAAGAGAAATACTTGTCTCTGTGCTTTATGCCTTCTTTTAGAAGCATCTCGATCATGTCTCCATCACCATGGTCCAACACTTTCTCCATGAATTTCGAACTCCTGTTGAAGAAGTCGCCAAAAGTGCGGGATTTGATGACTGCTGATAGCTACTCCCCAGCCAATTCTAAATGTTTGAATGCTTACCATGGACTTACTTGGCTTGCTCTTCTTTCTTTCCATCTTCTCTCTTTTTTTGCTTGTGTTCTTTAGGCAGCAGCAAATCAATGTCTTTTTCTTCCTCCTCCCGTTATTTGGTGGGTCGGCTGTCGAGAGACCTCGTCTCTAAAGCACATTGGATCTCCATATCATAGGTCTAAATGAGGGAGCCAGCGATGTGAATATGCTAACTTTTCTGAACACTATGCTATTTTTTTTATAGTCTGATTTAGCTACGCTGCGGCTCATTGAGCTCGCTTGCTGTGCCAATTTGCCTATCTTGACGTCTCTTCCTCATCCTAAATCAGGTATAGATTACTCCTCCAACTTCTTGCGATTGGCTTCAAGTTGTGCGCTCATGCCTCTGAACAGTCAGAAATATCTAATAACTAATCAACCTTATTGATATTTTGTGTAATGAAGGAAAAGAGCAAGTAAAAACATTTCCAGAAAGGATTCGTCCTCATCAACACTACCGAATGCTTGAAGCTGGACAAGAACAAGATCAACTTTTGCAAGTACCCCATCTTCGCCTCCAGTTTCAAGCAGCTCACGCTCATTGCCGAACTGATGGACTACTTTGGGGAAACTCAGAAAAGGGAATTCCACTTGCTCAAGATCAAAACAAAGGTCCATCCCTTTGTCAATAGTTAACGCTACAAGCTAGACAAAATTTTCACAGTTAAGGCGGTCTAAAACGGGGAAGAAGTGCATTAGATGGAGGTTCCCATTCGAGATGGAGAGCCTTTGACTCTTCTGATTCGCGCGAACATACCGTAACTCGAACTGTCCACCGATATCTCAGGCACTCTGGAGCTGCAAATCGATTAGTTAGTCCCTCTTATCATCCCCATTCAGTCGAGAGGTGAAGTCCCTCAAATCGTCTGCCTAAAATAGCTCTAAGACAAACGCACAGGAGCCAAGATAATAAAAATCCCCAGTAAGCAGTCAATGAAGATCCCCTTCAAAAACTGCTCAAACATAAATTTTTCCTTTTAGGTCAAGGTCATCGGAAAGGAGCTGGATAAGCCTGATGCAGATGGCGTCAAGATCAGCGTCCTTGCCAATGAGATCATCCAGTAATAGAAAAACAAACCCAAAGAGGCCAACCTGCGAGTAGACGCCAATTCCGCCTTTTTTGTGCATTTGTCGCTGGAAATGCTGAAAAAAGACAATCCGATCCGCGTGGCCCGCCGCATCCTACTGCTCCAAGTGCAAGGAACACGCCTACTCTTCCCCTTCCCCCTCTAAATCATCATCACCCTGTGATCACCTTGATATATGTCCCATAACATAGCTAATCCATAATCACACTTAGCAAACATTTAAGGCAATTATCAAAACTGGAATAGACTGTTGTAGAATCCACGAATCTCAAGCTTCAACTTGTCGCTTATCTCCTGTTTCAAGGTTTGTTTTAAGTGGTTGAGTCTTTGCTAGATTTTGGGGTGTTAGTCTTCGAATTAGATATAAGAGCTGCAGAAACTTCGACCGTCTATCATTTTCCATTACTACAGCTATTTCTAACCAGCCTATTTCAAAGTTTTGTTGGCTTCTTTGAGCTATCGCTAAAGCAAGTTTTCAACCACCTTCTGCACCTAGGCCGATGACTTGTTGATTACTTTCTTGGCCTAAGACATGCTTTTGCTTTGGAACAACTCCACAAGTTTATCAGTACCTTCCTTGACACTTCTTATTTCCTCCAAGGCTCTACTTAAGGATTGAGCTACATTTGGTAACTTTTGTGCACTTTAAGTCTTTGCAGTTACAAACGTTGCCTGCGCTATTACTCAGTTTATGAGATACATCTTTCGCAGAGTAGCTTGTGCGAAGTTAGCTCTATTTTGAGGATGGGCAGGCTGTGTAGCTAGCATTTCTGCTACTTTCCGGATTCCTTCATTCAAAATTATAAAAGATAATCAAAGGATAGCCAAAAGAGAGCCAAAGATCAACTAACATGGCTTATAAATTTACAATATTGCCCATGAAAGCTCTCAGAAAGATAACATATGTCTTTAACCAAATGAGCAAGCCTCCATCCAACTACCATCAACCGCAGAAAAAACCCATGTATTTAAACCCTCATCAAGCAAACTCATCGACAAAGCTACTTTTTAAGAAGCCTCTTTGCTTGCTTTCACCCGATTCAAGAAAGCCTTCTAAAAACTAGCAGACAACAACAAAGATCGGCAAATAAGGGTTTAGCTGAGGGGGCCACACTACTTATAAGTGAAATATCAAGAAGGAAGCATCGTTTTAAAGGCATAGAGTGACACAAGCACAATGTTTTTCACTTCCCCTGGCGACAACGCATCCAAATACTACTATGATACAGAACAAAAGAGGTTTTATAGCAACACTGACGGGCATTTGCTTGATGAGAATTTGGCGAGATAAACCCAGGAGTATATAGGAGATGTTCTTCTATTATGATTGCTATTCATATCCATAGCTTATTGGTTTATAGCTTACACTTTACTTCAGCTATCAGCAGAGTTTTAGAGCCGGAGGCAAAAAGACCTTAGAAATAAAGGATTTTGAATGTTTTTAAACAAGATATTGAAACACATGGCAATAGATCAAAAATCAAGGCCTTATCCGAGTAACTTTGCGGCTGATAGAATGCAGCTTCAAATAAGCTTTGAGTTTCTTATAGTGACGAGTGTTGAATAATACCTTCAAAAACCAATTGTTTTCTGTTGCTTATTGATTTTTGTACCATTAGAGAAGGTCCAACAGAAGGGGAAAACTCGATGATTCCACTTCCTTGATCGCTCCTATTTTTTACATATAACGCTTAGTCGATTTCTGCCCATCTTCTCCCTAGTATTCGCTTTACAGTGTCTTTATGCGTTAATATCTAAGCAGTGGTTTCAGCACAGGCAAAGAAGCCTAAGTCTTAACTCTTTTGGTTCCACTGTCGCTATAGCTCAGCCTGATGGAAGATTACTTAGTTGTGAGGTTATCCCCTTTTTTGCGTTAGGTGATTTATATTGAAACATGTTGTTTGTTGAAACTTCTGAGTAACTATAGCTTCTGTCGTATTTGTTACTTATAGTCTTTGTTTTTGAGCCGCAGTTACTTTATCTCATGCTCTAGCCTCTCAAAGTGTACCCTGTAAAAACTTTGGTAATCCTCCCATTTGTTTATGTCGTACCTAATCAAGCTCTAAACTTCCTCCTCGAACTTTTGCGATTTCTCATAGATCTTATTCTTGTATTTGCCTGACTGTTCTTTAATGCGCCGGATTTGATCCATCATTTGTCCTGATTATTTGATAAGCTCATGCTTTTTGTAAACCATAGCTTGTTTCAGGTGGAGGTCTAATTTGGCACTGAATCGGAGGTAGGTTGCTTTTATAGGGTTTTCTTCTATATCTGTGACTTCAGTCGAGTAAATCGAGTTTATTTTATTCATTTATAATTTCTATTTTTGATATCCAGTGCAGAGAAACTGACTGAAGTGAACAAATTTGAGCAGTAAAGCAATAGATTCGGATAACTAACACAAAGCTAAACTTTTTTGAGCTAGAAGGAAATGACAAATTGCAGCGATAGATGAAGAGCTCTTATCTGCCCAGATCAGCACTCTGGCAGCTCAGAGTTGCCAAGAAAGCAATATTATGACAGAACGGCTGAGTATAGAGAATAATTGTAAGAGCTGTTGATTTGAATAATTAAATTTATTTGTTGAACAAGCAAAAATGGAAGACTGCTCTCCTCTGGACGATTACGCACTAATGTCAGTGATCGGAAAAGGATCCTACGCCAAAGTTATCCTGGTACGCAAAAAAAGCAACTCCCTTCTCTACGCTATCAAGTCAATGAAAAAGAAATACATTTAGAAGAAAGGACAGGCCAAACGAATCATGATGGAAAGGGACATCCTTACCTCCATTAGTCATCCCTTTCTCATCAAGATACATGCCTCCTTCCAGGACGACAAAAAACTGTTCCTTGTTTTGGAGTATTGCCCAGGAGGTGAGCTATTTGGCCTCCTTTCCAAACGAAAGAGGCTCCTTGAAAGTGAGTAAGTATCAGCCTATCTAGAGCTCGCTTCTTTGCAGCCCAAGTGCTTTTGGCTCTCGAGTACCTTCACTCCAAAAATATTATCTACAGAGAGTAAAGATCTTATAATTAAGTCTAAAGCCCTAAAACATTCTCATTGGTGCAGATGGCTACATCAAGCTGACTGACTTTGGACTCTCCAAAAACAATATACTCACAGATTATGATACTTTTTCAGTTTGCGGTACCCCTGAGTACCTCGCTCCTGAAGTCATTAAGAAATAAGGCCACGGCAAAGCTGTTGATTGGTGGTGTTTAGGCTCTCTAATCTACGAACTGATTCATGGATTACCTCCCTTTTACTCCAAAAACAGAAGCGAACTCTTCGATAAAATTAAGCACACTGAACCATACCTTAACAAGAACTGGAGCAATGACCTCAAAGACCTTTTTGGGAAGCTTTTCGAGAAGAAGGCAGAAGTAAGACTGCAAAACGTAGCCAACATCAAGCAGCATTCTTGGTTTAGCACTATTAATTGGTAGCATTTGATCGAGAAAAAGCTGAAACCTACGTTTATCCCTTTGGTTGGGGAGGATAACGGCCTTCGTAACTTCGACCAAGAGTTCACAACCTGCTCAATAGAGTCAAATGCCTCAAGTTTCACAGATTGCAAAAAGTTTGAAGGCTTTTCGTACTAAAACAGCAAATCTCCGAACTCCCCTTAGCTGCAAAAGATGTAAGCTGAAGATATGGACTCTGATGGATAAATCGTGTTCGCAGAAGAGAAGCCAAACAACAACTTCATTATTAGGAGGTGATTTTTATACTGTTATTATAGCAAACAATCTGATTACTGATTACTGATTACTTGTCAGTATAATAACATATTACTTCATCAGGTGATAGATACTGATGCTTCAACTAAAGAAGAAGATACTGAATCTTCAGCTAAAGAATCGTATGTTTCTCTGATAGATTGTGAATAAATAGATTAAACCAAATACTATAAAGGAATCTTTCTATATTCAATCGGACTAGAATACTCGGATCATTGTGCTGAGTTCCTCATCGGCAGGTGTCAGAGAGATAGTCTTGAGCAGCTTCCAGGCCATAATGCTGCAGCTGATGTTGACTTGCTCTCCCGACAAAAATTGCTTTCCGAAAAATGTAATCCTCTTCAGTTCGTTCTTAAGCACAGTCGAGTGGTGAAAATTCTTGATTTCGTTGAACTGCTTAAAAGCAAGGTAATCATGCTAGGCATCCGTTTGATTGGAGCGAATCGGGAGATACTTCTAATACCTCTAAGTGATGTAGTCTTTGAACTTCTGTTTGACTTTGATCTCAACCAATCTTTCCTCCAATCCATAGGTCTCCAGCTCTATGAATCTAGGTAGATTATCCGATATCTCCTAGTTGGTGTAGAAACTCAATGCATATTTCGAGTTGCTGAAGCAGGCTTTCAACTGCTGAATAAGTTCAACATTATGAGGCACTTTGTATGTCCTCAGTCCATATTTAATCATGGGCTCAATGATTAAAGCAGGTAAAAAGCTATAATTCGAAAGTAATGTAGTCCAGAACTCCTAAGAACTTACAATTGTCGTCAAGTTAATCAACTCGGCTGGAATCCTATCTTTAAGCTAGCCCTTTACCACAAATCTCAGTTCTTTCGCATAATAGTTCAGAAAGTAACCTTCGTAAGTGGCCAAGAATTTGACTGTACTTTCTTTGTTGAGCAAATTTATGATTTTTTTGAACTTTTGGTTTTTGATATAAAGATAGCCTCTAAACTAATCGAATTTGTTGAAGACTAGTTCGTTCAAAGCAAGTATCTAGTTCAAAGTTTGCAGCTTTTTCCCTTTTTCCAGCTGCAGCAGTCCCAGCAAAGCCCGGGCAAGCAGGTAAAGGCACTTAATCCCTACAACTTGCTATTTGAGTGAAGACTAGCTCAGCAAAATGATTCCTGGAGCAAAGTAGCCCTCAACATCTCTATCAGCGATAATAAGGATATCAATCTTGTTGATATAGGCTTTGATCTTTTCGGTCTGCAGTTTTTTGAAGAGATCAAGGATATAGTTATGGATACGATTGATGCTTCTCATGAGTCTATGGGAAGAATCGTGCTTGCAGAAATAGCGGAGGAGGAGCTATGATTACAAAGGATTGTTGAGCGAAGTCGGCTGCAGTTCCATCATGGGGGAACAAAAAATAAACAGATGATTCAGACATGGAAGTTTTTCTTTGTAGAAGTGAGTGTTGGCTTTCTTACGATTGTAGTAGTTAGCGTTGGCACTTGACAAACTCATGGAAATAGACTGCTCAATCCCTGAGTACTCACCTGTGATACTTGAAAGATTCGATTCATTGAGTTTGTAGGATTTGCTTAGAGATATGGCTCCGAGCTAGAATAGGAAAGGATACTGATGGTATTCTGCCACTGAGCATAACCTTTAGAGAGATTTGGGAGTATTTGAGAAGACGTCGAAGGTGTCTGAATGGATTACCTAGAGTTATACCTTACACTCATTGAGACAGTTAAAGCAGGGGATGATATTCTCTATATTTTTGTATCCGTTTATGCTGTAAATGACTTGCTGTCTCAACGAATACTTCTGGTTTTCATCAACTGTAAAGTAGGTACACAACCCTTGGTTGAGAAAGGAGTAAAAGTTCTCAAAAATGACTTCTACTCTATTTTTGCCTCCTTCCTTGAGCAACTCCCTCGGCAGCACAATCTAATGATCGCTGTAGACGATCTCTGTAGCTTAAACTAGTTTTCCATTGACCTTGAGGTACTTGACCCCTCCGCCGTTGAAATTCAAGCAAACTTTTTGTTATAGGTTTTAGAGCTAGGCCAAATCGAAGTTGATGTTTACTATTCCCTGGTAAGAGTTGCCCTTGACCAGTGCTAAGATGATTCTGTAGCTCAAATCGCTGATGTGTCTGAGAACTGACAGAGATGCAGCTTTGGCTTTGAAGCGGAAAGCGTCTTCTATCAAGTTTCTACGTTATGGGTGGTTTACGGGTATGGAGTATGTTCGCTAGCGTGGCTGACGTGACTGGCATTCTCAATTTACTTCTAAATGTTTCGATCGCCACTTCCCTTGGAGTCCTCGACTTTAGCCGGAGGAGTCAACTTGATGTATTTGTAGAGTCTGAACAAGCCGTAAAAGATGGCAGCTAGACTGATTCCTCCCACTGTGTATCTGACCTATTTTTTTTACCAATACTTCATCTAAACACCTAAATTATATTATAGCTGTTCTAAACGAACTAACTCCTGGCGCATCTAGCAAACCATCGACCAACGGCATTCTTTTGAGGGTGTGTACGCATCGTTGTGCTTTTGGGTACACTGCTAGCCACAGCAGGATGGTTTGGACTGAGAGGGAATGTATGCTTTTTTTTTGGATTTTTATCATTGCCAGCTTTCTAATGTTCTCTAATTTGTTGCCACTTTACCAATAGACCATCTAAATCAATAGAAAGCTTACAATACAGTCTTTTAGTCCTCATTTTATAGAAGTCACCCACTGGATTCATTCAATACAATACACAATCAATCCATAGTCCAACTAAGAGTTAGTTATATGCAATCACCAAATAGTGCACAGTGTCCTAAACTCTGGTTTTCGGATGACTACTAAAGCCACTGCAGCTGATTTGGAGAAACTGAGAGGACGAACCATTGGGAGACTGTTGGCACAACGAAAGAAAAGAAGTATACGTAATAATAGGTTGGTACATGGAGATTGAAGTTAAGAACGATAATGCTTATTGTTTGTTAAAATAGTCATCAAATCTTTAGACATTGTGGAGATATAAGTGGATAAAAGTGGGATAACAAATTTGGGTAGGAAACGATTTAAAATCAAAATGTTCTCAGTTTGAATAACTACAATCCTGTCCAACCCTACTCTGCGATTTGCAGGCCGGAGCATAAAAAACGACCTAGAGTTTAGTCACCACCGCCCGCCCAAGACCCAATTAAATTGATGTCGCAAAGAGCACGGCCGGAAAAAGGTTGGCACTGGGGAGATAATGCGCGGGGGAGGGAATGGCGCAGGGAAATGATATATTAATTTGAAGTTATTAGTTTTTTTATTATATATTTGTTCTTTGCAATGAAGGCTTTTCTTCACAATGACTCCACCTTCTCCTAAATCTAAAATAGACTCAACAAATACCCTTTCCTCAGCAAGAACCACCTCCCCGGGTACCCCGACGCCTTCGTCTTTTTGGCGCTGGCCTCCATGCACAGTAGTTTAACTCTTATTCAGAGCACCCTGATCCCAAGCAGCACCCCCACTTCTACCACTGGTTCATCCTCATCAAGCAGTTCTCTCTCAACACCATCAACTCTTGGCTCACCAAACAGGCACCCTGCCAGGAGGACCACCTCATCAACCATCTCCTCTCCCTCGACTCACAAACGCAGTAAACCACTCAAACTGCCTCCGTCTTCACCATCCCCTCAGAAACAGACGTGAACAACACCGAAGGAGTGGTTCGGGGAGTGCAAACCTAGTTTTTACTGGATGTGTGGTAGGGGTAAAACAGGAGCGGGAGATGGGAATCAATGAAGCGCGAACTGCGCCCCCTGGGGTAAAAATGAAACTACGCAGAGTAACGGTCCAGAGAGACGTCATAGGGAGATAGACAAGATTGTCATTCCAAGGCGATACTAGGAGATGCGAGCAGGTGCTCCAGATTGTCGACAAGTGGCTGGAATACCGCAGCATCGAGGTCAAGAAGCAGAGGCACTCCAAATCCAACAAATGAGCCTTTTCCCAACCCCTCATCATTTACTATTACTCGTCATTATAGAACAAATTCTATCGAAGGTTATCTCTTAATCTGCCATACTCAGAGTTTTCAACAAAACTCAGCATCTACACAGGGGATTCGAGTTTTTTGGTTGGTGGCTGGTGCGAGGAGAGTTGGTGAGTTAGCTAATAATGCCTATGCCGTCATCTTTATCTATGCGTTTGGCTCAGAGAGATTCAACTCTTTGTTATTATAATTCATTGTAGTCCATTTACTGGCGATGAATCCAAACTTCAAACGCAAGAACCACTCCCACCAATATTCCCAATCCCTGCTATACAACCAGTAGCCTCTTTCCCACTCCCGCGCTTCATTCAACCAATCCCACCTCTAAGAAAAGAGGGGAGATACAGTCCAAAGCAAAGAGGGGAGAAATCCGCTCATGAGTACACATTAAAGTTATGATTTCAAGGGCAAATAAGTTAGTTAGGGCAGTGCCACTGGCCAGGAGAAAGAGGGGAGCAGCAATCGAAAAATATTCTTTTTGAAAATGATATAAATTCTATAGCGCTAACAATCAAATTTGCTCGCCCAGCAACGGTATTTGTTCAAATAAGAAGTCCGCATAGACAAACTCAACGCTGAAATTGAGGAAAAACTGGACTCAGCTTAGAACCAAACTGCAGAAAGCACTAAGGACTAAAATGAGCAAACTACTTACCAGAAATAGTTCAAAAAGTCAATAATACCCAGAAAGAGCTCTTTGAGGCAGCTTGGTCATAGAAAAGTGTGATACAATCAATGATTTTGTACAATTTGGATCAATATAAACTCACGCTCATGGAGACCGATCGGTCGCTCTCCGTTTTGGGAACATAGTAGTCACTTCTAGGACAGTAGTAGTCAAAATTGAGCTCCAGCTCCTCACTCAGCTGTTCCCCCAATTCCATCTCTTCCTCCTTCCTCAGCTCCATCTCCTAGCTGACTTTGATACTCTTTTCTTTCCAACCCAGTTTCCCATCGATGTTGCCAACCAAGATGTTCTCACTTTGCGCGCGCTAGTAGTTCACCCCTGCGAGATGCTGCAGGTCGAAGGTGAGGCAGGGTATCTGCTCTACAGACTGCCATGGCTGCGGCTTGCTGTAAATGAGGTTAGACTATGCGAAGTTGCAGTTCAGTTGTTTGTTGCTACTTAGCTTGGGCTCATGCAACTAGAGTCTCTGCTCCGAGGAGGGCTTGGATTTTTGGAATTATACTTGCTATATGCTTGGCCTTTGCACTTCCACTTTGGGAGTTCGCATGGCTTCTGCTATGTTCTTGAGGCTGTTTTCCTCGTGCTCAACTTTTTACCAAAGCGCATTAATTGGTGTAATTCTGTGGCATTAAACCTCATTTTTGAGTTATTGACTCTATTTGGTGATATGCCTCTACTTAACTATCTCTCTTTAATGAACTATCTCTCGTTATTTGAGTGCTTCTAGCTGCCTAGCTACCTCTTTCTATCTAACTGCCTCTCTCTATCTAGCCTCCCTCTATCTAGCTGCCTCCCTCTATCTAACTGCCTCCCTCTATCTAGCCTCCCTCTATCTAACTGCCTCTCTCTAATTAACCCCTTCTCTTTACTTAAGAATTTCTCTCTATTTCACAGTTTCTCTTTACTTGACTGATTCCCTTTATTGCAGCACTTCTCTCTATTTGTTTTTTGTTCTAACCGTACTTCCATTAGCCGAGTCTCTGTGGCTAAGCTGAGACTGGGAAGAAATGGTTTTGAGTTTGCTCTTGGGTTTGGACCTATCCAGCCTAAGAATCTTATGCTTTTTGGGCGGACTCGATTGGTTATAAGTGGTGTAGTAGGGATTATCCTTAACGATGATGGATTGAG
>Ga0316217_10002534_pt1 | contig 21842 bp, 22 predicted proteins | sample 1anoAmetaG_FD_203633 | JGI IMG/M metagenome (GOLD analysis project Ga0316217, IMG submission 203633) | Freshwater microbial communities from Trout Bog Lake, Wisconsin, USA - 1anoA | ecosystem: Environmental > Aquatic > Freshwater > Lake > Hypolimnion/Profundal zone | place: USA: Wisconsin...
GCCCGGCGGCTTGACGGACCCCGGGGGAGATGGCACGATTTGCTTGGACGCCAGTTTAGCTCAGTGGTAGAGCAACGGTTTTGTAAACCGTAGGTCGTCGGTTCAAGCCCGACAACTGGCTCCACTCTATAAAATAAGGGGTTTCTTCACTTCTGGACGGTGCAAAATCACGCTTCTAGTTGACTTAGTGCAACAGTGGTGCAACAGTAAACGCATGAATACGCATCGTTCACGCAAATCGGACTGGCCGCGCAAGGTGTCAGTTGGGCGTGCCAGTGTCAGCATCTACAAACGGACGGCTCCGAACGGCTCGCCATGCTTCATGGTAGCCAACTACGCCGCCGGGAAACGCCGCTTTGACTCCTACGCCGATGAAGCCCTTGCCCTTGAGGCGGCGGGCAAGCTGGCCCGGCAAATGAGCGAGTGCGAAGTCGTGGCGGCAAGCCTGACCAACGATCAAGCCGCCGAATTTGCCGCCGCCGTCCAAAAGTTAAAGCCGTTCAACGTCGGGTTGCTGTCCGCCGCTGACGCCGTGGCAAACGCTTTGCTGGTTATCGGCGGTTTCGAGAGCTTGGAAAAGTTGACCGCCGCCGCCACGCAAGGCCAGCCGATCCCCGGACTGGCCGAATTGACCGCCGCCGCGACGTTCTACCGGCAGCGCCACAAGAAAACCACACCGAAGCGCGTTGCCGATGTTGTGGCCGAACTGCTGACCGTGAAGGCGGCACGCGGAGCAAGTGAACGCTATTTGCAAGACTTGCGGGCGCGGTTGAACCGGTTCGCCGAAAAGTTTCAGAAGAATATCGGCGACGTGACGACAGCGGACGTGCAAAGCTGGCTGGACACGCAAAAGAAACTCGCCCCGCAGACGCACGTCAATTTTCGCCGTGTGGTTCATCTGCTTTTCAAGTTTGCCGTGGCTCGCGGTTTTGCAACGGAAAACCCCGTTGACGGTGTGGAACGCGTCAAGGTTCGCAGTGGCGAAATTGAGATTTTCACGCCCGCCGAAACCCGGAAACTATTGGCGGCAGCAACGCCGGACTTTTTGCCGTGTCTGGCCATTGGCGCTTTTGCCGGGCTGCGGAGCGCGGAAATTGAGCGACTGGACTGGCGCGACGTGGATTTGAAGGCGGGACACATCATCGTTGGCGCGGACAAGGCCAAGACCGCCGCCCGCCGCATTGTTCCGGTTGCCAAAAACCTTTCCGCATGGCTGGCCACAACGCCGCAATCAAAGCGCACGGGCAGCGTTTGGGCTGGAACGCATGACGACTTTTACGACGCACAACAGGAAACCGCAAAAGCCGCTGGCGTGGCATGGAAAGCAAACGCGCTGCGGCACAGTTGCGCCAGCTACATGTTTGCGCTTTCCAACGACGCCGGGCGCGTGGCCGGTTTTCTTGGCAATTCCGCCGCCGTGGTTCATCGGCACTACCGGGAAATTGTAAAGCCCGCCGCCGCCAAAAGTTATTTTTCGATCAAACCGGCGGGAAAGGTGAGCGCGCCAGCCGTTACCAGCGCCACGCCCGCGCCCGCGATGGTCACCCTAAGCACCACAGATTTTGAACCGGACCTTAACGCCGATTGGATCAAACACGCCAACCCGGAAGCCACGGCGCGTGACCGGGCAGCCGGTGAAAGAGCGGGCGAATTCATCACCGACAACGCCTAAAACTTATGAAAACGAAACACACTGCCGACACTGCCGCCGCCACAAAATGCACGCCCGCTTATCGCGCAATGCTGCGGCGGGTCATGCCGCAAGTCGAAACGCACGCCGAAAGGCAAAAGCGGCTCGTTGATTTTTTGACCGCTCATTTTCCAGACGAAGGAATTCGTTACTCCCAGTTGACGGAACTCAAAGGGCGCGAATCATTCAGCGATGAACATTGCGGCTTGATCTATTCGCTTTTCGCGCCGTGGTGGGAAAGCCAAGTCCGAACGAAGCGACGCGGGGCGGGCCAAAAAGGCGGACGCCCGAACAAACCGAAGGGAAAAACAGTCAAAGCCCATTGACACACCCCGCCGACGCTTGAAACCGGATTTTGGTTTTCCAAAGTCCGGTTTTGCTTTTTCAAACACTGATTTTGCTTTCCGCCGTTGCCGGATTTCCCGGTTTTGCTTTTTCAAACGCTGATTTTGCTTTGCCGTGCGGCCTTCCGTGCGTCAAAAACCCGTCATGCGCGAATGATAGGTTGGGCGCATGATTGAAAACAAACAAACGCCGGAAGCTGGCCCCGGACAAAGTGCGCTGGCAAGTGTTCCGCGTTACGGTTCAAAACGCGACGTCGCCGCGATGCTTCAAATGTCGGTTCGGAGCGTTGATAACTTTGTGGCCCGGGGCTGCCCGCATTTGCGCGTGTCATCGCGACGACTTCGGTTTGACATGGCCGAAGTCCGGGCGTGGCTGGCAGATAATTTCCGCCAACAACACCGCGCCCCGAAAGGCGGCACCGTATGATGAAAAACTACGCCACCGAAGCGGAAATCCTCACCGCGCCGCTGTTGCCGTGCGAATTGAAAACCCGCGCCGATGCGCTTGATGAATTCCGCCGCCAGAATCCACAAGCGCCGCCCGCGCCGCCGAAGGCCAATCCCGCCGAACGAATCACGCTTGCACAAATCCGCGTTTCGATCATTGCGACCCGTGACAATTTGCTGACGCTTAACGGCAGCGAAATTCAACAACGTGAGCGATTGCCGGGCGAAAAAAACACGCTGGCGGATTTGCAGCGCAACACCGGCCCGAACGCCCCGGATTCGGAGCTTTTGAAAATCGCCGCTGCGCAAATTCGTGTTCAACTGCTGGACGATTTCATCGCGAGCGCCGCCGCCCGCCGTGAAGAACTCACGCGGCAAATGCAAGGCCATTTGGCGCGGCTTTCGTTGCTGGTTGAACCTATCACCGGGCAAAAGTTTTTCCTTTCAGGTTCAAGGCCGGAATTAAACGCCGCTGGCGCGATTGCGGCAATTGACGCACTCCTTAAATGAGCCTGACTTTTAAAACTTTCCCGTCGCCGTCCATCGCGCAGACGCGCCGCTCCGTCATTGCTCCGGGGGAAAATGGGCGGCGGCGGGTTAAAATTTGACATGCTAAACTGCCCGGCAAAAATTTCCTTCGGTTTGGACGTGCGAAAGCCCGACCGGCTTGAAACGCGCACGACGGGTGAAGTCTTGCATGGAATCGCGTCCGGTGAATGGCGCGACGCCGTGACCCGCGTCCGTGAACTGCCCGCCGATTCAGCGGAACAAAAGGCAGCTAAAATCGGACTGCCGTTTTGCACGTTCGGTGGCGTTTTTACGCGTCGTTCTAATTCCGCGCTACTCCAACACTCCGGACAGGTTGGAATTGATTTGGACGGCCTTTCCGACGCGGCAGCGGTGTCTGTGATTCAAAGGGCCGTGGCCGATACCCATTGCCTTGCGGCATTCCGTTCGACCCGTGGCGAGGGCGTCCGGCTGATTTTCCGAATTCCGTGTTGTTCACCCGAGCAACACCGCGCCGCTTTCGAGCAAGTTGCCTTGCACGTCAAACGCATTTACGGACACGGCCCCGACAAATCCGGCAGCGATGTTGCGCGGGCGTCGTTCGTGAGTTTCGACCGGGGACTTTGGTTTAATCCATCCGCCCAAGTGTTACCGATGGAAGGGCAGACCGCTACACAGCGATTACTAACTAAGACTCGCTGTGTAGCGCCCCCCCTCTATGCTGGGCAATTGGCTGTCACCGCTTGGGCATGGTTTGGGCGATACCATGCCAACGCCACGCCCCGCGACGGTGAAGCGGTCAAAACGCATCGCTGCCTGTTGGATCTGGGCAAATCAATCGCGCTTCACGCCTACCGAATCAAAGAGCGCATTTCACCGCAGATAATCGAATCCGCTTTCAGCGCGTGGACTGCGGAACACGCCCGGCAAGGCGTCCGCCTTCGTTGTTCGCCTGACGAATACCGCCGGGAACTGACCGCCAGCGTTGAAGGCTGCGAGCGCAAGCCATGGTTCACTAGCGCCGCTGAAAAATGGTTGCGCTGGACAAGGCACCCGGACTTTCCGGGCCACGGCGAGCCAAGCGAGCGGATTCTGTTTGCCATCCGCCAGCATTGCACGGAAACCGGCAGCCCCGAATTTTTCCTAGGATCACGGGACGCCGGACTTGTGGCGGGCGTTCACTTCACGCGAGCCGCCGCCGCCATCCGCAAATTGATTGCCGACGGCGTCCTTGAAAAAACCGATGCACGCCGCCAGCCAAGGCACGCGCAGACTTACAAACTCAAACCATGAAACTGCGAAACACCAGAGCCGCCGCCCGCGATGCCGCCCGGCAAATTCTGGCCGGTGAATTTGATTTGATGACCCGCGACGAATGCAGCCAGCTATGGTTTTTGATCTGCCGGAATTTCCGCGAACCCGGTTGCCCGGCAGCCTTTGAATATCTCAAGGCATGGTTGCGGCGATACAACGAGAAAACTTATGGAAACGCCAAATAACAACAGAGCGGCACGGCTTGCGGCTTACAAGTGGCCGAAGGGCAAATCCGGCAATCCCAGCGGGAAGGCAAAAGGCGCGGTTTCGCTTGCTTATGCCTTGCAGCGATTGCTGAAAAAAGAGCCTGAAAAACTCGAAGCCGTCGCCCGCACGCTGGTTGAAAGCGCGATTGCTGGCGATGTTGCCGCAGCGCGGTTGCTGTTCGAAAGATTGGATGGTTGCAAACCCACGGGATTCTTTGCCGTGAACATTGACAACAGCGACCGACGCATCGGCGTTTCGATCTCGCCGCAGACGCTCGCCGAAATTGCCGAATCGCGGCGCAAATACGAAAGCGAAAAATTATGCCCAGCGTCCCCGACTACTTAATCAGCCCGCCGGGCTTCGCCAGCGCCGTTTTGGGGCTGAAGTTGTACCCGTGGCAAGAAAAAATCCTTTGGGATTTGGACACGCCCGGGGCGGTTGCTTTGCGCGCCGCGAATGGCAGCGGCAAGACGTCAGTTGTCGGCGCGGCGGCGGCGCTTTGGCATTCAGCGGCTTTTCCCGGTTCGCTGGCCATTTGCACGGCTGGGGTTTTTCGCCAAGTTTCCGAACAACTTTTTGCGGCGCTTCACCAGCACGCGGGGAAATTTCCCGGCGCGGTGTTCAACGCTTCGGACGTGACTTTGGCAAACGGCTCGAAAATTTTTGGATTCGCCACGGACGAAGCGAACAAGTTTGAAGGCTGGCACAATTCGCACTTGCTGATTATCGCCGACGAAGCCAAGGGAATTCCACAGCCGATCTTTGAATCAATCGAAAGGTGCGCGCCCGTGCGCTTTTTGCTGATGTCTTCACCCGGCGGGCACAACGGATTTTTTTACGATGCGTTCCACGCCCGCAGGAAATTTTTCCGGCAACACGTCGTCACCGCCTTTGATTGCCCGCATATTTCCCGCGAGTGGATCACCGCACAGCTTGAAAAGTACGGGGAGAATCACCCGTTGATTCAGAGCATGATTTTCGGCGAGTTCATGGCGGGCGACGCGGACGGCTCTGTTATCCCGCTGGCGTTCGTTGAAAGACTTCTGGCGAATCCGCCGACCTTCGCCGACGACGGCACGGTGTCCGCATTTGTGGACTTCAGCGCGGGCGGGGACGAAACAGTGCTGGCGGTTCGCCGTGGCAACAAAGTCGAAATCGTGGCCGCGTTTCGCGAAGCGGACACCATGAAAACGATTGGCCGTTTGATTCAATTATTCCGCCAGCAAAAATTAACCGCCGATCAAATCAGCGGCGACGCTGGCGGGCTTGGTTTGCCGATCATTGACCGCCTGACGGAAAGCGGCTGGGAAATTCAGCGCGTCAACAATGGTTCGCCCGCCAGCAAACCGGAAGCATATTGCAACCTTTCGGCCGAATGCTGGTTTGAAGCCCGCAGCAAAATTGAAAAGCGCGAAATCATTTTGCCGAATGATCCCGAACTTATCGCGCAACTTACTTCGCGCCGTGGCTGGCCGGATTCAAAAGGCCGGTTGCAACTCGAATCAAAAGCGGACATGCGCGGGCGCGGGCTGCCGTCACCGGACAGAGCGGACGCTGTTCTTGGCACGATGTTGCCCGCGCTGGGCGGCGGCTGGAGTGCGGCCACGTTGCGGGAAGGGGTTTACATCGGCGGGGAGCGCCGCCAATTTTCACAGCGGGCACATTTCACTCCGCGATTTTCCTTTGTCCAGCAACCGACGGCGGAAGCAACCGACGCGAACATTGAAAGAGTTTTGAAAGAACGCGGCCTTTGGTGAAACACACAACAACTAATGACTAACATTTATGATAACACACACTGACGAAACCGAATTCAATAAGTCACATTGCAAACTTGTAAATCGCAGGCACGACGAATTAGTGCAATCTGGCGTCAATCCAGACCTTGCCGCCGTGCGCCATGAAGTCTTGCGGCTCGACTCACTGAGACTGACGCCTAACGAAATCGCCGCGTATTTGCTTGGCGAACCGCTGCCGCTTGCCGCTGGCCGCCGTGGCGCAACCACGACCAGCGCCAAGGCCGACGTGGCCACAAGCCGAGCCGCTCGCGCTTCGCGGCTGGCCGAAGATTCGGACGACGCCGCTTTACATGAACAGGCGGCCCGCGCCCATCGTGACGCCGCCGACATGCACGCGGATTGCGCGGCGTATCATCGCCAGCAAATCGCGTATCATCACGGCAAGGCCAACCCGGCGGAAGCCCGCGCCGCCGGTTCGCCCGGCCTTGAATGCGCGCTGGAAGATCATGCCAAAACAATGCACTGCCCGCACTGTGATATTGATTTTGCAATCGAATCGCCCGACGACCGGACGGCAGGCACGCACATCCCTTGCCCGAACTGCCATGCGCGGCTAGACATCGCCGAAGGCACCCGCGAAGGATTTGACGAAAACGGCGAACCGATGGAAACCGCCCGGACGGAACCGGCGGACGCGCCGCTATGCTGCGCCCGCGCCCTGCCGCATTTTCTGGCCGACGCTGTTTTGCCCGCTTCAATCCTTTACATGCCGGGCGGAATTCATCGCATCACGCCATCACAGGCAGGCAAGCCGGTTGAAGTCGTGGTGAAAGTGGATTCATCCAGCGCCGCCCGGCTTGAAAAGCAGCGTCAAATTTTGGCCGCGTCCGGCAACCCGCCGTTTTTCAGCGTCCAGCACAACACGCAGATTGCCGCGTTCTGGCCGTCGCGCCTGTATTGGGCCAGCCAAGTTGACCCGACCGGCAAAATCGTTTCAGGGATTTGGGCAGATGGCGAATGGACGGCTGCCGGTCGCGAAGCGATTGAAGGGAGAAATTTCCGAAGCTTCAGCCCGACGTTTTTTGTGAACGGCATAAGCACCGACGAAGACAACCCGGCGGAAATTGCCTGTAACGAATCCGCCCCCCTCAACATGGGCGCACTCGAAAACGACCCGGCTTTCGGCGGTGCAATGTCGCCATTGTGGCCCGACCAACCCCGCGCATGAAAACTAAAATTTTATTGAGCCATGACAACAAAAGTGAAGGCGAATTAATAAGCACCACCATTCATGAGGCCGGGCACGCTGTTTGCGCCACGCGCTTTCGAATTGCGGCATTTCCTGAAATCACCCCGGGCGGATTCAGCCAGATTTTGCAGAAAACCGACCCGGGCGTGACTGGACTTTGCCATTTCGACAGCGGCCCCATAACGCAATTTCAAAGCGCAGTAATCGCATGGTGTGGCCCGATGTCGGAATGTCTGTTGGGGCAACCGCCGTTTTTCCTGCCGCAGTTTAAACCTTCGCGGGCGTTGTTGCGTGACTGGCACAGCGCCGCGATGCAGCAAGTCGGGCGATTCAGCGACACGGACAGGCGCGGAATTTTGGGCTACCGGGACACATGGCGAAGTTGCAAAAGCGCGTTTCAAGTTGTGACCCGCAACAAGTCGAGAATCGTCCGGCTGGCAAAAGCTATCGCCGGGCAGACTGAAAAGCCGCTGCCATTGCCGGATCACTTCCCGGCCACGCTCGCCGACTTCATGCGGCTGGTCATCGGCGGCAGCGACCCGGAAATAAAATTCAAGGCATTCGTCACCGCTCAAACCGAACTGTTTTTCGCCGGCTCGCAACTGGTGTTCGCCACTCCGGAAGAGAGGCAGGCCGCGATGGACAAATGGTCAGCGGCGCGGCTGGCACACTGGCAAAAGGGATTTGCCGACGTGGATACATGGCAGGGACAGGCCCGGGCGTTCAAGGCGTGGACACAAGCAACCCCGACAAAACCATGAAAGCACCAGAGAAAAAACCAGAGCCGCAGCGTTGCGGAACATGCCACTACTTCCGCGCTGGCCGGTGTCAGCGGTTTCCACCGCAAGTGGTGGCGCTTGGCAATTTCCAGTCGAACAGCACACAACCCACAGTAAATCCGGTTGGCTGGTGTGGTGAGTGGCGAGCAAGGCAGGCCAACGGCAATCAATGACCCACACCGCGCCGAATTCCAGCCGCAGACCGCCCTTGTCAGCCATCCCGGAAAGGCGCATGATGAAGGGAGCATCGGAACAGAAAATCAGCCAAAGGTTGAATTATGGCGAACGACCCGAACGAAATTCATTTTGATTGTCCGAAGTGCCAACGCCCGATGAGCGGGGACAAGGCGCTGCTGCTCGTGCTGGTCAACTGCCCGGACTGCGGAGAGTCGTTTTACCCGACGCCGCGCATACAGGTGCCGGAACCCAGCCAGGAAGCATCACTTCGGGCGCAAACTCCATCGTCGAAAACCGAACACAAAAAGTCGCGCTATTGGGCGGAGCCGGTCGTTTTGTCGGCGATTGGAATGGGAATTTTCTTCGGTGGCAAAGTCTTTTTCGGCGGCGATGCTTTTGGCGGCATTGGTTTTGTTTCGCTGATTGGACTCAGCTTTTTCGCTTATGCTATTGCCAAAGGATTGTTGTGCATGGCGCGCCTGAAGCCACGATTTCTGCCATGGGTCATTTTAGCAATTGGCCTTTTCGGATTCTATTGGTTCAGAAGTTGGCAGGAAAGTCACAATGGTTATGTATCCTATTCCCAGAAGCTCGCCGATTTCCGTGCGGGCGCGGAGGTGGCTGTGCGCGTCGCCTGCACCAACGAAGTCACCGGTTTGCGCCAGTTCATCCACATGGACGTTTCCACCTATGGCCAGAGCGTCAAGGAATGGACGGCCACGGCTACCGTGGAATACGTCAACCATTTCGGCGGCATTGACCGGACGAATCTGGAATTTCAATTTGATGAGCTTCTAGGCGATCTTTATTGCTACAAGAAAGAGCAGCCGAGGCATTTGCCCGAAACCCCATAAATTAGCCCGGTCAGACCCGCCGACATCGTAGGATTCGATTACAGGCGTTTCGACCACCCCAAAACCCCCGCCCGCCCCAAAGACCCGCCCCGACCCGAAACGCCCGCCACCGGGCCAGCCAGACCCCGCCGCGCCCCGTCGAAATTCCAGTGCAACAAACCTGTGTTGCACTCACTGCCTTGCACCCCAAAAACACAAATCCCGCCTTCACGACACCGGAGCGGAAACCCGCCGGATTTAGTGCAACACAGTGCAACAGTGAAAGTGCGAAACGGTGCGTGATTCGGGCATTTCGTGACTTTCGGCCAAAGTGCGATTATCGCTTTTATTCACGCGGGGAAAGTGTCGGTTTGGGGTGTTTTCGCGCAAAGCCAACTACGGATTTGTAAACCGTAGGTCGTCGGTTCAAGCCCGACAACTGGCTCCATTCTTAACTGCCACCGCAGCAATGGTTTGTGAGCCTCTGGTCCAAAACGGACACCAAAACGGACACCAAGTTTTCCACTCGGTCACCATTCAGCGTAACGGGCTTTAACCCGCCCACTACTCGCTAACGGTTCGGGCAGGGCCTCAGTTAGGTGATGAGTTGGTCGTCGGAAAAGCCGTTAGCGGTGCTCAACAAAACTCCAGTTGGTCCGTAAAGCTGAAGGTTGCCATAGAAATTCGTCGAACCCAGCCGCAGATTGATGCTGTCGCCCGCGTTGGCCGTGAAGGTCCACAAATCCATGTCGGCCAGCGTCAGGGTCGCGTAATAAGCGGCCCCGTTGGTCATGGGTCCGCCCGCTTTGCCCGCTGGCAGGACAAACGGTTCGGGAATCTGGGCCATCTCCCTCATCAGGGTGCTGGATGCAAAGAGCGGCAGACGTTGCTGTGAGATCGAGCGAAAAGATCGGCAGGTTGCGAAAGCGGCGGGAATCAACCAGGTGGTTCCCGCCGGCGGTAGCATTCGAGATATAACTGCCTCCGTTGCTCCGTAGGTATTAACCAGTCGCAGGCCGGCGCAAACTCTAAACGATAAGGCGCCGGCGCGGTAAACCGCAACTGCGGCCAATAGGCGGAAGCCAGCAACGGATAAAAGACCGAACGATTGCGGCGCGCGATATTTCGATGGGACCCGGCATGGCTTGCCACTCACCCGGCGCGGAGCGCCGGGTGGGTGGCAGGCCGGCCGGGATAGCTCGTAGATGAGGTGTGCCTTGTTGGGATTAAGGTCAGCGGCGAAAACGGAAACCATAGTTTCATGGAAAAATGAAAATAACGGAACAAATTACGACGCTCTGTCAAGCGGTGAACGGCAGCAAGCAAATGCAGTTCGCCGATGCGGACAAGTGGCTTTATGCCGCGCTGGCAGCGGGGCTGAATGAATATATCGACGACTCGCGCCAAGAATGGGCGGTGCTGGGGTGCCGGCATAACGCGCTCAAAGTGACCGCCGCTTCTGTTCAGATGCAACCGGCGGAACTGCGAAAACTTCTGCGGCGAATTACGACCGTGTGGGACACGCTACCGCTATCGGAATCGGAGTTCACGCTCTTTGGACGGATTGCTGAGTCGTTGGCGGCTTTCGATTACGCAGTTTGTTCCGGTTGCCCCGCATCGGAACGCGTGTGCCTCTTGTGTGAAACGCTGATGAGTCAATGCTGCGGCTGAACGACAAGGAATTTAATTTATGATCAACGATTCAATGCAAATGATGGTCGCGACGTGGGCGGCTATGAATTTACCCGCGCGTCTGGATGTCTCGGCGACTGCAAAACTGCTCGGCTTTGCAGAAAGTGACATTCAGGTTTTGATGGCTGTGCATAAGTTGACTCCCCTCGGTGATCCGGCCCCCAACGCGCCGAAGTGGTTTGCCACAGTCGAAATGATTCGCCTTGCGGCAGACCCTGACTGGCTGCATAAGGCCACCAAAGACGTCACGAAATACTGGCGGCAAAAGCGCGAACGTCGTCAGTTGACAAAATCCTTTTCGCTCGCGTCCCGGCGCTAAATCGTGAAGTCGGCGGCCTATTTCTTAATACGAAAGAATTTCGCCGGGTTGGTCATGGGTTCCGACCAGAGACCGCCGCCGTTGGTCAAATCCGTCCAACTGATCACCGGATTTAGATTGGTTGCCGACTGTAGCGTGCCGTTGCCTGGCCACGTAACGGTGATGTTGCCGGCGGAATTAGTGACATTGAGTGTCGGCACAAGATAGGCCTCGATTATCAAATTGCCACTGCTGCTGCCATAACCTCCCGCAAGAATGTAGTAAGTAGTCCCGCCGGTGGCGACAATATGCACGCTGGCCTGCAAGCCCACGCAGTTCGGCCCGTTGTCGTCATCGCAGGCGATCTGGCTCAAGGCACCGCAGCCGCCCGTATAAACTCCCATCGCCGTGTCAAAACTGCTGCCGCAAGTGCTGATATACACATTGCCGCTGGCCGGGGCCGTGTAGGTGAACCAGACGCCTTTACCCAAAGAGGGCACGCAGGATGGAGCGGCATCGCCGGTGGAAGTGGCGTTGGTCGTGCCCATCGAGAACGGCACGCCGTCCGCGAGGGCCAAGGCGCCGGCGCACTGGTCGTTGGAAGGCGAAGTGGCGACGATGTTCAAGTTGCCGCTGGCGGAATTGTAACCGCCCGCCAGAACGTAATAGGTGACGCCCGCCGTGCCGGAGAAGGTAACACTCGCGGTAATGCCGGAGCAGGCCGGACCATTGTCATCATCGCAAGCGATCGGAGTCATCGCCCCGCAGGCGCCGGTGTAAACCCCCATGGCGGTGTCGAAGCTGCTGCCGCAGGTGCTGATGGTGACATTGCCGGAGAGCAGCGGCGTGTAAGTGAACCAGACGCCTTTGCCAAAGATGCCGACACAGGTCGGGGCGGGATCGCCGGTGGAGGTGGCCGTCACCGTGCTCATGGCATAGCCGACACCGTTGGTGAGCGCGATGGCCCCGGAACAGAGGTCGTTGGGCGGGGCCAGCGGCGCGGTTTGCACATAGGCCACGGCATTGCTCAAGCTGATCCAGCCGACGTTCGCGCCGTAGGCATAGCCGGTCAGATTGCCGGAGCCGAAATCCACGGCGGCCGCGCCGTTGGCCTCAAAATTGATCCAGCCGATGTTCGCGCCGTAGGCATAGCCGCGCAGGTTGCCGTAGGCATCCACATTCACGCCGTAGTCGTTGGCGGAAAGGTTCTCGTATTGCACGCCGTTGGTGGGCGTGCCGGCCCCGAGACTGATCCAGCCGACGTTGGCGGCATAAATATTGCCGGAACAATAGGTCGCATTGATGACGGCGCCATTATTGGTGTCGGCCACCCAGTCTATCCAGCCGAGATTCGCGGCATAGGCGTAGCGGTTCACGGCGCTGATGGTCGTGCTGGCGTGCGTGAATGAAGATTGCAGCAGGCCGATCGCAGAAACGAAGCCGAGGATGAAGTCTCTTGTTTTCATAGTTTTGTTTGCCGGGTTTTTCAAATGGGAGTTTTTTTATCCGTTGATTTTATAAAGATTTCATCAGTAGGAGTTGAGATTGTGCGTCACGCTCAAGGAAGTGCCGGAGCAGGAATTGGCGATGAACGCATTCAGCCCCGTGCCGGAACCGCTGTTACCGTAACAACCATTTGCGGTCTTTATGGCATAAAGTCCGGTGCCGGTGCTGCTGACGCCGTAACAATTCTGCGCGGTGGTGGTAAAAAGGCCAATGCCGCTGTTGCTGACGCCGAAACAATTCTGCGCGGTGTTGTCGGCATAAAGGCCATAGTCGTTGCCGCTGCTGTAGCCGTAACAATTCTGCGCGGTGACGCTGGCATAAAGACCATAGCCGCTGCTGCTGTCGCCGAAACAATTCTGCGCAATGAAGTTCGCTACAAGGCCATAGCCGCTGCTGCTTTGGCCATAACAATTCAGCGCGGTGGCGGCTACAAGGCCGTAGCCGTTGCCGCTGCTATAGCCGTAACAATTCTGGGCGGTGTAGCTGGCATAAACGCCATAGCCGCCGGAGCCGGTGGATTCCCCACGGCAATCCGCCACTTGATCGCCAATGATACCCGTGATGGCGCAGTCTCTGGCTGTGGATTGTTTGATCGTGGAAGCGACAATGCCAACGCTCCCCACCGTCTGCACGGTGCAGCTTTCCACCAACGTCGAATTGCCGTTGTTTAGGTAGATGCTGCCATACAAACAGCCCGCCACCGAGACACGTGAGACCAGCACATTCGCCGGAATGCCGACACTAAACGCAAGGCCATAACCAAAGCCGCTGCCGCTGTAAACGCCGCTGCCGTTGTTCGTCACGCCGCTGCGGATGTGGCCGTTGCAAATCGTGATGTCGCTGGGCGCATTGGTCAGCTTAATGCCATAGCCTGCGGCGCTGGCGGCGGTGGAGCTGATGGTGAAGCCGTTCAAATCCAGCGTCACGCAGTTGGTGGCAATGACAATGCCGTCGCCGGAACTGACGGTGAGGTTGCCGGTGAGATAATACGAGCCGGGCTGCGTAATCGTCACCAGGCTGGCGGTGTTGGTGATGGCCGTGCGCGGCTCAATCTGCGCGAGCGATTTCATCGTCGCCGCCGGTGCTCCGGGCGGCGTGAGGACGCCTTGGCCAAAGGATGAAGTGTGAATGATGAACGCTGACACCAAGGCGAAAGCGGAGAGTTTGAGGAGTGTTTTCATATTTCGGGTTTCGTCATCGGAAATTCGTCATTCGGATGTTGTCTGGTCACGGCATGTTATATTTATAAGTGATGATGTTTGTGCCGGCCGCCGCATAACAGCCATTGGCGACGGTGGCTTGAATCGCCGTGCCGCCCGACCGATAACCGATGCAGAAGGCGGCATTTTGCGAATACAACCCCGTGCCGCTACTGCTTTCTCCGTAGCAATTCAGTGCGTTGTTGGCATAAAGGCCAATGGAGCTGCTGCTGTTGCCGTAACAATTCAGCGCGGTGAAGACAAAAATGCCAATGAAGCTGCTGCTGGAGCCGTAACAATTCAGCGCGGTGTAGGCATAAAGGCCATAGGAGCTGCTGCTGGAGCCGTAACAGTTCTGCGCGGTGCCGAAGATATCAAGGCCAATGCCACCGCCGAAGCCGTAGCAATTCAGCGCATTGTAAGCATAAAGGCCAGTGCCGTATAAGCCGGCGGATTCCCCACGGCAATCCGCCACTTGATCGCCATAGATGGCCGTGTCGCCGATGTCGCGTGCAGTGGATTGTTTGATCGTGGAAGCGACAATGCCATAGCTTCCCGCCGTCTGCACGGTGCAGCTTTCCACCACCGTCGAATTGCCGTATAAAAGATAAATGCCATAATACAAACAGCCCGCCACCGAGACGCGCGACACCAGCACATTCGCCGGTTGGACTCCGGAAAAATAAATGCCGTAGCCAAAACCGCTGCCGTTGTAAACGCCACTGCCGTTGTTCGTCACGCCGCCTTGAATGAAGCCATTGGCAATGGTGATGTTTTTTAAACCGTTGGTCAGTAAAATGCCCGTGCCCGACGCGCTGGCGGCGGTGGAGGCGATGGTGAACCCGTTCAAATCCAGCGTCACGTTATTGGTGTTGATATCAATACCGTCGCCCGTGCTCACGGTGAGGTTGTGAGTCAGATAATACGAGCCGGGCTGCGTAATTATCACCAGGCTGCTCGTGTTGGTGATCGCCGTGCGCGCCTCAATCTGGTCGAGCGTTTTCATGGTTGGCGCGGGCGCGCCCGGCGGCGTTAGGACGCCTTGGGCGAATGTTGAAGGCAGAAGGCCGAAGACGGCGACCCCTGCGGCGATTATGATTTTATTTTTCAAGTTTGTTTATTGGTTGGCGGTTCAATGAGAATTCATAGCTGGTTAAAACGAAAAGTTCGCCCACGGATTCAGGTTGGTGATGGTGCCGGTGGTCGTGATGATCGGGCCGGTGATTTGGGTGCCGGTGATGCTGTAGTTGGCACCGCCAGAACCCTCGGCACTGTTTTTGATGACGATATTGTTGGTGTAACTGCCACTGCCAACATCCACAGTGATGCCGTAGATGCTGTTTTTGACGACATGATTGTCCTCAACCCGGTTTCTGGCCCCTTGAACGTATATTCCGTAGGCGTTGTTGTTGGCCGTGCACTTGGTTACCAAGTAGCCGTCACTGCTGCTGTAACCAAATTGATTGAATGTAACGAATATTCCGAATGAGCTGTTATTGTTGGCGGTGGAATCGGCAATGGTTCCACCACCACTGCAGTCGATACCAACATTATTATGGTCGGCCGTGCAACCGGTGACTAAGCTGCCAGAGGGACTGACATTGCCATTGATTGCGATACCATAGTTATTGCCGCTCGCCGTGCAATCACGAATCACAACCGAACCAATGATGTTAACACCAGCAGCGCCTGACCCGGCGCTATTGGCCACATTGAGCTTTTCAAAAACCAGGCCGGCGGTATACGCATTAAGGCTATATACCCCATCAGCCCATCCATTCAGGTTGCCATTGCGCACCGTGACGTTCGTTTGGACGTTGGGGATGTATATGCCACCAGCGCCAAAGGTGGTGGTGTCGTTGGTGGTGGTGCGCAAAACCGAAAATCCATTCAGATCCAGGGTCACGTTGTTCGCGCGAATTTCAATTCCATTGCCGCCGAAATTGGTGCCGGTGACCACGTTCGTCGTCAGATAATACGAGCCGGACTGGTTGATGATGTAAATGTCACTCGCATCGCCCGGCGTGGTGTTCGTGCCCACGGCAATGCGCGGGTCGAGCTTCGCATAAATCTGGTCGAGCGATTTCATTGACGCCGCCGGTGCGCCGGGCGGCGTGAGCGAACCTTGCGCGAAGGACGAATGACAACTGATGAATGACAAAACAATGATGGTGACGAGGATTTTAGTCTTCATTTCTTATGTTTTTTCTGGTTGATGGATGGGTTGGATGCCAGCTTGGAATCCACTGTCTCGTTTTCTTTTCAAAAAGGCAAAGGTTCGATTTTAATATAGCCGTCTGGTGGCACGAACAGTTTCTGGTCGTCGTCCGTGAGCTTCTGCGGCGTGACGGCTTTGACCTCAAAGCGGAAATGTTCCGGGCCGTTGTCGAATTTCAGCGTGGCCAGCAGCGGAAACAGCTTTTGCGCCTGCACCAGCTTGCCCCATTGCTCTTCAATCATCTGCGGGCCGAAACGATGCGGCTGGTTTTGCACGTATGGCTGGTAGGGAAACAACTGGTCCGTCGCCCAAACTTCCATCGTCTCGCCGCGCTGCTTGATTTCGTAGCGGGCACAGGGATAGCCCAGCAAGTTGGTGGTTTCGCCGGTGGCTTTGAGTTCCAGTTTGTCCATCGGCATTGGCATCATCGGCATGGCGGGCATGCCACCGGCGGCGGGCATCTGCGGCATTTGGGGCATCTGTGGCATCGCGGATGCACCGGCGGGCGGCGTGCCAGTTTGCGGTCCGACGCCCGGTGGCATTCCGCCCGGTGGCATCGGCATGGGCATCGCGCCGGGCGCGGGCGCGTTGGCGGCAGCGGCGGCGGGCGGCAGATGCACAAAGCTGCGGTTGTTGGGAAACAGCAAGGTCAGCACGCCGGAATGACGATCCAGCAGGTCCACCGGATTGGGCCAGTTGGTGGCGGTGTTTTCCACGCGCAGACAATTGGTGCCGACGGTGTAAAGCAAAGAATCCATTTGGCCGCCGCGCGTGAGCATGGCCTGGATGCGGCCCTCAAAGGCAAAGGCGGAATGCAGCAGGAAGCAGGACGAAACGGCGGTGGTGAGAAACAGGTTGGTTTTCATATTTTTGAAATCGTAAATCGAAAATCGGCATTTGAAAATGGATCACGGCATATTATATTTGTAGGTGGCGGTTTCCGCCGTGCCGGAAGTGCTGACGCCGTGGCTTGAATTGCCAATTAACGCCTGCAATCCCGTGCCGGTGGAACTGGTGCCGTAACAGCCGATGGCAAGGTTGACAGCCAGACCGGTGCCGCTGGTGCTTTGGCCAAAACAATTCTGCGCGGTGTAGGCGCCCACCCCTTCGCCGCTGACGCTCACGCCCAAGCAGTTCTCCGCCGTATAGGCGGTCACACCCGTGCCGCCGCCGTTGCTGTTACCGTAGCAACAGTGCGCGCTAAGTGCGTAAAGCGCGTTAACCCCGCCGCCACTGTAACCGTAACAACTCTGCGCGGTGGTGGCAGAAAGTCCCAGCCCGCTCCCGGTGGCGACGCCATAACAATTCTGCGCGGAGGTGGCGGAAAGGCCAGTGTTGCTGCCATCGCATTTGCCATAACTGTTTAGCGCGGAGGTGGCGTAAAGACCGTAGCTGCTGCTGCTCTCGCCATAACAGTTTTCCGCGCTATCGGCGGCAAGCCCATAGTAGCTGCTGCTGAAACCAAGACAATTCAGCGTGTTGTAGGCGGAAACCCCTTCGCCGCTGAGGCTGGAGCCGTCGCAATTATTGGCGGTGGTGAACGCGAGAATGCCATTGCCGCTGCCATTACATTGTCCCACGCTGTCCGAAACGACATTGCCATAAACCGCCGTGCCGCCACAGTCCAACGCCGTCGAACTCTTGACTGCGCCCGCAAAAATTCCAACACCGCCCACCGTCCGCACCGTGCAGGCGTCCACCAGCGTCGTGTCATTAAAGGTCAGATAAATGCCATCGGACAAGCAACCCGCAACCGAGATGCCAACGACCCGCGTGTTGACCGGCGCGACGCCCGTGAGAAAGTTGTTGTCAATGCCATTTTGGAATCCGGGGCCGGAATAGACGCCGCTGCCATTGTTCGTCACCCCGCCCTGGATGAATCCGTTCAGGATGGTGATGTTGCGCAATGCGCTGTTCAGATAAATGCCGGAGCCGGTGGCGCTGGCGGCGGTGGAGGCGATGGTGAAGCCGCTCAGATCCAGCGTCACGGCGTTGGTGGCGATGGTGATGGCGTTGCCCGAACTGACGGTGAGGTTGGTCGTCAAGTAATACGAGCCGCTGTTGGTGATGGTGAACGGCGCGGAAGCAATCGGTGTGCGCGGCTCGATCTGCGCGAGCGATTTCATCCCCGCCGCCGGCACACCGGGCGGTGTGAGTGTGCCTTGGGCTAAAGTATCAGGCGCTACAAGGATGATGTTGGAGACTACAGACATCATCAGTATTTTAGTATAGATGGAATAATTTGATTTCATGTGATTTTCAATTTGATGTTTTGGCACCTCTGAATCATTGATAATCAAGGGTTGGAGCGGGTGAAGGGAATCGAATCATGGCTGTAATTTTTCATAATTCGTTAAATTGCTCACTAACACTGCATTCCGAACTTTCCAATTTCGACATTCCCGCATCAAAAAGCACGGCGATGACTGAACGCTGATGCAAATTGATGCAACTGCCAACGGCATTTCCCGCCGTTGCACGTTGATGCGAAGTTACCACAGTCAGCTAAAATTACGAGATCAAATTATTTATTTCATCTCGATTTCTTGGGGACAAAACATCTTACCACACTTTCCTTTCCGGCATCGGAAAGGGCGCGTAGCGTTCAAGCCGAGTGCAACGGATGATGAGTCCAGAGGCAACGCCTCTGGCGGGTGGGGTGTGGGGCGGAAGTCGCCGCCCCACTGCAAAGCAAAAGAGGCTGAAACCCTGGCGGGCTTCAACCTCGGTGCGCGGCACCCCGTCAATTGGGCAACGCCTGCGATTTTAACGCCTCGGCCAAGTGCCAAAGTGCCTTGTTCAATCGGACGTTTTCATCAAGGCCAGCCACGGCGCGGGTGCGCGGGTGGCGTTTTCCATCCGTCTTGCGGCGGGTGTAATCCTTCAAACCACCTCGGATCAGATTTTCCTGCACGCGGTTAAACGTCGTCCAAAGGTCACTGCCGGAATCCTCGGTGCGGCGAGCTTCCAAGAGTTTATCTGGGCTGACGGGGGCAACCTGCAAATCATCGTAGCGCAACAAAATTGCGCCTTCGGCAAAAGCTTTTGACTCGGCGGGCGTCAACCGGCGGGCGCGAAAACTCTCCACCGCGTCCGTCAACTGCGGCAACGAATCCAAAACTTTCAAGCTGGCATCCACCACCAATGATGGTTCAAAGCCGGTGTGCCGGATGCTGACGCGCTCAAACGTCGTGTCCGCCACAATCAACCCATTGCCGCAAATCATGCGGAAAATTCCGGCGTGCAACTGATAGGCGCTGCTGCGGTCGTGCGAGTTCACCAGACAAACCTCCGGGCAAAACTCGGCGGCGCTGCCGATGAGGTCGGCGCGTTGAAACCGAATCATGTGCTTTTGAAAACCTTTCCGGGTTTCCAGCCGGACGGTCTGCTCTGAAACCCAAACCGGCTGCCAGCCTGCATTGCGCAAACCGTCAACGGCGTGAATGGTCGGTAGGAACGAATAATTTTCGCTGACGCCGGGCATGGCGTTTTGGGCGAAAATGGACGGTGCGACACCCTGCAACTGCTCGTTGTTGAGCGGTTGCAAATTGCCCGAACTGCGGAAGCGGTCGTGACCGCGTGAGCTACCAGTGAATGTGAACATATTTTTTAACTTTCTCAAACTGCCGGACAATCTCCGGCGGGATTTTCTGCCGATGGTCGGCAGAGGTCGCCCCTTGCGGGTGGCCGCAAGGAACGAACTCCGGCGGCTAATAATCAGCGGGCAAAAGAATCGTCGTGACCGTGCGGCAAGCCTCGGTCAGCACATAAAACTTGGTGCCGGTGGCGGTGTGATAAACGGACAGCAAGCGGGAACCAATGCGCAAGGCCAGTTCGTTTTCGCTGCGGTCGTCGGTGTCGAGGTCGCCCCAATCGCCGCACACATGGCGGTTAATCGAATTGCAAATGTCGTCTGCCGGGATGGATTCCAGCGCGGCGGGCGTGATGACTAAACGCCCCAAGTTGAATTTCATCTGTGAAGTGAGAATCATAAATCCTTTCAAGCGGGTTTGATGTCGGCGGCGAAGTGGCTGCCGTATTTGGTGCGCGGGTCGGTGGGGTGTGCGGCGTAGGGGGCAAACGCTCCGCAAGGGTGCTGCCAGACGCAACGGCGTTGATTCCAATGGAAACCCAAGTGCCAAAGGGTATTCGCGGCGGCGCGATGGCTGGCGGCGGGAAATTCCAGCCAAATCCATTTGCCTACCACCTCGGCCAACTCGTATTGGCGTGGCAGTTGTGCCTTCAACAACTCCAAAACCTTTTGCGTCGGCAACTCGCGGTTGGCGTTGTGTTTGATAGAAACCCGTTCCGTTCTGGATGATGATTGCTGGCCGGCGTTTGCTGGAGTCGCTGCTTCAATCTGTGATTTGTTTTGCATAAGCTTTTTTTTGATGTTCGCCGTCCGTGTCTCGCCGTATGTCGCTTGCTTCACCTCCGGCGGAGCCATTTTTTGAACACGCTTCGGTTTATTTCCTGCGTGCATGGGGCATGACAGCGAAAGCTTCGGCGTTACCTGATAGCCGGGTCGCTGGCGTGCCCCATGCCCTTCGTCGCTGGAAATAAAACGCCCCGCGAGAGCGGGAATTAAACTCCCTGAAAAAGATGGCGTAGCAGCAAGCGCACTATGGTGAGACCTCGGCGGCGTCCTTCCTTAAAAAACGCGCCATGTCAAAAACCCAACCAAAATTCTCTAGCCTCGCAGAGTCGCCGAAGGCTCAAATCTGGTCGGCTTTGACTTCCGCCGGTTTGCGTGCAGCGCAGCGGAAAGCAAACCGGCGGATGTCAGACAAAAATCGGGGCAGTGTGAGGGCGTGCTGGCGGGGCAAATGCACAAGCAATTTGCCATGCCAGCTTGCGCTCACACTGCGGGGAAAAGCCTGTCTCCGACGGATTCAGATTGCGGAACGGAACGAAGCGGAGCGCGAGCAGGCGGGCAGAGGTCGCGTGGTCACGCGCAGTGAAGTGAAGTGAAGCGGTCTGAACCGGACGGAGTCAGGCCGGTTTTGCGGCGGGCAGTCTGTGATTTTCAGCAACGCGAAGCGACAGCGGAAAGGTCACAGTCTGCCCGCCACATTTGCTTGGCCGGGGATGACGAACCGCGCTATAACCCGCCAAACGCTTGCGACATTACCAACATCAATTATTATTTGTATTGCCCAATAGATAGAACTGCTGGTTCTGCGCCGGATTCACGGCGTTAAGCAGGTTGGTGGTGAAACTGCTGTTGCCGTTCAACACATTCGTCCAAATCGGCGTCCAGGTGCTGCGCGGAGCCGCCACGTTCGTGCTGGTCAGCAGATAAACCGTGTCGGCTCCCGTGTTCGTCGCCGAGATGGTCAGGCTCGTGCCTGAAATCACCGGGCTGGCCGTGAATTTCAGCGCGGTCAGCGGACCCGCCGCCGCCACCACGCGCAGCACGACCGACGTGGGCGCATAGGTCAACTGCCAGCTCAAACCTGCCGCCAACGCCGGCAGGTTCGTGGCGGTGAAAGTGCCGTTCACGGTTTGCGCCGTCAGCAACGTGAAGGTATTCCACGGTGCCGGTTGGAAACCGTTGAGGTTCGTCACGGTCAGCGGGCCGCCCAATTGAGCGCTTCCGCTGGCGGTCACATGCCCGTTTGAGCCGTTGCCGGTCAGCCCGAT
>Ga0316217_10002535_pt1 | contig 21837 bp, 16 predicted proteins | sample 1anoAmetaG_FD_203633 | JGI IMG/M metagenome (GOLD analysis project Ga0316217, IMG submission 203633) | Freshwater microbial communities from Trout Bog Lake, Wisconsin, USA - 1anoA | ecosystem: Environmental > Aquatic > Freshwater > Lake > Hypolimnion/Profundal zone | place: USA: Wisconsin...
AAAGTTTAATACGGCTCTTTGCCCATAGCCGAAACAAACCATAATGGAGTAATTCTGACTACTGTATAACCCTTCATTCATCATCCATGATTTAAATATCCGGTTACCTTCAACAATTAAACGATGTATTGCTCACGCCTCCCTCCACACTAACCATCCTGAGGGTGCAACGGAGTATCCAGTATCAGTTGATAGAAATCCAGGTCCAGCCATTCGCCGAATTTAAAACCCACTTCCGGCAAATGACCGTAATGTTTAAATCCAAATGCCGCATGTAGTTTTTTGCTCACTTCATTCTTAGCATCTATGCCCGCCACCAGGCAATGGTAGTTATCCCGCTTTGCAGCCTGTATAATTTCAGCAAGTATCTGTTTGCCATACCCATGCCCCCGGTGGTCTGTATGCACATACAGCGAGTGTTCCACGGTATATTTATAGGCAGGGCGCTCCCGGAACATTCCATAAGTGCCAAAAGCCAGCAGGGTATTGTCCTCATCCACCAGTCCAATTACCGGATAGTTTCCCTTACGTTTATGTTCAAACCAGTCAGCCATCATTTGCATCGTCCGCGGATAATAATCGTACAGGGCCGTACTATTCTGTATAGCCTCGTTGAAGATAGCCAGTATCTGAGCGGCATATTGATAATCGCAGGAAACAATTTTCATAGCTGTATGATAAGATACAAAAGTAAGAGGAATGAAGAATGAATATTTGATTAGGGTATAAATGTAGATTTTTGAGTATAATGAAAGACTTTGAAAGAAAAACATAGTACTACAATTAATTTCAGTAGAATAAATGAGGCTTTATACAAATTTAATGATTAAATAAACCATTTTATTTGATGTTATAACATCAAATAAATGATTAATAATATCTTCTGAAACCCAATAGCAGCAATGCTTTACATAAATAAATAGATTCGTTAATAAGGCGAAATAAATATGTGCATAAATATATTTTCCATTTTACTAACACCCAATACTATACTTAGTATATTTTTGTATTTCTAAAGTAAAAGCTACACCTAGTCAAACAGTTGTTTTTCCATTACCGATGTATATCTCTTCCAGGAGATCATTAAACAACCCAGAGCAACTACTTCCTTACCTGTAACTTAATTGCTTACTAATAAAGTAATATTATTTCTTTCTAAAGAAGTTTTTATCAATTGTTTTTATTGTAAATATTTTAAAATTTATGGTATGTGTAATTATTGTTTTAACACCAGTCAAAGTAGTTTTAGTACTACTAATTTAGTTTCTTTTATAAGAGTTTTCCTGTTATCATTTTTATGTTTCCTGTTTAGTGTAAAAAGTAGTTTATGTCAGATAACAGAGGGATTTGAAGAGGCTTCTACAGCTTCTACATCGGGAGGTACAGGTATGCCTTCAGCATATGGTACAGGCAGTTATGTATTAACCTCAGGTACATGGACTTTTAATTATGCAAAGCAAGGAACAACGGGAGTACATGGTGGTACAGAAGCATGCCAGATGGGTACATCTTCAGGTTCCATTATTTCACCCAATATTGCTACGGCGGGGGTGGATTCTATTTATTTCTGGGCATCAGTGAGTTCTGTCGGAGCATCCTGTCTGAAAGTGCAGGTTTCCAGCAATGGAGGCGCCAGCTATACAGCAGTTACCGGGTCTCCTTTTACATTAACCGGCACCCCTGCATTATATAAAGTTTATGTACACAATACCAGTCCCAATTTATTGGTTGAATTTCTAGAAACAAGATCAGTAATATATCTGGACGATATCAATATTACAGCAGCAAATATTTCTACACCGGTCATTACAGTTACCGGTACTCTTGCTGCTGTTAATACTACTTATGGTACGGCCAGTATTAGTCCTTCAAGTTTTAATGTATCTGGAGCAACTATGAATGCAGCTGTTCTGGTGACAGCACCTGCAGGTTTTGAAGTCTCTGCAAGTTCGGGTTCTGGATATAATTCTACAACCACAGTTGGAACATCTGGTACTTTTACAGCTATACCTGTTTATGTAAGATTAAAAGCCACAACACTGGCAGGCACCTATTCAGGCAATATTGTATTGACCAGTAGTGGTGCAACCACAGTAAACTTAACAACTGTTTCGAGTACTGTAAATCCATATACTTTATTAATCAGTGGATTAACCGGAGTAAATAAAACCTATGATGGAAACACAACTGCTTCATTGACCGGTACTGCTGTATTGAGTGCTACAGTTAATAATGATAATATTAGTCTGAATGGTACTGCTTCGGGACAATTCAGTACCGCATTGGTTGCCAATGGAAAAACTGTTTCCATTTCCGGTTTATCTCTTTCAGGTACAAATAGTCCATCTTATATATTATCTCCTGCAACTACTACAGCCAATATAACTGCATTACCTGTTACTATCAGTGCGGCATCGGCCAACAACAAGGTATATGACGGAACAACAGCAGCCACTATTTCGGGAACGCTTAGCGGAATTATATCCTCCGATGTTTCAAATGTTGTTTTAAATGCAACCGGTACTTTTGCTCAATCGACGGTAGCTAATGTAATTGCTGTGGTTTCAACTGCTACATTGTCTGGCAGTGCATCGGGAAATTATAGTTTAATTCAACCAACAGGATTATATGCTAATATTACAAAAGCAAGCCAGACAATCAACTTTACAACATTCACAACGCCAGTAACAACAGCTACTACCGGTTTTACTTTAATTGCATCAACGAGTTCGGGTTTAACGGTGACTTTTGTCAGTTCCAATACTGCTGTAGCCACCATTTCAGGTACAGGGTTAACTGTAACTGGTGTAGGTTCTACAACAATATCAGCCTGTCAACCGGGTGATACAAATCACTTGGCAGCAAGCATTGTAACTCAGACATTAGTGGTAAACCTTGCCCCTGTAATCATATATCAACATGGATTTGAATCAGGTAATTTTGGTGGCATTGTTTACACACAAATACCTTCCATATTATCTCCCAGTCTTATAAATACCCAATGGACCATTCCGACTGGCGTATTTCAATCATTTCAAGGAAGTGGAGGAGCTGGTTCAGGTTCATTAGGGGTATTATCCGGTGCTTCTTCTTCACCATTTACTTTGTCGGTTAATATAGTAAACGGATATTCTTTAACTATTAATTCCTTTAGTTTCTGGAGGCAAACATCCAGTTCAGTCATCTGGTCAATGTACGTTAATAATATACTGGTAGGTTCAGGAATATCACCTACTGTTGGTTCTAGTACTGGAACCATTAATGTATCGAATGCAATTAGTGGATTAACAGGAACTGTCAATATTCAATTAGTGTTAAGTGGAAGCGGTAGTTTTAGAATTGATGATTTTACATTGAATGGAAATTTGATATCCTGTGGTGTATTGCCGTCTATAAGTACACAACCAGTTGCTCAGACTATTTGTGCAACATCTGCATTAAACCTGAATGTGGTTGCTAACAATGTAAATACTTACCAATGGAGGAAAGGAGGAGTAAATATTTCCTCCGCAACAAGTGCATCTTATTCTATAGCATCCTGTTTATTATCTGATGCGGGTACTTACGATGTTTTGCTTACAGGGTCTTCTTATTGTGCCACTACTATTTCCAATGATGCAATAATTGTAGTAAATCCAATCCCTACAGGAGTAAAAGCAGTGTCCAGCGATTCTTCGGTTTGTAGTGGGACACCGGTAAATCTATCTTCTGTTTACAGTGGTGTAAACGAAAACTTTGAAACTTTTCCTTTAACAAGCTTTTCTGTATCAGGAACTGGTGCAACAATGGTACAAAACAATACTTATTATAGTCAGGGAAAATCCTCCGTAATATTTAACACTATCAATAATCTTGTTACTAATCCTGCTATGACAATGTCCAGCGACATTGATTTAACTAAATATGGCAGTTCTCCTCTTTTACAATTTAGCCATATATGTGCCTTAGAAGGAGCTACATTACCTTATGATTTTGGTTTCGTAGAATATTCTACAGATGGAGGTACTACATGGGTAGTATTTCCTTCCAGCGCTTATCAAGGTGCAGGGACCTTATTGGGTTCATCTGGAGGGATTTGTTTCAGTACTATGAGTTATCCTGACTGGATTTCAAATTTTAATTCCAATACTGCAACTCCTGGTAGTGGGCCTGCTACAACTTTATGGAAAAATGAAATCATAAATCTTACAACTTTTACAGGTTATTCAAAGTTTCGTATTCGTTTCAGAATAACTACTGATGTATCTAATCTGTATTATGGATGGTTGATTGATGATCTGACTATTGGATCGATACCTACAGGCTTTAAATGGACATCATTTCCTGAAGGATATTCTGATAACTCACAAAACCCATTAGGGTCTGTATCTCCTGTAATGACTACAAAATATATAGTAACAGTAACTAATAGATATGGATGTTCTTCCAGCAGTAATACTACAGTAACAGTTATGCCTTCCCCTGCTGCCACTATTCACTATATAAATTCTCCATTCTGTAAAACAGCAGATATTCAAAGTGTCGATATTTCAGATACATCAGGGTTGCCATTAATTACAGCAATATATTCTTCTCAGGCTGGGTTAACATTAAATCAATTTACAGGTGACATTAGCCCTTCTACCAGTTCCCTGGGAAACTATATAGTTAATTATTATATGGAAGGAACAAATGGATGTATTGATTCAACTAAAACATCAGTTGAGGTTAATCAGGTGGGTTTGTGGAAAATAGCCGGAGAAGATGAAAAATGGAATAATATACATAACTGGGCATGTACATCAATACCTTGTACTTCAGATAATGTTTTTATAAGTACTGCAAGTGCACATTATCCATTGATTGATTCAATTGGAAATGTTCATAATATTAATATTGATTCAGGAGCTGCCATGACAATTGCCGGTGTATTAAATATTACAGGTTCAGTGAATAACAGAGGTAACATAAATGCAGCATCAGGTACAATTGAATTTAATGGTGATACAGTACAAAATATAATAGGTGGGTTTACTGTAAATAATCTGACAATTAATAATAGCAATGGCGGAGTATCGCTGGGAAGTACTTCATCTGATACAGTTTCTGTACAAGGAGTATATACTCCATCATCGGGAGTTTTAACTACAAATGGTAGACTTGTGTTAGTTTCAACTTCTACAGGAACAGCAAGGGTTGCAGCAGGTAAGGGGCAATATATTTCCGGCAATGTAACTGTTCAGAGATATCATAGCAACAAAAGAGCGTGGTTGCTGATGACAGCTCCATTAACTACTTTTCAGATGCAGGGAGCAACTATTGGAGATATTCATAATAACTGGCAGACTGAAACATATATTACAGGACCTGACACTACTGGTGGGTTAGATAAAGGTCCAAATAACAATTATAGTATGTTGAACTGGACAGGAACATTATGGGGAAATGTTACCAATACCAAAAATTCATATAGTTTATTTGGAAAACCTAATGCTATAAACGATAGTGCATACAATAAACCCTACTTCCTGTTTGTAAGAGGTGATAGAAGCATCCTTCCCTCAATGGGTTCTACTGCTCACTCATCTGTTGTTCTGACAGCAACAGGAATTTTACAAACTGGTGATTTGCCAGAAACTATTATTGGCAGCTCAGGTACATACGGTCTGGTGGCCAATCCTTATGCCGCACCAATTGATCTGAATACTTTCAGAACAGACAACAGTAGTTTAATTCAAACTTATTATTACTGGGATCCAAACCTAAGTACAACTGGTGGTTATGTTACAGCTGCATATCTGGCAAACAAATGGTATTATACCAATCAGACTACAGGAAATACAACGCCCGAATTCATTCAAAGTGGTCAGGCTTTCTTTGTATCTTCTAATAGTCTAAAGACAGTATCATTCCATGAAAATCAGAAGAATACGGATAGTTCCTGCAATGCTATATTTGGTAATGACAGTTCAACAGGAACAATTAGAATTGATTTAAGTAAAGGGGATCCGCCGATGTTGATAGATGGTGTATTAGGGTTATATAATAATCATTTCAGTAATGCTGTTGTTCCTGGTGAAGATGCGATTAAGTTCTGGGGTAATGAAGAAAATATTGCTTTATTGAGAAACGGTAGTTATCTGAGTCTGGAGGCTCGCCCTACTTTGGTTAATAATGATACAATGTTTATTTACCTGAGTAAAATAGTAGCAGGTAATACATATAATTTTACTATAACCTGCAATAACTTATCTTCAAATATTACAGGGTATCTGGCAGATAAATTTTCCGGCACTCAAATGCCATTAAATCTTTCAGCTATAAATACAATATCATTTACGGTCACTTCAGCCCTAGGTTCAAACGCATCCGATAGATTCATGATAGTATTTAAAAACAGTCCATTAAGTGTAATGCCAATTCATTTAACAGCAGAAGGTAAAGCAAAACAGGTTGAAATAGTATGGAGTATGATTAATGAAAATGGGATTGATCAATACGAAGTTGAAAGAAGTATTGATGCTATTAATTATGTGAATATAAACACTACTAAAGCTAATAAAGATTATGCAGTAGGGTATATTTATAAGGTAATTGATAGTACTGCTATATTAGGGGTTAATTTTTACAGAATTAAAGCATTAATTCAAGAGGGAAGACTGGAACAATATAGTAATGTTGTGAAAGTTTGGGTAGGGGAAAGAACTAATAAAATTTATGTTTATCCAAACCCGGTTATCGGAAAGTCCTTTAATATTATGCTGGATAATGTTGTGCAAGGCAATTATAGCTTTTCTATCATTAATTCATCTGGTCAGCAAGTAATGGCTACTTATACTCAATACATAAATGGTAATGCTGTTATTCCCCTCTTTTTACCTGCATGTCTACCTGTCGGAGTGTATCAACTAAAGGTAGTTGGTGAAAGCAAAAATTATGTGGAAAAAGTTTTGGTGAATTGATAACTACAGGACTAAGTTATTCAAATAAAAAAGGCTGTCTTTTCCGGGGCAGCCTTTTTAATAGGCTCAGCTCTTATATTAATAATTGATCCACATTCGGAACAATATTTTTCATTATCCTGTTTCATTTTATGGAAAGATTTAAAACGGAAAGGTAATAATATCTTTATCTGCTTGCTTTATCTTAAGAAAGATTTCTATAAATGGCAAGTTATATACTAAAAAAATGCCCCCTAATTCAGGAGGCATATATAATCAATCTTCTTATTATTAATGATGATGGTGATGAAGAAGTTTCTTGAAATCTTCAAAATCAATTTCTTCTTCCTTAGCAATTACCTGCTTGTCTAATTTCTCAAACACTTTAGTGGATCTGATTTCAGGATAGGTTTCTTCGATAAATTTTTTATCCTTCAATGAATTTTCAGCTATGTTATTCAGCCATTCATTATCAGAGCCACTTAGTCCGTTACTTTGCATATAGTTCAGTATTCTTGCTTTTGCAAAGTTTATATAGTCTTGTCTTTCAACAGTTACATTAAACTCCCTTGCATATTTTTCAATTACCAGGCTCCACTTAAAGCGTTTAAGTATACTTAAAAATTGTTTTTCAGCTTCTTCAGCAGCAAGTTCTGATTGTTCTAATTTAAATAAACGTTTTAAGAAATCAACAGGTAAATCAATATGTGTGTGATCTACAAAAAGATGGTATATCTGATCCTGCAATTGATGTGAACTCTGAGTTTGAAATACTACTGCAATATCTTCTTTCAAAGCAGTTCTTAAATCTTCTTCAGTTTTAATATCCTGGTCAGGAAATATTTTCTTAAAGAACTCTTCATTTATCTCAGAAGGCTCCTGCAATATAATCCTGGTAATAGTTGCTTTATAATATGCACCTGCAATAGCATCTGCTTCTATTCCTAATTCTTTAAAAATAACTTCCTGCTCTTCAGCAATAATGGCATCGGATAGTTTAATAACTATACTATCCTTTACTGACTTCCCAAAAACTTTTGACTGATATGCTTCGGTCAGGTGTTTAACAAATAAGTTCAACGGTTTTACTACATCAGCTTCATTCAGAACATTCCCTTCTGCATCAGAAGCTTCCACTTCAAATTCAATATAATGATTAATTGAATCAACCGTTTCAGGCTCGGTATATTTACCAAATCTTTCTCTTAGGCCTGCTATGTCTTGATCTATAAATTCATCAGTTACATTAATTTTATACCTTGTAAGATTGGAGTTATTAAGATCAACATTAATTTCAGGTTCAAGCCCTATTTCGAAACTAAAACTATAATCGGAAGGATTATTACAATCCATCGGCTTTTGATTTTCAAGATCATAAGGAAGTGCCTTGCCTAACAATTTTTCGGTGAGACTATTCAGGTAAGTATCTATTTCTTTTTCGGCTAATTTTATTACCTGTTCTACAAACAGAGTTTGACCATGCATTTTTTTCAAAACTCCTGCAGGAACCATTCCTTTTCTGAAACCAGGAACATTTGCAGTCTTAGCGAAATGTTTTAAACTCTTTTCAAACTCAGGATAATAATCTTCTTTTTTTACAGTTACGGTTATTTTGTCGTTGAGTAATCCAATGTTTTCTCTTGTTACTGTTGCCATAAACTTGTTGAGTACCTTTTTTGGTTAATTAATCCCCTAGAAAAAGACCCCCCAGTTATGGGAGGTCTTTGTGCGGGTGGAGGGACTCGAACCCCCATATCTCGCGACACTAGATCCTAAGTCTAGCGTGTCTACCAATTTCACCACACCCGCCTGAAAATTCATTTCTTGGGGTTGCAAAAGTAGGGGAATTATATTTATCCCAAATTATTGTTTTAATATTTTTTAGAAATAATCAGACTTTGTTATAGGAACGATGTATCGCACTGCTGATTTCAGTGATAATAGAGCTGTCTTTTTCTATGGCATTTCCAATAACTATTACATCTGCTCCTGCTTTACAGTTTTTATAGGCTTTCTCAGGAGTCGTTATTCCTCCTCCAATTATTAATGGGATAGCTACATTCTGAGCTACCTTTTCTATCATGCTTTCAGTAATAGGTATTTTTGCCCCACTGCCTGCATCCATATATATCAGTTTCAAACCAAGCATTTCTCCTGCCATTGCTGTACAGATAGCAATATCATTTTTATCGGATGGAATAGGCGCTGCATTCGATATATATGATACTGTAGTGGGGGCGCCACCATCTATTACCAGATAACCTGTTGGTATTATCTCCAGCCCACTCTTCTTTACAATTGGAGCACTTATTACATGTTGCCCTATCAGCAATTCAGGATTACGGCCCGAAATGAGTGATAAATACAATAATCCATCGGCATACTTGCTGATTTGCGATGGAGAACCTGGGAATAATAATACCGGTATATTGCAATTCTTCTTGATATAGCTGATACATTCATCAGTAGAATTCGATACTACCAGGCTTCCTCCCACAAAAAAATAATCTACCCCGGCCTTTATAGAAAGCGCTATTAATTTATTCAACGAAGCCTCATCGGCCTTGTCGGGATCAATTAATACCGCAAAGGACTTGATACCTTTGTTTTTCTTCTCAATAAATTCTTTGTATAATTTATTATTCATGGGTAATAATTGTATGTATGCAAAAATGCAAAAAAATCCTATACATCTATATACTATTCTTGTATTTCAAATTGTCCATCTTCAACTATCAATTCTCAATTAATAATTATTCCGTCTTTCATATGCAGAATCCTGTCACACGAAGCTGCCAGTTCGTCATTGTGGGTTACAATCAGAAAAGTCTGATTGAATTCGTTTTTCAGTTGAATCAGCATCTCATGAAAATGTCTAGCATTTTCACTGTCCAGATTACCCGTAGGTTCATCAGCAAAAACTATATCCGGATTATTTATCAAGGCTCTTGCCACTGCCACTCTTTGTTGTTCTCCCCCACTTAAAGCAGAAGGTTTATGCTGTAACCTGTCTTTCAAACCAAGTCTTTCCAGTAATTCACTAGCCCGGTCAATAGATTGTTTTTTTGAAACCCCGGCAATCCATGCCGGAATACATACATTTTCTATTGCGGTAAACTCGGGCAATAAATGATGAAACTGAAAAATAAACCCTATATGTTTATTTCTGAATTTCGATAAAGCCTTGTTGTTTAATTTATTCAACAATACATTATTCAGAACAACATCACCACTATCTGCTGTATCTAGTGTACCCAGTATATGTAGCAATGTACTTTTTCCTGCACCGGAAGAACCCACAATAGCCACTATCTCTCCTTTATTCAGCAATAAGTCTACCCCTTTCACTACCTGTAAACTTCCATAACTCTTAGTAATACCAACTGCTTTCAACATAGCTTTTATTTTATAGTAGGAAACAATCATTCATTCACTACCCTTAGAATCAAGCTGCAATTTGTTGATTTATTTTTAATTTCCATCATTTTACCTGAAGCAATCTTTGTATTATTATTTTATTAAGATAAAATTTTCGGCATTTACATCATTTAATTATTGATTTTCAATCATTTATAGCATTTGCACCTTCTTTAAGGCACTTTATCAACCATTTGCACAAGCATCTGAATTCTGCTATGAAAATAGCTTTGAAAACTAGATTTGGAAAATTCGTTTATACGGTTACATTTGCAAAAAATTACAGGGTATGTTTTGGACACTAGAGCTAGCAAGTTACTTAGAAGAGTCTCCTTGGCCTGCCACCAAAGATGAGCTGATAGACTACTCAATCCGTAGTGGTGCCCCTATTGAGGTGGTTGAAAATTTACAGGAACTGGACGACGAAGGCGAAATATATGAAAGCATCGAAGATATTTGGCCCGATTATCCAAGTCAGGACGATTTCATGTTCAATGAGGACGAATACTAGTAACAAAATATTTTAAGCTAATAAAGTAAATACAAGCGCATCTAAAACATAGATGCGCTTTTTTTATTCTTATATCCGCGTTTGAGTTACTATTGTTGAAATTATTAACTCAAACAGGCTCTAAAATTTATATAATAATTATAACTCTATCAATATCATCTACAATAAACCGACTTATTTTCGCCGTATCATTCATTAAAAAATAAACAATCATGAAAAGAACTATTCTCTGCACTTTACTATTATTAAGTTTTTCAGCAGGCTTTATGGCTTGTAAAAAAAGCAGTTCCAGTACTACCCCTGCCAGCAATGGTAGCTTTCCTACTCCACAAGCCGATGGTGGTTTCTATGCTATCCAAATGAAGTATATTGGCGAAATTACTCCTTCTTCCAGCGATACAGATATGACTTCCTGGACTTCTGAAGCATGGTTCGGTAATTATCAGTCTACTAAAGATGCTGGTCTGCTCAATTGCAACTCAGTACCAATGGCATATAAGGATAGTTCTACAGGTACTACTATTACCTATCCAATGTATATGAATTCAACTACTTTCTTTGGCACTACACTTAATTTTACTACTGCCAACCCAATAGTAAACTGGTCTGTTTCCGGAAATACATCAAATGCAATTCCAGCTATCGACTATAATGATTCACTGGCTTGGGGAAAATTAAGTTCTTTTGTTGTTCCGGCTTCTTCTACTGCAGGTTCAGCCATTACTTTTCAATACAACTATTCCAATCTGAACACTGCTCCTTACGAATATCTGATTTATTCAGTAATCGGATCTAAAGGAAACCATTCCGACACAATTGCTGTTCATGGTTCTTCTTTTACAGTTCCTTCTTCCATAACTTCAGCAGTTGCAGTAGCTGGCGATCAGATGACTGTTCAGTTAACCCTGGTTAAAGTTTCAGCTGCCAAAACATTCGGAACTAAGAAATATTATTTCTGTAAAGAAAATGTTTACGACCGTTTCGTACAATTATAATACTATTCATATTATTTTAAACAGGGGTTATTTCGTTCAAATAGAAATAACCCCTGTTTTCATTATCACATTTTCAAATTCACTTGACTCCTGTCTCCTTCCTCCTGTTTAACCATTTTCTGAAACTTAAATGACAATTCAACTCCATTTCCTAATAACTGTCATGTTTTTATCCCTTTTTACACTATAGTTTTGCCTCTCGTTAAATTATGCAATATGAATGTTTCTGTTGATCTGCTGAATAAATACAATGTACAGGTACCTCGTTATACCAGTTATCCCACCGTGCCTGTCTGGAAAGAAAATATTTCAGTCAGCCAGTGGAAAGAAACTTTTTCAAAACAGTTTTCTATTGTAAATGCCGAAACAGGTATCAGCCTCTATCTACATTTACCTTTTTGCGAAAAGCTTTGTACTTATTGTGGTTGCAATAAAAAGATTACCACCAACCACGATGTGGAAGAAGAATATATGAAGGCTGTTCTGAAAGAATGGAAACAGTATACTGCCCTCATGAATCAAAAGCCGGTGATTGCCGAACTGCATTTAGGAGGCGGTACACCTACTTTCTTTTCTCCTGCTAATCTGCATAAACTATTGCAATCTGTTTTTGACGAAGCTATTATTCCCAAACATCATGAATTTAGTTTCGAGGGACATCCAAACAATACATCCCGGGAACACCTTCAGACCTTATTCAATCTTGGTTTTCGTAGAGTAAGTTATGGGGTGCAGGACAATGATCCCAAAGTTCAGTTTATTATCAATCGGATTCAGCCTTTCGAAAACCTTGTGAATGCAGTAAACATGGCCCGTGAAATAGGTTATTCATCTGTCAACTTCGATCTGATATACGGACTGCCTTTACAAACCCTTGAAGGTATGCAGAAGACTATCGAACAATGCATTACCTTACTCCCCGACCGTATAGCATTTTACAGCTATGCTCACGTGCCATGGACAAGCAGAGGACAACGTCTTTTCGATGAAAAAGATTTACCAACCCCCGATCTCAAGATGAAGTTATATTGCCTCGGCAAAGACTTATTGATGCATTCAGGTTATTACGATATTGGCATGGATCATTTTGCCTTGCCCGCCGATGATTTATACATTGCCTGGGAAAACGGCACCCTTCACCGCAACTTCATGGGTTATACTACTCAGAATACAGGCATGTTGCTTGGATTGGGAGTTTCCAGCATCAGCGATCTTGGTATTGCCTTTGCGCAGAACCACAAGACTATCCACGATTATTATCAGTGTATTGAAAACAATGAATTGCCGGTCACCAAAGGATTTTTCCTCTCCGACGAAGATGTCACTTTCCGTAAATATATACTTAGGGTAAGTTGTCAGGGTAATGTTCGTTTTGCCCTAAAGGATCTGCCACTATTGGAGCAGTTTACTTTTCCCGAGTTGGAATCACTTCAGGCCGATGGTTTATTGAATTATACTACAGAGAAGATGGAAGTCACACCTCTTGGTCGTCACTTTATTCGTAATATCTGCAAGTCTTTCGATCTGCATTTATTACGAAACATCCGACCCGCCGACAAAAACATGTTCAGTAGGGCTATCTGATCTGATTCTTAATTCAGGCAAATGAATATTGCTATGGGTCGGCAGTATAGCTAATATTATTTATAGCTAAAACAAGGTTACTATACTTGCAATATAGTAGCCTTGTTTTGATGTGATAATGCATCAGATGGAAGATACAATTTTGGCTTTAGAAAGTATCTGACAGAATCTTTTTAGCAATTAACCATTTCATTCTATATTTATCCCACAATTAATGCCAACAAATCAACCATACTGTATGAAATTATATAGCAATTGCCAACGAGTATTCCAATACTCAAATAATGCAAGCCCAAAACAAATTAATCAATTTTTCCAGAACAGAACATCAAAGTACAAGTATAAGATTGTTGTAAAATAAAATTGCAAAAAATGACTGTTTTAAGCAAAATCTATCTATTTTTATAGCGTTGTAAAATCGTTGAAACATAACAGTGAAAAGCAATAGCCAAATATTAAGTTACTATCCGTTCGGGATGGCAATGCCTGGGCGTAATGGCTATGCAGTTCAAGGAGGCTGGGCAAACAGTACCATGAAGGTAAACGGACAGACTTTTCCTGCTGACCTAAGCATTACCAACCGAAGTAATAACACCCCTGCTGAATATACCGCGGCCAATAGTATTAGTTTTACTGGTGAATTTGAAGATGGTGGTACTGATGAATATATAGCATATATCATTGACCCGAACAATTTGCAAAGTTCTTCACCTGCTGATAATTGTAGTGATGCAAATAGTAATGTTACTGGTAGTAGTGATGAAGGATATAGGTATGGCTTTAATGGTAAGGAAAAAGACAACGATATGGATGGTAACAATTATGATTACGGCTTCCGTATTTATAATCCGGGATTAGGTAAATTCTTAAGTGTTGACCCATTGGCTGCAAAATATCCAATGCTAACTCCTTATCAGTTTGCAAGTAATACACCAATACAAGCGATTGACTTAGACGGATTAGAAAGATATATTGTTACTACCACGGCATATAAAAGTCCTACTACAGGTAAAATTGAAATATTAGATTCCAAAAAAGTTGAAGCAAATAATCTTTATAAGCTAGGTACAGGTACCTTATATCAAAATTTTACTTGGCAGGGTAATAATAGAGGCGTTAGCGGAGGTGCCTGGACACAAGCTTATGTTCCGCGATCTTTTCTTCAAAAAGTAGGTGACTTCTTTAAAAGTATTTTTACTAAGGGGGATGAAAGCAATAAGGAGCGACCAGGTTTTGTTGTCTTTGGACAAGCAAATTTTAGTGATTGGTCAAATGGGTTACCAAAAGCTGCACCTGGAAGTAAAACTATTGATCTTGGTAAATTTTTGACATTATATGGTGGCATGAGAGAGGGTGTTGATCCTGCTGATCTTGCAGAAGATTTTGGAAATAGTGCCAAACTAGCACACTTACTTGAACAAGTAAACAAAATAAAGGAGGCGTATGAAAAAACAGAAGCAGCAGTTGGAGAATTGAAAGGAGGGAAGGAAAAGGGGGAAGCAGAAACACAAGATTCTTGTGAGCGTTGCCATGCTAAGGCTAAACATCTAAACCCTAGTGATCATGGTAAAATTGATAAAGTTCAAACAAAAGAGAACGAATAAAATGAGGACATATTTGTTAATAATATTTATATTATTATTGTATTCATGCAGTAAAAATAATAATAACATAATGAGATTATATTATCCAGGCACTAATAATATTAAAGCAGAGATTACTTTTAAAGATAGTATAACAAGTACAATTAGAGATGGAATAGCTAAGTTATATTATCCCAATGGTAAAATTGAATCCTTAGGCTATTATGTAAATGACAGTTTAAATGGTGTGTATAAAGGGTTTGACGAAAATGGTATTATTTCATTAGAAGCTTCTTATTGGAAAAATAAAAAAGTAGGTCCGTCAAAATATTATAAGAATGGGTATCTACAGCTTTATAACGAAAAAGATTATAGTGGAGGTATATACTATGTACAAAAGTTTGATAGTAAAGGAAATATAATTAAAGAAGAAGGAGTATCTGTGAGTCCAGTTCCTTATTTGGATTTAGACTCTAATGTAGTAAAATCAAAGACTTCGGTATCATTATATTTTTTTTATGCTGAACCAGATGGGTATCGGAATTCACTAAAAGCTTTTATTAATGATACTATTGTTGATATTAATATCCTTCCGTATCATATTGCATCAATTACTAAAAAAATAATAAAGCAAGGAAGGAATGAATTTAAATTGGTTTCAATATTAAAAAAGAATAATAATTTAATTAGTCAAGATAGTTGTGTTAAAGAATTGTATTCATATTAATCAATTTAATTCTGTTACAATTTTTGAAGAAAGATAAAGATAAAATTTATTGATATTGGAACGATACATTAACAACTAATTTCTTACTTTTAGACATTCGAAAACAATAAATATTTAATTGTCACTAATAAATAAATATATATTAGATTCAGTTCCGTTCGGGATGGCAATGCCTTGCCGCAATGGCTATTCTGTATCTAGTGGCTGGGCTAATAGTACGATGAAGGTAAACAACCAGACTTTTCCTGCTGACCTAAGCATTACCAACCGAAGTAATAACACCCCTGCTGAATATACCGCTGCAAATAGTATAACCTTTACAGGCGAGTACGAAGATGGTGGTACAGATGAGTATATGGCATACATTATTGACCCGAACAATTTGCAAAGTTCTTCACCTGCTGATAATAGTAGTGATGCAAATAGTAATGTTACTGGTAGTAGTGATGAAGGATATAGGTATGGGTTTAATGGTAAAGAAAAGGATAATGATATTTATGGAGAAGGCAATGCTTACAACTTTGACAATAGAATTCAAGATCCAAGATTGGGTAGATGGTTTAGTTTAGATCCTCTACAAAAGAAATATCCAGATGAATCTAATTATGCATTTACAAGCGATAATCCTATTATTTATAAAGATGCAGATGGAAAAGATAAATATTATACCTTAACTATAATATATGAAAATGGCAGTAAAAGTATATTGACAAAAGATATAGATAAAAATTATTCTGAATATTCTAGTATACATGGATATGATAATGATTCCTATTATAAAACCGATTTGTATATAAATCTTACTGTTGATTTGCGCGGTAATAATATAAATGTGACACGTACAAAAGAGGTAGTTACTAAAAAAACATCAGACCGAGTATATGCAACTAACTTATTGGTAAAAGGGTTAAAATATGTAGGAAGTTGTTTGGGGATATTAGGAGATAATAAAGAATATAGAGGCAAAACAAAAGGTGGCTATACTTTAACATCAGAGTTTTCAAAAAATGGTGACGGTGCTAAAACAGATGCAACAGAAGGAAGCTCAGGGTCAATAAATGTTGATTTAATTCAAGCAAGTGCAGAAGGTTGGGCAGATTTTTTGGAATTACCAGAGGATGTAGAATTTATAAATCAAATGAAAGGTGTTGTTGAAAAAGCAAAAGAAGTGAGTGAAAGAGCAAAAGAAAAGGAAGAGGAGTCAAAAACAGATCAACCTAAACCAACAGTGCATGTTGGAAAAGACGGGAAACCTGATGGGAAAAAGACGCCCGGTTCATATTTAAGAGAAACAGCAGATCCTAAAGTAGCTGACACAACTAAAAATTAGAAAGATATGAGAGTATTATTAATAACTTTTGTAAATATATTTATTATTATAAATTTAAGTTGTAAATATAATAAGAATAGAACTTTTATAATTAGTCATAACACAATAAAAGCAGTAGGAAATATAACTGATGATACCATTTTTAATGGTTTAATTCGGTTTTATGACAATAAAACGGATGTGTTATTATATGAAGCGGAATATATAAATAGTTCTTTAGAGGGCAAAAGTATTACGTACTATAAAAATGGTGTAACTAAAACTATCGAATATTATGAGAAAGATAAACTAAATGGATATATTTCTTTTTTTGATAGTACTGGTATATTGTTTTGTAAACAATATTATTATTATGGATTAAAAATGGGTCCTAATGTTGCATACAATAAGGATGGAAAAGAATCTTCAATGAACTTTAATTCGTTTGATAATGAAAGTTTACTTTATTTTGAATATGATTCATTAAAATATAAAAAGTTAACACAACTTCATAAACCCTATTTTCATTATAGGATAACAGGTGATTATGAAGATTCTTTCCAAATAACATTACCAACATTTTTTATATATTTATTAAACGCTCCTAAATTTAAATTTGAATATAGTATTGTTAAAGTAGATTCTTTATTTAATGATAAATATTTATATTACACTTTTAATAGCAAAAACATTTGGAAGTCAATTAACCTTAATGAGGTTTTAAGTAAAAATAACATTACAATCAAGGACAGCATTGCCATAAAGTTATTTGTATATGATTCTGTAAGAAACGAAAAATATACTATGTATAAAAGAATAAAATGGTAATTCTTAGATTTGAAAATCTATATATAAAAAAACACTAAATAGGGTCTGCTCTTTAAGTTAACAACAAGAATTTTCTATTGAAAATCAATTACTATTTACAAAATATCACACATCAAGGTGCAAGGGTTATAACAGGAAACGTTCAAAACCCTTGCACTATCTTTTTTCCTATAAGATATTGGGATAGAAAAAAGCTAATAAACGATGTCTATTATAATGAAATACTACACATTTCAGTCTATTATAATTAAAATTCATACAATTTGCTGAAAGCTTGACTTAAACAGCAGACCCTAACTAACAAAGCCGTTGAGAAATCAGCGGCTTCTTTAACATTTATTCACTGCTGTTTTACAAATACCTTATTGAAGAACCTTTTCATAAGTTGATGGGCACATGATTACTTATTAAATACATATCTATATACTTCTTTGTATTCATTTATAAGCCATATAATACGATATTTTTTTTCTTCAGAGGGATAATTTAATATGCAGATATATAATCGCTTGTTATCTTTAGATACATAAACTCGCACTTTATATCCATTATACTCTACATCGCTACCAAATACCAAAAAAGGAAAATCAAAGATAATATCACTAATCAGAGTTTTGGGGATATTTATGCAAACAGTATCTAAAAGTATCTTCATACTTTTAATTATAAATAGATATTCATGCCCATATTGTAAAGAATCATTATAATCCTTATTGATTTTTTTACTTGTTTCAATAACTACTTTTGTTTTATTGCATACTTTTTGGTGAGTTTTAAAGATGCCTGTTGATACATAATTTGTGTCTGTTTTTCTTATAAAATCAAACTCACTAAGGGGAAATTTCAATTCTGATTTGATTGTAACATACCTTAAATTTAATATTGATTTAATTTCGTTTTTAACAATATAGTTTTTAATATCATTTATGCTCAAGGTTGTCAAAATCTTTCTATCATTTAGTGTATATAGTTGCTTTTTAGAGTCTTGACAATAAGTTAAACTTATACTAATGACAGAAATAAATAAAAATAAAAATTTATACCTCAGCATATTATTCGACATTAAAATCTGGATCATCCTTATGCCCTGCAACTGAATTTCCATTTAGGATTTTTAATTGGTCATAGTTTCTTTTTTGAATATCTACTTGTGTTTTAGCACCTTTTCCATTGTGCTCTTTTTTTTGTAACTTTTGTCCTTCTTGATAATCATTTCCAAATCTTTTAGTTTCATCATTTGATGGTTTGACCTCCCCTTTATTATCTTTATTTAAAGCATCTTCCTCTGTTGGAAATACTTGCGAAGGATCTACGATTCCATAACACCCATAAGTTCCGCCTAATGTTTCATCACCTTCTTGATTGTGAGTATACCAGCCACCAACATGGACTTTACAATCTTGAGCTGTATTATTATGGCGAATTAAATCTTCTCCACCTACATCTCCTAGTGTCTGATCTTCTTCTCCGTAATTAAAAAAACATTTATTATATTGTTTAGTAATCGGGGAATATATACCAGTCATTTTAACTGATGGGGTATTACCATAATCATGTCCATTATATCCATTATCTTGTATAAAAATAGATTTATTATTGCCCGGATCAGAAGATCTGTTTACCAGTATTTCATTTCCTTCTTTGTCTGTACCAAGATCAAACCACCCATCTCTTGTTACATTAAAAGTTCCTAAGTTAGTTGTTTCACCTTTATCATTAGTATATTGCATTTCAACTTCATAGGTTTTTACAACTATCGCTTTTGTATCTGGGTCACCATAAACTTGCATCTTCGTATACCCTGTTTCTTTATTGCTAATTAAGATTTTAGGTTCCTTTCCATCTAAGTCAACTGCCATGACAGGGGTATTTCCAGAAAATTGATATGGAGTTAAATCTGCAAATTTTTTCTGTAATGGATCAACACTTAAAAACCTTCCTAATCCCGGATTATAAATACGGAAGCCATAATCGTAATTATTGCCGTCCATATCACCATCCTTTTCTTTACCATTGAACCCATACCTATATCCTTCATCACTACTACCAGTAACATTACTATTTGCATCACTACTATTATCAGCAGGTGAAGAACTTTGCAAATTGTTCGGGTCAATGATATATGCTATATACTCATCTGTACCACCATCTTCGTACTCGCCTGTAAAGGTTATACTATTTGCAGCGGTATATTCAGCAGGGGTGTTATTACTTCGGTTGGTAATGCTTAGGTCAGCAGGAAAAGTCTGGTTGTTTACCTTCATGGTACTATTGGCCCAGCCACCCTGTACGGCATACCCATTACGCCCTGGCATTGCCATCCCGAACGGATAGGTAAATAAGATGTTTTTGTTTGATTGTATAACTTTAATATTCGTATAATTTAGAGCATAAAAATAAGGATAAAATAGTTAATAACAAAAGATAATACCGACAGCTTTGGGCATTGGTTAGTAATATATAACCCTAACGAACTGGATGATGTAAACGTAACTATTTTAGTTGCTAAAGGAAAGGGATAATAACAATATTTTAATGACTTGATAGAATACTACAAAAGCTGCTAAGTATTTAGTGGCTTTTGTAGTATTTTGATAACACTAACCTTCTATTTTTATATTGTTTTACCTTAGTAGACAGATAGTGTTTATTATTATCTACTCATTTTTAAGTTTTATTGATTCATCTCGAAAAACAGGGTCAATTTCTTTTGAATTTATTACTTTATTTAAAATATTATAATAAAATGTATCTTTCTTTTTATAGAAGTAATCAAATTCTAAATCATCTAAGAAATTTATTTTCCTATTAAATCTGGCACTTATGGTATCTTTCATTATGTTATAAAATAGCTTCTTTTTTTTTTCTAACAAATTTAATCTTTGATTAATTTCTTTATCAGAATGATAAAGTTTCAAAATCATTTTTTTAATTTTTTTATTCTCCAAATCCCAACGTGAATATTCTTCAATACTTGAACTAAACTCATTATTCAAATAATCTCTCCATAAAAAGAATACAAGGGCTGTATCAGGATTGCCAATACGAATATATAGACATGTATCGATTGGTTGTATTGATTCCTTTTGAATATAAGAAGAGTCTTTTATACTCTTAACGCTATTATTGCCACAGTATAAAAGAAATGGAATAAAAAACAGTAGGCTGTAATTCTTATATACTTTATTAAATAAAATTGACAATTTCATTTTATATTTTTAATTACTATTAATTAGTGTATGTTCGTAAAAAGCTTGGAACTGAGCCATTTTTTGAACTTGAGCCATTAGTATTACTGGGTTGAACCATTGGTGGATGCCATCCACCTGTTGAAGAGGAAGCACTATCTGTTGTTGATTGACTACCGCGAAACAACTCGTTTTTTGTATCATAAGTAGCTTCACGAGGTTCAAGTATTATTCTAACTTCTTTGTTATCTTTTAGTGATGGTATTTTATTGATTAAATCATCAACAGGCTTTGCGTCTCTACCGGAGCCTGTTGTTAAGCAACCTTCAGCATCATGTGGGCTATATTGATGAATTCTTACACCTTCTCTATTACCATCAGGTCCTTTTATTAAATCACCGCCCTTTTCGTCAGATATTTTTAGTTTATAATGCTTACTTCCGAAACCATTTTTGGTGTATTCAAGATAGTATTCACCTGGTGGAGTTTCGTTATTTGAACCATATCTGTTTGAACTCCTATCATCTCTGCCTGGCTTTCGCCATGCATCTCTTGAAAGTAAAAAAGTTGCATCAGGTGGTCTTAATTTACCTGATTGTTTTAATTCTTTATATTCAGATAATGTCATTTTTTCATAAATTTCAACGTTATACATTGGATACTTACCCCTACTGTTATCATTAAACCCACCTATTTGACCTGTTACCACTACTACAGCCTCTAAGCCATCTAAATCTATTGCACTTATTGGGCAATTACTTGCAAATTGATATGG
>Ga0316217_10002536_pt1 | contig 21818 bp, 12 predicted proteins | sample 1anoAmetaG_FD_203633 | JGI IMG/M metagenome (GOLD analysis project Ga0316217, IMG submission 203633) | Freshwater microbial communities from Trout Bog Lake, Wisconsin, USA - 1anoA | ecosystem: Environmental > Aquatic > Freshwater > Lake > Hypolimnion/Profundal zone | place: USA: Wisconsin...
TGTTTGCACTTCAAATATGATTGAATCATCACCAAATATGAATATAAATGTCAGAGGGATACTTAGGCGAACTTGTAATACCCTGGTCTTATGCTTATTTATTATGGTTACTTATTCTAGTCATAAATGTAACAGTGTGTCAACTTATTGATTATTCCTTGACCCAGGCTATCTATCCATTATTGATTCAGATAGAGCTTTCCATCTCGGGATAGCAGACTCTATGCGTAATTTTCTCGGAGATATAAGCTAGTCGGCTGGTGTTTCAACACAAACTCAGCTATTTACTATTGGTTTGGATATATTTATCGAAGTTTGATTTCTGATAGATACTAATACAACATAGAATTTGATGGTGCTTTTTTGCATTTGATTTTATTATTCGGCCCTTTAATTAACACCATTCACTCTATGGCCTAATTATTACATTAATAGATAAATGATCAAAAAAGAGATCTTAGTAGCTGTTACATTAGCCCTCGCAGCTTTAGCCGCCTACCACGGACTCAGCTCCAACGATACCACTGTGGAGAAAGTTGGAAACCTCGACCTGACCTGCGGCTATACCTCTGATTTCGCCAACTTCATTGCAAAGAATAGTAGGGAATGTGTTATATAGATTACTCCAGTTGGAATTTCGATAGGCCTGACCTCAAATGCGCTGCTTTTGGCGGCAAGAACAATAGCAGTGACTAGCTGGCTAAGGTTCCCATTGTCTTTGTCCACGGAAATAGTGATATCGGCTTCGGAAGGGGAACTGCCGATGGTTATGTCTCCTGGCAGACTGGATTCAGAGAACTGGCTACTTATTTGGGAGCTCAAGGCTATACTAAAGCCTAGCTCTACACCACAACTTGGGGGCCAGCCAATCCCAACCTTGCAAACCAAAACAACCATGCCAAAAAATACGTGCAGCAAGTCAGAGCTTTTGTGGAAGCAGTGTTAGCCTATACCAAAGCTCCTCAGGTTGATGTTATTGGCCACTCTATGGGGGTCACAATCGGAAGAAGAGTATGCCAAGGAGGAGAGGCTCAGGACCAAAAAGAAGGGACTTACTCAGTTGGAACTTCTCTGAAGAGTAAAGTTAGAAATTTCATCGGGTTGGCAGGAGCCAATTTGGGACTAACTGCTTGCACTGGAGGAAGTCTTATCCCAACTTGCAGCAACATTGATGGATTCAACCCTGGCTCACTCCCAACCTCAGGTCCTTCCAAATTTTTGGCATCCCTGAATGCTAACCCTGGAGCTGAAGCGGGCAGCATCTACACCATCTGGTCTAAATACGACGATATCATCACTCCCCAGTGTACAGTTTGGGGCAAAGTGACTTGCAGGATTCCAGGCCAGAAAGACGAAGTTGTCAAGAACTCTTTGGAGTGGAATCACTTCGCAGTACGCGACAAGACTGGACCCGATCTGATTAAATGGCTCAAATGATTAAATCTAAAATAAAATCTCCTAAACTACCCTAACATAACGTAGACGTATTTTACCTATTGGACTAATAATCTGGAAAAAATGGAGGAGTGGGCAGGGTGTTGAGGCATATCATGCAAATGAATTTCAAGCTGGCGGATATTTTGAAGAAACCCTAGCTACCGGAATGCTTGTCTTCAGTTGTTCAATATCGAATAGAAGTTTTGGTTTTTCAAGTAGGCGAATACTAGCTATTTGTTGCAGGTAAATGAATTAGCAATAGAATTATGAGTCGCTGAAAATTATAATTAATCAATAGTTTATGATGCAAAACAAAGAAAGTATATCGTCCGTAGAAATTTCTAACCAACCCCCCAAAAAACTTCTCTAAATGAGATCTGCAAGCATATCCTCGCTTCAATCTCAAAACCTGAGCATCTAGCTCTTCTTAGCAAACGATGAAATCTAACATTCAATTAACAATCAGCATTATCCACTGCAAGACAACATTCTGCAATTGAAAGTTGTCAAACTCATACAATCTAAGCTAGCTGAAAGACTGGTAGCTTTTTCATTCTACAAGCTGCGATAAAATTGCTTGATTCGCAGAGTCGACAATAACTTCAGCGTGATTGATATGCCAGTTATGTCTAACTAATCAATACAGAATCCTTAGTCTTCGCTGCTGGGGTTACAAAGTAGATGCTAATAGAGATGCTAATAGAAGGCTAAAAGAGCTAGTGTTAAGATGTTGAACAAGGAGATGTTTAGGTTGAAGTTGGAAAATGAAAAGTTGACCAATAAAGTTGCTGAGTTGAAATAGGAGATAGTTGAGAATATGAAGAGGCAAAACAAGGAAGTTATGAAAAAGAGATAAAGTTTGGAAGGTTTGATGGAAGAAATAGCTGATAAGAATGAGCTTATTGACTAGCTGAGATCCAATCTAAGGACTCTTGAGGCGAGACTTGGAGCTAAAGATAAAGGAATACTCCAGTGCCTACTTTAAGAAGATAGTGAGAGTTTGAGAAAAACGGTTGCTCGGCTCTAAGCTGTAAACGATAAGCTGAACTTCAATTTGCAGACAAACAAAAAAGAGTTGCAGTTTTATGAAAGCTAGAATAAGAAGCTAGCTGAAAAGTGTGAACAGATGGAGATTGAAATTAAAAGATTGAAATAAAATGTCTTTGACCTTGAGGTGAATCACGAAATAATAGACTGTATGAAGAAAGAGGTTGATTTGACTGAAAGAAGAGTTAAAAGCAAACTGGAGAAGACTAAAAAAATGCAAAAAAAACTAAGTGAGGTGTTCAAGTTCAAATAAACCATCTGTTAATTGTAGACTGAAGTAGATCTTTAAACTCTTTCCAGAAAAACAGATTTTTCATCTACAGCTTCTCACTTCACAAACTTTAGAAGAACTGCTTCACTCAAATCATAAGGTAAATCAGAGGTTTCGGAGAATAAGCTGGAGGCAGTTTTGAACTTTATCTTTCATATAGCTGAAGAAAACTACTAACTTGACCATTAATCAATTTTTGATGACGAGTAGAAAGAACTACTCCAAATTCACAAGCAGATCTTCTTGAAGAACAAAAAGAATCACTGTTTGCCAATTTAAAAAGTGTAGACAGTCGATATATCCTACTTTTTTGGACAATCACTTCATGAAGTCTTCGAAGATACCTAAAACAACATGCAGCAAACGATTGCCAAACTGTAGCGATAGCGTGAAAACCTCATTTCGAAGATATGTGAGTTGAAATAAAAGCATATGCATGTTCGTTAGGTAGTGATGAACTTCCTGAAATCTTTTGAACTCAAACCTCTCAGAAAAGAAAGTGAATTCAGGCTGAACTCAATTTACGAAATCTTCGAGTATTCTGAAGAAGAGAGGTTACAATTTTCCCCTCCGAAAAGTCGCAAACTTTTTGGATTTATATGATATATGTATAGTTTATGGTTTGTACTCAACACTCTATTTAAGAATGATTATCGAATTAAACTTGAGTTAGCTTAATAAATCAGAATTTAGTTGATAAAATGAATAAAAATAAAATTGAAATAACTATAGAGCTCCAACCTGGCGTAAAAGCTAATCTCGAGCTCTCTCCCGAAAACTATAAGCAGAATTTCAGAGATTTTAGGAAGAAATATGAGATAGAAGATGTGTAGGCATTGAGACTTAAAAGAATCATTCAACAAGCCTTAACTGAAATTTCAAAGATGAAGTTTGAAAACCCAGTGAAAACAGAGATAAGCTAGAGTCAATAAAAACAGTAGGTAGAATAGCACAATATTGAAAGTCCAAGATTTAAGAAAATGCAAGCAGATGAGTAGCTTAAAACTGGATTCGCTTCCTAACGTGAATCATAAATGATTAGCACATAAAAAAAGAAGTAAATTCAACGATAGCTGCCGAGCGAATAAGAAGTTCCAATTGTCTCAGTAAAAGACATACACAACTTTTATCAAAAGTAACATGATTAAGAAAAGATAGCTGATGCCTCCAAAGTAATAATTCCCAATAGTCGAAAAATATCTCAATAGAATGAAGATTAGCTTTAAGAAAATTCGTTAGAATATTTTTCACAGCCCAAATCTGAGGATTAGTAGCATTAAGAAAATGAATATGATCCCTAGCCTTTGCCTGCAGTTCCGCCATTGAAGCTAGAAAAAATAGTGAAGGATGAAGGAAGATTACCAACTGGATTGAAAGACTATCACCCATCACTGCATTCTCACAAAAAGATGGAAACCAAAAAACCTATTAAATAGAAGCCAAAAGTGGAGACCTAAAAGAAGCATTCTCCCAAAAATTATTTCAGATAAGAGAAGAGTCAAAGTGACTCAGGCAGATGTAAATTTGACAGACTTTACTACTAGCAAACTGATTCATTCAAGTCTAAGAAAAACTAAGAAATTAATCGTAAATAGCTGCTTGATTTCATTGAAGTCCAAAAGTATGATCTCAATAATAGGCTTAAAAGAACAACCAAAGACTTTTTCTATCAACTCCACAATAGGACAACTGAGTGCTGGGAAAATAAAACTTCAAAGTCAAAAGAAAAGAGTGTTAGTGAAACGACAAACAACTACAGTACGGTGCCTAACAAAAAGGTCTCGATTGACAAAGCATTCAAAGGGTCACTTTGGGAATCAAGGTCAAGATGCTAAGCACGCATTTACTAATAAAATACGTCAAAATAGAAGGCAAAAGCTGATGCAAATCTAAAGGCAAAGTAAGCTTAGATTAGAAAAAGAATCAATAAATCAAAATCAAAAGCAGAACTTATAGAAAATAAGAGAACTTAGTATAGAAGTCGTTCTTGTTAAAAATGCAGTCCAAAAAAAGTAAAGACCCCGAAAAAGACAATTAAACCTGCTTTTAAAAACAGATCAAAAGAAAAGAAAAGTTATGTCTCAAACATCTTAATTGAAGCCTATTAATAAAGGATGCGACAAGTGAAGGCCTTAAATAATCTATGATTGATAAAGGTTTAGAGATTATGATATTTTAATTGTTATCTGTTTATTAATCACTTGCAGTTATGTTGGGTCGAAAGCTTTTATTGATTCATTTTTTATTTGTTGAATTTTATTCGATTTTTAATATAATGCTAAAAGCATCGAATGAGTTGCTCCGAGTTTATTTAGTTTCTTCGGCACAAATGCAGTTAGTGCTTTGGCATCAATAGTAGCCCGAAAAATAACGAACTAGAAGAAAAATTAGTATAACTGCCCAAAATGAAGATCAATCACCAGGAATAGTAAATAGTTGGTTCTAGATCGACCCTCAAAAACATTGCATAAAATAAAGTTGATAGAATCATAGAAAATGAAGGATTTAGCTATAAGAGGTAGCCTAAATCTCCTGTTATTGAAGAAGAGTTCCATTCTATTTAAGAGATTAATTGTTACGAGATATAAAAAAATCCCAAAAGTAAGAAAAATGTTGCTAGATTAGATAGTCTCAAGAGAAGCCGTACATAGACAAAATCTAAATAAAAAACAAAATCGCAAATCTACACTTCAGGCGAATGGGAAGATACTCCAGTAAATGAGAAGCTTAATATATGGAACTAGGTCTAGAAGATTAAAGATTGGTTTAGAAAGTAATATGGTAGAGTAAAATTTGTAAGTTTTAGAGTAAATCATGCGGTGAGATTAAGAATGCAGGGGAACGGAATGATGACCTTATTAACCCACAAGCTTTAGGATTTCAAAATCAAGTTTACGGAAGAGAACTAAACTTTTGCCAATTCTGGCTTACAGAATAAATCAAAAACTCTTACTTTTCAGTATTTAAAGGAATAATTCGGTTAAAATAGCTACAAAAGGAACAAAATTCTTAGCTATTACGAAATCAAGACTTATGCCCCATCTTTACAACAGCTTATGAGGGCATTTATATCTAAGGAGGCGATGAAGATTTTACACGGCTTCAAATATATTCAGCCAGTTGAATACGAAGGAAAAAACCTCAGAATAGCTTTTCCCATTTTGTAAGTGCATCAGAATATTTCAAAGTCAAAGAATGATAGAGTTTTTCACTTAGCAAGTCAGATGGGTGAATCACATGAATCCAGCGAAGAGCAAAGAGATATCCTTTTTGTCGTTTATAGCCTGGATGAAAGTTAGTAAAACTGGCAATGCGTAATTAGGATTATGTTTGGATTTCTGAGCTCTGTCGAAATCTATTCTGAATCTTGCGAAGATGAAAAGCCAAATGAACTAAGCTACTTCAATGAGAAGTTTACTGCTCTTCAAAAATATCTGTTCTAACTCAAAATAATTCCCGCCAATTGAAAAACCTCATTTATATAATTTGTCATGTATTTCGTATAGTAATATATGCAAAGCCAAAAGTAGCTGGAAATTTATGCTGAAAGCATTAAAAGGTTGGTGGCCATCAATACTTACATGAACGATTTTGATTTGTTGGCATCTTTTGAAAAGAAAGGAAGTGCTGAGGTAAGACCTACATAATTTAGCTGACAAATAACTTGAATTGGCTCTATGAAATGCCGATTGCAGAAATAAATCGAATAGCAGCCTAGAATCAAGAGAGAAGTTGCTCGCATCAGTAATATGGCGAGTTTGTTAATAACTTTGAATAAAACCTTTAAAAGACATATGAGGCTCTATTAAGCCCAAATTAATAAATCGAGCAAAAAAGATAGCCTTAGAAATAATCAATCATTTAGATATAAAAATCATCTAAAGTGACTTTTTAAGATCTTTCTGATCTTTAAATCTAATGATTCTAGATATAACTGATAATCCACTTATTTAGCTAAAATCTGTGCTAATCAAGAACACATAATTAGTTCATTTACAAGGCTGGTTCAACATGTTTTTGTAGGAATAGTTTTATTTTTTGGAAAATAATCTACGGCATGTCTAAACCTTGCTTCATTTACGTTTAATTTTAAGCGAAATCTTACTTTTATTCCTTCTGAGGGCAAGTTAGGCAGCTAATAACTCCAAAAAAAAGTTATTTTTCGAAGTTAGTGATCTAAGGTCCTTATCTATAACCATGTTTCATCACTGAAATAGTATTGTAAGGTATTCTGACTCATTTGAATCAACTATTTCTTACGGTGTACCTCAAATAACTGATTTTTTACTTGTTTGAGGCAAATTTACACAAAGTAGCATAGATGCAGCAACCGAAATCTTTTTTGTTTATGATGGTTTAAAAATGTTTTTAGTGTTTTCGTTGCAAAAAGCATTAATTTTTTGTTAAATTTTGATATTTACTCACTTTGCTAATTCTTAAGTATAATGAATTATTTCCTCCCTTCGTTATCGAAATATAATTAAATAAGAAACTAATATGCTTTCCTCTGCATTCTAGAGCCCTTCTAGATCCAAGCTGGTCTCTGCCCTGAATTATCTCTATGTTGGTCTCACCCTTAGCCTTTCCAATCCAATTGACTTCATTCGCATTCGTATGCAGACTATGCAGGAGCTTATACATCAAGGTCGGCTCTCATAACCTTATCAAAATATTGTCGATTGCTGCCACAGAGTTGTCAGGGAAGAAGGCCGCTATGCTTTCTGGAAGGGCAACTGCTCGAACCTTCTCAAGTTTTATCCAGCCTAAGCTCTGAACTGGATTTCTAAATAAGTTTATCAAACTGCTTTCAAGAAATTGAGTAATAAAACTGGCTTGAAGTGTGATTTTCTTGCTAATTACTTAGGTGGAGCAAGTGCAGGGCTCACTACTAGAGCAATTCTATATCCTTTAGAGTTTACTAGAAATAAAATGAATAATCAGCTTGAAGCCAAAAAAAGTGGAATCTTAGGCTGCCTTAAAGAGGCTTTTGCAAAAGAAGGGTTGCGTGGCATATACAGAGGTGCTTTGATATCTTTCGTTGGAGTTGGAGTTTTCAGGTCTACGTATTTCGGCATATTTGACACATTCAAATAGAGCACCAAAAGCTCAATATAACGATGGTTATTAAGTTATTTGAGCACTTTTGCTGCGATTTGCTTGACCTATCCTTCAGACACAGTTCGAAGAAGAATGATGATGACAAGTTGCGCAAACTACAAATACAAAGGGTTTTTGGACTGCTGCAAGACAATTTGGAGAAAATAAGGTTTCCGTGGATTTTTCTGTGGTGCACCCGTCATCTTTTTGCAGAGTGCAACAGGAGCGACCATCTACTTCATCTTTGATAAGATAATTAAGGATATGAAGAGAGTTTAAGGTTGAAAAATTGATTTTAATGATATTCATGAATTTTTAGAACTATTATTTCGTATATTTCTGCTGTTCAAAAATAAGGTGGGCAAATATACTTAATCGTCCATTATTTTTACAAGTATTTCAAAAGAATTTTGCAGTTTGAGTTGTAAAGAAATAAATCGGATTTTAATTTTGGTTAGGAGTTGTTATTTCTCGAAGGGAAAGTTCCAAAAAAAGAGAAGTATTTTGAGAATAATTCTTTTATATGGATAGTTAAATCTACAATGAATCCACTTAATTTATCATTTTTTCATGAAAGAAGATCATTCTGATTAAAAAGTTGCCACAAAAGCTTACGATCTCGTTTCTCATGCTAAATTCTTGCTCACTTCGGGGCAGATCGTAGTTCAGGCATAAGGAAAACCAGACCAAATCTGGAATATCCCTCCCGCCTCATCACATAACCCAAGTTACCACAGGAACTATTTGCATTTTGCGACTGTGAATTCGAACCACCTACAGATAAACCCTTGGGGGAATTTGCTTATTTGTAAGTCCTAACGTGTCCAAGAAGCAGACCTGTCCGAAACATATACCTCAGGATAAGTTTGGTGGTAGTTGTTTGTCCCGCACACCGTTCTTTCCTTAACTGTTGGAGTCAAAGACAAGAAAAAGAATCGCTACATTAACTTTGACTTTAGTTTTAAATCGTCCACTAGACTTACTTTCAAGTTGAATCTTAAAGCAAAGGCATTCAGAGTCTGGGTCAATGGGGTTTAGAGTGAAACAAAACCAACACTTTCTTTGCCTTAAGACTGCAGTTGGACTCCATTCGTTAGAATTAGATAATCGGGGGCAACATTGTCTCTGAATCCTTTTGTTGATGACCCCTAAAACAAAAACTCTCAACTAAACTACTTCATTAATGAATAAGCAAAGCCAGAAGCCTTAAAAGGCGAGTCAACGATAAAAGAAGAAAGACTTGTATTTAAAAAAAATGAATCTTTCGGATAAATTAGAATAGACGGTTAGAAACTGTTTTTGATCGGTAGTCAGTTGATTTATTGGCTAAATCGAAACCAAACAAACGGGCTGTTTTAGTTGAGCAGGATCGTCCAAATTGAAGAAGTTGAAGGAGAATAACATTACTTAGTCATATTAGACCAAGGGTAAGTTGATATTTTGTAAAAGGCCAATAAACTCTGGGGAATTAACTTGCTTCCTGGAGCAGTTTTACACTAAGGCCATGTTTGGCTGAAACGAAGCAAACAGCAATGGCTGGAGTATTTGAAAAATGCTTTCAACTTTCTTGATAACCAATTGGTCCAATCAAAAAATGAGTTAGTCAAGCAAACATACAACATTGTCTTTTCTCTTTTGTCGAGATTAAGTGATTCATTGAATCTTCCTCAGAAAGTAACAAGATGGAATGTTCAGGACAATAATTTAGTGAAATAGGTAGACAGATTATCTATCTATGAGAGCAGATCTTTATTTTAGTTCGAGCAGCAACCTGTTAATAGACTAAATTCCTTACAGTTTACTCAAAAAATCCTATAAGTTTACATTTCTGATGGATATTTGTCTGTTTTACAGGAAGGAAACAAAATAAGCATTTATTCTGTCAAAGAAATTCCTTTTAAAATTGGAGATTATATTATTTCAAAAAATATCAAGAAGCACAACTAACTTACTGAGTGCGCAAAAGAAGCTGATTAAATCAAAGGCTCACTTGGTCAACCAACAATCTATAAAATTTTGAAAAACTGCCTTAAATATGCTGATAAAGTGAAGCCTCCTTAAAAATTAGTTAAGTAGCTTTAGACGAAGCGTCAAAAATTGAAAGAGAAAGAGAAAAAACCCTAACTGAAAGAAGATCCCAATAAAATAGTGCCAGATAAGAATCTTGAAGGAACTTTGATTCAAATGGGTTTCAATATAAAAATTGTTCAAAAGGCCTTAATTTTGTGTAAAAATGCTTCACTAGAAGCTGCCATGGATTTAGTTCTTGGCGGGACAATAGTAATTGAATAAGAAAAGTTGCCAACTCCTTCCAAAGATTGGACTTGCCAAACATGTACACTTGTTAATAATCGTACCAATGCTGTTTGTGCAGCCTGCTAGGCTCCCATACCTATACTACTCTAAGAAGTTGAAAAAGCATAAGAAGAAAAAGAACAGCTAAAAGTTCCATAAGTAGAATAAGAGATTGCAAGCGAAAAGATTTAATAGCCTTTAAAGCATGTCTACGCTTTTCCAACCGGTTTAGCCATAGCCCCGATTATAGTTGCTGGAGTTTTTGCTTCAAAAATCAGGTTTAGACTGTTTGCTCTTAATCCTAAGTTTTTCTCAAGTTGCTACGAAGCAGGTGATCTCTTTGCTGATCTTATCAATCACAATTTCTACAAGCATGTAGGATCGTTTCCTTCTGAACACATTTAAAGACTCTTTAGTTATTTATCTTCTCAGGAAATCAAATAAAGATGTTTATCGTGGATTCCAATATAAGATTACGACTACAACGTAAAGTAAGTTTCAGAGGTAAAGTTCAACCAATTTGGTCTTCATTAGAACTGTTTGAGAATAAAGATTGAGGTATCAAAAGGTGAATCTACCTAAGATCTTTATTTCAACCTTGATACAAATAAAATTTACTTGGAAAGGCAGCGAAGTTTAATTTACAGTCCTAGTTTAAGAGAAGCTATTAGTAAATTAGCAGTGAAAAGCTAGAAACAAAAAGAAAAAGAATCCCGAAACTCATATTCACTCAATTATACTAATTCAGCGGTAAATCCAAGCTAGTTTGAAGTAATTTTGCAGTCAAATAACGTCAAGAAGTACTAAACTGCTGAAGAAAATGCTTTGCCTGGTGACAAAAACGTGAATAACTCATTGTTAAATCTTTATGTTCACCATAGCCCTCATTATTGCACATATCCCTAAACAAATTTCACGTCTCCATGGAAAACGGCATTTAAAAACAATTAACTATGGCGTAATAGCCTCGTTTTAAAGAGTACCACATCCAAAGTCATTCAATTCTAATCTTTGATGGTTGAATTAGGCAACAAATAAGATAATATTCAAGGCTATTACTACTTCACCAACGATTACTACCTCCAGCCTGCTAAGATCTATAGATTCGGGTTTAACGGAGCCAACAAAAAACTTTATTTTGACATACCAAAGATAAAATCCTTGTTTTTAGTTGTAGGGTTGGAGCCTCACAATCAAGATAAGCTTGTGTATCTCACTCAAATACAAGCTTTTGGATAGATACTTGAAGACATAGCTATACCAAATCCCAGATCATTAAAAGTTACTTTAACAAAAGAGGTAAAGATCAAAATTTAATCTATTGCAAATAATAACTCCACAAACTTAGTTCCCAAAGAAATTTAAGCATATCTTATCAACAATTCTCATGATCTATCAGTCGCAAATTTAACAACTGAACAACTTATATAATACGCTGACTTAAAGATAGTGATTCACGTTGAGAGCCAGTCTGAAGCGTTAGTATCCCTCAAATAATTCTAATTATAAGGCTTTTCTTCTCTCCAAGTTAACGCAATAAAACAAGTATCATCTGCTCTCAAATCCTCTGCTGAGATTGATGCATAGTTTCATGAAGCTTTTAATGAATATCTTCTCACCAAATCAAAAATTTGCCTGCAAAAGCTCATAAATTCTGAGTTCATTCCAAACAAAGACAAGGCCAATCTGCAGAATTTCAGCTCATACATAAGCTAGTATATTGTCTCCTTGCCTTACAATAATAATGAGCTCAATCATGTATAAGCATTTTTAGCCTTTTACATGCCTTCAATCATAGCACAAAAGAAAAGTATTGATCTAAAGAAGCTAATTGAGGTAGGACTTCGGAGCCCAAAACTTTCAGCCTATGGGTTATAAGTTTTGCTTTGGTTAAACAGAGAAGCTTAAGCTTTAACAATCGAAGACTTAACTGCTTTATTTTCGTAAATCATTACAAAACTAAAAAATAATTATTTGCTTTAGGCAGATGCTAAATAGTACAACATTTTTGAGTAAAAATCAATTTTTTCGCCTTACTTACACTTCCGGGGTTCAAGATAAGAAGCTGAAAAATTTGACAAAATTCCTTCAAGAATTCTGCTGCAAAAACTAAGATATTCTAAAATTTTCACAATTGACTTCTTCAGCAGTTACAACTTAAGAGAGCTTTAGTTGAATTTTGATAAATCACAAGTAAAAAGCAAGCTACTAATAACCATAAAATGGTACAATACAAGTGGCTAAATAAAGGGAAATGAATCTTTTGCTTACAATTACTCCGTTTGGTCAAGCTGTACTGCAGATAAAAAAGCTTCAAAAAGAGTTCTATCCATTCCTTTGGCTTCTCACAACATTAGTACTCGTTACTTATAGATCACGATTTCTTTTACACTTCAACCCTTTACAACCACCAAAACAGAAGTCACTAATATTCCCGAAAATTAGATTGTACCTGCAGTTTTTGGTAACTTTGTAGGTTAGACTGATCTTTTGCCGCAATTTTCATTCTAATTTGAAAAGAAAGATCTGCAATTTATTAGGAAGCTGGGTAAATACTCAAAGTTTTTGATAAATTCTCTCAAGATGAAAGATCTTTACTTATTTGAAGAAGAAGATACCCACATTGAAGCTTTGAATATTTAGGCCTTGAAGTAAAAGCTTGATATACATGGAAACAAATAAAAATGGCTGAATGGAATGATGCAAAGGCCTTCCATAGACAATATGAACTACTTCTACACGCTTTTTGCCACACTAGGGAGCTAAATTTTAAAGGTAAGAAATATCAGTATAGTCAATACTGACGTTATTGTGGGATTAATTAGAATATTGAACAAGTAGTTTGGATTTTTGCACTAAACAGCTCAAAGAATTCTTTTACTCTTGGTATAAAAGCACCCAAATTAGGCTCTGAAATTTTTCGTTTACTAGTTTTAAGCTGGTTAATTCCTTTCCGTCTTTAAGAAATTCAATCCATTAACAGAAATTTCTGGTCAACAGTTTGTTCTTAAGTAACTTCAAAAAGGAAACACGATTGTGGCCAAAAACTGTTTGTCTCTGATTACTCGTGTTAAAGAAGATAGCTCATTCAAATTGATTACTGTCGAACTGTTAGGTCTATTTATCCGAACTAAGCTCTTCGAAGAGGCTGTAACAATCATATAACAACTCGGCTGGATTTAAGGAGTTAACGACTTGATTGAAAGCGTCATTTAAAATGAGGTTTCAAATACATTTTTCTTGAGGATACTAAACGGTTCTAAAAATGAAGCAGATATTGAAAATTATTTGCTGAAATACTTGGCCAACAGACCTCCAAGTGACTATGTTTTATCGATTTTCGACTAACTAACTTCAAGATTACAAAACAGAAAAGTCAATGGAAACAAGCTTTATCAGAGTTTCTTTAAATGGACCAATGAAAATGAAGATTAAGCTTAAATAAGCCAGGTAGAGCTTTTGTCTAAACTTTTTAGAGGTAGTAAACACTTTGAACTTGAAACAACCACAATAGAAACACTTTTGACTCTTTATTTTCAACTTTAAGAAAGAAATGTGTTATGGAATGAGATAAAATACCTCCCTATCATCAAGTAAGAGACTTCAACCAAAATCATAGTCGATTTAGCTTTGAAAGAAATCAATAAATATGTCTAAACTCCATCTCCAAGGAGAAAAACAAATTTTGATCAGTTGTTGTTTATAGAAAATATAATGATGGCATCTTTGGACTAGTCTAACCTTTAAAAGATTTCCTCTGATAAATTCGGAGTAGCTTCTCTTAATGTTTTAGCTAAAATACTGGCTAATGATCTTAACTGGGGAGGAAGATAAGGTAGTAGATATTTGAATTAATTTTCAAACGCCAATTTGACGATTGCCTATTACCTTGCAAAAATTTCCATTCCTGCTGAGACTAATTATTTGTAAAATCTTGTAAAGTGGTACATTCATAACTTAAGCAAATAATAATAGCTATCATCCACAGCTCTTTCAGGATATTTCAACTATATTTTATACAAAGTTTGGCAGATAACTGTCAAATCTTTAGAATTGGACTCTGAAAATGTGAAGATTTTTGAAAAAGTTATCAAAGAATGCTTGAAATAAGCCTCAACATTCAACAAAACAAACAGATTTTATGCAGTTTTATTGAGAACCAAAGTATTCCAGTTTGCCAGTAATTTACTGAAATAGCTCAGGAACAGGCCTCAGATTTCCAAGCAAATTTCCCACTTATTAGGATAAAGTGGATTTTTTAATAAACTACTCTCAACAATCGAAGGACTTAAAGATTTAGCTAATGAAGATAACCAAGTTGTGATATAACAGGAAATCGCGAACTAATTAAAATTGTCTCCCTAGCAAAAACCTCAAGATTGGCTTATTTATCGTAATGGAGCAAAGAATCATGTTTTCTAAATACCATATGAAGGAAAAAACAGTCATAGTTTAACCTTTTAGAAAGAATACGCTTTCTGGCCAGCTGTGATCGCAATAGGCTTTTAAACCAGCTCAGGAAGCAACACTGTTTACGCACCAAAGTAAGTTTTAGTTGAAGTTGGTTAAAACAAAAATAAACTCGATTTGGTGGGAGCCTTATAGCTGATTCCATTTGACAGTTTCGGAGGATATTCAGTCAAAGTCTATGCAATCAATCTTTTTAGGTTAAAGTTTAGACACTCTACAAAAATTAATTTTAACCAGTGCAAAGTACTCAAGCTTACATTTATTTCGCCTTATCAATACATAACCTAAGATTCTGCTGAACTGAATAGTTCTTCCGCCTTCCCAAAACAAATAAGCTATATCAACTTCTTGTCGATAGTTGGATACGCCCAAAGTGGTCCAAACCTTATCCCTGAAAACCTAAATACTTTAGTACAAATCCTCTAACAATTGTGTGACCAAAGACATATTGTTGATTTGAAAAATTTACTCTAAGATAGCGCTACATTTGAGCTATTTTCTAAAAGCTTAAAAGGCATTTCATTTTTACTTTCTACTGATTCATTTGGAAACATAGCACATCAGTTTTTACTAAGAGTTTGCGAAGTCAATGCAGGCTTAGGAGAAAGCATGCTTAGCTCCTATCTATAGATGAGCAACCCTATACTTAGCGCCAAAATGGCTGAAGAGATAACTTTATCTAGTCAGCGACATTCTGTTAATCGTGCCAAAAGATTTTTCTCAAACATCATTCATAGATTCAAATAGGGACGTAGAGAAGCTTAAATTCTTCCTTATATCAATCGCTTTACATCAAGTATGTCAACTCTAGTAAGAAACTACCACCTGCAGCCTTCATTATTCCAAAATCTATAACAAGAAGTCAATGAATAGTTTATTTCCCAGGTTATCAAGAATTCAGTAAGCAATATCAGCTATAGAAGACTAGCTCAAATTCTTCTCTTGTCATCTCTTCCTCTGACTTTTAAAATTAACAATAAGTAAAGAATATGGCAGTAACTCTACTAATCTAGTTAACCTTCGTTTTCCTAATTATTGGCCATTTTAATCAACTCTGATCTTAGCTGCAAGTAGTGGTTCAGCTCCAAAAATTATTTGGCATAAACCTTCAAAAAGATAATCGATAACCTCAGGTAAAAAGATGGCTCTGTTCCTTTGTTAACTTCTAAGCTGAAATTCATCACTCTTTTATGCCGAAACCGTTACCTCAAAGAAGAAGTGACAAAGGCTCAAATGGACCTCCAAATTTTCTAATTGCTGGTAAACAGTAATAACGAAGGTTTGCTAGCTAGAGCAGAAAGTAAAGATCTAAGGTAAGGATTAGTAAATTTCATTGCTTCGGCCAGTCTTGACTCTCCAAACGAAAGAATTATAGGCGCATTACTAAAAGATTCTTTGAATGCAGCTGTACTCTAAAGCAGTTCACAATTCGTTGGCGAGGTCTTCTTGCCTCTGCTCAACTCTTATAGCAAAACTGCAGTTTGTCTAATCCCTTATTCTGCTAAAGAAAATCGAGTTATAACTGATTTTTCATCTTTACAGCATTATCAAGGACATGTTAAGCACTAGATGCGCAGGAACTAAAAATTCAGGTTAGATAGTTTAGTCATGTCTTAATAAGCAAAAATTTCACTTTTTGATAAAATCAGCGAAAATAGTGGCTATAAATGGGGATCTTTTAAGCTGGTTACAAACCATGGGCAATTAAGTGCAGCCAAACATTTCCAAAAGCTTAAATAAGGTTTGGGAAGAAACAAAAATATGTTGATCCTTTTACAGGCTACTAATACTGTCTTAGGTATCTTTTATAACCCATCAACTGATTCAAGCCCAAAAACTCGTCTAAGTTTAACCAAAGGGTCATTCTTATTCAAAGTATAATAAAAATAAATAAAAGTAATTTCCTTGGCCAATAATAAGTAAAAATTCGGATAGTTTGAAAAGAATGATGATCATCTCGATCAACTCAATCTGTATCTAAATGGTAAAAACTTGGGATAAATAAGGTATGATGGAAATGGAGGCTCTTTCCTACACTCAAGCTATATCAAGGATAAAGCTTAACCTCAGCAGTAGCTCATAAGTTCAGTTTAATATTGGGAGCTAGATACAGAATCAATTGAGTCTTATTAATCTGTATGGGCAAACGAGAAGATTTTTGCCAAAAAATTGCTTTCTCAGCTTACCTAATTATTTTTCTTTAGAGCTGAATTCAAAACAAGTCAAAGTGTACAACTTTTGAGACAATAGCCTTTGTTCTAATTTCCCTCTTCATTAACAATCAAATAATTACTAAGTGCTATCGAAATCCTTGGAAGAACTTGCAAGATAAATGCTAATTTATAAATTCGCTTAGCAAATGGGTCACATCCGAACCAAGCAGCAACCTTGGAGCATTTAGCGAAAGGACAGACTGGAGAGCTAATATTGGATTTACTTATTGATTTAGAAGGAGTCGTTTAAAACTTAGAACTAACTAATGCTCAAAAAAAAGCAGAATTTTTGCCGATCAGAGGAATACTGAAATATTTCGAAGAGAATTAAGGTGTGAAATCAATGATAAAGGCTATAAAAAAATCTATTGGGGACTGGAAAAATGCAGCCAGAAAAGAGAAATGGTTACAGTACATAAATGAGCTTTAGAAATTTTCTGGTTTTCCACATTTCTTCGGTGTTTATCTAAGGTAAAAAGAAACATTTGACTTACTACTTGAATTATTATCAGGCTTACCTGATAAGTAAGCTGATACGAAATGGGACTAAAGATAAACCAAATCCAGCCAAAGGCTGTTAAAAATAGTTAGTGACATACTCAACATGGAAAACTCGCAATAATTTAGAACTCACGCCCTTAAGCATGACTTCCTAATCACTATTCTTTAGAGATTAAAGATTTTAAGTGGAACATTTGTTAGGCGCTTTTAGTCAGTTGTCTAAGAAGAAATTGTCAATCAAAGTCCTACAAAAGGCTAAAATGAAGATGATGGAACCAAAAAGGTTAAGAAGAAAAAAGGAGTGGGCTACAGTCAAGATACTAATTCGAACACTAAATGGATGAAAGGTGAAAATCTTATTATTGTAAGGAAATAATTTTAGAGCATATAGCCAATATTGATGCTAATTGAAGGATTTTTGGGAGGCCGAACTTGGAAAGCTCCCCATTAGCTACTTAAACAGCTTTTGAACAGTTGCCTCTTGCCTTATATGGAATAGTGCTTAAGAGCAGGGACTCTGTTGTAAATGTCAAAACATCCTTAAAAATATAGGGCAGTACTCAAATTAGTTAGATCTTTGGCTCGCCAAGAAAATCTAGTGTCATGTCTTATTCCTTTGCCAGTTAATTATCAACCATCTCAAAATGAATCAATTTAATCTTTACTTAAATCACTAAACAATACTTCGAAAATCTTCTTATCATGTTTAGGACAAAACTTATCAAAAGAAGACAAAATTTCACAATAATTAGCAAATGATATTATAGATACTTACAATTTAGTGGAAGACGCAGTTGCTTAGCTAGCAGCTGAGGGAGAAGAAGGAGGAGAACTTGAACATGCTTTGAATACTTTGCCCCTTGATAAGAAGTATAGACTCCTAATGAGAGAATTAAGATTTGACTACATAGATATGAAAGATTCTCCAACCAAAATTAAGCATCATTATGCTTCATATTTCCAAGCTAGCTATCAGCCAAATCAAGCTAAAATGATTCGCTTGGCCCAATAGCTGGCCGATATCTCTACAGCCCTTCCTCACTAACACACCAACGCTATTTATGTCAGATGCGATAAGGATAGAGTTGATTACATGCAAGCACTTATTATGGGCTCAAATGGAACTCCTTATGGCCATGGAGCTTTCCTCTTTGATATCTACTTTGATGATAATTACCCTACAGGTCCACCAAAAGTTAACTTAACAACCACAGGACACGGAAAAATAAGATTCAATCCAAACCTTTATGCCTGCGGTAAAGTCTGCTTAAGTTTATTAGGTACTTGGAGAGGTTCAGCTTCTTAAAACTGGGATCCTAAAGTTTCGACGCTACTTCAAGTATTACTCTCGATTCAAGCAATCATCATGAGTGAAGAAGTCTATTTTAACTAGCCAGGATTCTAAAATTAACAAGGCACAGAAGAAGGAGAAAAGAAAAACTAAGCTTATTCAAATATTGTTAGATATGGGAATGTCAAATTTGCTATGCTGGAAAATATAAAGAATCCTCCAAAAGGCTTTGAGGCAGTAATTAGAAGGCATTTCTATTTGAAAAAAGATGAGATTCTTGAATAATGTCGTAAATGGCTGAGATACGCTGAAAAAAGACCAGCTAACTACATTGGTTTAGTTAATGACCATAACTCTTCGTGGTCAACAGAATTCAAAAAAAGCAAGAACCAATATAAATAAATGCTATAAAAAGCTATCAAGTAGTTAGAAGAAGAGTTTGCAAAGTTGCCTGCTCCTAGCATCGAAGACCTAGCTGCCAAACAAACAGCTAAAAAGACAAAAAAGAAAAAGTAGATAAAGGATTTGAAAAGCTTATAACTCGCCCAACACCAATAAATTGATGTTTCCTATGAAAATAAGATGGTCTAGGATAGGTAACTTGACATCAATGATGAAAAAGTCAAAGATCGCTGGAGTCGATATATAGGAGCGATGGGTATTGATGCCGTGAGCAGACAATCGAAGGCTGATATTTTAGTGTTTGGTTTAGGGCCGTTTGCTTTGTAGGTAATCAAAAATTTGGTCCTCAGTGGATGCAAAAGATTGACTGTGATAGATGAAAGCCTTACAAAACTGTAAGATCTTTCAGGCGGATTTTTCTATCAGTATTAAGACATAGGTAAGAAAAGAGTGTAAGCGATTCTATACAAAATTCGAGAGCTTAACTGCTATGTCAAAGTTGACGCGATTTCCAAATAATCCTGTACTCCCTAAGTGATACATAAATATACAATAGTTTTAGTGACTTAGTTAGGCTACGAATAGCAGATCAAAATATCCAAGATATGCAGAGAGAAGAATATTAAATTTATCAGTGCGGATTGTTTCGGAGCTGCCTGCAGAATTACAAATGATTTTGGAAAATTTGAGGTTTTAGATAGAAATGGAGAAGAGCCTGTTTAAGTCATGGTTAAGGATATTGAAATCTCATAAAGAGGGCTTGTAACTTTACTGGATGGTTCAAAACACCCCTACGAAGATGGATAAGCAGTTGTTATTAGTAACATCTAAGGAATGCATCTAAAAGAGGATAAAAGTAAAACAATTAATGGAAATATTCGTAAAATTAAAGTTATTAACTTCAAATCTTTTGAAATCGGAGATACTACAATGTTTTAACCTTATGTACGAAATGGAACCTTCAAAAATATCAAAACTCCTATCAATTTGGAGTTTCCTCCCTTATAAAAGGCATTTGATCCCAAAACTCCTTTAGATTTGGATCCAGAACTAGCTTTTTATGACTTTGTTAAATGTTCAAGTTCTGGAATTTTGAGACTTTGCTTCATCACTTTGGACCAGTTCAGACAATCTGAAAAAAGAATGCTAGAAAGCTGGAACAAGAAAGATGCTGACTTATTCTTAAGTTATCTTCAAAAAAATGCGTCATAAGAACTCACTAAATAGGAAAAATAATTTGCAACTATTTTCGCTTTTAGTTGTAAAGGTAATTTACCTCCTTTGTGTGCATTCTTTGGAGGATTCGTTGCTCAATAAGTAATAAAGGGCATCACTCAAAAATATAAACCAGTGTTACCGTCATTTTACCTTAACTTCCTTTAATTATTGCCTAAAAAAGAGGAAGGTAAAGAATGGACGCCATAGGATTTAGCCGGAATCTATACGAAAGGAAATACTCGTGAATAAGGATTTGCTTCAGTTGTAGGTCGTTCTTTGGTAGCTTTGACATCTGAATCAAGAGTATTTATGATCGGAGCTGGTGCCATAGGTTGTTAGCTCCTGAAAAACTTTGCTATGGTTGGACTAGGCACAGGCTAGAACGGTAAGATTATACTGACAGATCCTGATCATATTTAAAACTCCAATCTTAACAGGCAATTCCTGTTTAGAGAGAAGCACATCTCTAAACCAAAGAGTTTAACTGCTGCCGCTAGCATCACATTGATGAATCCTAAGCTGAAAACTCATATAACGCCACTTTTGTAGAGGGTTAGTTAAACTACAAGAGATATTTTCAGTAACAAATTTTTCGGAGGACTCACAGCAGTTGCTAATGCTTTAGATAATGTTGCAGCCCGTCGTTATGTTGATCAAAGATGTGTGGAAAATCAAACTGCTTTATTCGATTCAGGTACTCTAGGCCCCAAAGGTCACGTTCAAGTTGTAATACCTTTCAAGACTGAAAGCTATGGATCTCAAAATGATCCGGTTTAAGAAGGCGAGATTCCTCATTGCACTTTAAAACTTTTCCCCGAAGAAACCCTTCACTGTATTTAGTGGGCTCGAGATATTTTTGGAAGAAAGTTTACTTTGCAGCCAAAAGCATTGAGCAAATTTTTAGAAAAAGGTTATATACCAGAATCGGGAGACATAAAAGCTTTAAGCTAGTCCTTGAAAATGGTAACAAAAGGCCCTAAGCTTTTCGACGATTGCTTAGAGTACGCAATCAACAAGTTCTATAAATACTATAGAGACGATATAATGCAGTTACTTTATACTTATCCCCTTGATGCAAAAACTAAAAACGGAGAGCCATTTTGGAGATTGCCGAAAAGGCCACCTACTCCTATCATAGAATTCAATCCAGAAGATCCTCTTCAAGCAACATTCGTGATGAGTTTGGCTGTGTTAATCGCCAAAATTTATCAAATCCCTTTCCCTCCCAACTTTAGGTCTGAGAAATAAAGACTAATAGCAGCAAAACAGGCTTCCAAAATAAAAGTCAAGTAATTTGTTCCTTCAGATTAGTTGGCAAAAGCCATATTGAAGTAAACTGCGACAGAAGAAAAGAATAAATAAGCTGACCAAACCTAACAAATAGTCTAAGAAAAACCCCAGGAGATAAACTCCAAGAATGAGGCTGAACTGCACAAATAGCTACTAACAAGTGCTGGATCCTAATATCTAGTAAAGAGCTAAGAATTTGAGAAGGACGATGACGCTAATGGCCACATTGACTTCATTTACGCAGCAGCCAATTTGAGAGCACTTAACTATAAGCTTTAGCCTATGG
>Ga0316217_10002537_pt1 | contig 21817 bp, 19 predicted proteins | sample 1anoAmetaG_FD_203633 | JGI IMG/M metagenome (GOLD analysis project Ga0316217, IMG submission 203633) | Freshwater microbial communities from Trout Bog Lake, Wisconsin, USA - 1anoA | ecosystem: Environmental > Aquatic > Freshwater > Lake > Hypolimnion/Profundal zone | place: USA: Wisconsin...
GTGGCCGAATACAATCAGAAGCGGGCCGGACGCGGCGATGAGTGGCGTCAAGGTTGGATCAGTGACCGGTTTGAAAGTTACCAGCCCCGATTCATGGAACTGCTCAACCAAACCGTATCGAGCAAGAAAAGCGGCCTGCAATTCGACCAGCTCCCAGGTGCCAAATACACGCTCATTCTGAAAACCACCTACACCGAGATCGGTTGGAAGTTTTCCGACGTGATCAAGCACTCGTTTTCCATTAACGCGCAGGCGATTTTTGTCGAACCTCAAAACCGGACGAATGTGCTAGCGATCATCACCGTCACCAGGGCCTCCGGAAACGGCGATGGCACCGACTTTGCAACCCGCATGGGGCTGGCGGAAGCCTACGCCAAAGCCGGCAAAGAACTTGGGAAATTCATTTCAAGAGGGGTTAAGTAACAGAAAACCGTATTCCCAACGGGCGGAATGAGAAGTCAACCGATCAACAAATTCTCACAACATGAACAAGCCAAGACTCACAAAACTCACAATTCGAATTATCGGATTGTTTTCCCTCGTTCTCAGCGGCGCGCTGTTCAGCGGCTGCGCCGGTCCCATGGGCCATACCAGCAAATATATGGCGGTAATGTCCGCCGGCCCGTCCGCGCCGCCTCCGGGCATGGCGATGGTGTGCATTCACCGCCCCCGGGCCGGAATTGGGGCGAAGCTTTATACCGCGGTTTGGGATGACGCCAAATTTGTCGCCGACCTGGGCAACGGCCATTCTTCGGCATACGTTTGCACTCCCGGGTTGCATCACTTCCTGAATCTTTCCGTTGAGGAAACCGGATGCATTGAGGCTCAACTGCTGCCGGACCAGATCTATGATCTGCGAATTGACGGCGGCTACGGAGTGTGGATTGCGAGCTTTAAGATCGTCCCGGTTCATCAGGACGCGGAAGGCAAAAAATTGGTGGCCGAGTGGACCCGGAAGAATCGCTGGGTAGAGCGGCCGTCGTCGTCCGCGGCCTATGAGCAAGCCAGACAGGCCGATATCAGCCGAGTCATTGAGGAGTTCACCACCGGCCGCCGGCACGACAAACTCCAGCATCTCGCGCCGGACGACCATCGTTAAGGTCGGGTGCAACCGACCCAACCGCGCAGTTCCAAATTGAATATGAAAACCATCAAACTCATGCTCAGATTGTCCGGTATCTGTTTTCTCTGGCTGGCAGGGTTCTTGTTTAGCGGTTGCGCCGGTTCAACGGGCTGGTCCGGCCGGAACATGGCCGCGATCTCCGGCATCCCGGAGACCCCGCCGGCCGGCAAAGCGCTGATATTCATTCATTGCCCCAAAACCTCCTTGTATGTAAAACTCGACACGGGGCTATGGGACGGCACGAATTTCATCGGCGGCCTTGGCAATGGCTATTCCACGGCCTACGTGTGCGAGCCGGGCGAGCACTACTTCATGAATCTTTCGGTGGAAATAACCGCTTGTGTTGAAGCGCAGTTGTTACCGGACCAAACTTATGACCTTTGGGTGGATACCTACCGGGGGATGTTCGTTACGAGCTACAAACTCAAGCCGCTGCATCAAGATGCCAAGACCCGACGTCGAGTCGCCAAGTGGACCCAGGAGGATCGTTGGGTAGCGCCGGGATCATCCGCAGGCGCTTATGAGCAGGCCAAACAGGATGACATCCGGCGTTTGCTGGAGGAATTCATCTCTGGCCTGAGGCACGAGAAGCTGCAGCATCTCGCGCCGGACGACCATCGTTAGCAGGCCGGCTTGGTGGCCGTTATCAGCGCATTGGAGCCGCGACCGACATTAGCCTGGACTTCGACCTCCACAAACCCCGCCGCGCTTAACCAGGCCAGATGGGTGGGGGCGTCGGCGAAATGCAGTCCGTGCTGCGTGTGGTTCTGGCCCAGCCGCACGGCCATTTTCTCGGATCGCATCACGGCGCGGTGGCCGGGATGGTCCTGGGCCAGCGCATCGCGAATCACCAGCCGGCCGCCGGGGCGTAGCGCCAAAAAAACCCGCTTCAGCACCGCCGCTTTGTGTTCGTCTGGAAAATAATGCAGCACGTCGCAGAGCAGCGCGCAGTCGCACGCCGGCAGCTCCGCAGCCTCCAGCAGGTTGCGCTTGGCGAAGTGGACGCGCGGGTTGGCCCGCGCCGTGGCCTGCGCCACCTGGATTTTGTACGGATCAAAATCCACGCCCCGCACGCGCCGTTCGGGCGCGGCGAGGGTCAGCCAGTGGGCCACCAAGCCAAACCCGCAGCCGGCATCCAGAATGTCACCGCGCGGCGGCACGGCTTGCTCCACGACGCGAAACAGCGGATCGGTGCGCAATTTCCAATAGGCGAAATGGGAGGCATAGGCGCCTTGCAGATGATAAAGCCGGCCGACGGCGCGGCGCAGTTGCGGGGCCGTGGGCCGGACCAGATCCGGGCGGCGGAGTTTCGCGGCCGCCAGCCAGCGCAGGGTCAGCGGCACCAGCAACAACGTGGCCGCCAGACTGTAACTGATGCCCAGCAGCGCCGTCAGCCCCACCGAAAACAGGGCGGGATGACGCGACAGCACCAGCACGCCGGTGCCCAGCAGGGCCGTGGTGGCGCACATGGTCACCGCGGCGGCGGTGGCGGCGGCGCGTTCGGGCCGGCCGCGCAACGGCTCCAATTCGCCGAGCAGGAGAAACAGGCTGTAGTCGCCGCCCACGCCCACCACAAAAATGACAAACACAAAATTGGCCACGTCCACCGGCAGGCCACACAGACCGAGCGTGCCCATCGTCCAAAAGATTCCGGCCGCCATGGGCAGCAGCGCCACCAGCACCAGTTCAATCCGGCCCAGCAGCAAATAGAGCAGCCAGGCATTAAGCAGCGCCACCAACACGCCATATTCCGGCAGCGCCTGGCGCGCGACGCGGGTGATGTCTTCGGCCAGCGCGGCACGGTTGATCAGCAGCGCGTCCGGCACCACGGCTTTCACGGCGGCGCGCAGTTGGCGAAACTTGCCGGTGTCCCCCACTTTCACGAGGGTGGTCAGATAGAATTGTCCTTCGCGCCCGCTCCAAAAATCCGCCGTGAGCCGGTTCAGCGCCGGCCCGAAAGCATTGGTGACCATTGGCGGCGCCGCCAACGTGGCCAGGAACGGCGCGAACGCCTGAGTCCGGAATCCCAGTTTGGCGGCGGCGGCGGCCAGGGCTTCGTGCAAGTCGGTCTGACGCCGGACGGTCCAGAAGTCGCGCCAGGCTTTCACATTGGCGGCGCGGGTTTGCGGGGAAGGCGCCAGCCGGGCAATGGAACTAAACGAGTCCACCTGTTTTTGTGCCCGCAGCCCCGACAGGACGGCGAAGATCTGTTCATTCTTCGCCAGCGCCTCCTCGCGCGTGGCGCCCTCCACCACGATGCTGGTAAGCCCCAGTGAATTGGACCACGCCGCGCGAACCGCCGCCTCTTGCTGCCGCGTCGCGGCCGTGACCCCATTGAGCCGGTCCAAGTCGCCGTCGAATCGCAGCCGGCAGGCGCCGGCGGCGCAGACCAGGGTGAAGATCACCAATGCCGGCAGCACGATCCCCGGATGGCGGGCGCGCCAGGCGAAGATTTTTTGCAACAGCACGGTCAGTGGCAGCGGCCCGGCCGTCAGGCCGGGTTGCACCGGAATGAACACCGGCAGGATCAACAGCGCGAACAGGGCGGCCAGGCCCACGCCGACGACGCCGAACAGGCCCAGTTGCTGGTGCCCGGACACCGGCGAGAGGAACATGACGAAAAACGCCGCCATGGTCGTGAGCGCGCCAAAGGAGACCGCCGGCACCATCCGCGCCACCGCCCGCGCCAGTTCTTCGCGCGTCGGCGTCGGTTCGTCATCCAGGCGATAGACTACAAAAATCCCGTAGTCCACAGCCACGCCAATGAGCATGCTCCCGCAGCCGAGCGCCACGGCCGACACCACGCCGCCGGTAAAATAAAAGAACACCAAGGCGCCGAGGGCCCCAAACAGGACCGGCACCAGCGCCAGCACCGCCAGCCAGCGGCGCCGGCAGACGGCCACGATCAAAACCGTGATGGCCACGGTGGCCAGAATGCTGGTCCAAGTGGTGTCACGCTGGATGATGCGGGCATTGTCAAAAGCCGCCAGGTGGGCGCCCACAATTGAAATCTTCACCGCCCCAGCCGGGAAATTGGTGGTCACCGCCTGGGCCGCATGCGCGAGCGCCGCGATCAGCGGACCACTGCGGCCGGTTTCGGACGAGCGGAACGCCGGGGTGGCTTGGAGGAGCGCGTGAGCACCATCCGCGCTGGTGATGTACCCGTCCACGATCCGCGCCGCCTCGCCGCCGGGCTGCAGGTCCCGGAGCCGCGCGGACACCGTGTCGCTCAGGCCGGCCGGATCCGTCTGGGCGACATTTTTCAGCAGGAGTCCCTGCGGCTGGAGCATCGCTTGTTTGAGCCAGGCCAGCCGGCTTTCCACCCCGGCGGAGGTCAAGCGCGGCTCCAGCTCGCGGAGATCATTGGAGTTGAGCAGGCCCGGCAGTTGCGCCTGCAATTCCACATAGACTGCGGCCAGGTCCGTGGCGGCGATTTCGCCCCGCACCTCGGCCAACTGCGGAATGGCCCGGAGCGCGGCCGTCATTTGGCTGGCGGCCTCGACCAGTTGGGCCGAATTCGTGCCGGCCGTGGCCACATCCACGTAGAGCTGCTCCGCCTGCCGGATGTGCTTGAGCCCCTCGATCTGTTCGGCAATCCCCGGCGCGGACAGCGGCAGGATATCCGTGAAATCCTCATTCATCCGCAGCTTGGTGCCCATCCAGGCGGCGGCGGCCGTGAACAGGGCGATGGCCACCAGCAGTTTGCCGCGATGCCGCGCCAAAAACAGGTGCAGTTGAACAAAGCGTCCGGTCATGCCGACGACTTCTTTCTGGCCGCCACCAGCGACCCGATGAGCCACGTCAGGAGCGTTCCCCCCAGGCCCACGGCCAGGCCCAGCGCCACGCTGCCAAAAAACCATTCGGTGAAGCGCGCCGGGATATCGTGCAGCAGCGTCTGGGCGTTGAGCGGCAACAGCGCGCCGGTGTGGAGAAAATGCCCCAGCAGCAGGCTGCCGGTCATGAGGAAGGGCGCGGCCAGCGGAAACGAAATATTGCTGGCGGTCACGGCAATCGCCTTGTTCAAGCGCAGTTTATGCGCCAGCGCCGCGGCGGCCACCAGTTGAAATCCCCAGATGGGCGCAATGCCGCAAAAGAAACCGATGCCCACGGCGAACGCCACCTGCCGCGGCGTGTCCGCATGTTCGGAATACAACAGGCGGAGGATCGTTTTGAGCTTTTGCCGCCAGGGCAGGCCCTGCAGTTCGCCGGTGGCGGAGAGGCGCCGCAGCAGCGCCGGCACGCAAAAGGCCTGGGTGGAATGTTTCGAGTGCAGCAGGGAAATCCCCACCATGTCGCGCCAGGGGTCAAAATGCGAGATGCGCGACGTGGCCGCCGCATAATCCGCGCTCACCGGCTGCGCCACCACCGGCACGCCCGCCCACGCCGCTTTGACCATGATTTCCAGTTCGTAGGCGTAGCGCTGGGTTTTGACGCGGAGATGGTTGATGGTCCCGAGCGGATAGCTGCGGAAACCGCATTGCGTGTCCGTGAGCGGCACGCCGGTCTGCACCTTGAACCAAAAGGTGGAAAGGTCGTTGGTGAACCGGCGGCCGCGGGGCGCCTTTTCCTTCACCAGGTCGCGCACGCCCACGATGAGCGCCTCCGGCTGGCGGCGGCTGGCGGCGGCAAACAACGGCAGTTCGCGGGGGGCGTGCTGGCCATCGGCATCCAGGGTGATGGCGTGCGTAAAGCCCATTTTTTCCGCGGTGGCAAATCCGCAGCGCAGCGCCGCGCCCTTGCCCTGGTTATGCGGCAGGGTGACCATCGTGACGCCGGTTTCCAGCGCGAGAATCTTCCCGGTGTCATCGGTGGAGCCGTCGTTGACGACGATGGTCGGAAAATAACCCTTCGCCTCGCGCACCACGCGGCCGACCGTCAGCGCGTGGTTGAAAACCGGAATGACCACACAGATGTTCGGGGCGCCGGCCATATCAATCCCGGAAATCCACGAAATAGCGCCGCTTGCGCGCGCCGTTGGGCAGTTGCAATTGTTCAATTTCGTCGGCCGTCGCGGCAGTGACCCGCGGCATCACCTTGGCCTCGCCCTGAAAGCGTTCCCGGAGCGCGGCGGTGATTCTGGCCACGTCGCCCCCGCAGGCGATTTTCACCTCCACCGCGTCGGCCAAATTGTCCTCCCGGCGGGCGATGATGGCGTAGCTGGAAATCTCCGGGGTCGTGTCCAGGATCGTCCGGAGTGCCGACGGGAAAATCGTGGTGCCCTTCAATTTTAGCTTTTGATGTTTGCGCCCGACAATCGGCCCGATGCGCAGCGTGTGCCTGCCGCAACGACAAGGCCCGCGGTGAATCGCGGCAAAATCGCCGGTGCGATAGCGGAGGAGCGGCATGGCTTCCACGCCAAACGTCGTCGCCGTCAATTCCCCGACTTCGCCGTCGGGCACCGGTTGGTCGGCTTCGTCGAGGGCTTCCAGAAATAGGAGGTCCGGGTGCAGGTGTCCGCCGCAGCCCCACTCGCATTCGCACAGCGACGCGGCGAGTTCGGTGACGCCATAGGTGGAAAACACTTTTGCGCCCCAGTTTTGCTCCACCAGGCGGCCGGGGCGGTTCAAAGCGAAATCCTGTTCCCGCACGGGCTCGCCAATGCAGACGGCCTTGCGCAGGCCGCTGTGGGCGAGATCAAACTTCGCTTCCGCCGCCTTGTCCGCGAGGTGCAGGAGGAAGGACGGCACACTGATCACGGCGGAGGGCTGGACGCGGCGAATCATGTCCAAGTGCATCGCCGGGGTGGCCGGGCCGACGCGGACGACGGCACAGCCGAGTTTGCGCAGCCCGAGGAAATACGCCAGGCCCGCGATGAAGCAGCGGTCCATCGCCACGGCCAGCAGCACGGTGTCGGCGGCGGTGAAGCCGGCGCAACTGAATGAAAGCTCCTCGTTGCGCGCGAGTCGGTCCAGATCGGCGTCCGTGAGCTGCCAGACCAGCGGCTGGCCGGTGGAACCACTGGTGGTGACCAGGTCCGCGATTTTTTCGCGCGGCACGCACAGGAATTTTTCCGGGTTCCCGGAGACGACGGTTTTGTCAATCGGCGGAATGCGGCCGCGGTCCGCGAGCGGGATTTTTTGGCCGGGTGCCAGGCCGGCGCGCGCAAAATGCTCGCGGTAGAAGGGCGAACAGGCGCCGGCATAAGCAACGAGGTCATTCCAAGCGGCTTCCTGCCGCCGCTGGATGGCTTCGGTTTCTAGTCTGATTTCGGTCATGTTGCCAAATGGGGCAAGGCTCAGTTTCCACCAGCCCGTTTCCGAAAGACAAGCATATAAACGCCGGCCAGGCACCCGGGCGCACGACAAAATTCTTCTGGCCGGTCCCAGGCTCGCATGGGCGACCCATTTGGCGGAGCGCGACTGTGTCGGAGAGTCGGAGACCAGCCGCAGCAGCGTGGTCAGCCAGAAGAACTGTCGAGCGGATCGAGCCCAGGGAATGACGAGCGTTGCTGCGGCGGCTTTCAGCCGCGCTCCGGCGTTACGATTCGCCCAGGTTTCTGGTCAATATATGCAGTCCTATATATACGAACCGAGTTTTTATTGGCTTTTTCTGTGGCTTCTAGGCCTTTTGATTATACGCCGGCTGCGAGTACTTTTCCGCCGCCAGGCGCTCCGCCTGCTGACGCAGGCCGGCATCCGGCGTCAATTCGCTCCAGATGGCGCCGGCTTGCTCGCGGGCCACCGCGCAGAGGGCCGCCTCAAAATCCCGGCGGGGCAGCGGCACGCCGGGCGGCTGGACCGAACCTTGGATCAGCAATCCCAGCCGGTTGCGGCGCTGCGCGGCGCCGGCGATCTTTTGGCCATGCCAGAGCAGGTCGGATTTTTCGTGCCCGGCGAAGCATTGGCCAGGCCGGGTTTTAACGGCCGACGGCGCCAATTCCGTTTCCACATTCCAAGCCGCAAAGGCCTGCCGCAGCCAATCGTGAATGCGCCGATAACTTTCTTCAGCCGCCAGCGCATGCCAGGCGTGGCCGGGGGGAAAAGTCACGCTGTACGTCCAGTCGGCGGCGTGGGGCACCATCCCGCCGCCCGTCGGCCGCCGCACCAGCGGCCGCAACGGCGTGGCCTGTGCCACCTCGGCGAACTTCTGAAAATAGCCAAAGGTGGCCGCCGGTTCGGTCCAGCCGTAAAAGCGCAACACCGGCCGGCCCAGCCGCGCGGCGTGTGCCAGCAAGGCCTCGTCCAGGGCCATATTGTAGGCCGGCAAGCCGGCGCCGGAATTGAGGCGGAGCCAATGCATGTTAAGATTTTTTTCCCACCCCGATGCGCGGACACAGCGCGCGGAGCTCACACTGGGCGCAATCGGGTTTGCGGGCGCCGCAGCGGCGGCGTCCATGCCAGATGAGCCGGTGGCTGAACTGCGTCCAATCGGCGGATGGTATCAGCCCCATCAAATCCGCTTCGATTTTTTCCGGCGCGCGGTGCGGGGTCAGGCCCAGCCGGTGCGACAGCCGGCCGACATGCGTGTCCACCACCACGCCCACATTGATGCCAAAGGCATTGCCCAACACCACGTTGGCCGTCTTGCGCCCCACGCCGCCGAGCTGGATGAGTTCGGCCATGGAGCGTGGCACCTGCCCGCCGTGCTTGGCCACGATGTCGGTGCAGGCAGATTGGATGTTCCGCGCCTTGTTCTTGTAAAAGCCGGTGGAACGGACCTCGTTGGCCAGCATGGCCGGGTCCGCTGCCGCAAAATCCCGGGCCTGGCGATACTTTTTGAACAGCTCGGCGGTGACCAAATTGACCCGTTTGTCGGTGCATTGCGCCGAGAGGATTGTGGCCACGAGCAGTTCCAACGGATTGGAATAAGTCAGTTCGCAGTGCGCGTCGGGATAGACTCCGGCCAGGACAGAAGTGATTTTCCGCGCGCGGGCGATTTTATTAGCGGCAGTTTCGCGTGCCATGCCGGCAGGGTGGCATACGGCGGCGGAATTTTCATGCTCGAAATTTGGTTGGGCGGCGGCCGGCAAAGCATTATGCTGCGGCCAACTCAAACCATGTTAAAATATTGTCTCTGCCTGCTGGGCCTGGCCGCCGCACTCCCGCTCACCGCCGAGCCGGCCGCCACCAACACCCCCGCCACCAATCAATTGGCCGCCATTCCCGACGCCTCCCACCGGCCCGTGTACAGCACCAATACCGTGACCATCGCCGGGGAGCGGGTCAACTACGTGGCCGAAACGGGCATGCTGCCCATCCTCAAAAATGATGGCTCCTCGCGCGCCTCCGTGTTTTATGTGGCGTACACCCGGTTGGGCGCCACCAACGCCGCCAGCCGGCCGGTGACGTTTTGCTTTAATGGCGGACCGGGCTCGGCGTCGGTATGGCTGCACTTGGGCGCGCTGGGCCCGCGCCGCGCCCGCCTGAACCCCGACGGTTCGCAGCCGCCGCCGCCCTTTGCGCTGATGGACAACGACTATTCCCTCCTCAACGCGAGCGACCTGGTTTTCATTGACCCGGTGGCCACCGGTTTCAGCCGCGCGGCCAAGGAGGAAAAAACCGCTGCTTTCTTTGGCGACTCCGAAGACCTGAATTCCATCGGCGAATTCGTCCGCCTCTGGACCACGCGGCACGATCGCTGGCTCTCGCCCAAATATCTGTGCGGCGAAAGCTATGGCGTGTTTCGCGCCGCCGGGCTGGCCGACTCGCTGCGCGGGCGGTACGGACTGTATTTGAACGGCCTGATCCTGGTCTCGGGCGTGCTGGATTTCGCCACCATCAGCGGCGGCAGCGGCAACGACCTGCCGTATCCGCTCATCCTGCCGGCCTATACCGCGGCGGCGCATTTCCATAAAAAACTGCCGCCCGACCTGCAAGCGGATCTGGACAAGGCCTTGGCGGAAGCCCGCGCCTTCGCCCGCGGCGAATACGTCGCGGCGCTGCTCGCCGGCGCCGCCCTGCCGACGCCGGAGCGGGAAAAAGTCGTGACGGAATTGGCGCGGCTGACCGGGCTGCCGGCGCGGGTGATCGTGGACAACCGGCTGCGCGTGGGTCCGGGCGTCTTCCGCAAGCAGTTGCTCCACGACCAGGGGTTGATCCTGGGCGCTTACGACGCGCGTCTGACCGGGCAGGACGGCGACCCGGCGGGAACCGAACCGGAATTTGATCCGTCCTCCGCCGCCGTGATGGGCCCGATTTCCGCCGCCATGAATGCCTACGTGCGGAGCGAATTGAAATTCGAGGACGATCTGCCGTATGAAATTCTCGCGGGGGTGCAGCCATGGGATTACGGCGCGCGCAACAATTATCCCAACGCCAGCGACCGCCTGGCCTCGGTGATGAACCAGAATCCCTACCTGCGCATCCTGGTCTGCGGCGGGCGCTGCGACTTGGTCTGCCCGATAGACACCATCCGCCATAGCCTGGAACACATGCCGGCGGCGGACGCTTACCGGCAGAACATCACCTTCGCCGAATTCGACGCCGGGCACATGATGTACATCAACCAGCCGGACCTCCGGAAATTGCAACAGGCCATCGAGGGGTTTGTGAAGCCGTAACCCGGGTCCTATTGCGAAGCCAGCGAACTGGGCGAGGGCGAGAGCCAATTGTAGCGGATGGGGACGAGGGCGCAAGGAACGCCCGGCGGCTGCTTGTTGATGCTGTAAAAGGTCGGATCAAAACCCCAGACACGAGTGGGCGGCGTATAGTAGCCGCTCGGATTGCTGCCGCTGCTGTAGGGCATCAGAAACTGGTTGGTGGCCATCTGACTGGCGAACAGACAGACGATGGCGGTGTTGTAGGTCAGCGTGGCGCTGCCCCAATCTTCCAGCATCCGCGTCAGATTGTGGACGCCGCCGCTGAAGGTGGTCGCATTGGTACCGGTGGAAGGAATGTTGCCGGTAATGATCGCCGCATTGAGAACCATGCTGGAAGCCTTATTCACGTCGCGTCCGGTATAACCGCTATTGCTCAAGCTATCCACCCAATTGGATGAAAGGATCGTGATCGAATCGGAGAACAAGGCGGCCGGCACGGTATAACCGTTGGTGGTGGAGCCAACCGTCAGGGCAAAATGGCTGCCGTCGGTGGTGGTGTTGTAATTGCCCCAGACGTAGAGCGGGTTGAGCGTGGCCAGGCTGAATCCGAGATTGGCGCCCGACGCGGAGTTCGGCGGCAGTTTCTGCGCATTGGTCAAGCGCACCACGGCCTGCCGATTCGTGCCGATATTCCGGCGATCCGCCACATAAAGAATGGTGGGATAATTGTCCGAAGCAGGGCTGATATTGTTGAGGATGGCCGAATTGGTCAGCAACCACGCGGCATAGGCGCCGATGTCGATCTGGGTCACAAACATGTTCGTCTGCTTTTGACGCTGGTCGCCAAAGGTGTTGGTGAGCGACAGGAACGCCGCCATTTTTAGAATCGCGTTGGTGCCCAGATTGACCGGGGTGCAATTGGTGATGACATATGACGCTACGGGATTAGCACCCGGCACATTGCCGTTGTAGCTCTCCTGTAAGGTCACGCTCACTTGCGGGCCGCCGCCCAAGGGCGAATTGGTGATGATCATGACCACCTGCGCCTTGTTATACTCGCGCTGCTGGCCGATGAGCGAGGTCGCCAGCTCGCCGGCCGGCGGAATCTCGATGATCGAGTGGGTGTTGGTCATGGGAATGGAAATCTGCATGCTGACGACATCCGTGGCGTAGGTGGAATTAAAGGTGGTGCCTTGGTTCAAAGTGTAAGTGAGCCCGCCGCGGGCCGGCGAGGAGATGGTGCTGCAACAGGTGACCGCGCCATTAAACGTGAGGGTGGAGCCGCTGCCGGCCCCGGTGCAGATGTCGGCATTGGAGTGGACGCGCCCGCTGACGGTCATCGTGGCGCAATCACTGAATTCCAATTCCCCGTTGTAAAAAATAGCATAGGTGGTGATCGGGAGCAGGGCCAGCATCACATCCTCCTGCGCCGTGCCGACGACTTTGGCGGACGAGCCGGGCATGGTGACGTTGGAAATCAGCCGGTAGATGGGCGAGGTGGTGGCGAACTGGTTGGTGTATTGCGTGGGCAGCGGGCCGGTATAATTGGTGAGCATTTGGACATAGGTGTGGCCGGAATTGCCTTGCGCGTCCGAATACGCAAAGTTGGTCCAGTAGGGATTATCCGTCGCGTTGGGAATCTCGGTGCTGTAGGTGGCCAGGCTGTTGGAGACGAAGCCCGGGCCGTAGGCGGAAAAATCCCGCGCCATCTGGGCGTACACCTTCTCGGTGGCGGCCTCGGCGGCATTGTTGAGGATGTTCACCTGATCGCTGCGCATGTTCAGCGTGGCCACCGTGGTGGTGCGCATCATGTTCTGGGACAGCACCAACACGGTGGTCCCGGAGAGGATCAAAACCAGCAGCAAGAGCACGTAGCCGTCACGGCGGCGGCGGGAGGAAGTGGCAATTTGTATGTTCATGGTCCATCAGGCAGGTGGGGGGTGGCCCGGCAATCAATTTGATAATGTTGGAAAATCTGGTTGGTGCCCACCTTGGTGAGGGGATACTGAAACTCGCAAAATTGCAGCGTGGTGTGGATCACGCCCTTGTAAGAACGATTGGTCTGGATATTGCCCATATAGTCTTCGCTGTCAAACTGCAAGGTGTGGATCAGGTTGGACGCGATGGTGGTCGCCGGTTCGGTGCTCCCGGCCACGCTGGAAGAACGCCACAACCGCGCATCATTGTTGACACTGTCGCTGGTATCAAAGTAATACACGATGCTTTGGGAGGTATCCACCGCTTGATTGGTGGAATTGACCACCGGATAAAGCATGACACTATTGCCAGCTTGGGCGACCCCGTTGCTGAGGGCGGTAAAAGTAGCGGAGGCATAATTGCCGATATTGTAGCCTTTGGCCAGGCGGATGTCTTGGAGCAGTGTGTTGACGGCCTCCCGCGAGGTGTCGTTTGCGCCCGCCATGCTTTCGATCAATTGATCCTCCTGCATGCCCATGTAATTGACGGACAACAATCCCCCGATCACGATCGTCACCATCAACGTCGTGGCGATCATGACCTCGACCAAGGTCATGCCGCCCTGGCGCCGGGTCAAGACCCGCCCTGGCGCACGTTGGCTGGGCCATAAAAGTCTCATGAATTAAAGCGTGTTGGGATCGCGATTGTCCGGAGCTATCATGGTGGCCACCGTATTGGTGAAGCAGCGCGGCGTGGCCCGGTAGTTGAACGGCCACACGCAATCCACCCGGATAAACTGGCCCATGACGTTGGTGTAGCCATTGAAGTAAACCAACTGGACCGTCACAAAATTGGTTGCCACGGTATAATTGGTGCCGGCATAAGGAACGTCCAGGATGTTGGTGGTGAAGCCCGTCCAAGTCAGGGTGGTGGCATTGAAACTGATGCTGGAAGGAATCAAATTCAGATTGGTGACTTCGTTCAAGGGGGGATACTCGGCGGGATCCCATACGGAGGAACGGGCCTGTTCGATCGTCTCCTGAGCCAGGGATTGGGCGGCCATGGAATAGCCACTCCAGGCAACTTGCTGGCCCGCCTGAATGTAGGCTTCAAGCGTACCCCCAAAAACGATGGCGACGATAACCGTTGACATCAGGACTTCGATCAGGGTCAGACCCTGAAGTCGCCGCCGTCGCGTTGATGGACTTAAATGAAATGTCATCCGGAGGTTATGCTACAGCATTTCACATACCGTGGCAATTGTGCTAAATCCGCCGGTGCGGGTTGCCTCAGATTGGCGCAAAACGCCACAAATCGGGACAGTGTCGCGCCTTTTGCAAGAGGTGCCGCGTGAAGACACGAGACATACAGGATTTTCAATCAAATCGCCGCTTTTGCAGGCCCGGTGTCGTCACCCGGCGAATGGTTCCACCGGTTGACAGGCCGCCGCTATTGGTGGGCAAACCAATTGCCGCGAACCATGGCCTTGCTGCACGGAGTCAGGGGCGGCAGCTTTAGCGCGTTCTGGAAGTTCATATCAAAAGCCCACTTGCGCGTCGGCGGATTATAATAATTTCCGGTGGCCAGCCACGTGTTGGTGGCCCACTGGCTGTAAAAGAGCACCACTATGGAACCGTTGTAGGTGAGCGTGGTGCTGGTGCTCCAATTCTCCAGCAAACGCATGAAATTCTCCACGCCGCCGCTGTAATTGCCGCTGATATTCGGATTGCTGGCCACAATTCCCTCGAGCATCGCCGCGTTGACGGTCGTGGAGGCCGGCGTGGGCAGTTTGGCGGTGTTGGTGTCATTCCAACCGTCGGAGAGAATGGTGATGGCATCGCCCATGAGGGCGGCCGGATAGGTGTGCGCGGTATTGTTGGTGCCCAAAGAGGAACCGGAGGAATTGGTGGCGTTATAGTCGCCCCACACATAAATGGGGAAGGGCGTGGCCACCGTGAAGCCGCGCGTCGAGCCGCCGGGACTGGGGATTTGCGTGCCGTCCATGACGCGCACTGCGGGCAGTTGGGATGAGGTCAGCGGCACGCTGTTATAGACATAGACCGAGCCCATGTGGTTGCCCGAATGCAACAATTTGAGCTGGTCGCTGCTGTACCCGCTGTTGGCGAAGCTGTTGGTATTGTTCAGCCAGGTGTTGAGTTTGCCCATGTCAATCTGCACCGCCTGCACTTTCTTGGGGTTGCCGCTGTTCCAGCCCTCGCGCCAGTCGTAAAAGACGACATTGGACACCCAGGAAAAGCCGGCATAATAGATGTTGGTATTCAAACCCAGCAGTTTGCTACTCACATAGTTAGTGAACAGGAGGGTGTGACTGTTGGCGTTGGTGATGATGTAATAATCATAGGGGAGTTGGGAAAGCCCGTAATCCTGATAATAAACGATGAGGTTGGTGCCTTTGGGCATAGACGAGCCGAAATTGGTGCCGGCGGCAAAGTTGGTGATGACCAGATCCGCCCCGTTCGCCGGATACACGATGCCATTGGACGAATAGGCGGCGGCCGTGCCCATGGCAAAGGCGGGCGGCGGCAGGTTCAGCAGGCTGAGCACGGCGCCGGGACTGTTGTTGGTGCCGATGGGCATCACAATGGAATTGGCGTTGTTGAGCGGCGCCCCTCCCGCAAACGTCGGCGTCCCCGAGCCGTTGTAACTCGTCGCGAAAGGGTCGGCGACCTGCGGATAATTGGTGAGCACTGCCGTCACGCTGGACTGAAAGGTACACACAGCCGAGCCTTCCCAGATGTTTTGGTTGCAGAACACCGGCCCGGTGATGGTCATGGGCTGACCGGGATCAATTTCCAGGTTGACGTTGTAAAAGATGGCGAACTGGAAGAGCGGGATATAGGCAAACTCCAAGGATTCATGGACCGTGGCGGGGACGTTGTAAGACTGGCCGCTGGGCGTAGCCGTGGCATACACATCCAGACTTTGGTACATGCCGCTCAAGCCGGCAAATTGCGAATTCAGCGGCTGAATGGAGGTGCTTTGCGGCTGAAACACCACGTCCACCCTGTTGGCGGCGCCGTTGGTGCTGCTAAACGTGTATTGGATCGGCCAGGCCGACTGGTCAATCGTCGTCGGCAGGCTGGCATAGACGGTGGCGTTGGAAATGGTGGATTCCACAAAATCGCGGTCAATGCGCCCGACCACCGTTTCCACGGCGGACTCGGCGGCGTTCTGGCTCATGTTATACTGGTTATTGCGCACGGTGATGATCGAGTTGCTGTAAACCCAGAAAAACATGCTCGAGAACACCAGCAAAACGATGCCCAGAAAGATCAAGGTGGAGATCAGCGCGAAGCCCCCGGCGGGCGCCTTGGTGCGGGGATGAAGTGGCATGGCGATCCTCTCGTTAATTCAGCGCCCGCCGGCAAACCCGCGTGCGCAATTGGTAATAGTCATAGGCGTTGGCGCCGCCATTGGTGCTGATGACGGCGATGGGATATTCCCACTGGTAAAACTGGAGCTTCACGGTGTAAACCCAGTTGTTCTGAATCGCATTGGAGGAGACGCTGCCCCAGCAATTCATGGCGGCAAAGTTATCCAGATTGGTGATATAATTGGCCAGAACCGTGGTGTTGGTGCCAGTGCTGGAAGTCGCGATCAGCACCAGGTTGTTGGAGGACACGCCGCCGGGATCGTTGGTTTGCAGGTAATAAAGGTCGTAGGGGGGCAGGGTGAAGTTGCCGTTGGTGGAGGCAAAGACCTGGAGCGCGTTGCCCACGGCCAGATTGGTGCCGGTGTAAGCGGTGAAATTGCCGGCGTTGTCGCTGTTGCCCACCAGCACATATTTGCCCTGCCGGATGTCGTCGCGGATTTGATTCAACGCCTCCCGGGACCCTTGCGTGGCGGTCAATTTGGTCGCCGCCAGCGTGTACACGCGCAGGGCGTAAATCTGGATGGCCACCAGCGCGCCGACCAGCAGCCCCAAGTAGATGCCCACGGAAAACAGCATTTCCACGAGCGTAAACGCGGCGCGGCGCGGACGAAGGATCGAATGGGCCGATTTCATTGGTCGGGCGCCCGCAGGGCAATGGCGGTATTGGTGGCCAGCGTTCCGTCCCACGGACAAGTCCATACCACGTCCGAACGGATTTGCCGCAGCGGTGGGAGACTCGGATTCAAATTGGTGAGCACGTAAGTGACCGTGAGGAAATTGGTGACATAGATCGGCGTCCCGGTGGTCGGCACGTCCATGGTATCCACGATATTGGTCGTGTAACTGGACCCCACTGGAAAACCCAGATCATCGCCGGTGCCCGCCCCATAATTGGTGTTGGGCCAACGCACGTAATCCCACTGCGCCGAGCGCATCTGTTCCAAGCCCTCCGTCGCGAAGGCCTGCGCCGCCAGCGACATGGAACTAAACTCCGCCATGCGGTTGACCTGGGTGTAGCCGAACAGCACCCCCGCCACCACCATCGTGAATACAAGAAAGGACACCAAGACCTCTCCCAAGGTAAACCCCAACCGGTCCTGCGCTTTGGCTCGCCAATGCAATAACATAACTGCGACAATCTCAACCACGACCAAAGCAACTGTCGTGCCAGCAAACAAACGACTCGATTCCATGGGCTATTCCTGAAGCTCAGCCAAAGGCATTGTCCCGCTGTGTGACAGGTCTGGTGGCAAACCCGCGACTTGCATCTCCCCATCCGGCTTTTCGCTAGAGCACCCGGCCCACCGGCGCTTTTGCGAAACTGGCTTCCCGCAGATAAACCGGTTCCAACTTCTCGCCTGCCACAAACTCCCTCCTCTGCGCGGCCAGGGCCGCGGTCCTGGACGCAGAGGGAAATAATGCCCGCGCCATCTCCGGTCCGGCGTAAATCTCGCCGGTGGCCTGGAGCGCCGCGATTGCCGTCGCCGGCACGATCTTCAGCGGCGAAATCTCAGTACAGCCATGCGCGGTGATTTCCCATAGGGCCACATAAAACTCGCCGCGTTGCGCGTCCACGGCCAGATGCACGCGCCCAAACAGTTTCTCGGCCTGCGCCTGCGCCGCCAGGCTCTCCACGCTGCCCACCCCGATCAGTTTTGCCCCGTTCGCCAGTTGCCAGCCCTGGGCCACGGCAATCGCCGCGCGGATGCCCGTGTAGCTGCCGGGCCCCAGCCCGAGGGCGATCACTTCCACGGCCGTGCGCGCCACCCCGGTTTCCGCCAGCACCCTGGCGACCAACCCCAAGGCGTCGGTTCCGCGGCCGCCGGTCGTTTCCGACGCCTCCGCCAAGGGCTGTCCGTCCCGCGCCAGCGCCACGCTGCGCTGCGCCGAGGAGAATTCAAGCGCCAATATCATCATGCACAATTTTCCGTTCTGTTTCGCTCACTGTTTCGATGCCTACCCAAACCACTTTGCCCGCCCGGGGCGACGGACCGTGGGGGACCGGCGCGAGGGGCGGGCCGGCCTGGGCCGGATCCTCGCCAAACCAGCGTTCCGCCCATTCGATCACCGTCACGCCCACCGGGGCCAGGAATTCCTCAATGCCGGCCGACAACACCTGCGCGCGCGTTTCCAGCCGATATAAATCCAAGTGGAACAGCGTCAGCCGTCCGCCGCCATATTCGTTGACCAAGGTGTAGGTCGGGGAATGAACGCGGCTGGCAATGCCCAGCCCGCGGGCCAGCCCGCGCACAAACTGCGTCTTGCCGGCGCCCAGGTCGCCGCACAACGCGATGACCCAGCCGCTTTGGGCCCGGCGGCCGAAGCGCTCGCCCAGGGCTTCCGTTTCCGCCGGTCGGCGGGAAATGAAAACCGGGCGCGCCCCTTCGGCTGCCTGGACCAATGCTGGATTCAAACGGCATCACACTAAACCAATCGCCCCCCCGGAGACAAGGATGGCGGCAACTGTACGCCAAGCTGCGGTGTGAGACTATGCTTGAAAATGCTCATAGCCATGGGCGCTGAATTTATGGATCCCGCTTTTGTCGCGCAGTAAAATGCCTTCGCCGGCCACAATTCTGCCAATGCAACTGAGTTTCAATTCGGGAAAGGCGGGCTTCCAAGCGTCCAGCAGCTTCACGGCGTCCTGGCTGGCCAGGGTGAACAGCAGTTCAAAATCCTCGCCGTCCGTGAGGGCCGCGAGCGCCGCGGGCTTCCGGCCGCGCGACTGCATGCGGGCCGCGCGCGCGACCGGCAGGGCGGATTTGAGAATCTCGGCGCCCACGTTGCCCGCCTTGAGGATGTGCCGCAAATCCCCGGCCAGTCCGTCGCTGACGTCCAGCATGGCGTGGATCTGGAAATGGTCCGCCAGCCAGCGCGCCTCGGCCAGGCGCGGGTCGAAATCCAAATGCTTGCCCGCCAGCGAACCGCCCAACTCGCCCGTGACAAAAATCGCGTCGCCCACCCTGGCGCCGCGGCGCAGAATTTGTTTGCCGCGCGCCACCGCGCCCAGCAGGGCGATGGAGATCAGCAGGCCGCCGGGATTGGCCGTGGTCTCGCCGCCGACCACGGCCACGTTGAACCGGGCGGCCAGCGCGTTCAGGCCGGCGTAGATGCCGGCCACGAAATCCGCGTCAAAATTCTTGGGCAGCCCGAGCGTCACCAGCGCCGCGGTGGGCGTGCCGGCCATGGCGGCGATGTCGCTCAGGCCGCGGGCCAGGGCCTTGCGGCCGATTTTTTCAGGCGGCGTCCCGGCCGTGAAATGGACGCCTTCCACCACCGCGTCGGTCTTGAACAACAGCAGTTTATCGGGCACGCCCAAGTCCAGCACCGCGCAGTCGTCCCCGGCGCCGGTGACGACCGTTTCGTTGGCCGGGAGCGCGCGCGTCAAGCGGGAGATCAGTTCAAATTCGTTCACAGGTCGTTAGGATGATATTTGAGTTCCAGCGCCAGCATGATGACGCCGCCCAGGTTGAACAGGCTATGCGCGATGATGGGCGCGAGCAGCCCGTCGGTCTTTTCACACAGCCACGTCAGCGCCAGCGCGAAGACGAACAGGGAGAGAAAGGTCGGGGCATTGACATGGAAGAGCGCAAAGACGAGGCTCACGCCCAGCCAGCCCAGCTTGGGCCAGCCATAATGTTTGGCGGCGGAAAACAGCAGGCCGCGAAAAAAGAACTCCTCGCCCACCGGCGCCAGCACCACGGCAAAAAAAGCCAGGTACACCCGCATCCAAGGTTTGGCGTTGAGAATCAGCGTCACCGCCGTCTGATCGGTCACCTCCCAATGCAATTTGGCCATCGCCATTTCCGAGAACCCTTTCAGGAGGTACGCCACCACCGTGACCCCGCACAGCACGGCGAGGGCCAGCGCCAGGCAGCGCGGCCAACTGGTGCGGCCAAGGATCTCGCGCCACCCGGTCTGGTGGCGCATGAGCAACAGCGCGCCGAACACCAGGACGGAGCCGTGAAAACTCAGGGTCGCCAGCAGCACGGTGCCGACGCTGCCATCCTCCTTGAATCCGGCCACGCCGGCGTGGTGCAACAGCCCGGCGGCGACATTGCCGGCCACGAACGTCATGATGACGCCGCTGATCAGCCCCAGCACGGCCTCCGGTTCCCAGGATTTCTTCCACAGCATGGCCGTCAGCCTAGCCCAGCGCCGCGCGCGAGACGACGCAAAACTGGCGGCCCCGGCGGCTTATGTGCCTTCCACGCGCTCGATGCGCGCGCCCAGCTGGTGCAGCTTGGCATCCATGCGTTCATAGCCGCGATCCAGGTGATAAATGCGGTTGACCTGGGTGGCGCCCCTGGCCGCCAGCCCCGCAATGACCAGCGCCGCGCTGGCGCGCAAATCGCTGGCCATCACCGGCGCGCCGCTCAACGGCCGGCCGCCCTTCACAATCGCGCTGGGCCCTTCAATCTCGATCTCCGCCCCCAGCCGCGCCAGCTCGCTCACATGCATGAAACGCGATTCAAAAATCCGCTCGGTGATGATGCTGATGCCCGGCGCCAGCGCCAGCAGCGACATCATTTGCGCCTGCACATCCGTCGGAAAACCGGCGTAGGGCAGCGTGGTGATATCCGCGGGTTTCAAGCGGGCCTTCCGCCGCGCCACCAAATCCGCCCCCTTGCGCTCCACCGTCACGCCGGCCTCGTTTAATTTGTCAATCACCGCGCGCAGATGGTCGGCGCGCGCTCCTTTGAGCGTCACTTCCCCGTTGGTGGCGCCGGCGGCGATCAGGAACGTGGCGGCCTCGATGCGGTCGGGAATGACTTCATGCTCGGCGCCATGCAGGCGGGGCACGCCGGTGATCGTGATGGTGGGGCTGCCGGCGCCGGCGATGTTGGCCCCCATCGCGTTCAGAAAATTGGCCAGGTCCACCACCTCGGGCTCGCAGGCGGCGCTCTCAATGATGGTGATGCCCTCGGCCAGGCTGGCGGCCATCATCACGTTCGCCGTGCCCAGCACCGTGGGGCCGGCGCGGCCGCCCAGAAACACCGAGTTGCCGATCAGTTTTTTCACCGACGCTTCCACGTAGCCGCCGGCGATGGCGATTTTGACGCCGAGCGCTTCAAAGCCCTTCAAATGCAGGTTGATGGGCCGCGCGCCGATGACGCAGCCGCCGGGCAGCGACACCCGCGCCCGGTGCAACCGCGCCAGCATGGGCCCGGCAATGCAGATCGAGCCGCGCATTTTGCGCACCAGTTCATAGTCCGCATAGCCCTTGATTTTCCGGGCGTGGATGGTCAGCGTGCCGCCCTCGAGTTGGGCCGTGGCACCCAGCGATTCCAGGATCTTGACCATGAAACGCGTGTCGCTCAGGTCCGGCACGCGCCGGATGACGCAGGGTTCGTCCGTGAGCAGGGTGGCCGCCATGATGGGCAGCGCGGCATTCTTGCTGCCGCTGATGGTGACGGCGCCGTGCAACGGCACGCCGCCTTTGATGAGAAAACTTTCCATGCGAGAAGTGGGGCTGGGTTAGGGGCTTAATGGCTGCCAGGATTGGCGCAAAACATCACCCGGACAGCCGCCCGCAAATCCATCCAGGCAAAGATTCAATAATCCATTTTTGTTGGCGCGTTTCATGGGCGGTCGGGTTCGGCAGCCCGGGCAATTAAAATCCGGGCGCGCTGACTGTAATCCTCCTTGACGCCTTCGACAATCCACTTTTCATCCGCGAAGATTTTTTTTATGGCGTCGGCCTGGCCATCGCCAAATTCCAGCATGATTTTGCCGCCGGCTTTCAAAAACGGTTTGGCTTGCGCGGCCAGCACCCGGTAAAAATCCAGCCCGTCCGACCCGCCGTCCAGCGCCAGGCGCGGATCGTAATCGCGCACCTCGGGCTCCAGCGTCGCAATCTCCGCAGCGGGAATGTAGGGGGGATTGCTGATAATCAAGTCGAACG
>Ga0316217_10002538_pt1 | contig 21815 bp, 15 predicted proteins | sample 1anoAmetaG_FD_203633 | JGI IMG/M metagenome (GOLD analysis project Ga0316217, IMG submission 203633) | Freshwater microbial communities from Trout Bog Lake, Wisconsin, USA - 1anoA | ecosystem: Environmental > Aquatic > Freshwater > Lake > Hypolimnion/Profundal zone | place: USA: Wisconsin...
ACCTAACTTGGCTATAAGTTCACAGGCATTACTTTATTATCTCAAGTTATTATAATAAAGCAAATCAATTGTAGGTAATCTAGTTTTTGCTCTGTTTATATAATCATAACGTGCGTCCATTTTTTACTTAGGGCACCAAGGAAAAAACAAAAAACCACCTGTGGAACTCTCCATGAGTGTTAGAATAAGAACTAATTATTTGCAATATATATCAGTTATCAAATGTCTTTTCTTACTTTCGATTGGTTCTTAACGTCTACATTGCTTTCTAACTTTGAAGCTAGCTTAATGAACTTATAGAAGGTCTCAAGCTAGTCAGGAAGCATCCATTTTTGGGAGTTGGTCAAAGGAGTCCTATTAAGATTTCATCCTGCCAATCTATGCTCTAAACTGGATGACCATGGATTTTGACATACTCTTATAACTTTCTAAAAGCTAATTTGATGGTTTTGTTAACACATTGTTGTAGCGAGTGGAGTCTCTAAGTTAATACAAGTTTATATGCTTGACCAGACAGCCTTCTTTTAGCGCATTGTGATTGTATCCTTAGATTTGTTCTTATTAAAGTTCGAGTCTCATTTACAAAGCTTATCTTTCTGTCTACAATCAGCATGAAACAAAGCGTGTAGACTTTTTATAATGAGGTCTATTCGAAGATCGGGAAACTCCTTTTCCAGCATTTTTCTGCAGCTATCTATGGAAGAGGCTTCAATAAGCAATTAGTTAGTGATGCTGCGATTATGAGCAGCAATCTTAGTTTAGATTTAGCCTTTCATAGCAGCCATCATTTCTGAAATTTTTTTGGTTTCTCTTAGTTCAAGCTTATTTGACGTTTGTTTTTTTATCCTTAAAGGTCATTAGTTCTGAGAAGTGACGCAGAGTTGATTGATCTGCTATATCTTCGGCTTGAAGTTTAACTCAATAAATAATTTTGTTTTTAAAGGAAGACTAAAAAAGGCATTTATATAAATAAAATTGTATTTTTGAAGTAGAATCATTTAAACTACGACCAACTGTGTAACAGAAAAAAATCAGTTACCTAGCATCAATTTGATTTTTCTAGATTTTTCATAAAATAATAGTAACTTTTTTATTTTGAGCACTAAAGCCAAGTTTGCTTGTTCTTAATATTTTTCCTGTTTTCTTACCTCAAAGCTTATTTGTCTTTTTTGAATATTTGGTTCAAAGTTGTAAGGTTCAAAGTTGGTGTATTAATAGTTGTTTCATTGGTTTGGATAAAGCGAAGGAATCAATCACTATCATCTGGTGGTGGTATTTAAAAGTTGCGCTTCTGCTAGAGCTTTCTGGGCTGGTAACGTGCTTGTTATTCTTATTTGGGAGCTTCTTAAACAGGCTCTTACTCCACCTTTTCTCCTCGGGCTATCTTCTATGCCCTTTCTATCTGCTCCGGAGTCAGTGGAGTGAATGTTTTTTCTTGGTGGTGCTTATATTTCCTGTTCTTTCCCTTTTCGTCTTTAGGCATCAGATATAATAATTATGACGCTTCTAAAATATCACATATAAATGACGTATTCCACTAAAATAGGCTACCTTAAATAAAGGTGAAGAGCTTTAATATTCTTAAATTTTCTATGAAGGGGGATATTCAATTTTAGGAAAGAAACTTTTCTTAAACTTAGTCAGAATAAAATAAAACAAAAGCCTAATCCCCTCTTATCTTAAGCAACAGATCTTCTAAAGAGATGTTTAATAAAAAAAGCGTGTCTGAATAAAGTAGAATTGTAATGTGCCATAGTTTTAGTGAGAACAAAAGATATTTGTGAAAGGCTTTGCGATTCAATAGAGCTCTATTCTTCCTAAGCTTCGATAAATCAAGCCTACTTAGCACAAAACTAGTAACTATGAGCAGTTTTATTAATTTTTACTAGAATATTGGAAAAAGACTGACTAGTCATTCATCTACACAAAAAGCATGAACAATATCATTACTATGAATCTTCATCAGTTTTCTAACCACTTACTTCATCAAAGAAGGGATGCTCCATGGCAGCTTTTGCACTAATTCTCTTTTAGGGCAAATAGCTAAGCATCTTTTCAAGCAAATCAATCATAAGATTCTTATCTGCGACGTTTTTGAACAATTATTTGAGGTCTGTCTTTTTGAAAACACCGAAAGAATCAAACAGACTTGGGTCAAATGGCACTTTTTGTTTGTAATCACTTATTTATTCGGTACTCATTGAGCCCATTATCCTAAAAATCGCAAAAAGTTGATCTCCTTCGGTCTTTCCCTTGAAAATGGGATTAAGCAAAAAGAGTTCAGCCATGATGCACCCTGCAGCCCAAACGTCAATGGCTGTGCTATATTTTGTCAAGCAAAGCATGAGCTCGGGAGCTCTATAGTACCTAGAAACGATGTAAGGTGTGTTTTTGCCCAGAGGATCAATGACTTTGCTGCTTCCAAAGTCACAAATTTTGATGACTCCGTCTTTAGAGAGCAAAACATTCTCAGGTTTGAGGTCTCGATGGGCAATATTTTTTTAATGAATGCCACTCAGCCCATTCAAAAGCTGGTACATATACTTCTAAATGAGCAGAAATCTACCTTGATGTTGAGTTCAGATATTGCGGACTTGGCCTTGACAGTTTTTTCTATCAAATTTTAAAGGTTATCCTCAACGTACTAAAACACAATATTTTGGATAAGCTTGCCTTGATCATTTTTCGAGTAAAAGAAATCCTAGCTACAAAAACTTTTACCTCCATCTTCACCACATTCTAGCAATCTTTTATGGCGAAGAGAATCTCATACTAGCGGCTTAGCTGATTGCCTACTTTCTCAATACGCTTAAGCGCTACTTTGCGTTGTGACTTGCGATCTTCCGCCTAAAACACGTATCCTTGATGAGGAAGAAGTTACCGAAGCAGCCCGAACCGATTACGCGCACTATGTTGTAACTGGGAATAGCGGCCATTGTTTTAAATTATATAGCACCAAACAGTCAAATAATTAACGCTCTATTTAGTCAAATATATACTAAATACAAAATTTATATGACATGAAATTCAATTGATGAAACTATGGTGTCTTATCTTTTCCTATCTAGCTCGAAAGACAACGACTGCCTCAGCTTGGCTATCACTAACTTTGATCAAAGCAACTCAATTCTTAGATTCAAAGGGTTTTTGCTTACAAAATTCGGAAATCGAAGGCTATCTTCCTTTAGAAGAGCAGCTTTGATTGGTTATATTAAATAAGTCAGGAGCGAAAACAGTGAAGTATCATTTCTCGGGAAGCCCATCAAACTCCGAAAACCTTCTGTACTTGAAACCTGGTGTAAACAGCAGATTTTTGTTTTCAATGCCCTGTCTTTTCGATTTGGAGAAGGTCCTCACAACGTTATTCTTATACTTTGAGCTTACGTATCTACCCACCTCTTTCTCTTGAATATCGTCTAATTATCACATACGTACAAGACAAAGTGGAAGTTACTGTCCTATGTTTGGTTGTTTGTTTCACTGCTAGTTATGAAAAGTAACGAGGAGATGAGTTATTCCTTGATGGGAATATGTGTACTTGTAGGTCGAAAGAAAGTAAGTTCCATTTCCGATTTCAGTTGCCCCAAGTTTATAGGTACCTGGCCCTGGTACTTCTTTACGGTATTTCAAGTCAAAGTCAGTTTTCAAGCGTTCCCCCAAATTGCCACCGATTTTGGTTTTTTTCACTTAAATCTCATATTTGTCAGGACTAGGAACATTTTAGGTCTTTTTCATCGTCTACCAGATAAAGGAACCAAAGCAAACTTTCTCTCTTCCTTCAGCAAGTGAGGTAATGTTTTTGAGATCTTTTTTTTAGAAGTCGCTGGGAAGATGATACGAATTGGGAGGAGGCGAGCAAGTTTTATTGGCTAGTGATATTTTGTTACCAAATCCGAAGCAAGTAGTCCGCTTATTCTGGGTGGAAGGCAATTGATAGATAGCTTCAGTAGCTCTAAATGAATGTTGTTTTACAGTCTATTTTTGCGGCTGAAGCGTTCTTCTTTAGGAAAAAGATGAGCTTCCTTGGTTTTGGAAGTATTGAGATGATGCTGAATATAACTTTCGCCACTCATTCTTGATTTACAAATATAAAAAATAAAATCAGTCTTAATTACAATACTCACTTTCGTCCCTCCTCTCGCTTACTCTTTCTATTTTATAGTTCTAATTACTGACAATTATTAACGTTAGAAATATTGAAGTGAATTAGTTTTCCCGCTTTTATAGCTATTAGCACATTTAACAGCAATATAATCAAAGAATGAAGAAGGCATAGAAATAAGCCACAGTAATAGCTTCTGTAACTTAAGAGTAAGAAAAACTTGAGCCCAAACATCATTGGCAGATTATTTAGACCTATCTTCGTTAGCAAGGGTTAGCCCAGCAACAGATTGACTCCTACCATCACTGCCTTACAGATCTCAAGAACGTCATTATAAAGCAAGGCAAAGTTGAAATCTCTGTAAAACCACAGTTCAAACCTGGAAAAGACAACATATAGCAATAAGTCTGGTCATTTCAGTTCAAAGAACCTATTAATGCCGACATGCCAGTTCATCAGAATTCAGACGGGAGCATTGTGCAAATTACACCCATGGAGTGTAGGTTAAGAGATCTCAACTACACTTCAACCATAAAAGCTGATCTTTAGTTCACCAGGTTCAGCGAAACAAAAGGAAATCTTAAAAAAGTGAAATCGACAGTGTTTCCTCAAATCGAAGTATGCAAGTTTCCTGTAATGGTGGGTTCTAAACTGTGCTATACCTCTGTTATAAATAATAAAGAAAAGATAGAAATTGAGTAATGTACTTACGATACTGGTGGGTACTTCATTTACAATGGAATTTAGAAGGTCTTGGTTGCAAATGAAAGAAAAGTTGAAAACAGTATTCAAGTTTTTAAGACTTAGCAGAAGAAGGAACCTTGGGCTTGCGAAATAAGGTCTAAAAATGAAAAAGGTAGAATAAGTGCCGATTTACTTCAAATCGCCTTAAAAATAGATAAACTAGAGACCAAAATCATTTGCAGAAGCAAATATATTACTAAAGAGCTATAGATTGGATTATACTTTAGAGCTTTGGGATTGAAAACCTAGCAAGATCTCTTTTAATGCATTTGTGATACTAAACTAAACAAAATGTCTGAAGATTCCATAAGAAAAGTGAAAAATTTGTCAGAAATTATGAAACAATGTTTGGATCAGCCTGTTTTTCAAACTCAGAAATAATGCCTCTTCTTCATAGGTCATTATGTCACTTTTAATAAGGACACTTAAACTGAAGAAAGTTGTGTTAATGCTGCATAACAGTTCCTAAATAAGTACTTCCTGCCTCACATTGGCACTGAGTCATCTTTCTTCTAAAAAAAAGCACAATTCATTGGGTACATGTGCCAAAAGTTGATATAAGCGCATATATAAAACAGTGAACAAAATGATTGGCTAAACCTGGGCAAAAAAAGAGTTGAGTTATCAGGTTAACTTCTTTTGAAACTCTTTTAAGCAACATTTAAGACTAGGTATCTGCCTCATGCAGCTTCGCTTCTTAGAAGGTACATCTAAGAAGGCGATAGCATTTAAAAGAAGCTCACCCTTGTATTTGACTCAAGAATTATTACGCGTACGATAGAGTCTGCAATGCTGACTGGAGCTTGGGGTAAAAATCGCAATAATGACTCAGTTCTTTTGGGTATCTCACAATCTCTTAAAAGGGAAACTAACTATTTAGCTACCCTTTCTCATTTGAGAAGAGTTTCGACTTCATTTTTGTACTCAAATCACAGTTCTAGCCAAAGGTTGCTGCACAATACGCACTGGGGAATCTTTTGCCCTTCCGAAACTCCAGATGGACAAAAAATAGGACTCATAAAGCACTTAGCTCTCTTAACTCAAGTTACAAACAAATTAACAGAGAAATAGGCTTAAGAACTTCTCAAATACATAATTAACTCAAAATGGAATGCAAAAGAAGAGTCGATTTCGAAAAATCAAAGCAAATCAAATGTGTTTCTGAATGGAAACTGGGTTGCCAATACATATTAACATATTCAGTTTTCACAAAACCTCATACAACTTCGAAGATCAGGAAGAATAAACTACCAGGTTTCGATTTTCTTTTTCAAAGATGCCAAAGAAATACATGTAAACAGTGATAGTGGTAGATGTATCAGACCTTTATTAATTGTGTAGAATAATCAAATAAAGCTCAAAGTCAAAAACTTAAAAGAAACGACAAACTTCCATTCTTTGGTCAAAAAAGGTTTTATCTAGTTTCTTGATGTCGACTAAGAAGAAAATGCCTTGATTTCTATGAGTCCCAATGATTTACAACATATTAATCGTTCCTACACTCATTGCGAACTTCATCCTTCTCTCATTTTCGGTGTTTGCGCTTCCTTCATTCCCTACTCAAATCACAACCAAGCAACAAAAAACACTCTTTCAAGCGCAATGTTGAAGCAAGCAATTGGAATACAAAGCACCAATACTCATACAAGAATGGATTCTATAAACTCTCAACTCTACTACCATCAAAGACCACTTGTAAGCACAAAACCCAGTAAACAAATATCAGTAAATCAGCTGCCTGTTGGGCTAAACCCGATCGTTGCCACTTCTATCTTTACTGGCTACAACCAAGAAGATAGCATCATAATGAACCAGTCGGCGATTTAGCGAGGGCTCTTTAGGACTGTATTTTATCGCAGCTATAGGTCATAAGAAAGCATCAGTCATTATGGCTCAAGCCAACTAATGTTCAAAAAACCTAGTGCTTGTCAATAACTTAGAGTTAAAACGGACGATTCGCTCTTAGATTCGGATGGCTTGCCCCACATTGGAACATTCTGTGAAGATGGAGTAGCCATTATTGGGCAAGTGGCTGTCCATTAAGAAAAAGGAGAACATACTCTTAATACACAAAAGCTGCAAATCGATTCTTCCATCCGGCTAAGGAGAGGCTAACGTGGATTTGTGGAAAAAGTAATTCTATGTGAAAGTAAGCAAGGTTTTAGGCAAGCCAAAGTAAAAATAAGAAGAGCCAAGATTCCGGAAATTGGCGATAAGTTTGCCTCTAGGCATGGACAAAAAGGAATTTGTGGTATGCTATTTAGGCAATAGGACCTCCCATTTACTTCTTAAGGGATTATCCCTGACATGATAATTAACCCTCACTGCATTCCCTCCAGAATGACGATCGGGCATGTTTATGAGTGCCTAGTTGCTAAATATGCGGCAGTAGCCGGTATAAATCAACATGACGCCACTTCTTTCTAAAATAAAGACATTAAAAACATCGAACATTCTCTTCATCAAAAGGGGTATCCTAAAAATGGAAATCAGCTGATGACTCATCCTTATAATGGATTACAGAATAGTGAAATGACATTTGTTGGACCCATCTATTATCTAAGATTACGGCATCTTGTTGAAGATAAAATATTTTCTAGGCAAAGAGGGGTTATTTCTGCATTAACCCGACAGCCTACCAAAGGAAGGTCAAAAGATGGAGGTCTTAGGATTGGAGAAATGGAAAGAGATTGCTTACTATCCCATGGATTGACTTAATTTCTCAAATAGAGGTTATTTAAAGTCTCAGATGAATTCAAAGTTTTCGTTTGTAAAACCTGTGGCTTTATTGTGAATATAAATGCAAACTTTTATCGCAGCTAATGCCGATATTGCAAAAAAGTAACTTTTTTTATATTTAGGAATCTAATGTTTGCCAAGTTGCTATTCCGTATGCAACCAAGTTGTTGATGCAGTAGCTTACAAGTATGTTTATTGTTCCAAGGTTGAAATTTTTGAAGCAGGGTTGAATGATTTTATTCACAATATAATTAAAAATATGACTGACTTTATATCAAGCAAAACTTCGGCAATCACAAAGGAAATTATCTAATATCTCATGAGTAAAGTTTGGGAAGGTGTAGCTGCGAAAAATGTTGTTGAAATGGTCCCCTTAGTAATTAGATAGCAACACCAATACACTGTTTAATCATTTGTTTACCAAAATCATGCTGAAAAATTCAGAATGATGGGGAAACTAGCGTTTTAAAAGGACCCCACTCCAGCAAAAATGGACACAATAGCTGCTGGTAATCTTATAGTAAAGCACAAACAAAAGAAAGGAGAAAAATCAGTGCAATAAGGTTTTATTGGAGATAGGACTCTCTCTTTACTTTCTGATGCTTAAATCAAGTCAGTCCGATCTAATCAAGTTTCAGTGAAAAACAACAAAAAAGCCACCAGTGAAAGGTAAATACCTTTGAAAAAAGAGTCTTTTTTTATTTCTTTGGGCTATTAAGAAGAAAAGTAAGAGCAAATCTATGAAAAAATGAGAGATATTTAAAATATCAAAGATTAGTAGTAAAAGAAACTAAAAAGAGAAAGCGATGAAAAGTCTATTCAGAAAAAAAAACTAGGTCAAGTAAATTAGAAGCTTCTAAAGTAGAAAAACCTCTACACTTTCAATTACTAGGGAGATTTGCAAGAGATAAGCTATGGGAAATTAAACGACTCTTTGCAAAGAATGAAGTATTTTAGATTATATTTAGGGAAAAAGTTGGAAATAGTAACATAAAATCCAAGTAAAAAAGGGCAGTCGAAAGCACCAAAATTGAAAACTAGAGAAATAATCATAAGTAGTAAAGGCAACACTCAAAATTGAAGTCGGAGTGCCCATAATTCAGCTTTAAAACATTATCTATAACTTAGGCACTGTAAGATATATCAAAAGTGGCAGAGGGCGTAAAGATCACTGATTTGAAGAATGGCAAAGAAGGAGTAACACTTGAGCACAAAGCAAAAAAGCTTGATGGATTAAGACAGTATAGACTAAATGATTTTAAAAACATAGCAAAAGAAAAAAGCTTTGTTTAATTCTCGCACTCTTCTTCCAAAAAGAAAGATCTTCTTGATTATAGTGCTTCTGAGCAGGGATTTGCAAACGATTCAAAGATAAAAACAACTCTTATAGAAAGAAGTAATCAAAGAACAAGAGGACAGTCCCAAAGGACGATGAAGTTAAAAGAAACCTAAGAGATTTTATAAAAGGCTTTGGGCAGAGGATTACCTTTTATAAGAACAAAAGGTTTGAGGTTCCACGACTTAGGACATACAAACACCTTTCAAACATTAGAAGCCAATAGTACAGCAAAAAGATCATCAAAATCAAAAAGTAATAGAATAAGAATAGGAGATAGCTCTTTGTATGAGCAAAATTTTTTCTTCTGATTGCCAATTTCAAAAAAATCATAATTTCTGCTTTAAAATAGTTAATTAGTTGAAATATTTTAGTGTAAATTTACCGAAAAAATGGTTTGTATATATGTACTATTCAGCCAACTTTATATCAGAACTAATCCATTCTTTATCTGAATGCTATTTAGATGAAATCTTAAAAAAAGGTGTGATCTTTTGGGTACAACACTTCCAAAGAACCACAAAAAAAGGCAACACGCCGATGAAACAGATTAGTTTCATCCCTTTTCATGGGGTTTCATTTGTAGATAAATAATTAAAGCAGTTTATCTGATGAACGAAGAAGGCGCTTCAAACAATAAAACTGTCAAAAAAACCCGCAGCAAAAGACAAAAGTATTCAAAGATCTCTCTGAAGTCAAAAATCATCTTTTTCCAAAAGGTTATTCATGAACAAGCTGACCTACGTTAAGTACTTCCTCTCTAATTAAGATATCCAAAAAGCTGGGGATAAAATACTCAACAGCCAAGACCTTAGTTCGGAACTACAAAACCATCCCAGAGGAAGCGAATGAGTAGCTAGTCCGGACAATCTGCGAGGACTTCTAATGCAAATTCAAGGCAAGAAGACGATGTTCTTACCGCTTGATCGATTAGAGGACCTAGGTGAGCGAAAGTTCAGCCAAACAATAAAACGCGAGTTGCTATTTTCGACCGGGAAAAATTTAGATAGTTTGCAGCATGGCGAGCTGCGAGCAAAGATGATAATTTCTTATACCTAAGTCTGGTTTAATTTTAATACCGTTTAAACCCAGGCATGCCAGAACAATCTGCTGGACTGCAACCCGAAAAGTCAGTACAAAGGAGTTTACATGTTTGGTAGGAATGTAAACAAAGATAATTAATTTGTGAAGTTGTATAATTACTTTACAAAGTTAAATTCAACTTATTTTTTGAATTGACCTCCCTTCTTTATTTTTGCTCTATGTCTGCTTGCGCAGAAGAAGGCAGAACTTGGTTTGCCTGGTTAGGCTGCAAATTTATTGGTTAATATTTTCGCTAAATAAAATTATTTTTACTTATAAATCTTGTACCCAATAAATTTGACACTCCCATGAATGCCAAAAAGAAACAAAGCAACGATTCATAACCAACGCAACCTGAACCCAGAAAAAGGTTCGTCAGACGCAACTCTTTCCATACAATCCATTGCCGTTCTGGGTCGCTCAATAAGCTCGCCAACCTCTCTCAGGAACTGACCTCCCTATAGAAGCATACATAGCCTCCAAGCAAATAGACTCATCACCAACGCAGACAAACCGTTCATCTAGATTCAACCCAGATCAATAGATAGCTTTCTGATTTGAAAGATATCCCGCCCAAAAGGGGAACCGGATCTATGAAACTGTAGCCAGAGGCGAAGCACAAAGGATACTCCTCTCAAAAATATGAATATTTGAAGAAGGAGTACGAGGTTAGAGGCCACAAGTTGTAAGTTTTGGAGTCCCAATGTTAAAAGCTAAAGTTGTTTGGCAATTAATAGCGCGAAAAAAGAAAGATCCTCGAGTAATAAGTGAGGCTGAATCAGTTAGAAATAAAAAGACTGTAAAAAAGAGTGTAAAAGTATAGAGTTGAACGCGATCAACTTCAACAAAACATCGGATTAATGTCCAAGCATATCCAACAACTATAGAAAGCAACCTTTAGTAAGGCCACCAGCACTCTGCAGTCATACAGAGAGCAAGTGCTCTAAACGTAGCTAAAGCGAATCCAGTAGATTTTGGAGAAAAGCCGCTCCGCACGAGAACAGTAGCTATTGCAGCAGGTGGACCAGCTGAGATAACAAAAATATAACCAATAGCAGCTGACCAGTCGTGCGCACATCGCAAATGGGATGCTGATGAAGCAGCTGGAATAGACTGAGCAGGAATTGGAGGAGGTTCGAAAGAGCATCCACCAAACAATAACAACATCCCCTGAATACAGCTAGTTGAGAGAAAAGTACAGATAAGCCCTGCTCTAGCTACGCGAGATGCGAAGATAAATGAGTGGCACAGAGCAAGGAAGCTTCCTGCTCTAGCATACCCTTCTAACCGTTTCCTAATTTGAAAACGAGTTAGAGTGATAATAACGATATATTCACTGCTCCCTATCTATCAACTTTGTTTTTCAAACACCAATAATTTAGTTACCCATAACTTCTCAATATTTATATGCAAAAAAGTTAGCAAGAGCTCATAGAGATTGCTGATAAGATGCTGGCGGATCTAGAAAACGACTACCTGCAGACTCAGCAATTCAATCAAGTAGAGTGTCCTGAGGAAGAACCATCGCATTAGGATTATCACATTCTGGGTGGTGATGAGTAACCTGATCAAATGTCAGATGAAGATGAAGATGAAAATGAGTAAGAATAGGCGAAAGAAGGCTAAATCCTCCCCCAATCTACCCAAGTAAAAGAAGAAGTCAAAGAAGAAGCTAAATAAGAAACCAAACACATTAATGAATCACTCGAGCAAAGCAAAGCAAACTAAGAGATAGGTGAGTTAGTTGAAGTGTTTCCAACTGAGGAGTGGAAAGCACCTGAAAAATAGATAAACATCAACAGCGAAAAGATAAAACAACTGACCCTAAGCATGAATCTGCCAGTCCCTGAGTGGATGAAGAACGACGAAATGCTGAAAAACAGAATAATTGAGTTGTTCGGCAAGAAAACAGTCAAATGATAGTAGTTTGGTTGCTGTGGATTCTAAATTGTATTTTGGGTATGACTCAATTGAAATCTGGCAGGGGTGAGTGGTCGCAGATTGTAGCATATTAATCAACTCTGTGTCCCTTCTCACAACTAAGCACCCTTTTAAATTAAAGTATAATCTATATAAGGTCTAGAAAAAACACTTTCTCCAGATTTGGGCTAAGATTCAGAAAAGTATTATGAAAACCAAGTAAATAGTCAAAAGCCCTTTTAGGCTAACGGTTCCAGCAACATTTGCTAACCTTCAGCTAGAAGCTAACTGGAAGAATCTCTATAGTAGAAAATTCTCATTGATGATTTCAACATCTCTCAAGATTTAAGCATTCCTTAAGTTGATTCTAGCAAAAGCTAAGACCCGATAAACTCCAATCAAGCTCAGCCCAAAAGAATTTCAGAAATGATGGCTGCTATGAAAAGCTAAATCTAAGCCAAAATTGCTGCCCATAATCGCAGCATAACTAACTAATTGCCTATCGAATCCTCTTCGATCGAAAGCTGCAGAAAAATGCTGCAAGAGGAGTTTCCCAATCTACGAATAGACCTCATTATAAAAAGTCTACACACTCTTTTTCATGCTGATTGTAGATAATAAGATGAGCTTGATGAAGAGAGCTTTTTCTCAGGAAGCGAGTCCAATTACACCAACACTGATTACTCGAAGGCAAACAACTTAGTGCGCTAGAGGGAGGCTGTTCGTATGCCGATTGAAGCACGCCTAACATAAGAGAAAAAAATCGCTATCTCGTACCTAAACCATGGCTACGGAGTACGTATACTAAGATAGTACATAAAGGACCCAAGCATGTAAACTTCTATTAACCTAGAAACCCCACTCGCTATAACAATGTGATCACGACCATTATGAAGCTAGCTTTTAGGAAGCTGTAAGAGTTCGTTAAAATCCATGGTCACCCAGTTTAGACCATAAATTCTCAGGATGAAAAAGTAATAAGGGCTCCTTTGACTAACTGCTAAAAGTGGCTCCCTCCTGACTAGCTCGAGACCTTCTATAAGTTCATTAAACTAGCCTGCAAGCTATAAAACAAAATAGATATACTTCCTGTTTCGGCATTTAAGCTCTATAGCTCCTGCATCCGACAGCTTCGGCAACGTCAAGCGAACTAACAAGATTATAGGAACGATAGAGTAATGAAAGGTGCAAGGAGAATGCCCAAAGTCACACCAAGTATGTACAACGCTCAAATTAAGTATAGCCAAAGTGTTGCTTCAAATATGCATACTTCTTCATACAAAGCTAGTCTCTACCCGCCAACGCATAAAAATTACTATCTTCCAAACCAAGGCTCATATGTAGGAGTTCAAGCTGGGTACAAGAATCAAAACACTGCAAAAGAACCTCTAAACAAAAATTTTCAGCCCTATAGATTCAATTTAAATGCAACTCAAACAACTAACACTAGGAACCAATGGAAAACAGGGCAAAGGACAGTTTATAAATGATCTTTTGTACTTAAATTGCTTTTATCTATGCCTTCATCATAACAAAGGTTTTTACTCAGATGTCTTACCATTTATAGCAAATTTGATATTTGGCAAAATTAAGAATATGTGATTTTAGGGATCATTTGGCTGATAGTGGTTGTTTCGTCAATCCTGCTTGTGTATCTATATAGGCTCAAACACAAGAAAGCTTCATGTGAGTAACACATGAGAGGCGTGGAGCTAAATTACCTTGGGACAACAATGAAAGCTGGTTTAAACTATTCACCTCACTCTTCTACTCCACTTCTTTCTCACATTTCTACAGAAACTATAGCAGATTCTGCAGCTGAAAGTTTTTAGTTGTTAGTCCAGCACTCGTCAGCAATGTTACGCATTACCTAAATTAGCCAGACGTACATTTTCTTTATGCTTAAGGGCTCTCTTGCCAAGTTTTTTAGAGCCGGCCGCAAGGGCACCTGAGTTGCAAAGCGGGAGGCTGTGAAGAAGAGCCTACCAAGCATAATTAAAAATAATTAGAGGCGATAATCCAACTAATTAATCTTTCCGATTTAAAATATTTCATGATAATTGAGACTTTCTTCAATACAGATGAGCCATTATAAGGAGAAGTCCAATGCTAATCAAAGTTCTTCTAATCTTCATTATTTGCGAGGGATATCTTGAAGAGTTTTGCCCTTGGATTCTATTCTTTTGAGATCGTCTTGGATGCCTTTCTCCATATTCTCCATTTTGCTTTTAACGTAGTAATATCCAAGTCCTGGAGCTACAAACATGAGGACAATGAATGAATTTTTGAACCATCGGAAGTACTTCAAAGGTATCGCCATATTTCTGTTGTTCTCGTAATAACACTAAATATTATAAACGAAAAAATGAAAAAACAAGATGATCAATGGTCTGTTCGAATTCCCTGAAACTTGCAATAGCCAGTTATGACAGTGTTATTATGTTGTTTTATAAATTATTCTAACTTAAGATGAATATCAGAAACCAATTTGCACATACGCTGCCTTTCCCCAAAAAGGACAGTGAATTTGCTCATAATATTTCGGACCATTTTAGGAAAGCCAACACTTCTCCTCTAGATTAAACCACTAAAAAGAGTAGCTTTTATGCCGATCAGTCCACACTCAAAACTTAAATTAGCCAATCCTATAAAACTCAAGGCACCATCACTGAACAGGAAGTGCAGTAAAAACAAATCAATAGCTTTAGAAACATCTAAAACTGCACAAAAATTTGTAAATTCAACCCCTTTCTGGGTAAAGAAAAGAAGCCGCAGCCCCCTAAAATTTAGAAGTCCCCTCAGAGAACGAATATTGCATCCTCTCCGAACAACCTCAAATAGTCTAAAACGATGAAAGGAGGGCCTCCAGTGCGTTCAACCTTAAAAACTTTACTGCAAACAAAGGGGCTGCCATCATTTGACAAGTCTTTTCAGAGGGACCACAGCAGAGTAGAAAGCCCAAATATGAAGCTAAACAGCAGTATAGGCGTAAGCAGATGCAATGAAGACAACTAAACCCCCTTGGGAAAATCACTGAAATTGCTGTAAAAGTAGAATCAAATTCTGCGAGAAGAAAATGAACTTCTAAAAACGGAAATGGGAGAAATCAAGAAACATATCTTGTCAGTAAGCACTTATAAAAAGGAATAGACTATCAATAATCTCAGAGATACGATAAAAAAGGAAGATAACTAGATAAAGTAGCTCAGGCTAAAGCTGGAAATCTCAAATAAGAAAGTGGTCACTCTGAACACCTTGCTGGAGAACAAAGATGAAGAAATTGGCTTTCTTAACAGCAAAGTGTCGCAATTAGAAGGTTAGATCCTTGAGCTGAAACAAAAAAATGCAGAAAAAATCGACGGCCTAAAAGAAAAAATGAATAACGTTCTCAAAAGCTATGTCTAGCTGTAACAGAAAGTCAATTCTGAGTAACTGGAATGGCAGTCCTTCACTGAGAAGTGGCTGTAAGAAAAAAGTATGTATACTCACCGCATCAGCTTTCTTTAGGATTATATTTCTAACAACCATTGATATTTATAATTATACTGACCATTATTTATTATTCCAGCCTTTCAGCAGCATTTCTTTTTCTTGGCGTTGCTTTTCTTTAATTTACTCTTTTTTGATTTGCTCTCTGAGGTTTAAAGTACCTTTTATGCAATGGAGTTAAATAAGTCTTCAATGCCTTTGCCATTTTTGGCACTCGTGTAGACAAAAAGAGCATTTTCATCTTTGGCATACTTCTGTATCTCTTCATAAGAGATTTCTTTTGACTCTTCGAGGTCAACCTTGTTTCCAACTATTACTTTCACTTTATACCTGATTAAATACACACGTTTTAAGGAGCATTCGCTTTCAGTTCTTACATCCAATTCACAAGCTCTGTATAAGAACTTTTAGAGGTCACATCATAAACCACTAAAGCTACTCGACAATCTTTATAGTATATCCTTGCTATTGCTTTGTATCTCTATTGTCCAGCCGTGTCCCAAAATTAGAATTTCACTTTTCGCGCTTTGCACAAAATCCTCTTCTCGAGATATACGGCTCCTAATGTAGACTCAAGCTCTTGATTAAATTCATTATGAACGTAACGAACAGCAAGACTGCTTTTTCCAACTCCGACTGCCCCAATCACCACCACTTTTATGGATACTTCTTATTCAATCATCCAAGCTTTTTTCCCTTTGAGAACCTGATATTATAATCAAAGGTAATCTAATTGAAAAATTAAGTAAAGGACTTAAGATGGAGGAAAAGAAAAGCAAATAAATTTTGAATCATTATATAAATGGGATGAGCTTAATAGATAATTTTATAGATGGAAAATTAAAAAAATTCTCAAATTAATCCAATTTTGAACCAAACTTCACGACAATTCTATACAAGAAGAATTCCGCAGAGAAGCAATAGCAATTTCCAAATATAAAAAGTGCTGAGGCTTCTCGGCAACAGCAGTAAGGATCGTAAAAACTATATTAAAATGAAAACCTAACCTCGAGAATAGACGGGAAATATTTTATCGATGGAAATGGAAAATATGCGAAAGATGGCGAGAGTAAAAGTTGAAAACTCCATAAAAAAGTAAGGCAAATAATGGAAATAACTGCTAGATTCTTTTTAGACTTATTCGAAATCAAGCTCGAAATAGTGCTTGGTTATGAATTAAATAAATTTCTTATTGAAAATGGAAGAAGTCATAAAGATCGGCAGAATGAGCGAAAAAATAGAGAAAAACCAGAGCAAGGAGCCACTCCAATTTAGAGTCATGGACCATAGACTTCAAATCGAGAATATCAAACTCCAAAAAGAGGTACAAATGTTCAAGCAATTGCTTTAGTGCAGAGAAAATTAATTTAAAGTAATCAACGCCTCTTTTAATACAATAACAAGCCACAGACATTCTTTGCAAATTCTAAGCACTTAAGAGACTCAAAAGGAAAATTTTATGGTAAAGCACGACTAGAACTAACTGATGCGCTAATTATAAACAATCAGACATGCAAACGATCTCCTCAGATAGTAAAAGAAAAATTTGCATGAAAAAATAAACTAACTCAAAATCAGCAACTAAAACCTTTGTGAAGAAATTATGAAAAACCGCAATTACTCCCAATAAAATATGCAAAAATTTGACAACTGGCGGAATATTATGAGCATGCAAAACGAAGAAATAATCTCACTTAAGTCAGAGAAAGCCTAGTTGCGGAATTCTTTGATAGATTTAACTAAGAAATATCAAAATATGCTGAGAAGGATAAGCAAAATTTCAGGAAAAGATCAGTCTAAACTCAATTAAATAACAAAGAAAAGTGTGTAAACCTTCACTGAACAAGTTTAGTCATTTCAAAGAGTCAGAACTAACTTTATTGTGAAAGGATTTTACTTTACGAATGTTCCAAATACCAAAGATACATCTACTAATCATTATAAAAAGTACTTCAATGATAAAGAAACTATGTCTAACAGTGATGGAGTCAAAAAAGGTGGAAAGTAGACTTTGAGATACTATAAGCCCACTTTTTATGTTTATCTATAGAAATACTTTGAGAGCCAAGGAGTTGATAAGTAAAACTTTTAGAAAATTGATTTGTCAATAGGAGTAAGTTTCTTAGCTACGTTAAGATCTATCTTAGATAGCAAATTTAACTAATACTTACTCACAAGGAAAACCAACAAATAGTTCTCCTCTTTGGCAACTTTCACTCTTTCTTGGCTCTCTAACTTTACTCTCGATCCTAAAACAAAGCAACAAGAGCTGATCACCACTGATGTTTGCTTTTAAACTCTTGGAAGTTTCTATATCAGATTGATGAGCCATCAACTCAACAGCAACTGGGAAGTAATTACTTTTCGTTAGTTCTTGCTTTAAACCTTAACTACCGACGAGCTTATGTTTTACTTAAAAGCTCGTTTTATTCTTTTAAAAGGCGACAGCCTTAAAGGAAGTGGTGCTTTTACTTAAATCATCTATGTAAACATCTTAGATGCGCTTTTTTTAATCCAGCTAGTCATTTCTGATTTCGACTATAGGAAAAAGTTGGAGTAATACATAAAAAAATCAGCCTAGTTTCTGCGAAAAAAGCAACTAATAGATGCTCACTTTGTTCTGAGACTTCTTATTTAATACTACCAATACAAAAAGGCTCAAAATTTTTCAGTTCTTGCCAAAACCTTTTACAATTACACTCGGGAGAAGAATATGAACATGCCTTTTTAAAAATATCTGAAAATCTTTGATTATATCTCCTTTGATCTTACTTTGATTTAAAGGCTAGAAATATATCAAAAAGCTTTCAGTCTAGGCAGAGGAACAGTCTATATCTAAAACATATTTACAGTGATGAATGAAGAGGGATTTTTCTGCTATTAAGTCGAAAAAATGTTTGAAAAAAAGCCTCTAATGTAATAGACTTCAAACGAAAAGCTTAAATATTTAAGATAAGAATAGCTGCCTTAAGTTTTCAAACTTCTCACCAACTTGTTTTAAAGAAAAGTTGCCCCCTAGGCTTCGAAATTGGGAGTTTAATGGAACAAAAAAGCAATTAACGATCAAAAAATAACAAAAGAAAGAATGTTTAACGATACTTTGAGACAAGTCGAAACAACTTTTGAGCTTTGTTTGCTTTACATCAAAAAGCTCTTCTACACAAAATGTAATTATAAGCTGATTTAGGGCTAAATGAGGATGACCTCTTAAACCTCGTGCCAATCTTCACTACCTTTTTGTAGCAGATGGTCAAGAGCAGCATTTAAAAGAAGAAATCAGTGTAGTTTATGTAGAGATTTTTGAAAAAAAGTGCAGCAAGACAGATTTTACGGCTTTACCGCAAAAAGCGGCTCATAAATCGAAGTTTTTTGAACACAACTGACTATACAGATAAGGCCAAGTAAAGGTCTGAAGACTTTAAAAAAGAGGTTAACACTGCCATAGAAAATCTGAAGAACAAATATGCCAAATAGGCGAAGTTATCGACCGACAGAGAAATCTAATAATGATTTTTATATTTCCTAGAATCAGTAACCTTCATTACAGTCTTCACTTTAGGACTAAACCTTTATCTTGAGCGCATTCAGCTAGTTGTGTAGTTAATCAACATTTTCATTGAGAGTCACCAACCTCCCCACTTTTTTACCAACTTTGCACAACAACTTGTCTTTTTTCCTCATCACCAGGAAGTACTTAGCATACTCTTCTTCATAATCAGCTTTAGAACCTGTAAAAATGATGACTCTGTTGGTCTGAGAGTCCACTTAAATCGCATGCATTTTATTGTTCTGTGAGCCCTACTTGGAAATTCTGAATTGCTCAGGAAAATATTTCAATATCCCCAGCTGCTTGAATATGAATTCCGCAATTTACAGAGACACAGTTGTATATAAATAGAGTTGAATCCTATTGTTTTGGGCGAGCCCCTGGACAAAATTAACGATCTCCGTTTTTTAATGGTTAAGTCTGTAATAGATCTTCTTTCGGAACAACTTAATAACACCCCCCCAGAAGCCAGATTCAGATTCATCTCGAAGTATAACTTCTCTCCATCCCGATTTGGCAGTGGTTGCCAGTTTGAAGAAAAGTTGGTTGGGCTAGATAGCAATGATGATCTTATCTGAAGGTATTTCTTCAGGAGTCCTATTTCTAAGGTTGGAGATCCTTCGCTTGAATCGCCGCTTAGAATATATGGCGTAGATGACTATCACGAGCGAGAGGATAAGGCCAATCACTGTGAAATTTAAAGAGAGATCACTAGCTTCTTACATTTATGGCATTGCAATAGGGTTATGATAAATTTATTTAGCTTAATGGAGATATCGACAAAAACAACGAAATAAGGGAACCGGAAACATTGAACTTTTTCAGCAATTGGTCAGTGGTGGCTCATTTTGATTACAACTGTTGTTTTGCAGACCTAGTGGCTACAATTTGGGTGATTCTTAGTTATGAAGTCAGTCAAAATATTTTATAAACTAGCTTAATTTCCGATTAAATTAATAATTTTAAGTTATAAGTTAAGTAAAAGATTCTTATTTTAAGCACAGCAGCAGTGTTCTCCTTTACTAATTTAGTCACCTCTCCCCTCAACATGCCTCAAAAAAGGTTTTTGTACTATTTCTAAAGCAAAGTTGTTTTTTATTTCGATCTTCATGATAAAAAGAAGCTGATTCAGCTAAAGACAAACAAAGAAACTTAAAGACCGCTGGAAAATCACTGAAGTTGGTCAAATAAAATCAAAATGCTAGAGCTAAATCCAATTGAACTTCCCTTTGAAAATATATCTCAAGATATTAATTACATCTCATTCGAGGCCAAAAACAACAAGAACGGCAAACCAAGCGATCTCTAAGCGAATGGTCATAAAGGCGAATATAAACGAAGAGCTAAGAATCTTACTCATTTATTAATTCAATTATTAATATATTGAGATAAATGGAATTAAGTAAAACATACTCAGCGATTATTATATATTTTTGCTTAGCAATTTGCCCACCCCATCGAATACTCAAGAGCAAAGAGCTTGGAGTTGTTTATTTTAGGAGGAAAAGAGTGATTTCGATGATCTTCCTCTAATTTTTCCAGGTCGAAGTACAATCAATAAATATCACAATGCACGAAAACCAATTCTTTGGAGACTTAGAAGTCAGTACCAAGAGTTTTGGTTTGAGCCAAAGCAATTCACAAAAAGCTTCCCACGCAAGAAGCATAATCTTCTCCCGAAATACATTATAAACAACTAAAAACCTGCTTTGAGCCCAAATCACCCCTCCCCTTAGCTAACCTCCGACCCAAAAACCCATTTTTTAGTTATTTATTTGGATTTGCGGAGAATCGATATAAAGTTTCGAATTCGGTATTAAGCAGTTTAAAAAGTAAAATGATGTCATAGAGTATACTCTTTCAGTTTTCCAGCTATTGGTAGTGTCCAAAGCAGTGGGAATAAATGATTTAGGTAAAGAAATTATAAAATTTTTTGCCTAACAAAACCTCATCAAGAAAGTCTCAAGGGTTTTTCCCGAAATAAGCACTTCTTGAGCAAAAGTCTTCGAATTTTTGTTCAGCCTGATATACGAATATGAATAGAATGTCGTTTTCCATTGGCCGAAAAAACAAGTTCTGCGAATTGATTTGCAAACTGTGGCCTTTGCGAGGAAACCCAGCATATTAAAAAGTTACTTTTGGGTTATGAGCAACTCAAACATGCTGCGTTTGGGCATCCTAAGCACAGCAGTTTAGCCAATCAGGATTTCCAACTTTTATGTCCCTTATATAAGTAACATAACTTCTGAATACTGGGTAATGATTGCCAAAAATTGAATATACATTATCAGGCGATAACGGGAGGGCGCTTAGGGTGTTTCTTGCGCTTGTGGGAGTTCAAGGCAATCTTTGAAGAATATTTGCACTTACAGCCTTTGAAATTGCATCTGTATTTCTTTTCCAGCCAGACTCGCCTTTTTCTATATCTTCTTTTGGTCCTTTCTTGTTCTTAGCCCTCTCGCGACTCGTCCTCAGCCTAATCCGAAGAATCAGAATCGTTTTGACTTTATTCAACATTGTTCTCTACGGTCGGCGGATCTGGAAAAGTTGTGATTTGAGAATTTGCGCATGCCACCATTCTCCAGAAATTTTAAACGCTAACACTCTGAGGGTAGGCGTGGGCACTCAAATTCTGATAAATGGGATAGTAAAAGTAGTCTTGGAGGTTAAAGGGCATCATTGATTATTTTTAGATGTTCGCAATTTAAATATTATAATCTTTAATTTGACTTTGACTATTTCTCGCCCCATTTATAAATCAAGCTCCTCTTACTTTTCACAACTTTGCTTTCTTGCGCTTAATATCTCTAATCTTTAAGCTAAGTTGGTTTAATTTGAATTTAAAACATCTTTTT
>Ga0316217_10002539_pt1 | contig 21815 bp, 7 predicted proteins | sample 1anoAmetaG_FD_203633 | JGI IMG/M metagenome (GOLD analysis project Ga0316217, IMG submission 203633) | Freshwater microbial communities from Trout Bog Lake, Wisconsin, USA - 1anoA | ecosystem: Environmental > Aquatic > Freshwater > Lake > Hypolimnion/Profundal zone | place: USA: Wisconsin...
AATTTTACAATTTCCTGCCACATTTCCACCGCCTCTCGTTGTTGCGCCGCAATGCTGGTGCGGACAGCGGGATCGGCCGGCAATGCGGGCCGATTGATGCCGTCGTCCCGGCTCCACCACGGGCTTAACTCCTGGTGAACTCCCGATTTGCCGCGCAACACCGCGTCGGCGGAAAGCAGGCACAGCCGCCGGAATTTTTTTCCGTCGTCCCCCTTCAATCCGAGCTTCTCCTGTGCGAACCGGTTGAAGACCGACGCTTCCGACTGTCGCGGGTCGCGGGCCCACTGGGCCATCACCCAGGCATTCAGTTCACACCACAATTCGTTTTTGATATACGGGCCGTCCCAGCCGCCGCCGCGCGACCAGGTCCAGATGCCGGCGAACAGTGGGCTTTGCCGGGCAAAAGCACCGATGCTACTGAACTGGTTCCGATTGGTGCTGACGAGATGTTCCTCAAAGCCTTCGATCACTCCGTTGGCAATGTAATTGGGATAGGCACCCTTGCCCTCATATTCCCGGGCGCATTGCACTTCGATGATTTGCTGGTGCCGCCCCATGCCAATCACCCGGCTGAACGCATTGCCCCGGTGAAAATCGCCTTCGCAATGTTTCACCGCAAAAAAGAGATTCGTGTGCGGTTCAATGGCCGCATCCACGGCCAGATAAGTTGCCGGCCTGGTGTCAAAGCTCAACCAACTCCGGAAAACCAGTTGCTTGTTGTGCCGGACACAAATCTCCTCCCGCAATAATCGAACGAGTGGTATGATGGTGTGTTCCGCGTCTTTTTTGTTTTGAATCGCACCTTCGTGATAGGGCGCGTCCTGCAGATACGTTTCGCCGATGCGGACCACCAAGCCGTCCAGCGCGGGAAACCGGTCAAAAACCTCATTCACCAACAACCGCAGAAACTTGACGGTCTGCGGGTCAGTCGGATTGCCAAACGTCTGCGCCATTCCATACTTCTGAATCAGGCGCTTGGGAAAAAGAATCAGATCGGCTTCGGCGTAAGCGCGCAACCCAGCCGCGCGGCATTGGACCAGCAGCCGGTCAATGCTCGCCGCCTTGGCATCCACCCAGGCGCGGTCCGGCGAACCTGCCGGCAAAATGTCCGGATCCACCGACGCCCAGTTGACAGCCAGCGTCGGGGAATCGAACAGGAAATAGACCTTTCCGTTATATCCTTCATCACGGAGATAACCGGGATCCTCGAATTTAGTTTCATAACGGGCCGCGCCGGGATTGTGATGGACCATGTCCAAAATCAATGGCGCCGCATCTGCGGCCAACGACTTCAGAAGCGGGCCGCACAAAAGCGTGCAAACTGTAAGCAAAGGCCGCAATTTCATTGCTTCCTGATTCTCGTTGTCACGGGGCAGTCAGATGTGTTCATACTTGCAGTTAACCGGTCACAACGGAAGCTCATGGTTGATACATCAGGCGGTAAAACACCGCCGGATTGGTTGCTACCAAGGGAAGGTTCGTCGTGGTGACCAGTGAAGACCCGGGCACCGTGATCCAGTTCGTCCCCAGTCCTGTCGTCAGCGGATTGGCCTGCGCCTGCAATACCCAGCCCAGATAGTTTGCCGGCCAGGACAGCGTCAGACTGTGGTTGCTGAAGGTAAAAATAAGGTTGGTTGGCGTGGTCGGCGGCGTCACCGAGGGTGCGCTCCATTTAAGGTTCAAGTAGCGCTCGGTAAAAACGACGTCGTTGGAGGACAGCGCCGTGTTGTAAATCAGAATTTCGGCGATGTCACCCGCCCACGAACGCCCCGCGTAGCCACGGTCGTAGGAGATGCGACTGGCGGTCACGTTGCCCGTCGTGACCACATCCACGATGTTCCAATTGGTTCCCGGCGCGGTGGTGGTCCCGTTGACCATGACGCTGTTCAAGCGGGTAGTGCCATTCTGGATGTTCGCGCTAGCGTAGGTGCCATCCCAAATCGTGTTGCCGGACAGTCCGCGATGAAAATTATAGCTACCGCTGTCGCCCAGCAGAAAATGGACGCCGGCGACCGGCTCTTTGCAAACCCAGACCACTGTGCGGATGTCAGTCCGGCCGGTCTTCATCGTGAAAGTGGAATTGCCATCGGCCGTGAACCGGACCACCGGCAGCCCGTTATATCCCTGAGCCACATAGACCGGCGTGCCGCCGGCGTTGGTAGCCGTGTTTCCATTGCCGGAACTGTCGGGCCAGTTCGTGATCGTGGCGCCGTCGGCAAGTCCGATTATGCTCTGGGCGTCGTAGCGCGCCACCAAACCGTTGGTCACCGGCAGACCGGTAATCACCGTCAGGGTCGCGTTTGAACTGGTAACGCTCCCCAACTTGTTTGACACCACCACCGTGTAGCCGGCCTGATCGGAGGCGCTCAGGATGCTCAAGCTCAAGGTGGCGGTCGCCGAGCCGGAAACATTGCCGCCGTCACTGAGCGGCGCGCCGTTCTTTCTCCAGAAATAGTTCAGCGGAACCCCGGTGGCGGTGACCGTGAAAGTGGCCACCGCGCCGGCGACATTGGTGCAGTTGGCCGGCTGGCCCGTAATGGCCGGGACGATGAGCGCCGGCGTGGCGCTGACCTGCGCCGAATTTGAACTTTCAATGCCGGCGGCGAGACCCGAAACGACATAATAATAGTTCGTCCAATTGCTCAAACCGGTATCGGTGAACATCAAGGCGGACACATTAGTGAGCGTGGTGTAGGGTCCGCCATTCGTCAGCGAACGCTTGAGGTTATAGCTCGTTGCGCCGGGCGCGTTCGACCAGTTGAGCGTGACCACGGTGTCGCCCGGGGTGGCCACCAGTCCCGCCGGCGCGGCAGGAAAGATGGTCATGGTGGCAGTGGCGCTGCCATAGTAGGTGGCATCACTGATGGAGCCAACCACGGTGTAAGTGCCGACATTGGTCGGCAATGTGGACGAGCCGTTGTAAGTGAAGTTCACCGTCAGGTCGGCCGGCGTGGTGGTGGCGCTGGCCGCCTTGCCGGTGCCATCATAGATTTGATTCAAATTGCCCAGCGTCACCGTTCCCCGCACCAGCGGGGCGTGGCCAAAGACCTGAAACTCTGAAATACCCAGACTCGTGCCGCTGGTCTTCTGCACCCGCAGATAGCGGTAGCTGCCCGGATCATTCGGGTATTTTAGCCACGAATTGATCGCGCCGGTTCCGGCTGCATAGTAAGGATACGGCTTGCTGCTTTGCTCCGAGAGCACGACATAGCTGGTGAAATTCGTGTCGTTGGCCGCCTGCACTTGGAAACTGCAGCGCGCCGCCGCTTCGTTCGTGCTCGGGTCGGGCATCATTTCCAGCCGCTGAATCACGTAAGGCTGGCCCAAGTCCACCGCCCACCAGCAATTTGTATCGGTCGGGGCCGAGTGCCAGACCGTGCTGTAATCCCAATCCTCCGCCGCATCGCTGGTATTGGTGCCGGTGTAACTGGACGACCACGTGGGCTGCCCCAGCGCCAGATTGGTGCCTGAATAAAAGTTCGTGAGCAGATAGGCATAAGCCGACCCGACCCCGGCCTGCTGTTCAATGGTCAACGCCGCCGCCGGCCAGACGCCGTTCGTGATGTAATCGTAATTGTAAAAAGGGTAAAAACCCGTGGTGTCGTTGTTGTTATTGGGAGCATCCGCATACAAGTTATACATACTGCAAAGACCTTGATTACGGCTATTTACCCCGAAAATGGTGCCGACAGTATTTCCCACCAATTGCTCCACATTGTTCGACACGCAGACGTTGTAACTATCATTGTCCAGATACACGGCGTTTTCCCATTGCCAGCCGCGCGTGATGTCGTAAAGGTAGTTGCCCGCAATCAAGGTGCCGGACCAGACGTCAACCGTATAGATGACGCCGCCGTCGCCCACGGCATTCCGCGAGCCAACCATGGTCAGCGCAATGCGGTTGTTCGCCACGAGGGTGGCCCCTTGACCGGTGCTATTCGTTATGGCGAGGATCTGATTTTGTTGGTCAAAGCCGGAGTATTGGCAGTCCGCCATGTCGTTGCTCACGCATTGGAAACCGTAGCCGCCCAGATTGTCCACCAAGGCAGCCTCCCAGTAATCCAAGCCGGTCAGCCGGACTACATTATTCGCCATAACCGTGTTCGTGGGAATCGTGCCGCTTCCGAAGGCGTGATACCCCAGCACCGCCGCCGCCGTCGTATCATAGATGACATTGCCCTCGATCAGCGTGTTCTGCGAGCCGCTGTCGGCATGGATGCCGCAGGCCGCCTGATGCGCGATCGTATTGCCGATGAACTGGATGCCCAGCGTGGTGTTCAGGTCAATGGCCCCGGGCGGCTGGTAGTCCCCATAGATGCCACCGGTGCCGGACTTGCGGCACAGACTTTCGCCCTGCGCGGTGCACAGAGTGTTGGTGCCGGGATAGAGCCAGTTTGCGTATTCGAAAGTGAGATTTTGAAACCGGATGTCTTGCACCGGACTGGCGTCCGAATCGCCGCTGAGCTTCACCAGACCTTCCACCACGGGCGCATAGACCACGGCGTTGCTCATGTTCTCATAGGAGTAAGGATAGTAATACACCTGCTGCGTGGCGCGGTTGAGATACCATTCGCCCGGCGTGCCCAGTTCCTCGAAGGCGTTCATGATCATCCAGGGTGAAGTAAAATAACCAGACCCGCTCAGCGCATAATAGGCTTGCACGTAATCCGGCTGCCCGGCCACGCAAATCCAGCCGCTGTTGGTGGTGATGCTGGTCACGGGAAATTCGGCAAACTTGAAATGGAAGGAATGCGTCAGGCGCAGGTCGGTTACATTCGTCGCGTAGGTCTTCAGCCCCGCGTTCAAGGGAAATGCGATGCCGCAAACGTTGGTCAGGCCCGTCTGGGCGCTGCTGAAGCTGTAGCTGGCGCCGTTGGTCTGGAAATATTCGGTCGAACTTATCCAACCCGAGTGCGCGCGCTCGGCGCGCACGCCGTTGACATAGAGCTGCCGGAAATAGCTGGCGAATCCAGCATTGGTCGGCACGTTCGCCACCCAATACGGCTTGCCCGAAACCTGCGTCCAGCCCGTGACTTGCTGGCCGCCGGAAATGATCGCGCTTTCGCCGGGATAGGACTGGTAAATGATGTAATACCCGTTATTGCCGGAGTCGGCGGTCGTGAACGTGAGCGTGTTGGTGAGTTGATAGTAGCCGCCCCGCAAATACACGTGGACGTCACCGCTCTGTGAATTCAGACTTCGCAGGGTGGTTTGCGCCATCGCCACCGTTTGCCACGGATTGCCCAGCGTGCCGTCGCCGGTGACGTCGCTGCCGGTCGGCGACACGTAGTAGTTGAGCACGTCCGACGTTTGCACCACCAAATCCAGTTCGCCGCCGTTGATTTGCAAATAGCCGGTCGCGCGATACAGGGTGATTGGCGGCAGCGTGCCCGTCACATAGCCACCCGCCGCCTTGGTGATGAGGGGATAAGTCCCCGGCGTGGCAATGCCGCTGTTGATCGGGAACACCGTGCTGCTCGAAACCGAGAGCGTGCCGCTACCAATAGTGAAGGCCGGCGCGGTGCCGTTGACCGCCACGGCGATGGTTCCCTGGCTGGCGTTAACATTTCCCTTCAACGCCGCCGTCGCGCTGGAACCATTGCTAATCGTCTGGCTGGATTGAAGCACCCAAGGGGTGGTCGAATTGTTGTTCAACCCTGATACGTCAAACGTCGCCCCGCCCGCCAGACTGATGACCGGCGAGTTGGAAATCGAGCCGTTGCCCGCTAGGGCCAGTGTGCCGCCGTTGACAATCGTGTTTCCGCCATACTTGTTCGTGCCCGACAGCGTGAGCGTGCCGGCTCCGTTCTTGAGCAGGAACGTCTTGTTCGTCGTGCAAAGATTTGGAATCGCCGCAAAAAAAGTCAGGTTGCCCGCCCCGCCAAAACTCACGTTCTGGCTTGTGTTCGTGTTGTTGCTGCCGCCAAAAGTCAAATTGGTCAACGTGAGCGTTGCCCCGGAGGTGGTGACGTTGATGGTGTTGATGCCGGCTGCAGTCTGGTTCATGACAATTTTCTCGGGCGTGCCAGCCGTGGGGCCATTGTAAACGAGGATTCCACCATTATTCATCGTGATTGTGCCGGTGCCGTTGAGGCAGTTGCCAAAGGCACTGGTCGTGGCGGCATTGGTATCTGCGGGAAAGCTGTTCCCTTCCACCGTCCCGCTGGATAGCGTAAACGCCTTGAAGCTGTTGCTGCCAGATCCCAGATTGAAATCTCCTCCGGTCAAATTCATGTCCGCTGCGGCACACTGGAGGTTCACATTGGTTCCGAAATTCACCGTGCACCGGTTGTCAAGCGTGCCACCGCCGGTCATGGTCAAGGTATGGCCATTGAACGTCCAGGCCGCCGAACTGTCCACCTGGATGTTGTTGCCCGCATTGGTCCAGGTTTGATTGGCGCCCAAGGCCAGGTTGCAGGACAATTCCATTTTATTGCCGGCATAGGTTTTGGTGATGCCACCGGAACCGATGGTCAGCGTTGCCCCAGCGGTCAAGCTAATCCGCATGCTGGTGGTGGCGCCAGTGTCCATAGTTAAGTTTGAGACCGAAAGATTGCCGCCCAACGGCGTGGCGACCGTTGCGCCGGTGAATAAAATCGTGTCATTCACGCCCGGCGGTGTGGCCGGCGCGCCGCCGGCCACCAACCAGTCGGCGGTGAGGTTGAGCGCCGAACTGATGTTGTTGGCATTGGTGTAGATGTCCGCGTTGGCAATTCCCACTAGTCCGGCAAAGGCCAGCATCCAGCAGGAGAGGTTTAGTAACACGCGGAGCATAAACAAACATCGCACTATTTGCGTGTTTCCTCCAGCACCAGCTTGGCCACTTCCTGCCCCATGATTTCGTAGCCCGCTGGCTTGAAATGCACGTCGTTTGGACCCTGAAGATCTTTCAATATCGGTTTCATCCGGCCATAAAGGTCCACTTCCGGGATGCCATTGGTCTTCATCATGGCATCGGCGATGGAATTCACACGCTCGCATTGCTCATCGGTAAATTTGGACTCCAGATTTCCCGGTGGCGGCGCGGGCGTGGTACGCACCCAAATCAATTTTGCTCCCGTCGCCTGCAGACGCTTCAACAACGTCTCCAAATTTTTCCGGTAAATCTCTGGATCGGTCCGGCGGTCGTGAATGCCGAAATTCCAAGTGATGACATCCCATTTGCCTTGGCCCAGCCAGACATCGAGATTCTTCAACCCCGAGGTGGTTGGACCGCAATTGGCGGGCGCGCGATGGACATTTAGTTTGCCCGCCAACGCGTGGCGCACCGCCAGAGTGTAGCCGCGCGAGATGGAATCCCCGATGATCAACAGGCGTGGCAGCGCCGGGTCGTCTTTGACATAATCCCAGGCGGTTTCGCGACCGGCATCCTTGTCCTTGTAGTAGCCCGGCAGATAGAAGTTGCCCAAGTTGGCTTCCAGCATCTCCTCCCAGGCCAACTGCTCCGACGTCATGACGGCCTTTCGCTTGGCCTCGCGCTCCAGCATGTCAGGGGTGATTACCGACTTTTGCTGTTGTTGCTTGGCAGCCTCCTTGGCGTCGGTTGGTTCGCCCGCCGGAGACACCGCACACCAGAGCAGAAAGATGAGCACCATCACGCCGGCAAATATCATTGATCGCTTATGTGTATTACTTCTCATGAATATATTTTAATCTATTTTGCAGCCATTGCAATCCCAAGTGAACGCATCAAACGGGCGCATGAAGGATTTCAAAACTGTTGCATTTCGATCAAACCCATATTGTCTCTGAAAAATGGGTGGGCGGCGGCCCCAGCCGCGGCCCCCCCCGTATTAGTCGGTGTCGTTCGACCCAACTGAACCGCCAGACCTAGTATTTCAGCCGGAAGAACACGTTCGTTTGATTCGGACTGATGGTGACGGGATACGGCGGCGTGGCACCGGTCACTGTCTGCCAAGCGCTGGTATTCACCAAGCTGACCGAATTGGACTGCAACTGCCAACCCTGTCCCGCTGGCCAGTTCAACGACAGGCTGTTCGGACCGGTGGTGGTAACGACGAGGTTCGTCGGATTCGGCGCCGGTTGATTCACCACGCTCAAAATACCGTTGGTGAAGGCAAAAGCCATGCCGGCACCGGGGCTGCCGGTAATGCTCGTGAAATAGCTCGTGTTGGTGGTGTTTGGCCCCGCGAACAACGTGTAGCTGTCTCCAATGTGGAACGTCCCCGCCGGCATAATGCTGAGGGTGCCGCCGTAGGTCACGTTGCCGCCGCTGGGCATGTTAACCAAGTTCACCGCCGGAACCCCGCCCATCACCGTTACAGCGGTGGTGGACCCGGAGTTCAGGGTCAGATCACCATCAACGGTCAACCAGGTGGCGGTCGTAAGTCCGTTGGTGCCGGGAACCAAAGTGCCGCCACTGTTGACGGTAACCGTGTTATTGATGGTGCCAAGACCGCTCAACATACCGCCATTCACGATGACGGGGCTGGCGATTGAAGCGTTCACCATCAACGTCCCGTTGCTCACCGTGGTGGCGCCCGTGTAGGTGTTTGGGCTGAAGTTGGCGCTGCCATTGGCCAGCGTAAACGTGCCCGGGCCCGTCTTGGTCAGGCCGCCGGAGCCGGAGATCGCGCCAAAGCCGGTGACGGTGTAACTGTACGAGGAGTTGCTGACCACAATGGAACTCGGAGTCACCACGCCGTTGAGCGTCACCACCTGATTGGCGCCGATGAACTGCTCGTCAAACTGCACCGAATCCAGATCCGAATAGCCGGTGTAAACTGCGGGGGTGCTGCTGTCTTCCCATATATTGGTTGGCGTGGCGACCTGCCAAAGTCCCGCACCCGTACCGGCCCAGTGCAGTGGTTCGTTCAAGCCTGGCGTCGCCATGCTGGTGACCACCAAATTCAAGCTGCCGCCGCTGATTTCCAGCGAGCCGACACCGCGGAGCATTTGCAGCGTCGGAAGCGTGCTGGCAGGATCCACACCGGTGATCAAGGTATAGGTATTCCCCACCGTGAGCGTCGCGGCGGGATTCACAATGACCAGCGTTTGCGACGAAACCAGCAAAAAGCCGGTGGAGACGGAGAAGCAGGCGTCACTTCCATCGCAGGTCAGCAACAACGTGCCGCTCCCGCTGGCGAAACTCCCGGACAGGTTTGCGATCTGGCCGATCCCGTTAAAGCCGTTAGCCAGAATTTGACCCGGACTAAGGGTGAAGGGTGACGGTTGCACACTCAACCCCGTGACATCGAAAGTCTGCCCCCCCGAGACTATGATCGCTGCCGAGTTGGAAACAGAGCCGTTTCCGGTCAAGTCCAGGTTAGCCATGCTGACATAAGTGGGGCCCGTATAGGTGTTGGTTCCGGTGAACACAAAGGCGGACGTGTGGGTGGGTTGGCCAATGTTTAAGCCGTCGGGGCCGCTAATTGGTCCGGACACTGTCATATTACCGCCTGACGCGAAGAGCTGCAAATTATTGCTTAACGTGATGCTGCCGGCCCACGTTGTCCCGGATTTCCCGTGGTTGTAGAGAGCCGGTGTGCCGCTGCTGCCCGCCACCACAATCACCGGATTAGTCCAGATTGAATTAACGATGCTCGGGCTTAGATTAGGCGCAAGACTTCCACTGGTGGCCCCCAAATAGATCGGTCCGGTGCCAAATGAGGCCAGGTTATAGGCCAGCAACTGGCCGCCCAACAGATAAGTGCCGCCCCCATAGGAACTGGCTGGGTTAAGTGTGCCACCGTTATTCACGATGAGACTGGCATTGGAAGACACCAGACTGGCCGAAATGGCGATGTTCCCGGAACCGAGGGTCAGCGGGTAGTTTCCGGTAATCGGGCCGCCGTTAAGTGTCAGATTGCCATTTGGAGACGCGATGGTGCTGGCACTGCCCAGGGCAATCGAACCGTAGAAGGTCGCCGCCGTCGTGTTGCTGTTGATGAGCGCGCCGGCTCCGGTCCCCGTGCCGTTTATCGTCACGATATTTGAAACGGCAGTCGTCATCGTCATGCCGTTGACATCCAGAACCGCGTTGCTATTCACGAATACCGACCCCCCTTTGGCGCCAAGCGCCGCGGGGCTGCCCATCTGGACGGTGCCGTTGCTGATAACCAGGCCGCCCGTGAAGGCATTCGATGTGGCCAGCGTCAGTGTGGCCGTGCCCAGCTTGGTCAGGCGGGCAATGCCGCCAATCATGCCCAAGCCGGAACTGCTGGAAATGGCGTAATTGTATGTGGCATTGCTGACCAGAATGCTGGCCGGGTTCACCGTCGTCTCGAGGGCCACCGTTTGATTCGCACCGATGTACTGTTCATCAAACTGCACCGAGTCTCCGTCCAAATAGTAAACGGAAAGCGGCGACCCGGAACTGTCCTTCCAGATCTTGTTGCCGGAGTTATTGGCGTCCCAGGTGCTGCTGCCAGTGCCTGTCCAGTGCAGCGGTTCCGTCGCGCCGACCGAGGAGCCTGTGTCCACCACCAAATCCAGTTCGCCGCTGTTGATGGCCAAATGGCCGTCCGCCCCTCCGGGAAGCGGGATCGAATGTGGCGAACTGTTCGGCGCCGTGCCGCCCACGCTGCCCCCAGTGCCTTTGGAAACGATCGGAATAGAAGCTCCCGCAGCCAATGTGCGCGCACTACCGGTGTAGTTAAGGCTGAATACCGTGCTGGACGAAATGGTCAAAGTGCCATTTTGAATCGTGAACGGGGCGACACCGGACTTGAAACTGCCTGCGATGGCGCTGGAGCTGGCGTCGATGCTTCCGTTCACCGTCGCGGTCGCGACGGAGGAGTTGCTGATGATCTGGCTGGATTGCAGCACAAAGGTTGAACTCAAGCCGGAAACGCTGAAGGCCGTCCCCGCTCCCAGGCTGATCACCGGCGTGTTGGAAATCGAGGCGTTGCCAGTCAAGGCAAAGGTGCCGCCGTTGACAAGGGTGTTCCCGCTATAAAGGTTCGTGCCGCTCAGTGTGAGCGTGCCGCCGCCAGATTTGTTGATGGAATAATTGTAAGCCGAACTCGGCGCGTTGGAAACCGCCCTGGCCAGGGTCAAGTTACCCGCCCCGCCGAAATTCAGAAAACTATTAGATGTTTGGCCGGAGCCACTCGCATACACCAAATTGCTCAAGGTCAGCGTTTGGCCGGACTGGCTGACGTTGATGGCATTGGCGCCGGTGGCGCCCCAGGTAATTTTCTCGGGCGTGGCCACCGTGGTGCCGTTGTAAATCAGCGTGGCAGGGCCGCCGTTCAGGGCAATCGCGCAAGAGCCAGCGCCAAACGCGCTGGATGTGGTGGCCAGGGCATTGGTGGGGAAGGTGGAGCCTTCCACCGTTCCCGCCGTCAGGGTAAAGGTGGTGAAGCTGTTTGAGCCGCTGCCCATATTGAAGTCCCCGGCGGCATAATTCATGTCCGCCCCCGTGCAATTGATGTTCACATTGGTTCCGAAATTTACCGTGCTCCGGTTATCAAACGTGCCAGCTCCGGTCATAGTCAAGGTATAGCCATTGAAAGTCCAAGCCGCCGAGCTGTCCACCTGTATATTGTTGCCCGCGTTTGTCCAGACTTGATTCGCGCTCAAGGCCAAGTTGCAGGACAATTCCATTTTATTGCCGGCATAGGTCTTGGTGATGCCGCCGGCGCCAAGGGTCAAAGTCGCCCCGGTGGTGCTACTGATGCGCATGCTGGTGGTGGCACCAGTGTCCATTGCCATCCCATTTACGGAAAGACTGCCGCCCAACGGCGTGGTAACCGTTGGACCGGTGAACAAAATCGTATCACTTGTGCCGGGTAGCACGGAGGGCGCGCCGCCGGCCACCAACCAGTCGGCAGTGAGGTTGAGCGCGGAACTGGCATTGTTGGCGTTGGTGTAGGTGATCGCGTTGGCCGTGCCTGCGAAGCCGGCCAAAGCCAGCACCAGCAGCGCCAGCTTGAGCGGATACAGTGTGAGCGGACGCGTATTCGTTCTCGATTCTCCGGGTGGAGATATGATATTGGTTTTCATGTGAGTTTATAGTTAGTTCTTGATGTTTTTTGTTTGTTGTTTTGTCTTACGGTGAGTTAGGGATTTGCCAGGGAAGATGGTTGCTCCGTCATTGGCCGTTCCAGAAAGCATCGTAAATCGCACCTTCCGCGCCCGGGCTATGGCTCAACACCAGCGGACACTGGTTGGGATTGCTTTGGGTCAAATCCTCCTTGCGCGCATCGGCGTGTCCGTCGAAATACATGAAGGTGGCCGTGCCCGCACTGTAGTTGTAATAAATGTCATTGCCGGCAAAGGGACCATACGATTTCCCAAAGTGCGCGAACACGGGTGGGTAATACCGGCCATCGCACACTTGCCAGTAACTGGTGACGGGTGGCTGACCCTGCTTGCCCGCGCCCGCATCCGCCAGCAGCATGGTGTCGCAGGGCTTTTTCGGGCTGGTGGTCTTGGGTAGAGGATTTACGCCATTGCATGGATTGCCTGCCCACCAATAAGGAACGTTATTGTTGGGGGACATGGTCCGGTATGTGCCCCCCATTCCCAGTTGCGCCGAGGCTGCCGGGCAGCAGAAAAACGCCGTGACGGCCGCCGGAGTCTTCAAACCGGAATAGGTAATGTAATTGGTATAAACCGTGCCGGTGTCCCCGACTGAATTCCAAGCCGTCTCCCCAGCCAGCACGAAACTATAGGGCAAAACGTCCTTCGAATCCGAGCAATACATCTGCGTCGCCAGGCCAGCTTGACGAACGGTATTGAGGCAGTGCATCTGGAGCGCCCGCTGCTTGGCGCGGCTCAAGGCCGGCAGCAGCATCGCCGCCAGAATGGCGATGATGGCGATGACCACCAGCAGTTCGATCAAGGTAAAACCAAACGGTTTTCTCCTCGACGATTTCTCGCAAAATTTCGTTTTCATAACATCTCAAAAAGGGTGCGCCGACAACCCCAAATCGGCGCACCCACCCCAACCCCATCAACCAAACTACCAGTCAATGGAGAATTTGATCATGGTTTACGGGTCACGTGAAAATTATGGCTCAACTCCCGAATTTGCCTAGCTACACAAATTTGTAGTATTTCACCGTGGGGAGATTTCCGCCAAACCCGGCGGCCTGCTGAATCAAGCAGGAAATGAAATATCCAGCACGGATTCGCACGGATAGAAAACCTGTTCTTAGCCGGAACAATTCAGTTCAACCACAGATGGACACAGATGAGCACAGATAAAAACCAGGGGAAAGGGCTGTTTCAACTGAAATCCGATTGGTCACTGATTGGTGCCCCGGTTTTGCCGGCCCTGAAAGGTCTTTGCATCTGTGTCCATCTGTGTCCATCTGTGGTTGATTTTTTCAACTGCATGGTTCCGGCTTAGGCGAACACAGAAAAACGCGTCTTTTCTGGCGGGGATGGAGGACAGGAAATTGCGAATGCCACCGTGATCAACGGTGTTCATCCGTGCTTCAACGGAAGGGTTCCCGCTTAAATCCTCGGCGAGGGACCGCCCGGAAGCAGCCCGCCGCGCATTTCTTGGAATTTCAGCGCCGCCTCGGTTCGCGAGCGCACATGGAGCTTGGAATAAATGTGGCGCAAATGGAAACTCACGGCTTCCGCCGTGACGGACAGGCGGGCGGCAATCTCCTTGTTGCTGCCGCCGGTGGCCAGCAGCGTCAGCACTTCGTTTTCCCGGGGCGTCAAATTGATTTCCTCCGCTTTGGCCAGGGCAGCGGCTTGGTGGAAAAAATTCAGCACCTTGCGCGCAATTTCGTTGGACATGGGAACGCCGCCGGCCACGACCTCGTGGATGGCGTCCATGATCTTTTTCGGCGCGGCGCGTTTCAGGATGTAGCCGCTGGCGCCGGCGCGCAGGGCTTGAAAAACTTTTTCCGTGTCGTCATAAACGGTGATCATGACGATTTGCGTGTTGGGCCAGCGCTTCTTGATCGCCGCCGCGCACTCGATGCCAGATGCGTCCGGCAGGTTGATGTCCAGCAGGACGACCTCGGGTCTGGCCTCCGGCACCAACCGCAAGGCGTCACTCACGGTGCCGGCGGACCCATTCCATTCCAGCCCGGCGGTGGATTGCAGCAGCAGTTCCAGACTGTGCCGGACGCCGGCATCATCCTCCACCACCATGACGCGAATGTTTTTTTTGGCGGCCATAAGTTGGTGATTATTTTCGGACGGCCGGGTTTTCCGACTGCGGCTTTATTCCCGTTTTCATCAATGGTACTTTCAAACTGACGACCAAGCCACCGGAGGCGACCGGTTCCATCCGGCAGACACCCCCCAGAGATTGCATGCGCTGCTGCTGATTGATCAAACCTTCGGCCCCGGCGCGAATTTTCTCGGGCAGGCCCACGCCATTGTCCACCACGCGAATTTCCAGCCAGCCCGGGTTGGCCAGGGAAATTTCAACCGTCACCTGGGTCGCCTGGGAGTGATTGGCCACGTTGGCCAGCGCTTCCTTGAAGGCGAGGAACAGATGATGGCGCTGCTCGGAAGTCAGCCGGGCATCGGTCGCTCCTTCCCGATAACGGATTTGGCATTGCATGCCGGTCGGTTCAAAAAACTCCTGCGCGTAGCGGGACATGTAATTCGCGATGGAATCCACCGAGTCATTGCGCGGGTTGACGGCCCAAACAATCTCGTCCAAAGCGGTCACCAGATAGCGGGTGCGTTGCGCGATGCGGCCCAGCGAATCCCGGATGCGCTCCATCGGCAGTTCATGTTCCGTCAGGATACCCGCCAGCAAGCCGATTTCCGTCAGACCCGCCCCCAGGTCGTCGTGCAAATCCTGCGCCATTCGCCGTCTTTCCCGCTCCAGCGCGCGTTGCGCTTCGACTTGCGCCAGTTTGCGGCGATGCCGCGTGCGCAGGAAAGTGGTAACGCCCGCGCCCGTCAGGGCGATCAACCCCAAGACAAACACCGGCATAAACCAGCGGGTTTGCCAGAAGTGGGGCAGCACGGTGACGGCTAGAGTGGCCGTGTTCCAACTCGGCACACCATCGCGGTTGACGGCATGGGCTTCGAACGTGTAGGTGCCGGGAGGCAGGGCACGATAACGAACCGTGCGCTGAATTCCCGCCGCAGCCCAGGTGTCGTCCAAGCCGCGCAACCGGTATTTAAGGGCGGTGGCTTCCGGCGCCACCAGGGTGGGCGCGGTAAAGCGGATTTGAAGCTCATGCTGGCCAGGCAGCAGCTTGAGGGCGGCGGATGAATTGCTGCCGGACAGGAAGGTTTGCGCGACCGGACGGTCATCCACCCGCACTTCCTCCAGCACCACCTCCGGCGTGACCAGGCATGGCCGGACATCTTTGGGATTCACATACGCGACCCCGTTGGCCATGCCAAACCACAGGCGGCCGGCACGGCCTTTCCAGCAGCGCGGCTGGAATTCGACGCTGGTGCCGATGGTCAACAACCCATCGCTGCGGCCGTAGATGCGATGTCGCGCGGGGTTGTCCTCCCACAGCGCCCAATTCGCCAGCGCCGTTCTGGCCACCCGCTCAATGCCTGCGCGCGTCCCCAGCCACAGGTTGCCATCATCATCTGTCAGACCTTCGGTCACGCGGTTCCAGCCTGAGCCGGGGCGGAGCAGATATTGCTGAAATTTTTCGCCATTGAGCCGGAGCAACCCGCTGGCATAAGTGCCAATCCAAAGCCCGTTTCCCTCCGCCGGCCACAGCGTCCATAATCGGGAAGCAGGAATGGCCGGGGGCAGCGAAACCGTTTTGAAGTTTTTGCCGTCGTAGCGCAACAGGTATCCGCCATCCACCCCCACCCACAAAGTGCCGTCACCCGTCTCGGCGATACTCCCCATGAAATTGGACCACTGACTTCCTTGGGAATGAGCGAGCGTCCATCTGCCCTGTTCGAGAACGTAAAGGGAATCCTTCGTGCCAATCCAGATGCGCCCCGCGTGGTCTTCAAGAATCATTCTGATAACGGCTGCCCGCCCCAAATCCAGCGGGACCGGCTTGAATTCGCCGTGCTCGTAGGTAAATACGCCATTGCCCTCGCTGCCAACCCACAGCCTTCCCTCCCGATCCGGATAGACCACCAGATTCTGGCAAAAGGATCCCTGGCTTGGCAGCGTCAGATTCGTGCAGACGCCGTTCTGCCAGCGTCCGAGGGTCCCCCCCGCGGTGCCAATCCACACCACCCCTTCCGCGTCTTCACAGACGGAGGAAACCACCGTGTCCGCCAAACCTTCGGCTTTGGAAATGGTATGAAACAACGGCTTGCCGATTTTCACCAAGCCGCCCCGGTCGCAGCCCGTCCAGAAATTGCCTTCGCGATCCTGAAACAGGAATCTCAGCAGGTTGCTGGGCAAGCCTTCGCTGGTGGTGATGCGCTCCACTTGTCCCTGCTCATCAATATGCAGCAGGCCCGCGCGAGGAGGCATTAGCCACAGCCCGGAACCGCCATCCGACATGGCCGCCCACCACGGCAGGTTCCCGGTGGGGAGTTCTTTCAATTTCGGGGCTTCGGTCACCCACGCTCGACCGGACATCCGGCGCAGTTGGCCGTCTGCGACCACCCACATGGATTCACCTTTTCCCGCAAACATTCCGGTCACCGAAATCTGAGCCGGACCGTTGGTTGGAACCATGGAAATAAAATGATCTGTCTGCCAAACCGCCAACCCGCGCTCCGAGCCGGCCCAGAGCTTCCCTTGCTGGTCCAAAGTCAAGACACTCAACCGCCCGGCCGGCAAACCACTTTCCGGCCCCACCATTTCAATCCGGCCATGCCTCCGATGCAACAGTTGATGGTCACTTCCCAAATACCAAGCCGTCCCCTCCCCGTCCACTTGCAAGTAAGAATTCGTGGCGGCCCCGGTCAGCGGGAGGAAATTCCACCACCAACTCCCGTTCGTGCGCAAGGTTCCTTGCAACAATTTGGGCTGCGCCAGGGTGAACAGCACTTGGTTGGAGCAGGAATAGGCCACGCGCCCGAGTCGCAATTCCGCGCTCATTTCCTTGGGCAACTCCGAAACGAATCGGCCCGCGTCGTAACGCAGCAAGCCAAAGAAAGTGTTCACCCACAGCCGTCCTTCGGCATCGGTGAAGACACGATTGACTTGCGTCGGTCCCTGTCCTTGCGTTCCCTCCAGGTCAAAATTCACAAACCGCAAGCCGTCAAAGCGCGAAACGCCGCCCATCAACGTTCCGATCCAGAGATAGCCGTCGGGCGTCTGGGCAACACTCATGACCGAACTTTGCGGCAACCCTTCATCCGCGCCGTAAGTGTTCAGGAGAAAGTTCCCACCCCAGAGGTTTGGCAGCAACCAGCCGCAGCAGTAAAATAGCCCCCCAAGCCACCCCCCCATTTTTGCCCAGTGGCGCGCATGAATGGGTGGCGATTTGAGACACACAAAACCTGTTTATACAATGCTGAAAATAAAGTCGAGTGCAATTTCCACGCCACTTGGCCGGGAAACTCGAAAACGTTGCCGCTGATACGGTGCCGTCGCGGCGGCGGGGAGGTGTGACATCATTACCGAACTTTGTGAAGAAGTTGGAAAAGAATAAAACGCGACAATCTTCAATAATGACGCCTATTTTAGCAAATCGGGCGTCTTTTTTGCCGTGACGGGCGGGGCAAATCGGCACGAGACGAGAAACGTATACTTAAATGAAATCACGTTGCACGACGCAATGTGCGGGAGCGCACGGCGGCGTTGACCCAGACCGGGTTGCCGCTGCCGGAAGCGGACGTGGCGACGATTTCGCGCGCGCCGGAATCCGGTGTCGCCACCGGATGCGTCAGTCCCTGCGCCGGCTGCGGCGCCTGCGGTGTCTCAGGATGATGCGGAATTGATTCGGCTGGCCATCGAGGTGATCCGGCAGGGCAACGCCAGCATCGAACTGCTGAAACGGCAGCTGCACCTGGGTCATGCGCGCGCGTTACAAATAATGGAAGGTTTGGAGCGGCGGGGGGTGGTGGGACGGGCGATTGAGGGAAGCAAGTTCCGGGTGATACTGAATTTGCCGCCGCCAGGATCGCCGCCGCCGCCGCAGAATACTGTCGGGGTTCATGAACCCGGTAGTGCCAATCCGGCAGCGGTGACCGACCCGACCCGTCCGATGGCTGATGCCGCATTCATAAACGGCAGCGCGAGCCCGGCCCCGCCGGAATTGTCACCGCAGCAGTCTCCTTCGGCACCGCCGCTTGGGGCGGTGCCGGAGAAGTCGGCGAGCAAGCGGAAGGAAAAGCGGAAGATCGCGCCCGGGCTGTTGGCATTGCGCTGGTTCTACGCGCAGTTGTTGCGGACCTCGTCCCAAATGCGGGTTTATCTGCCGGACGACGCGCCGGTGCCGGACGGGATACCGGACGCACTATTGAAGAAACTGAATTTTCGCCCGGTCGGTCTGGATGAGAAGCGCATGCTGTTGCACAGGAGTTGCGAGGCGCTGGGGTTATGCGCGAACCCGCGCACCAATGAAATGCGGCTGCTGGAGATGCGTGCCCTGTTCCCCTGGGAGGAATTGCTGGCCTCGGGCCTGTGGCTGGAGGCCGACCACAAGCGCAAGCTGGGGCGCCGTCCGAACCCGCAGTTTTACGGCCATGGCCAGGTGGGGAAGAAGCCGAAGGCGTTGCGGCGTAACGAGAACGACAAGTGGCAATGGGGCTGGTGCGAGCCGGTGTTGATTCCGTATTTCAATGAGGCAGGCGAACTGGTGAAGCTGCGTCCGCACAAGGGCGGGGCTGCCGCTGGGACGGCGGCGGGCTCGGAGCGGGTTTATGTGCCACGGGATCCTCGGACGGTGGCGGATCAGCCGGAGAAATTCTCGACGGTGATCATCTGCGAAGGGGAATTCAAGGCGGCGGTGATCTGGCAGAGCGTGGGTGCCGGGGCAGGGTTGCATGGCGACGGGCAACCGCCGGTGGGCGTGTGCGCGCTGCCGGGGATCAGCTTTGCCAGGAACCCGAAGTATCGCGCCGACCTGGAAGAATGGTTGCGCCGGGTGGGTTGCCAGCGGGTGCTGGTGGCCTTTGATGACGAGGACAAGAGCCACAAGCCATTGCGGCAACGGTTTGACTCGGTGATTTACGCGCTGTACCTGGCGCAGTGGTTGAACCTCGAGGTGGGGATATCGGCGCAGTTCATCAAGTTGCCGGAAGATTGGCGGGTGAAGGGCAAAGCAGATTGGGATGGCGGCTTGGTGAAGTTGCGCGATGAAAAGCGCGCCCGCGAGGCGGCTGGCGGAGTCAAACAGATATTTTCACCCATCACCGAATCCGAACTCCAGGACTGCCGGACGGCCATTGAAGCCGTCATGGACTCGGCGATTTGGCCGTCGCAAGTGCGCCAACTCGGACTGTTCACGGAGGAGGAGGAACAATTCATTTTCCAGGAAGTGGATCGCAAGTTGTGGCAGCCGACGCTGCCGAATGCCGGGCCGAAGGAGCGTGAAGATATGCGGCGGTTGTGGTCGCTGAGCCGGGACGAGTCGCTGGTGGTGATCCTGAAAGCGGCGGCGGGCCGGTACGCGGATGCCTTGGCCAGATGTTTGCCGAGGCAAGAATGCATCCGCAAGGGCGAGAAATGGGTGACGCTGCCGGGCTGCTACTACAAGCGGCGACCGGTGACGGGCAAGACGGACAAGGCGCTGTTCACGGCGGCGCTGGAACTGCTGGCGGAAGCGAACGCCGAAAAGGACCGGGAGAAGCAATGGTTGGCGCAATACATCCTGGAAGGCCTGCCGGTGGCGGTGAGTAATTTCAGATTGGATTGCCTGTACTTGCTGCGCGGACCGCTAAGCCAGGTGACGCGGCTGGTGCGGTTAATGAACACCAAGGGCGAGGTCAGCCAGGGCGACCAGATTGGCGGCGCGGACATTCTGCCCAACGAAATGGGTTCGGGCTCCGAGAAATTCCGCGAGTGGGTGCAGTCCATGGGTAATTTCACCTGGGGCTGCGAGGGCGGTGCGGGCAACACGGAGTTGCAACTTCTGCAATTGGACGTGACGGAGGAGGCGGCGTATCGCGAAGTGAAGCTGATTGAATATTGCGGCTGGCACGAGTTGAAGGTGACCGGGCCGAGCATCGTGGTGCCGGGGAGGGAAATCCTGCACGGGATCTGGATTTGCGCGGAAGGGCTCTTGATCGAGCCGCCAGCGGGGATGAAGCGCGGGATGATCCTGCTGCCCGATGATGACGGGGTCTGCTGGTATGAAGGTGCGGGCTATGCGGTGAGTCGGAAGGGGCGCGAATTGGATTACATCCAGGGCCGGCCGAAGCTCCGTCCGGAGTTGACCATTGACCAGGTGAAGTTTGACACCTCGGACTGGGAACAGCCGTCGGGGTCCGACAACGATACGATGGTCTCGTCCTCGGAGTTGTACGCGACCAATCCGATGGGGGCCTTTTTCCGGGAGGTGTGCCGGCGGTTCTTTGATACGGCGGGCGGGATGGAGGCGTATCTGGCGGTGGGGGCCATGATGGGATATGCGGCGGCACCGGAGATTTACGCGAAGCAAAAGAACTTTCCGAGCGCGTGGGTGAGCGGGCAGATGGGCAGCGGCAAGAGCACGTTCTGTTCGTGGCTGTCCGCGCTGCACGGACTGGAGGTGCCGAGCGGGATGGGGTTGATTTCCAAGAACGTGACGGCGGTGGGGATCGCGTGTCAGCTCGAGAATTACAGCAACATCGTGTTGTGGCTGGATGAGTTCCGGCAGCATCAGATTTCGGCGGACAAGGAACCGATGTTGCGGGACTGCTACGGGCGGCAATTGGCGGGCAAGTGGTCGCCGGACGGGAGGCAGCGGCAGATTCGAACCATGACGCTGGTGAGCGGGGAGAGCACGACGAGCGACGCGGCGACGCGAAGCCGGTATCCGCACGTGTTGATCAGCGAGCAGAAGCGGCTGGCAAACCACTATGACTGGATGCAGAACCATTCCGAGTATTTCTTCTTCTTTTTCCGCGAGCTGCTGTATCGGCAGGCGGAATTTGTGGGTCTGGTGATGGAGGAAATTGAAACGTGGATGACCGATCCGACGCTAAAGATGGTGCCGTCGCGCGAGAAGGTGACGCATTCGGTGTGCTACGCGGCGTTCGCGGCGACGGCCCGGCTGTTGGGGAGCCATGCGGATGAGGAGATCGTGGCGTATCGCAATTTTCTGGCGGCTCACGCCACGCGGGCGGCCGCGGATGTGGCGAGCGACGTGAACGTCAACGTGTTCATTCAGGATCTGATTGTGGCTTATGACGAGGAGGCCATTGGCAACGACTGTTTCAAGGTGGAGTCAGTGCGGATGGACCATCCGCCCGGCAGTCCCAACCAGGGGCCCTGGATGGCCCACACACTGTATGTGAATTTCTACCAGGCCTTGAGTGCGTTGGGGATTTATCTGCGCAAAGGCAATTTAAGCCTGCCGTTGCGGGCCAAAGACTTGCGCGACCAGCTTTCGCGGAATGACTTTTTCCTCAAGCTGGGCAAAGAAAACAATTATCAGATCTCGAAGAAGTTTGGCGCCGCCGGCAAGCAGGCCAACCACAGCGCGTGGGGTTTCTTGGTGGACAAGCATCCCCTGGGGTATAAGCAGGTGTCGGATGAAGTCTTGCAAGCGGCGTTGGTGCCGGAGCGGGACAAGAAGCTGGACGCGATTGGGCAGGTGTTTCGGGAATCGTGCGGCGACCCGCGCAAGGGTCCGTTGTTCACCATTGTGGACGGTTGGCTGGCGGCGAAGGAAAAGGAGGAGCGGTAGATCACGAAGTCAACGCGGCTTGGCAGCTCGAATGGTTGCCGCCTGCCGACTGGATTCAATTTTTAGTTAGCAACAACAACACAAAAATAAAACGAAAATGAAATCGAAAATAAAAACTGCCAAAAAAAATAAGAAAACGCGTCCAACGGACGT